>Ga0111539_10009761_pt1 | contig 12114 bp, 7 predicted proteins | sample RhiMethybrSRZTD1_FD_79667 | JGI IMG/M metagenome (GOLD analysis project Ga0111539, IMG submission 79667) | Populus rhizosphere microbial communities from Tennessee, USA - Rhizosphere MetaG P. TD hybrid SRZTD1 (version 2) (version 2) | ecosystem: Host-associated > Plants > Roots > Rhizosphere >...
CCCGGGGAGCGCGCGAAAACGTCCGGCTTGCTGGTTGGCGAACACCGTCACGGCGCCGCTGAGGTCGAGCATCGCGGCATCGGGATCGCCGTCGCCGTCGATGTCACCCCACGCGAAGGACAGCACGTCGCGCACGCCTTCGAACGGCGTCACCGTCTGCCACGTCCCATCGCCGTTGTTGCGCAGCACGACCGGCGCCGCGTGGCGGACGCCGACGACGAGATCGAGGTCGCCGTCCATCTCGATGTCGGCGGCCCAGGCGCCGATCGCATCGAGATTGGCCGACCCTGCCGCGCCAGCCGATGCACGCGCCGTTTGATCGACGAACGTGCCGGGCGTCGTCTGCATGAACAACCGCACACCGCCCGCCCCGGCGGCGACGAGGTCCATGCGGAAGTCGTTGTTCCAATCGATCGGACAGAGCGCGTTCGCGGTGGGCCGGACGGTGACGACTCCGTTCGGAAATGGCAGCGTGGCCGTACCGGCGACGTCCGCACGGCGAATCTCGCGATCGTCGGCTGTGAACACCGCGGGCGGACCGTCGCCGTCGAACGGGAATACGGCGGATGTGAACGCGCCACCTGGTCGCGCGAGCGGCTCGGGACCGCCAAACGTCAGCCCGTCGTCAGCCGCCGACGGCACACCGGCGACGTTTGGGAGGCGCAGGAACTCCGTGAAGGGATCGGCGATCAATTCGGGCGACGGCGCAATCGCGCGACGCCCTTCGAGAAACGCGGGCACCTGCACCAGCACGTTGCGAAGAAACGCCGTCGCCTGCGCGACGTCCGCCATTCGTCCGGCGCGGGATGCGTCCCGCACCTCCTTCAACTGGTCCATGACGTCGGGCGGCCACGAGGCAGAGACTTTGTCCAGACGCGCGATCGAGTCGGCCACCCGAATGCCGTCGCTCCGCTTCGCCGCGAGTCGCAGGCGATCGACGATGACGGCAATGTTGCCGGGCTGGGAACTGGCGAGGTCATCGAGCAGACCCAGCGCTTCGGTCTCGGCCTCGGGCCCACCGCCGTTCTGCAGTTCCTCGATCAGCGCGCCGCGTGCGAGCGGGCTGCGCGCGTCGAGCGTCATGGCGCGCTTGTACTGTGTGATCGCAGGGCCGTGCTGACCCCGCGCCGATTCGAAGCGTCCGCGGAGAAAAGCGACGGCCGCATTCGACGGCGCCAGTTCGCTCGCGCGTTCGAGCGCGGGCGCGGCCGCATCGAAGTCGCCAAGTCGCAGCCGCGCCAGACCCAGATTCGCCCAGGACGCCGGCTCATCCGGTACGGTCTTCGTGGCGGCGTCGAACGCCTTCACGGCGTCGCCCAAAAGCCCGACCTCGAGCTGGGCGAGGCCGCGAAAGAACTCGCGGCTCACGGCGTCGTACGCCGGCGAATCAACGGAGAGCGGTTTCGGCGTACGGCGCCGCTGCACGACGACCAGCGCCGTGACGAGTGCGGCCACCGCAGCGATGAGAGCGACAACGGATCTCGTGCGCATCCGTCACACGTTTCCGGCGCCGCGCGCCCAGTCCAGCTACTTGCCAGGCGCAGCGGGGACGAGCGACGGCAGCGTGCCCTGTGCGTCGTACACCCGACGCGCCAGGTAGTTGACGATCTTGGCGTCATTGCGCGCGGCCGTGATGTACGCGCTGCGCAGCACCTGTTCCTTCCGCTGCTTGAGCGAGTCGCGGATCCCGTCGCGCACGGACGGGTCACTCACGTCACGCTGGCCGGCCGCTTCTCTGGCGATGAGCATCACCAGCGTCTGCGCGCCGTTTGCCGACATCGTCATCACCCGGCCGGGCTCCGACTTGAGGACGGCGTCGCGCAGTTGCGGCGGCACCTTGTCCAGGGCCGAGCGCGGGACGAAGCCGAGATCGCCGCCCTGCGGTGCCGACTGCGGGTCCTCGGAGTAGTCCATCGCCAGATCGCTGAAGTGCGCGCCGGCGCGAAGCTTGTCATTGATCATCTGTGCCTTGCGCATCGCCTCGTCCGGCGAGCCGGCATCGTCATTCAGCCGGTTGCGGATGTCCGCGTCCTTCACCGGCGTGATCACGATTTGCGCGATGTGGTACTGCGGTTCCGCCAGGTTGAACTGCGAGCGGTTCTTGGCGTAGAAGTCGCCGATCTCCTGATCGCTGACGGCGATCTTCGACGTGACGTCCTTCTCGAGCACTTTCTGGACCGTGAGATCGCGCTGCACGGCGCGCTTCATGTCTTCCGTGGTCAACCCTCGCTGCGCGAGCTGCGCCTTGAAGGTCTCGTCGGTCATCGAGCGTTTGCGCTCCGCGTACGCGCTTTCGATCTCGGCGCCGGTGACGTCGATCTTCAAGGCCTTGGCGCGCGCCATCAGGAGATCCTGGGTGATGAAGTCGTCCAGGATGCTGAGTTTGGCGCCGGTGGCTTCGACGTCCGACGGCGCGGGCGCGGCCGGGTCGATCGCCGCGCGGTAGGCCTTCTCGATGTCGTCGCTCGTGATGTCACGGCCGTCGACCGTGGCCCACACGTTGGGCCCGGCGGCCTTGGGTTTGTCCGCTGCGCCGCTGCACGCCGCAGCAACTGCGGCGATGGCGACCAGCACATACAGGGAACGTCCTCGTCCGAACACTGGCTGGCTCATGGCGGTTCAGTTTACGAGAATTCCCCGCCATGTCGTAATCGCCGCCCGGGCCGGGTTCGTGTATCGTCGGCCCATGCGCCAGGCACTCATCGGCCTCGCCCTCATTTCGATCGCCCAGGCCGGCCGTGGCCCGGCCCCAGCGCCGTCGGCCTGCACCGCGGCCACACCCACCTGCACCGAGTGGGTCACGCTCGGCGGCGGTCCGGCGCGCTCGATGATCTATCGCACGTACTCTCTGGCGGCGCGGCATGACAACGTGCGGCGCGCCTTCATCCTCGTGCACGGCACCAACCGCAACGCGGACCACTACTTCGCGACGGCCACCGCGGCGGCATTTCTGGCCGGCGCGCTCCCAGACACGATCGTGATTGCGCCGCACTTCTCGTCGAGCGACCGCGGCTGCACTGACAAGCTCGAGACGAACGAAGTGAGCTGGAGCTGCGGTGGCGACAGCTGGCGCAGCGGCGGCACGTCGTCGAGCCACAAGGACCTCACGTCGTTCGATTTCATGGACGAGATCCTGCGCACGCTCGCGAAGAAATCGCTCTTTCCGAACCTGGGCGCCATCGTCGTGGCAGGCCACTCGGCCGGCGGACAGTACGTGACGCGCTACGAGATGTCGAATCGGGTGCATGACACGCTCGGCGTGCCCGTGACGTACGTGGTCGCGAACCCGTCGAGCTACGCGTGGCCCGACGCGGCACGCGCGATGGCGATCGACGACGCCGTACCGGCGAGTGCGAAGGAAGGCTGGAACACGGAAAACGTGCACACGAAGTTCACGTTCGGGCCGTTCGATGCGGCCGCCGCCAACTGTCCGAGCTACAACCGCTGGCCGCTCGGCCTGACTGAACGCACCGGCGGTTACACCGCGCAGATGACGGATGAGCAGCTCAAGAAACAGCTCGTGTCACGCCCCACGACGTACCTGCTCGGACAAGTGGACACGCTGCCGCTCGGCGGGTTCGATTCCTCGTGCTCGGCCATGGCGCAGGGACCGACGCGCCGCGCCCGCGGCGAGGCGTTCGTGAAGTTCGTGAACGAACAGCTCGGCGCGCAGCACAAGGTCCAGATCGTGCCGGAGTGCGGACACAACGATCGCTGCATCTACACGACAGACACCGTGTTTCCGGTGATCTTTCCGAAGTACTGACGCTACTTCTTCAGCACGCGGCCGGCCTTCATCACGAACGTCACGTCACGCAGCCTGGTGATGTCCTTCACCGGATCGCCGGTGACCGCGACGATGTCGGCTTCGTAGCCCGTTTTGAGCGATCCGATCTGATCGCCGAGATTCATTGATTCGGCGGCGAGCGATGTGGCGCCGATGATGGCGTCCATCGGCGCCTGTCCGCCCTGCTGCACGCGCATGATGATCTCGCGCGCGTTCTGGCCGTGCGCACCGGCAACGGCGTCGGTGCCCATCGGCATCTTGATCCCGGCGGCGAGCGCTTTCTTGAACACGTCGACGCCGCGCGGAAGCGCCGCTTCCATGGCGGCGAACCCTTCGTCGTTGAAGTTGCCCGAGCCGTTGTACTGATCCCGGTGCTCGAGGTAGTTCTGCAGTACCAGGCCGATGTTCGGATCGAAGTACACCTTCGCGTCGGCCATCGCCTTGATCGCCGCGTCGTCCACGAACATGCCGTGCTCGATCTGGGTGCAGCCCGCCTTGACGGAAGCGATCACCGAATCAGAACTGTGCGCGTGGACGAGCGTGCGCAGGCCGAGTGCCTTTGCCTCGGTGCACACGGCATTCACCTGATCCTGGGTGACGTTCATCCGCCCGCCCTCGCGGATGCTGGCCGAGGCGAAGAACTTGATCAGATCGGCGCCATCGGTTTTCGCCTGGCGGACCGCCGCCCGCAGCTCGTCGGGCGTGCGCGTCCCGCCCTGGATCTGCGTGAGCGACGTCAGGATGCGCGGTCCGTTGACGATGCCGGCACTGATCGCGTCCTTGAGCGGTTTGTCACCCGTCCATCCGACGGATTGCACGGTGGTGAATCCCGCCATCAGCGTCTTGCGCGCGTTGTCGAGGATCGCGTCCGACGTGAAGCTCGGCAGAACACCACGGCCGCCGTACTTGCCGTCGGGACCGAACGTCCAGTTCAGGTGGACGTGCACGTCGATCATGCCGGGCAGAACGGTCGCGTCGCCGAGATCGTAGGTCACGGGCCCGGTGCGCTGATCGACGGCGGCGATCTTGGTGCCGCGCACCTCGACCACGCCGTTCGCGATGACCTTTCCGCCGCCGTCGAGCACGCGCGCGGCGCGAATCGTGATCGACTGACCGCCGCCGCGGCCCTGGCCCTGCAGGTAGCCCGCCGCCAGCGGCGCGACGGCACAGAGCGCGGAACAGACGGCAATCAATCCTGCGTGAGCATGCGTGGTCATGGCTGCACCTGTCGCACAGCCTAGCAGGACTGAGCCAGCTGGTTGCGCTCAGCGCTTGAACAGACCGCCGAGCGATCCGAGCAGGCCGCCGAGTCCTCCGGCGTTGCCGGTCTGAGCGCCGCCGAGCATCGGCCCAAGGACGTCCATCAGGCCGCCGCCGCCCGCCGACTGGCCGGCGCCGCCGGCGTTGCGCGACATCGCGCGTTGGGCCATCACGCCCATCGCGACCGACGCCAGCATCGGGAGCATGCGTTTGAGCACGTCCGAGCCGATGCCGGTCTGCGCCGCAGCATTCGCCGCGAGCTGCCGGCTCACGTCCTTGCTGCCGAGCACGTGGCCGAGAATGCCGTTGCCGTCCTGAATCGTCGTGGGGTCGGCGAGCGCTGACGGATCATCCACGTAGCGCTGATGCGAGCCGTTCATGAGCGCGCTCTGCAGACTCTCGAGCCCGCCGGGCTGCGAGACGTTCTGCGCGAGCCCGCCGGCCAGCGCCGGCAGCAGGCTCTCGATCGCCGACACGGTCTGCGCGCGATTGAGCCCGAGCTGTCCACCCAGTTGATCGACAGTCTGACCGCCCTGCGCATTGAGGATGGTTTGGAGCAGATCCATTACGGGTCCTTCCCGGGGGGGCATTCATTGTGACATGGACCAACTTCGAAGCTAGAAGTTCGAAGCCAGAAGTAAGTTCGAACCGGCTTCTGGCTTCTGGCTTCGAAGTTCTGACTTGAATCACAATGTGCCCCATGCGTCGCCTCATCGGATCCCTGATGCTGCTGGGGTTGTGCGGCACGGCGCTCGTGGCCCAGAACCCGCCCGCCATGGACACGCTCTCGCGCACGCGGGCGCGCGTGATGCTGCAGCAGGCCCACGACACCGTCAAGAAGCACTACTACGATGTGCGCTTTCACGGCGCGGATCTCGAGGCGAGGTTCCGCGAGTACGACCAGCGCATCCAGAAAGCCGGCAGCTTCAACGAGGCACTGGCGATCATCGCCGACTATCTCAACGCACTCGACGATTCCCATACGTACTTCGTGCCGCCGATGCGGCCGTACCGCTTCGAGTACGGGTACGTCTTCCAGGCAGTTGGCGACGCCGCGTTCATCACCCAGATCCGCCCGGGATCCGATGCCGCCGCGAAGCTCAACCGGGGCGATCGCATCCTCGCCGTCAACGGCGTGCCGCTCAATCGCGCCGGCATTCAGCAGGTGTGGTACGTGCTCAATCAGCTGGCGCCACAACCCGCCACCACGCTGACGCTCATGAATCCAGCCGGCGCCACGCGGCAGGAAACCGTCGTCACCGCCACCGTCCAGGGCAAGCGGCAGTGGAACTTCGCGAACCTCGACGGAGAGGACGTCTGGGAGTTCATCCGCGAGATGGAAAACCAGGACGAATTCCTGCGCCAGCGGTTCGTCGAATCGGGCGACGTGATCGTCTGGAAGATGCCGGCGTTCGAGATGGCGGATGCCGACGTCGATGCGGCATTCGATCGCGTACGCAAGCACGGGTCGCTGGTGCTCGACCTGCGCGGAAACCCGGGCGGCGCGACGGTCACGCTCGAGCGCATCGTGGGTTCCGTGTTCGATCACGACGTGCCCATCGGCCAGCGCGTGGGACGTTCCACCATGAAGCCGCTCGTCGGCAAGACGCGCGGCGCGAAGGCGTTCGCCGGCAAGCTCGTGGTGCTCGTGGATGGCGCGTCCGCCTCAGCCGCCGAGCTGTTCGCGCGTGTCGTGCAGCTGGAAAAGCGCGGCACCGTGATCGGCGACCGCAGTTCCGGCAGCGTGATGGAAGCGCGCGGCTATCCCGAGTTTCAGGGCAGCGACACGCAGATCTACTACACGTTCATCGTCACGAGCGCGGACCTGATCATGAAGGACGGCAAGAGCCTCGAGCACGTCGGCGTCACGCCCGACGAGATCGTGCTGCCCACCGCGGCGGATCTCGCAAAGGGCGCCGACCCAGTCCTGGCGCGCGCCGCGGCGCTCGTCGGCGTGGACCTCGATCCCGTCACGGCCGGCCAGCTGTTCCCGTTCGAGTGGCGGAATCGGTAGCCCCCATCTCCCGATACCGCGCCAGTGCGTTCGCCAGCTGCATCTGGCGCGGCGTCTGGCAGTCGGCCTCGAAGAGGCGCGGACTCGCGACGAGGATGCACGCGCAACGCGCGCGTGACGTGGCCACGTTCAGGCGATTGAGGCTGAACAGGAACTCCAGCCCGCGAGGCGCGTCCTCGGGCCGCGACGTCGCCATCGAGTAGATCACGATCGGCGCTTCCTGGCCCTGGAACTTGTCCACCGTGCCGACGCGCGCGCCGCTGTTCGCCAGCCGCTCGTGCAGGCGATTCACGTGCGCGTTGAAGGGCGCCACCACCAGGATGTCGGCGCCGCGCACGTCGCGCGCCTTGTCGTCTTCGTCAATCCACTTCACGCCCGCGGCGGTCAGCTCGCGAACGATCGCATCGACGACATCAACTTCCGCGTCTGACGCGTTGCGGCAACCGCTGTGCTCCACCTCGACACAAAACAACCCCGCGCCATCGAAGCGGCCTGCGCCGATCAGGCGCTGGCGCCCGAGTCCGGGTTTCGGCTCGAGCTTGTTTTCATAGAACAACTCGGACGTGAACGCGCAGATCGCCGGCGCCAGCCGCCACGTGACGGGTAGGAACAGCCCTTTCGCCGGCGGCATCGTCTTGTGCCCTTCGAGGACCTGGTCCATGGCAGAGACGTCCACGCCATCGGGATGGCTGCCCTTCTGCGGCTGCTCGAGTTGCTGCGGATCGCCGAGCAGCACGATCGTGCGCGCCGCCTGCGACACGGCGACCGCGTTCGCCAGCGACATCTGCCCCGCCTCGTCGATGAAGAGCACGTCAACGGCATTCGCGAAGTCTTCGCGCGCCCACAACCACGCCGTGCCGCCGAGTACGTGCACTGAGCCGCTGCCAACGGCGCTGAGCGCGACGCCGTTGTGATCGATCTCCATGATTCCGCCAGGAGCCGGTTGCTCGGAGATCTCTTTCACCCTCTGACCAATCCGCACCGTCTCATTCGACTTCGCGGCCTCTTTGGCAACGGCCTCCAGCAGGTTCCGAATCACCTTGTGGCTGGTCGCGGTCACGCCGACCCTGCGGCCCTCCTTCACCAGCGCGCAAATCATCTTCGCGCCCGTGAACGTCTTGCCGGATCCAGGCGGTCCCTGAATCGGCATGCACGTCGCTGGACGCGTGAGCACGAGGCGCACGGCTTCGTCCACGACAGGTGCATGGGGATTCACGGCGACGTTCCGCATGGTCTGACGCAACAGCAGATCGGTCGCCGCACCCGGCATCGCCGCAAATCCGGCTTCCGCGACACGTTCACCGAAACGGAACAGCGCAGTTGGGAGCGGCTCTGGACTGATCCACTTGAAAGCGAACGCGGACGGAGGGTGAAGATCGACGACGCCCGCGCTCTTCTTGACGTCGAAGGTGCGCGCGAGTCGATCGACGGCAACGACCTCACCGAATCTCGTTTCATCGCGAAGTCGCAGCCCATCGCCCCGGCCAATCTCGCATTCCTGCAGTGGATACGCGTAGCGATCCACCACGGACCCGGTCGGCTTCCCGGTCGTCTTGTGCCGAACCTCATCGACTCGACCGACGAACTGGAGCCCGGCCACCGCTGCCGGCTCGTCAATCAGCTCGTCGTCCGACAGTCCGGCCAGGCGGAAGTACTCCCACCAGACGACCTTGTCTTCGCGATAGTGCCAGTCGAGCAGATACGAGAGCAGATAGCGCGCCTGTTCGTCGCGCGTCCGATCGACGGCTTCCGGCGGCACGTTCTCGAGCAATCGCGCGCGCAGGTCGTTGACGCGCTGCTGACGCGCGCTGACGTCTTCCGGGGCTTCGCCGGGCTCGAGCGGCGGCCGCTCGATTGACGTACCCGATGCGATGAGATCGCGCCGCAGCATCTCGAGCCAGTTGCGCAGCTCGAGCGTCGATCGGCAATCGTCCTTGTTGTAGCCCTCGACAGACGCCCGCACGTCACCGGTCACGCACGTCAGATCGCCTGTCTCGAGCGCCAGTTCGACGATGCGGCGGCGGTCGCCGGCGGCGTCGAGCTCGACCTCGCGTGTGAAGCGATAGAACGGCTCGAGGCTCTTGATCGAGTAGCTCTCGACGCCGGCCCGCAATGCGTGACGGACGATGGCGTACAGATCGACGAAGCGCCGGCCGCGCAGCAGCCGATCGAGGTCGGCCTCGCGCGCGGCATAGCGGCCCATCAGCCGCTTGAAGGCCGACGGTTCGTACGGCGCGTAGTGATAGATGTGAATGGCAGGATCGACCTCCAGCGCGCGCATGATCTCGTCCATCACGGTGTCGAACGCCGCGTGTTCCTCGCCGTCTGTGAACGCCCAGCGCGCGCGGTACTCGAAACGCCCATCTGAACCGACGCGCCCGAGACCAAACAGGTACTCGCGTCCGGTTTCGCCGGGCCGGGCCGCCGGCGCCTGCCGCGCGAACGGATCCCCTTCCAAATCCAGGAACAAGTCGCCGGCCCGGGGTTCTGGTAAGCGGCTCAGGCCGAAATCGGTCTCGATGGGCAACGGTTCCCAGGTGGGCCTACCCGTGGTCCGCTGGATGAGTTGCAAGCGGGCCTGCTCATGGAGCCGGACATACGTGTCGGTCGAGCCGCGCGAGGGCACGAACGGCAGGGGCCGGGCCAGCGTGGCAAGCGACTTCAGGGTCGTCACGTCGTGGCCGGCCAGCTCCACTCGCTGGGTCCGGCCCATCCCAGCCACGAACGACACGTCGTCGTCCGACCGCCGGCGCGCGGTGCAGCGGCCGGCCCATCGGCACACGTCGCAGTGGCCGATGGGCTGGGGGTACGGCACATTCGCGTCAGGCCCTGACGCGGCCAGCAGGAACCCTCGAAAACGCTCTTTTGTCTGCCGGTAGAAGGCGGCAAAGTCGTCGAACCGGTACGCTTGCTCCCCCGCCGGGGTGACCACGAGGAACCGCTCCGGAACCCGACCCTGCAGTTCCCCGACGAGGTCGGAATAGACGCACAGCTGCAGGATGGTCCCGCCGCGTATTTCGCGCGCGAGCTTGGTGTCGTGCACTTCATAGGACCAGTCACCCAGCTCTGGACTGGGTACGGGCACCTTGCGCAGCACGTCGGCGTAGCCAATCCAGCCGCCGCTGACGAACCCGGCCTGGACGATGACATCGGCGCCGGCGCGCATTGCCTGAAGCGTGCGTGCCGGACGCTCATCGCGTTGGATCGGGTTGAGATCGACGACGTCGAGCCCGGCCGACACGAGCGATGCGACGTACCGCCGCTCGTGTTCATCGCCGCGTTCGCGCAGGATGTTCGCGAGCGGATCGACCCAGGCCGGCACGGACAGCCGGCCTTCGGCCACCAGCAGATCCAGGCTGGTTTTATGGGCACAGACCAGGAAGTTCGCGAGGTCGGTCGGCGATGCGATGAGACGGCCGTCGGCGATCTTCATGTGCGCGAGAGCCTACCGCAGCCGCGTGACAGGGGCGGACAGGGTTGATTCAGATCAACCTATCTTCGCGCAGACGTCGATCCGATACGACATGCGGCAGCGGAGGCAATTTGATGACCGCTTTTCGCCCACAATCCCATCCGGTTTTGGTACACTGTGGCCCGCGCGCCGTGCGGGTTTACGGCGCGTTTCCGCATAACGGAGCTCTACGAATGATGTTGAAGAAGATCCTGCTGTATGTGTGCCTGGCAGGCGGCGCCGCCGCCGTGGCGTGTTCCGGAAGCGGCCCTTCCGGCTCGCCGACGACACCCTCCGGCCCTGGCAGTCCCCTCAATCCTGATGGCTCGAACCTGAAGATCGCGGCGCCCGGACTGAACGCGCCCGCGAACGGCTTCACGTTCCCGGGCATCTTCCAGGATCAGGTGACGACCCTGACCGTGAACAACGTCAACGGCACGTACACGACATTCCCCGTCACGATCGAGTTTGAGGTGCGCAACGCGGCCAACGCCGTGATCGCGAATCCGAAGGTCGCTGCAGCGGCTGGCCCGACCACCAGCACGACGATTGCGAGCAGCGCGCTGGCCGGCGATACGACCTACACGTGGCGTGCGCGCGCGACCTACAACAACGCGACGGGCCCCTGGGCCGCCGCGCGCTCATTCCGCACGGCGCTCGCGGCCGGCTGTAGCGGTCAGACCTGCATCGACCCGCTGACGATCGGTCAGACGTTCGGCAAGGCGAAGGGCGGTCAATTCATCCCGGGACAAGGCTGGCAAGCGAAGTCGGTCGTCGACGGCATCGACTACGACATCCCGACGCTCTCGAGCGGCATCATCGAGTTCGACATCACGAACATCGGCAAGGGCGAAGGCGTCTGCTGCAACGCCGACCTCAAGTTCCTGTCCATGGGCGATCGGAACAACTTCGGCGACTTCAACTCGTTCCGTGATCACCCGTGGAAGATGCACCTCGTGCAGCGCGCCGACGGCGACGGCACGGGCCTCGAAATCATCTGGCGCAACGGCGGCACGGAACCGGACGGCAACCCCGGCGACCACCGCATCAAGATGACCTGCTGCGGACCGGATTTCCGCAACTCGAGCGTGTTCCACTTCATCGTGAAGTGGAGTCCGGCCGGCTACAACATCAGCGTCGGCGTGAATGGCGGAGCGCAGCAGGAGTACCTGGCCGACGGCTTCGGCGGACGTGCGTATGCGCCACCGAACCACCGCGTGTCGCTCGGCTGCTACCCGCGTTCGGAGACGATCATCGGGGCGATCTACCGGAACGTCACGATCAGGCCTAATTAGTTCCACGTAGGGCACGAAGGGGTGACGAAGATCACGTAGAGAACGTCTACGTGCCCTTCGTCACCCCTTCGTGTATCTATCGTTTCAAGCCTTGCCGCTCTCAGCGTCCAGCGCGGCCACGGTCCGCTCGTATAGCGCCTGAGCCTCTTCTGGCGTGTTCCCCACCGCGGTCAGCCCCAGCGTCCCCTGCTCGCCCACGCCGTTGACCATGTGCAGCACGACGCCGGTCTGGCGCGACTGATCGAAGTGCAGGCGGTGGCGCGCGACGAGGTCGAACAGATCGTCGTGCGTGAACGCGCGATAGGCC
>Ga0111539_10009762_pt1 | contig 12114 bp, 11 predicted proteins | sample RhiMethybrSRZTD1_FD_79667 | JGI IMG/M metagenome (GOLD analysis project Ga0111539, IMG submission 79667) | Populus rhizosphere microbial communities from Tennessee, USA - Rhizosphere MetaG P. TD hybrid SRZTD1 (version 2) (version 2) | ecosystem: Host-associated > Plants > Roots > Rhizosphere >...
ATCGTCGCCAAGCTGCCCAAGGACAGCGTCAGTCAATCCAACTGACGCCTGAAGCTCCGCGAAGATGTGGTGGAGAGGGAGGGACTCGAACCCTCGACCTCGGCATTATGAGTGCCACGCTCTAACCAGCTGAGCTACCTCTCCATCGCGCTTTCCGGGGCCTTTTTGCTGGGGAGGGCGGCCGGACGGCCGTCCCGGAAAGAGGGCGGCGATTTTCGGGGCGGGTGCCCGAAGTGTCAAGAAGTGGGACGGATTGTCAGGCTAAAGCCTGACCCACGCCGGAAGCCTGGCCCGCACGGAACAAAGGGCGATCGGGTTCAGTCATCCCTTGCCAGCGCAAGGAGACCCCTATGTCCACTGACGAACAAGCGATCCGCAAGCTCATCGAGGACTGGATGCAGGCGAGCGCCCGGGGCGACCTCGCGAAGGTGCTGTCGATGATGTCGGACGACGTCGTTTTCATGACGCCGGGCCGCGAGCCGTTCGGCAAACAGGAGTTCGCGGCGCAATCCGAGGGCATGAAGGACCTGAAGATCGAGGGCGTGGCGAAGCCGGTCGAGATCAAGGTGCTCGGCGACTGGGCCTGGCTGCGCAACCACATCACCGTCACGGTCACTGCGAAGGGTGGGCAGGCGACGAAGCGCGCTGGTTACACTTTGACCATCCTGAATCGCAAGCCCGACGGAGCCTGGGTCATCACGCGCGACGCAAACCTGCTGGGGTAAACTCCGCGTCTGCTTTTCCGGAGTGGATGGAATGCAAACCAGTCCTGCGATCACGCCGCGCACGCTGTTCGAGCACGATCACGACATGTTCCGCGACAGCTATCGCCGCTTCGTGCAGAAGGAGATCGGGCCGCACACCGAGCGCTGGCGCGAGCAGGGCTACGTCGATCGCGATGCGTTCCTCAAGAGCGGCGAGCAGGGATTCCTGCTGATGTGGGCGGACGAGAAATACGGCGGCGCGGGCATCCGCGACTTTCGCTACGAGCAGGTGATGATCGAGGAGAACCTGCGCTACGGCGATATCGGCTTCTTCAACACGCTGCATTCGCGGCTCGTCGGTCCGTACATCGGCGAGATCGGCAACGATGAGCAGAAGCAGCGTTTTCTGCCGCGCTGTATCAAGGGCGAATGCATTCTGGCTATCGCCATGAGTGAGCCCGGTGCGGGCAGCGATCTCGCGGGTATGAAGACGCGAGCCGAAGATCGCGGCGATCACTGGGCGATCAGCGGCTCGAAGACGTACATTTCCAACGGCCAGATCGCCGACCTGATCATCGTCGCGGCGCGCACCGTGCCCGACAAGACGCACGGTCTCGGCCTGTTCCTGGTCGAGAGCAACATGCCGGGCTTCAAGCGCGGCCGGAATCTCAAGAAGATCGGCCTCAAGGCGCAGGACACGTCCGAGCTGTTCTTCGACAACGTGAAGGTGCCGAAGGCCAACGTGCTCGGCGACGCGACACGCGGGTTCTACTACCTCACGCAGTTTCTCGCGGAGGAGCGGCTGATTACCGCGACCCAGTGCATCACGAATGCGCAGATCGCGTTCGATGTAACGTACGACTACATCACCAATCGCCGCGTGTTCGGCCGTCCGCTCGGTGCGCTGCAGAACGCGCGCTTCAAGATGGCTGAGATGCGTGCGCAGATCGACGTGCTGCAGACGTTCATCGATCACTGCGTCGTACAGCACAACGCCGGCAAGCTCACTCCGCAAATGGCCGCAGAGGCGAAGTTGCTCGCGAGCGAACTGGAAGGCCGCTGCGTCGACGACTGCCTGCAGCTGCACGGCGGCGCCGGCTACATGGAGGAATACCGGATTTCGCGCATGTTCACCGACGCCCGCGTCTCGCGGATCTACGCCGGTGCGTCGGAAGTGATGAAAGAGATCATTGCCCGGGGCGTCGGGCTCGATGATCGGAAGATGAAGTAGAGCGCGTCGCTTGCCCCCACCCCAACCCTCCCCCGCGCGCGGGGGAGGGCAGGGAGGGGGCGCCACAATCCGCCACAATCATTCCTCGCCTCGCCACGCCTCGCGTGCGATCGCGCCGCGATCCGCGCCCTAAATAGCTCCCACGGGCAAATCGTCACCCGCTGCAACGACGAGTACCGGTGAGGAGGGCGGATCATGTTCAGGAAGGTGCTGATTGGCGCGGTGGCCGTGGCGTTGGGCTCGGGCGCCGCCTATGCGGGCGAAAACAAGTTCACGAAGGAAGAGGGCACGGGCCTGGCAACGGGCGCGGTGGCCGGCGCGATCGTCGGTGGGCCGGTCGGCGCAATGATCGGGCTGATGATCGGCGGCACCGTCGGCGACAGTATCGGCACGCACAAGCGCGCTGAGAAGGAAGCCATCGTGCGCGCCGACGAGCTGCAACAGGAGCTCGTCGATACGCGCATCGCACTCGCGAAGGCGAGCGAGCGCACGGGCGGCGACGAAATGCTGGACGCGCTCGCGGCGCGCCTGCACTCGGACGTCATGTTCCGCACCGGCACGTCGGAGCTCGATGGCGACACGCAGAAGAAGATCGCGGATCTCGGCCAGCTGCTCGGCTCGCATCCGCAGCTCGAGATCCAGCTGCACGGGTTCGCCGATCCGCGCGGCAAGTCCGAGAAGAACCTGGAGCTCTCGATGGCGCGCGCCGACGCCGTCCGTGAGGCGCTCGTCAGTGGCGGCGCCGGGCCGGAGCAGATCCGCATCTCGGCACACGGCGAAGATCTCACGACCGCGCCCAAGGATGACCTGGAGGCGTATGCGTGGGAACGGCGGGTGAGCATTTCGATCCGCCCGACCTCGCCTGCGGCCGTCGCGCAATCGCGTTGACGGTTGGAGGTCGAACGGACCGCTGCTTTTCCGGCGGTCCACTTACGCCGGGCCACGGACGGCCCGGCATCCCTTCCGTCTCCGTACTGCTACAGTGAGGGGCATGTCATGTGTCTTGCGAGCATCGTCATGACCGAAGCCATCGTTCCCCGCATCGTTGATTTCGCCACCGGGTCCGCCGAAACGAGCGTTGGCCGGCCTGCGGCCGATCTCCTGCTCGCGGGCGATCCCCAGACCACGACCCGCAACTACTTCAGCGACAGCGGCGAACGCTTTTTCGCCGGCGTATGGGAAAGCACGCCGGGCCGCTGGCGCGTGCGTTACACCGAGAACGAGTTCTGCCACATCACACGCGGCCGCATCCGCATCGCAGATGCAAGCGGACAGCAGTGGACTTTCAAAGCGGGCGACTCCTTCGTCATTCCTGCGGGCTTCGCCGGCACGTGGGAAACGATCGAGCCCACAGCCAAGCTCTACGTCATCTACGAGCCCGCTGCTTCATAGCGCTCGCTGCTTCTTAGTGCGTCGCGAGTCGCGTTCGCCCTGAACTGGGGCGTACACTGCCCGCGTTCGAGTCGGCGCCGCCGCGGGCGCGCACCGCGACGGCTGGCATGCTTGCTGCATTTCCGCAGCGGGCCCGCCGACCGGGCGTGCTTTCTCGGCAATAACAAGGGGACTCATCATGAGACATGTGAGGATTCTGGCTGCGTTCGGGCTGCTGGTTGCAGCCGCAGCGGCGAACGCACAAGTGTCATCCACCGTGACTCTCACGAGCGACTACGACTTCCGCGGCTTCAGTCAGTCGGCTAAAGATCCGGCGATTCAGGCGAGCCTCGACTACGCCCACGAATCGGGATGGTACGTCGGCGCATGGGCCAGCAACGTCGACTTCGGCGCCCTGGACGTCGACTACGAAGTGGACCTCTACACCGGCTTCTCCGGTGGAGCCGAGGATGGCGTGGGTTGGGACGTCGGCGTCATCTACTACACGTATCCGGACGATTCGGACGCCAACTACCTCGAGGCGTACGGGAGCGTCAGCTACGACTGGTTCAAGGGCAAGCTCTGGTACTCCAACGACTTCGGCGGTGATCTTACGGAGGGCGACACGTCCGCGATCTACATCGAGGCCAACGCCACGATCCCGCTGCGGGAGAATTTCTCGGTGCTGCTGCACGCGGGTCTCAGCACGGGCGACTATTGGGACGATATCAACGGCGACGATGTCATCGACTACTCGGTGGGCGTCGGCTACGAGATCAGCCATTTCAGCCTGGCGCTGAAGTGGGTCGACACGGAAACCGACGTGGTCGTCAAAGACGACGTATTCAACAACGAAGGCCGTGCCATCTTCTCGATCGCGACGACTTTCCCCTGGAGCAACGAGTAAGGCTCTGTCAGGCTGAGGCCCGACCTACATCTGAACCTATAGGTCGGGCTTTAGCCCGACTCTTTGATCAGGGCCGACAGCGTCGTGACGAGCTGGTCGATGTGCGCCGGCTCGACGATCAGCGGCGGCGACAGCGCGATCGTGTCGCCGGTCGTGCGGATCAGGATTCCCTTCTCGAACGCCTTCACGAAGATCTCGTAAGCCCGGGCTGCAGGCGCGCCGGCCCTCGGCGCCAGCTCGATGCCTGCTACGAGGCCGATGTTGCGGACGTCGATCACGTTGGGCAGTCCGCGCAGCGAATGCACCGCGTCTTCGAACTGCTTCGCCATCTTCGCTGCGCGCGTGAGCAGACCTTCCCGCTCGTAGATGTCCTGAACCGCGAGTCCCGCGGCGCACGCCGTCGGATGCGCGGAGTACGTGTAGCCGTGGAACAGCTCGATCGCGTTCTCCGGTCCCTTCATGAACGCGTCGTAGATGTGCTTGCGCACGAACACGGCGCCCATCGGAATCGCGCCGTTGGTCAGCGCCTTCGCCGAGGTGATCATGTCCGGCAGCACGTCGAAGTAGTGCGCGCCGAACGGTGCACCGAGCCGGCCGAAGCCCGTGATCACTTCGTCGAAGATCAGCAGGATGCCGTGCTTGTCGCAGATCGAGCGCAGCCGCTGCAGATAACCCTTCGGCGGCAGAATCACGCCCGCAGAGCCCGCAACCGGCTCGACGATCACTGCTGCGATCGTCGACGCGTCGTGCAGCGCCACGAGGCGCTCGAGATCGTCGGCGAGATGCGCGCCCCACTCGGGCACGCCGCGCGAGAACGCGTTGTGCTCGAGGTCGTGCGTGTGGCGCAGATGATCGACGCCCGGCAGCAGGGTGCCGAAGAACTTGCGGTTGTTCACCATGCCGCCGACGGACGTGCCGCCGAAGCCGACGCCGTGATAACCCTTCTCGCGTCCGATGAGCCGCTGCCGCGACGCTTCACCGCGCAGGCGGTGATAGGCGATTGCGATCTTCAGGGCCGTGTCGACCGCTTCGGAGCCGGAGTTCACGAAGAACACATGGTCGATGTCGCCGGGCGTCAGCTTGACGAGGCGGCTCGCGAGCTCGAAGCCAGGCGGATGTCCCATCTGGAACGGCGGCGCGTACTCCATCGCGCCGAGCTGCTTGCTGACCGCTTCGGTGATTTCTTTGCGGCCGTGACCCGCGTTCACGCACCAGAGCCCCGCGACGCCATCGAGAACCTTGCGGCCGTCGTCGGTCCAGTAGTGCATGCCCTCGGCGCGCACGAGCAGACGCGGGTGGGATTTGAACTGACGGTTGGCCGTGAACGGCATCCAGAACGCTTCGAGATCGGCGCGCGGGGTCGTGGTCATGGGCGAATCCGGGGTGATGGATGGAGGCGAAAAACGCGGTGCATGATAAGAAAATTCGACACTACCCTCAAATTCTCCGTAAGTTATTCATAGCATTCGGGTCGGAGTGTCGATTATCCTAAACACCCTCGTTGGAACCACTTTGCGGGGACTGCAGACGATGACGATCGACGTGGGGGCGCATCTCAAGGCGGTGCGCACGATGTACGGGCGGTCGCAGCGGGATCTGGCGAAGCGCGCCGGTGTCACCAACGGGACGATTTCGCTGATCGAGCAGAATCGCGTCAGCCCCTCGGTCAGCTCGCTGAAGAAAGTGCTCGACGGCGTGCCGATGTCGCTCGCGGAGTTCTTCACGCTCGACCTGCAGCTGAACCCGCAGGTGTTCTACGCGCGCGACGAGCTCACGGACATCGGTGATCGCGAAGTTTCGCTGCGGCTGGTCGCAGCGCAGCGCCCGAACCGCGCCATGACGATCATGCACGAGCGTTATCGTCCGAAAGCGGACACGGGCTCGGACATGCTCAGCCACAAGGGCGAGGAAGGCGGCATCGTGGTCGCGGGCCGCATCGAACTGACCGTGGGCGCGCAGAGCCGGGTGCTCGGGCCGGGCGATGCGTACTACTTCACCAGCGCCGTGCCGCACCGCTTCCGTAACTTCGGCGACGAGCCGTGTGAGATCATCTCTGCTTCCACTCCGCCGACCTTCTGAAAGCCATGAAAGTCACTCTCGCAGCAACTCAATTCGCCTGCTCCGGCGACCGCGCCGCCAACCTCGCCATCGCCGAGCGCACGATCCGCGCGGCGGCGAAGCAGGGCGCAAATGTCATCCTGATCCAGGAGCTGTTCGAGACGCCGTATTTCTGCATCGAGCACAACGCGAAGTATTTCGATGTCGCGCTGCCGATCGCGGAGAATCCGGCCGTGCGGCGCTTCCAGGAGCTGGCGCGCGAGCTCAACGTCGTGTTGCCCGTGAGCGTGTTCGAGCGCGCCGGCAACGTGTTCTACAACTCCGTCGCCATGATCGATGCCGGCGCTGAAATGCTCGGCATCTATCGCAAGACGCACATCCCGGAAAGTCCGGGCTATCACGAGAAGTTCTATTTCTCACCCGGCGATACCGGCTTCAGAGTCTGGCGCACGCGCTTCGGCACGATCGGCGTCGCGATCTGCTGGGACCAGTGGTTCCCCGAGTCGGCCCGCGCGATGGCGCTGCTCGGCGCGGAAATCCTGATGTATCCGACGGCGATCGGCTCGGAGCCGCAGGACCTGAGCATCGACTCGCGCGATCACTGGCAGCGCGCGATGCAGGGCCACGCAGCGTCGAACATCATGCCGGTCGTTGCCTCCAACCGCATCGGCACGGAGCGCGGCGAGCGCTGGGAAGTGACGTACTACGGCTCGTCGTTCATCACCGACCACGCGGGCGCGATTGCCGCGCAGGCGCCGCGCACCGGCGAAGCGATCGTCACTGCGACGTTCGATCTCGATCAGATTCGCGCCTATCGCACGGCGTGGGGTGTGTTCCGCGACCGCCGGCCCGAGATGTACGGTCCGTTGCTGACGCTGGACGGAAAGACTCCGTAGTGAATTTTTTCGCTTCCTGTCCGCCGGGCGTCGCGGACCTGACGGCCGCGGAGTTGCGCGGCTGCGGCGCGACGCACACTCGCGAGCTCAAGCTCGGCGTGCTGTTCGAGGGAACGCTCGAAACGGCCTATCGCGCGTGCCTGTGGTCGCGCACGGCGAGCCGCATTCTCATGCCGCTCGCGAACTTTCCTGCCGCTACGCCGGAAGCGCTGTATGAAGGCGTCGCAGCGATCGATTGGACGCACCACATCGCTGCGAGCGGCACGCTCGCGATCGACTTCGGGGGTTCGTCCGCGGGCATCAAGCACACGCATTTCGGCGCACTGAAGACCAAAGACGCAATCGTCGATCAGCTGCGCGAGCGCAGCGGGCAGCGGCCGTCCGTCGAGCTGGAGCGGCCCGACGTGCGCCTGGATGTGCGCCTGGATCGCGAGCGCGCGACGCTCAGCCTCGATCTCTCCGGCGACAGCTTGCATCGCCGCGCCTATCGCGCACGCGGCGTCGCTGCGCCGCTGAAGGAGAATCTTGCAGCTGCAGTGCTGTTGCGCAGTGGGTGGCCGGCGATCGCGGAGACCGGCGAGTTCGTCGATCCAATGTGTGGCTCCGGCACGCTCGTCATCGAAGCCGCGATGATGGCGCTCGACATTGCGCCGGGCCTGTTGCGCAGCTACTTCGGCTTCATTGGCTGGCGCGGTCACGATCGCGAGTTGTGGCAACGTCTGGTCGACGAAGCGCGTGCGCGCCGCGAAGCGACGGCGACGAAGCGGATTGTTCTGCGCGGCTATGACAGCGATGCGTCTGCCGTGCGCGCGGCGATCGAGAATTCCGACCGTGCGCAGCTGCGAGGCTTCGTGCACTTCGAGCGGCGCGAGCTCGATCAGCTGGTCCGGCAGAGCGAGGCTGCGACCGGCTTGCTCGCTACGAATCCGCCGTACGGCGAGCGCATCGGCGATCAGGAGCGGCTGCAAGCGCTCTATCAGCTGCTGGGCGCGAGATTGCGCGAGCAGTTCCTGGGATGGAGGGCCACAGTCCTGACCGGCAATCCGCCGCTGGCGAAGGCGATCGGCATCCACGCGAGCCGCAGTCACACGCTGTTCAACGGTCGCATCGAGTGCCGGCTGTTGCGGTTCGAGATCAGGCCCGAAGATTTTCAGCAGCCGCGTCGTGCGCCGCCGGATCCAGCCGAAACGCGCGCACGACCCGGTGCGCAGATGTTCGCGAACCGGCTGCGCAAGAATGCCAAGACAGCGCGCGATTGGGCGCAGCGCGAGTCGGTCGATTGCTTCCGTATCTACGACGCGGATATGCCTGAGTACGCATTCGCCATCGATCAGTACGGCGACGGCGCAGCGAATCGTTGGCTCGTTGTGCAGGAATACGCCGCGCCGCGCACGGTTGACGCGAAAGCGGCACGGCAGCGACGCGACGAAGCGTTGGCCGTGATTCCGCACGAGCTCGACATTCCGCCGGAGCGTATGTTCGTGCGCGAGCGGCGCCAGCAGAAGCAGGGCGGGCAGTACGAGAAGCTGGCGCGCGAGCGTGAGTTCGAAGTGATCCGCGAGCAGCCGTATCGCTTTTGCGTGAACTTCACGGACTATCTCGACACCGGCCTGTTCCTCGATCACCGCCTCACGCGACGCATGATCGGCGAGCTCGCCAGTGGCAAGCGCTTCCTCAATCTGTTTGCGTACACAGGCACGGCCACCGTCTACGCGGCAGGTGGCGGCGCGAGTGCGTCGACGACCGTGGACATGTCGCGCACGTATCTCGACTGGGCGAAGCGCAATCTCGCACTGAACGAGCTCGCGAAACCGGAGCACGGTTTCGTGCAGGCGAACTGCCTCACGTGGCTTTCCGAGCAGCGCGAAACGACGCGTCGCTGGGATCTGATGTTCATCGATCCGCCGACGCACTCGCGCTCGAAGCGCATGACAGAGGACTTCGACGTGCAGCGCGACCACGTGAAGTTGCTCCTGCTCGCGCGTGAATTGCTGACCCCGCGTGGCACGATCGTCTTCTCCAATAACTACACGCGCTTCAAGCTCGACGCTGCGGCACTCGCGGCATTTGAAATCGAAGACATCGGCCGCATTACACTGCCTGACGACTTCGCGCGCAGTCCGCGCATCCATTCCTGCTTCCTGCTGCACGCGCGCGCCTGAAACGGGCCGCTGCAGCGCGGAAAAGCGCTCGATTTCGTCAAAATAGGGGTGGTCCTCATTGCTATGACAGATGCGTTGCAGCACAATTGCGGCCGCGTTTCCAGACCTCCCCCGGATCTATTTTTTCTTACCGCGAAGTGCGTTATGAGCGGCGATGCGTTTCAGCTTTTTTTTCATCCCAAGCTCGGCGTGGTGATCTACGACCCCGTCGCGCAGATGGGCCTCGCCCGTGAGCAGATGCGTCTGTTCAAAGTCGGCGCCATGGGCGCCAGCACGTTCGTTCGCGACATCGTGAGCAAGGACCTCGGCGCCTGCGGCGACGAGCAGTCGCGGCAGAATGCTGCCGCCGTTTCCACCTATCGCACGGCGCGCACCGGGCGTCGCAAGCCGTACTGCGAGCATTGCCGCCGTCACTTCGGCTCGGTCGATTTCACGGTCTGCGGCGATTGCAGCGCGATTCGCTGCACGTGCGGAACGTGCAGCTGCGCCTCGAGCTCGCGCCGGCGCAAGGCGGCCTGAGAAGTGACGGAGTGACGAAAGTGACGGAGTGACGACGAGTCATTTCCGTCCGTCACCTTCGTCACATCGTCACCTCGTCACTTTTCCATGCAGATCTTCCGCGCTTTCACCATAGAAGCTGCGCATCGGCTCCCGCACGTGCCGGCGGGGCACAAGTGCGCACGGCTGCACGGCCACTCCTTTCGCATCGAGCTGCACGTCGCCGGGCCGGTCGATCCGCACGCGGGCTGGGTGATGGATTTCGCCGATGTGCGCGCGGCGTTTCAGCCGGTCTACGACCGCATCGATCATCAGCTGCTCAACGAGGTTCCGGGGCTCGAGAATCCCACCAGCGAAAACCTGGCGCGCTGGATCTGGCGCGAGACCAAGCCGCGTTTGCCGCTGCTCGCGAAGGTCGTCATTCATGAGACCTGCACCAGCGGCTGCGTCTACGAAGGCGAGTAGGTCGGGCTTCAGCCCGACTACAAGAGATCTCTCATCCGGTACCACAGCATCGCGAGTACCAGCGCCGGCATGCGCAGCGCGCGGCCGCCGGGAAACTTGCGATGCTGCAGCTTCGTGAACACATCGAAGCGCTCCGCGTGGCCCGCGATCGTCTCAGCGATCAGCTTTCCCGCGATGCCGGTGAGCGCGATGCCGTGCCCCGAGAACCCCTGCAGGTAGTAAACGTTCGGCGCGAGCCGGTTGAAGTCCGGCGCCCGGCTCATCGTGATGTCCACGTAACCGCCCCACGCGAATTCGATGCGCGTGTCCGCGAGCTGCGGGAATACTTTGACCATGCGCCGCCGCGTCGCACTCGCCGTGTCGAAGGCATCCGCACCGGAATAGCTGACGCGTCCGCCGAACAGCAGGCGGTGATCCGCTGAGCGGCGGAAATAATCGAGCACGAAATTCGCATCGCTGACGGCGATGTTCTCGCGCATCAGCTGCTCGATGCCCGACTGGCCCAGCTGCTCCGTGGCGACGATGTACGTTCCCACCGGCATGATTCGCGCGCGCAGCGCAGAAATGAGCGGATCGCCGTAGGCGTTGCAGCACAACGCGACGAATCGCGCCTGCACCCGGCCACGCTCCGTTCCGACGACCGCGGGATCCGCGATATGCAGAGCGGTGACCGCAGAGTTCTCGAAGATCTGCACGCCCGCAGCCTCCGCCGCAGCTGCCAGCCCTCGGGTGTAGTTCAGGGGATGAAGGTGTCCGCTCCCTGCGTCGTACAAGCCGGCGCAGTAGCGCGTCGTCGCCAGCAACGACTCCACTTCGGTGCGCTCCAGGAATCGCAGCTGGCGGTACCCGTAGCGATCCTCCAGCTCCTGCCGCTCTGCCAGGAGGTCCTTGCGCTGGCGCTCCTTGATGGCGACGTGCATCTGGCCCCAGTGCAGGTCGCAATCGATCGCGTGCCGCGCGACCCGATCGCGGATCAGCTGCACGCCCTCCAGGGAGATGTCCCACATCCGCCGGGCGTTCTCGAAGCCGACCTGCTGCTCGAGCTTGTGCTGCCCGCAGGCATATCCGGCGATCGCCTGGCCGCCGCTCCGCCCCGAGGCGCCGAAGCCGATGCGCTGTGCTTCGAGGAGGACGACGCGGTACCCGCGCTCGGCGAGATGGAGCGCGGTGGAGCAGCCGGCGAGGCCGCCGCCGATCACGCACACATCTGCCTCGATCTGCCCGGCGAGCGTGGGTCGGTCGGGCGCGGGGCGCGCGGAGTGGGCGTAGTACGAAGTCTCGGCGACCGCCATCGGGGAAACCCTGTTTAAAATTTGATAGCGATCACGGGACCGCAGGGTGCCGGCAGGATAGCGATTGGTCCTCGCGCCAGGCAAGCGGCCGGGCGCGCGTGAACGCCGGCGCAAGCCCTTGTTAGGCCTAAAAATGGCCACATACGGGCTTTGCCGGGCGGGCGGGTCGGCCGTTTTTGTGGTTAAATGCCGCGGCGTCCTCCCGCCGGCTCCCTCGCCGGCTGTTAAAGATATTAAACGTGTCTACTCGTAAACCGGTCATAGGAATTCCGGCCGATCGCCGTCTGCTCGGCCGCCACTACTTCCACTGCGTTGGGGAGAAGTACATCCGCGCCGTGGCGGAAGGTGCGCACGCGGTGCCGGTGCTGATCCCGTCGCTCGGCGAAGGGATGAAGGTGCGCGACATGTTGGCGGACTTCGACGGCATCCTGCTGACAGGCAGCCCCTCGAACGTGGAGCCGCACCATTACAGCGGGCCGCCGAGCGACCCCGGCACGCTGCACGACGCTTATCGCGACGCGACGACACTG
>Ga0111539_10009763_pt1 | contig 12114 bp, 12 predicted proteins | sample RhiMethybrSRZTD1_FD_79667 | JGI IMG/M metagenome (GOLD analysis project Ga0111539, IMG submission 79667) | Populus rhizosphere microbial communities from Tennessee, USA - Rhizosphere MetaG P. TD hybrid SRZTD1 (version 2) (version 2) | ecosystem: Host-associated > Plants > Roots > Rhizosphere >...
CCTCGGCGTGCTCGAGCGCCTCGCGGTGAGCGCCGACCTGGGCCGCCGCCTGCGCCGCCTCGCGCGTGTGGCGGAGAATCGCCTCGGGCGCACGCGCCTCGCGGGCATGGTGGGCGAGCCGAGCCGCGTCGACGCCGCCGCGCTCGGTCAGAGCGTCGAGCACGTGCAGCTCCAGCTCACGGCGGCGGGGGGCGCTGAGACCGCTCGCCACCGCCTCGCGCGCCAGCTCATGGCGGAACGCGACGGCATCCTGGGTGGCCGTCAGCAGGCCTGCGGCGACGCACTCGTCGAGCGCCTCGACGTCGGGCACGAGCCACGTCTCCGTGCGCGTGGGGACGACCGACGCGAGCTCGACCACCGCGCGCGCACGCTCGGACAGGCGCGACAGGCGCAGCGCGATCACGTCGCGCACTGAGGCCGGGACGCCCGGCGCGGTCGAGGCGAGCACCTCGTTGACGAAGAACGGGTTGCCCGCCGTGGTCGCGTGCAGGCTCGCGGAGCTGCGGCCGGCCTGCCACGCCAGCCGCTCCACCGCGTCCGGCGACAGCGGCGCGAGCTCGATCCGGCGCACGGCGTCGGAGGGCAGCGCGCCGAGCAGACCGGCGACCTCGGGCCGCAATTCGAGCTCGTCGCTGCGGTAGGTGATGACGAGCGTGCCGGCCGTGCGCCCGATGCGCCGGCCGACGACCGCGAGCACGTCCAGCGTCGCCTCGTCCGCCCAGTGCAGGTCCTCGATGACCATCACGGTCGGGGGCCGCGACGCGAGCTCGTCGAGCAGGAACCCGAAGACGTCCTCGCGCGCACCGTCGAGCCTCCCGCCCGCCTCGCGCGCGATGTCGTGGATCGGGCCGAACGCGCGCGGGGTCAGCAGCGGGTCGCAGACGCCCCACAGGAACCGCCGGCCGCCGTCCTGCTCGCGCGCGACGCGCGTCACGAGCGCGGTCTTGCCGATGCCGGCCTCGCCGGCGACGAGCACGACCCGACCGGAGCCGCCCGCGGCCTCCGCCAGCGCGGCGTCCAGCGCCGCCACCGCGGCATCACGCTCGAGCAGCTCCATCCATGACGATCCTAATCCGGCTCAGAGCCTGGGGTCGACCGGCTCGCTTTCCAGCGCGAGCACCGCAAACACGCATTCGTGCACGCGATACAGCGGCTCGTGGCGGACGAAGCGCTCGAGCGCCTCCACGCCGAGACCGAACTCGCGCAGCGCGAGCGAGCGCTTGCGGCCCACGCCGCGCGACCGCAGGCGGTCGATCTGCGACGGGTCGGCGTACTCGGGGCCGTAGATGATCCGCAGGTACTCGCGGCCGCGGCACTTGACGCCCGGCTGCACGAGGCCCTTGCGCCCGCGCGCGATGAACGCGAGCGGCTTGACCACCATGCCCTCGCCGCCCGCGCCGGTCATCTCCTCCCACCACGCCGTGGCCTCGGCCTGGGACGGCTCGTCGGTGACGTCGACGATCCGGCGGTCCGTGCGCTTGATCCAGTCCGGGTCGGCGGCGACGAGGCGGTCGCACAGCTCGAGGTGCCAGCCGTGCTCGCGGTCGGTGAAGACGCCGGTCTCGGCGGCGAGCACGTGGAACGGGGCGACGCGCAGGTCGGCAACGCCGCTCACCGGCCAGACATAGCGGCGGTAGGCGTCGGCGTATCGCTCGACGTGGTCGAGCCGCGCGCGCTGGCGGTCGAGCAACCCGTCGAGCTCCAGGCCGCGGGCGGCGGCCGTCTCGAGCGTGGCCACGGTGGCGGTGAGACCGGCGCGCGCCCCGGCGCCGACCGCCGCGTACTGGCGGCGGACGAGCTCCATCGCCTTCGCCGACCACGGCAGCAGCTCGCAGTCGAGCACCAGCCAGCCGGTGCCGAGCTCGTCCCACAGGCTCGCGCTGTCGACGGCCGCGCGCAGGCGGCTGAGCACCGCCTCGGTCTCGCCCGCGTCATCGAAGAACGGGCGGCCCGTGCGCGTGTACACGGCGCCGGTCTCGCCGCTGTCGACGCCGAACCGCTCACGGGCGATCGCTGCGTCGCGGCACACGACCGCGATCGCGCGCGACCCCATGTGCTTCTCCTCGCAGATCACGTGCGGAATGCCGTTCAGGCGGTACTCGTCGAACGCCTCGTCGGGATGCTCGAGCAGCTCGCGCCGGGTCGTGGTGCGCGTGGGCGACATCGTGGGCGGGAGGTAGACGAGCCAGCGCGGGTCGATCGCGAAGCGGCTCATCACCTCGATCGCGGCGGCGGCGTTCTCCTCGCGGACCGTGACCGTGCGCGCGAGGCGCGTCTGCACGATGCGTTTGCCGGCCACGTCGTCGACGTCGAGCACGAACGCCGCGCGCTCGTCGGTCGGCGGCAGGAACGGCTTCGCCGGCTCGTAGTAGGTGCGCTGGGCGGGGACGGTGACGAGCTCGCGCTCGGGCCAGCGCAGCGCGGTGAGACCGCCGCCGAAGACGCAGCCGGTGTCGATGTTGATCGTGTTGTTGAGCCACTCGGGCTCGGCAACCGGCGTGTGGCCGTAGACGACCGTCGCCGGGCCGCGGTAGTCGTCGGCCCACTGGACGCGCACGGGCAGGCCGAACTCGTCGGTCTCGCCGGTCGTCTCCCCGTACAGCGCGAACTCGCGCACGCGGCCGGACGCACGGCCCTGGTACGCCTCCTTCATCCCCGCGTGTGCGACGACGAGCGCGCCATCGTCGAGCACCACGTGGCTGACGAGGCCGTCGAGGAAGTCGCGGGCCGTGTCCTTGAACTCGGGCGGCTGGGTCGCGAGCTGCTCGAGCGTCTCCGCGAGGCCGTGCGTGATCTGCACGTTGCGTCCCTTGAGCTTGCGCACGAGCTTGATGTCGTGGTTGCCGGGCAGGCAGATGGCGGTGCCGGCGCTCGCCATCCCCATCACGATTCGGAGGACGCGCGGCGTGTCGGGCCCGCGGTCGCCGTAGTCGCCGACGAAGATGGCGCGGCGGCCCGCGGGCGGCGTCACGCTCTCGCCGTCGACGGCGTAGCCGAGCTGCTGCAGCAGCGCGGTCAGCTCGTCGGCGCAGCCGTGGATGTCGCCGACGATGTCGAACGGGCCGTGCTCGGTGCGGCGGTCGGTCCACAGCGGAGTGCGGACGATCTCGGCCTGCTCCACCTCGTCGGGGGTGCGCAGGACCCAGGTGCGGCGGAACCCCTCGCGCTGCAGGTGCTTGAGCGAGCGGCGCAGCTGCGCGCGCTGACGGTGGATGACGTGGGCGCCGAAGTCGCGGTCCGGGCGCGAGCGGTTGCGCTCGGCGCACAGGGCCTCGGGCAGGTCGAGCACGATCGCGACCGGGAACAGGTCGTGCTCCTTCGCGAGTGCCACGAGTGGCTTACGCGCCTCGCGCTGGACGTTGGTGGCATCGACGACCGTGAGGCGGCGGTTGGCGAGCCGCCGGCCCGCGATCTCGTGCAGGACGGCGAACGCGTCGTCGGTGGCGCCCTGGTCGTTCTCGTCGTCGGACACGAGCCCGCGGCAGAAGTCCGACGAGATCACCTCGGTCGCCTTGAAGTGGCGGGCGGCGAACGAGCTCTTGCCGGCGCCGGTGGCGCCGACGAGCACGACGAGGCTCGGATCCGGAAGCGCGATCCTCATCGCTCGAACACCCCCAGCTGGGTCGGCGGGCCGACCTCCGGGTCGTCGGGCCCGACCGGCAGGAAGCGCACGCTGTAGCCGTGACGGTCGGCGACCTCCCCGGCCCACGCGGCGAACTCCGCGCGCGTGAACTCGAACCGGTGGTCGGGGTGCCGGAACGTGCCCGCCGGGAGCGCCTCCCAGCGGACGTTGTACTCGGCGTTCGGCGTGGTGACGACGACGGTCTTCGGCTGCGCGTTCGCGAACACGTTCTGCTCGGCGGCCTTCAGGCGCGGCGGGTCGAGGTGCTCGATCACCTCCACGAGCGCGGCGGCGTCGTAGCCGGCCAGGCGCTTGTCGCGGTAGGTGAGCGGGCTCTGGAGCAGCTGGATGCGCTGTCGCTGGGCGTCGGGGAGGCGGTCGAGCTTGAGCCTGCGGGCGGCCTGCTCGAGCGAGCGGATCGAGACGTCGACGCCGACGACCTCGTCGTAGCCGTCCTTGATGAGCCGCTCGAGCAGCGCGCCGGCACCGCAGCCAAGATCGAGCACGCGGCGGGCGCCCGACGCCTTGATCACGGCCTCGACCGTGCCGAGCCGCTGGTCGCGCAGCGAGACGCGCTCTTCGAGCGCTTCCTCGGGCGGCGCCTCGTCGGTGGTCGTCTCGTCGTCGCCTTCGTCGAGCTGCGCGAGCGCCGGGTGATACAGCCGCGCCTGGTGCTTGACGTAGCGGCGGACGATCAGCTCGCGCTCGGGATGCGACGGCAGCCAGCCCTCGCCGCGCCGCATCAGCTTCTCGATCTCGTCCTCGCCGACCCAGTAGTGCTTGTCGTCGTCGAGCACCGGCAGCAGGACGTAGAGGTGGTTGAGCAGGTCGGCGAGCCGGATCACGGCCCGCAGCCGCAACGCGGTGTGGCGGCCGGTGCCCCAGTCGGGGTAGTTCGGGTCGAGCTCGAGCGGCTCGGCCTGGATGTCGTAGCCGAGCGGCTCGAACAGCCGCCGGATCAGCGGCTCCCCGCCGCGGGCGGGCACGGCCGGGAGCTGCGCCTCGAGCGGGATCGCGGTGGCCGCCAGTTCGGGCCGCGGCGCGCACGTGCCCGCCATCGCGCTCTTGTACACGTTCACGAGCGCGACCGACATGAAGCTCGAGGCCACGTACGGGCGGTCGTTGACGTACTCGGCGAGCGCGAACGCGCTGCGGCCGCGGCGGGTGAGCGCGACCGGATCGATGTCGAGGACCAGCGCCGCCGTGCACCGCTCCTCCGTCGCCTCGGGGTACAGCACATGCGCGGTGCCGAACGGCAGCCCGAACTGCTGCACCCGGTCGGGGTGCTTGTGCAACAGGTAGCCGAGGTCCGTGGCCGGGCGGTACGTCGTCGTCAGCGTGAGCAGCACGAGTCGCTCACCGTATCGTCAGGATTCCGGTTCGAATCCAGCTACAGCTGCTTGCGCAGATTGACGGAGCGCTCGGCGTAGCCCATGCGCTCGGTCCAGAACGGGAGCGACAGCGGGCTCCCGTGGTAGGTCCAGGTCTCGACGATCGTGGCGCCGCGGCCGCGGGCTTGGCTCTCGGCGGCTTCGACCAGCGCGGTGGCGACGCCGCGGCGCTGGTAGGCCTCGGCGGTCGCGACGTACTCGATGCGCATGCGCCGCTCGCGGAGGTCGCGGGCGATCTCGCGCTCGGCGCCGGCCTGCGGCGCCAGCAGGCGCGCGAACAGCACGCCGGCGACGTCCCCCTCGATCTCCGCGACGAGCCGGATGTCCGGGCTCGGCGCTCCGCCCAGCTCGGCGTCGAGCTCCTCCGCGAGGCCGTCGACGACGGGCATGTCGAAGTGCGACGGCGCCAGCTCGACGTAGTAGCGCGCCATCTCCTCGTGAATTCGTGCGAGCGCCGGTCCGTCGCCCGCACGCATCTGCCGCACCGCGATCTCCATCTGGCGAGCCTAAGCGATCTATGGTGCGCAGACCATGGCGTGGCAGTTCACTGACGATCCGGTGGCGTACGCCGAGCGGGTGTGGGATCTGCTCGAGTCGGATCCGGCACGGCACACGGTCTCGCTGACGGTCGCGGCCGCCGCGCGGTCGGGCTTCCGCTGGTCGGACGACCCGATGCTGTTCGGCTGGTACGTGGACGGCGGTGACGTGCGCGGCGCGGTCTCGCTGACGCCGCCGCACGAGCTGCTGCTCGCGGAGGTGCCCGACGGGGCGCTGGATTCGCTGATCGCGGGGCTGCGCGAGCAGCGGGCGGGTCTGCCGGGCGTGAACGGCGAGGTCGAGCTCGTGGAGCGCTTTGTCGTTGCCTGGACCGCGGGCACGCCGCTGCGGCACCGCCTGTCGCTACGGCTGCGGCTGTTCCGGCTCGGCACGCTCGCCCCGCCGGACCCGGCGCCGCCGGGCGGCGCGCGTGTGGCCACGCTCGGCGATCTCGATGTCGCGATCCGCTGGCTGGGCGGGTTCGAAGCTGAGACGGGCGTCGTCCGCACCAACGTCGAGGCCGGCGCGCGCGAGCGGCTCGACGACGGCCGCCTGTGGCTGTGGGAGAACGAGGCCGGCGAGCCCGTCTCGCTCGCCGCCCGCACGGCGACCGCCGGCGGCGTGGCCCGCGTCGCACCGGTCTACACGCCGCCCGAGCACCGCCGGCGCGGCTACGGCGCCGCGATCACCGCGGCCATCACGGCCGATGCCCTGGAGCGCGACGCCGAGTACGTCGTGCTCTTCACCGACGCCGGCAACCCCACCACGAACGCGATCTACCAGCAGATCGGCTTCCGCCCGATCGGCGACCGCTGCACGGTCCTCTTCCACGACTGACGCCGCGAAGTGCCCGGGGTGGGACTCGAACCCACAATGCTCATACGAGCAGCGCTTTTTAAGAGCGCCGGCTGTGCCAGTTCGCCTACCCGGGCGGACGCCGTCATCGTAAACGGCCTCGCTACCCTGGCTATGACGCAACTTTCCCGTCGCCCACGAGTTTGCTGCGGCGACGGAACCCGTCTGCGCCTTGGAAGCTTCCGCTCTACAACACCCAGCCGGCATCGCCGGCATGCATGGGCGCTCGCCCCTACTGCGGCTGCAGTCGGACGAGCGGCTTATCGCCATGGTCCGGCGCGGGAACCACCACGCCTTCGAGGCGCTGGTCGCCCGCTACCAGGCACGGCTGCTGGCGTTCTGCCGGCACATGCTGTCCTCCAAGGAGGACGCGGAGGACGTGCTGCAGGAGGTCTTCGCGGCCGCGTTCAACGCGGTGCTGGCGGATGACCGGCCGATCAACGTGCGGCCGTGGCTGTACCGGATCGCGCGCAACCGGTCGCTGAACCACCTGCGCCGCACGCAGGCAGTCGGCGTGGACTCGATGGACATCCACCTGTCCGAGAACGGGCAGACGACCGCGGACAAGGTCCATCGCCGCGAGGAGTTCCGGCTCCTGATCGCGGACGTGCAGGAGCTGCCGGAGACCCAGCGGACGGCGCTGCTGCTGCGCGAGATCGACGCGCTGTCCTACGAGCAGATCGCCGAGGCGATGGAGACCACCGTCCCGTCGGTGAAGTCGCTGCTCGTGCGCGCCCGCGTGTCGCTCGCCGAGGCCGCCGAGGCGCGGCTGCTCTCGTGCGAGGAGGTCCGCCAGGAGCTCGGCGAGGTCGCCGAGGGCCTGCGGCGGACGTCCGCGCCGGTGCGGCGCCACATGCGCGCCTGCGAGCGCTGCGCGACGTTCCGCAAGCAGCTGCGCCAGACCAACAAGGCGTTGGCGGCGATCTTCCCGGTCGCGCCGCTGCTGCTGCTCAAGAAGACCTTCCTGGCCCAGCTGGGCACGAGCGCCGCGGCGAGCGGTGGTTCGGCCGCCGCGAGCGGTGGCGCGTCGATCGCCGCGGGCGGCGCGATGCAGGCGGGCATCAGCACGCTCGCGACCAAGACCGTGGCCGGCCTCGCGGCCGCCGCGATCGTCACGGCCGGCGCCGTGGAGGTCAAGCACGTCACGCGCAAGCCGCGCGACAAGGCGGTCGCCGCCGTCGCCGCGGTCGCTCCGCCGGCCGCTCCGGCCGCGGCCGCCGAGCCGGTCGCCCCGGTCACCAGCGAGCCGCGCTCGTCGGGCGACACCTACAAGCCGGACCGCAAGCGCGACGAGAAGAAGGCGGCCGCGGCCGACAAGCCCAAGGCGGCCGCGACCGCGACGCCGACCCCCGAGCCCGGCGGCGAGACGACGACCGAGCAGCACGACAGCGCGACCACCGAGCTCCCGAGCGAGACCACCGGCTCGACCGAGGAGGGCGACGGCGTGATCGCCGCGCCCGCCGAGCCGACTCCCGGCCCAGTCGTGACCACAGCTCAGCCGTCACCGCCGCCGACATCGTCGCCGCAGCCCGCGCCGACGCCGACCCCGACCGGCCCGGCGCCGACCCCCACGCCGACGCCGACTCCCACGCCCGAGCCGACGCCGGATCCCACCCCCGCGCCGGACACGCCGTAGCACGGAGCGTGCATTTCGCCCCACTGATCGCCGCGGCGAGCGAGCGTGGGGAGAAACGCACGCCAGAGGTGCGAAAAGCCCCACGATCCGCGTGCGAGCGGACGGTTGGGGAGAAATGCACACGGCTGCGTCGGCCCTCAATGCCGCAGTTGAAGTTGCCCGGATAGCCTGCGGCACCGATGATCACGTTCGACGACTTCCTGAAGGTCGACATGCGCGTGGGGCGGGTCACGGCCGTCGACGAGTTCCCCGAGGCGCGCAAGCCGGCGTGGAAGCTCACGATCGACTTCGGGCCTGAGCTCGGCACGAAGCGCTCGTCCGCCCAGATCACCAACTACGCGCGGGAGGAGCTCGAGGGGCGGTTGGTGGTCGCCGTCGTCAACTTCCCGCCGCGCCAGATCGGCCCGTTCATGTCGGAGGTCCTCACGCTCGGCGCGAGCGACGAGGACGGCGCCATCATCCTGCTCGAGCCGCGCAGCGACGTGCCGCTCGGCTCACGCATCCATTAGGCAACCTGGAGCAGGCCGATCACCTTCATCCGGCGCTCGAGCGCCTTCATGGCGAACGCGCGGGTCTCGGCGACGGTCACGCCGAACAGCGTCATCTCGTCGTCGCCGCCCTCCATCCAGTGCGGCTTCAACACGCCGTCGGCCACCGGGGCCACCTCGGTCAGGGTCCGCTGGATCGCCATCACGTAGCGCGGGTCGCGCCGCGCCATGTCGCGCAGGAAGCGCGCGCCGAAGGCCACGTGGCGGTGCTCGTCACGCGCTACGAGCGTGAAGCCCTGCACGAACGCGGGCAGCGTGCCCTGCTTCTCGTTGAAGTCCATGATGAAGTGCTGGCCCGTGAGCGCGAGCATGCCCTCGATGACCATGTGGTAGAGCGTCACCGCCTCGACCAGGGTCTCGAGGTCCTCGGGCTCCGCCGCCAGACGATCGACACGCGACTTCAGCATCTCGTCGAACAGCTCGCCGAATTCCTTGTTCAGATGCGACGACGTCTCCTCCAGCCGCGCCTCCAGCGAATCCGACTCGAGCACGCCGACCTCGGAGTAGAAGCGGTCGAAGAATGCGACGTGGCGCGCCTCGTCGGCGATCTGGGTGGAGAGGAAGATCCGCATGTCCTCGTCCGGCGCCGCGCGCATCATCGGCCCGAGCTCCGCCGTCACGCGCTGCTCGCCGACGAAGAACGAGGACAGCCCGTACATGCGCTGGAACCGCTCGTCCTCGTCGATCCGCTCGTGCCAGTCGATGCGGTCCTGCGTGAAGTCGAGGTCCTGCGTCGCCCAGTGCTGGCGCTCCCACAGCTCGTAGAGCTGCTTGTACGTCAGCAGGTGCGACTCGCCGCGGTCCGCCGAGGCGAGCAGCGCCGGGTCGCTCGTGGCCTGGAAGTCGGTCCGCTGCGTGCGCTCGCTCATACGGGCGAGAGTACACCTCGACTGGCTGGTCAGCCAGCATGACCTCGCGCAGCGCCCCGGTCGACGGCTTCCGCCTCGCCTACGACCGCTACGGCAGCGGCGCGCCGGTCGTGCTGCTGCACGGCTGGCCCGGTCATCGGGGCGATTACCGCGACGTGGTGCCGCTCCTCCGCGAGCAGGCGGACGTGGTCGTTCCCGACCTGCGCGGCTTCGGAGAGTCCGACCGGCACGACCGCCCGCCCCAAGACGCGTACTCGGCCGACGCCCAGGCCGCGAGCATCCTCGCCCTGATCGAGGAGCTGGAGCTCGACCGCCCGGTGCTCGTCGGCTACGACGTCGGCAGCCGGGTGGCGCGAGCGATCGCGCTGGCGCGCCCCGAGATCCTGAAGGCGATGGTCCTCGCGCCGCCGATGCCCGGCGTCGGCGAGCGCATCCTGCGCAGCGAGGAGTTCTGGTACCAGCCGTTCCACAAGCTCGCGCTCGCCGAGCGGCTGATCGACGGCAACCCGGACGCCGTCCGCGCCTATCTCACCCACTTCTGGGAGCACTGGAGCGGCCCCGCGTTCTCACTCGCGCCCGACCGGTTCGACGAGGTCGTCGCGCTGTACGCGCGCCCCGGCGCGTTCACGGCCAGCATCGCCTGGTACCGCTCCGGCTCGTCCGGCGTCGCCACCGCGCTGGCCGAGAAGCCGCACCGGATCGCGCCGCCCACCACGGTCCTGTGGCCCGAGCACGACCCGCTGTTCCCGCCCGTCTGGGCCGATCGCCTCGCCGAGTTCTTCGACGACCACGAGCTGCACCACCTCGCCGGCGTCGGCCACTTTGTGCCGCTGGAGGCGCCGCAGGCCGTCGCCGAGGCTACGGTCCGGGCTCTGCGCCGGTGATCAGCAAAGCCTGCCCGGCGACGCCGAAGTCGACGACGTACTGACCCTTGCGGCGGCCCTGCAGCCGCATGCGGCCCGTCTCCCCCGGCCCGACCGACAGCGGCTCGGCGCCCTCGAGGGTGACCTCGATCGGATCGGCCAGCTCGTTGTTGACGATCAGCTCGAGCCCGAGGAAGGCCGGCACGGCGACCTGTGGCGGCGTGATCCCGCGATCGCGCACCGTGAACTCGACCGGGACCCGGATCGGCTCCTCGTCGCCCGCACCGCCCGGCTGGTCCTCGGGGTTCTCCGTCGCTGTCGCGGTCGGCGTGGGCGTCGGCGTCGCGGTCTCGGTCGCTGCCGGTGTCGGCGTCTCCGTGGCGGCCGGCGGCGGCGCGGTCGGCGTCGGCGCCGCCGTCTGCTCGGAATCGTCGCCGCCGCAGCCGGCGAGCGCCGCCACGAGGACCACCGACACGAACCAGCGCATCACGTACCGATCGAGAACAGCGCCTCGAGGTCGTGCTGCGAGAAGACCTCGAACGCGACCATGGTGTGGGTCCGGTTGATCCCCTCCAGGGCGGCGAAGCGGTGCGTGACGACCTCGGCGACCTCGGCGGGCTCGCGCACACGCAACATCGCGACGAAGTCCCACTCGCCCGTCACCGAGTACGCCTCGGCAACCCCGGGCACGTCGGCCAGCTGGCCGCCGAGCGACTCGATCGCCGAGCGCTCGGCTTCGATGAGAACGATCGCGTGGGTCACTTGAGCGTGTGCGTCCCGCCGGGCTCGACGATGACGACCTCGGAGTATCCGGCGTTCTGCACGTCCTGCTTGAACGCCTCCGCGTCGGCCTCGATCGGCGGGAACGTGTTGTAGTGGCACGGGATGACCTGCTGCGGCTCGATGAAGCCGACGGCGGTCACGGCGTCGTAGCGGTCCATCGTGTAGTGCCCGCCGATCGGCACCAGCGCGAGGTCGACCTTGTCGCCGCGCTGCGCGATCAGCTTCATGTCGCTGAACAGGCACGTGTCGCCGAGGTGGTAGATCAGCCGGTCGCCGATGTGGATCAGCAGGCCGGCCGGCATGTGCGGCGTGCCGCTGGGCGACACGGCGGTGTGCCACGCGGGCACCATCTTGACCCAGCCCCAGTCGAATTGGACGGTGCCGCCGAAGTTCGGGTCCACGACGTTCTCGACGCCGTTGCCACTGATCTCGGCCGCGAGCTCGACGATCGCCAGCACCGTTGCACCGGTGCGCTTGGCGATGTCGACCGTGTCGCCGAGGTGGTCGCCGTGGCCGTGGGTGAGCAGGATCGCGTCGGCCTCGACCTCGTCGGCGGAGGCCGCCGCCAGCGGGTTGCCGGTCAGGAACGGATCGGTGAGGACCGTCGCGCCGCCCGCCTTGAGCTCGAAGCAGGCTTGGCCCAGGAATCGGATGTCGACTGCCATCAGGAGTCTCCTTTCATCAGCATCTGCGCCAGTTCGTACCCGACGGCGACGCCCACGAGCATGCTCAGCCGCGTCTCCTCCGCCACGAGCATCTGCACGGCGGCGACGCGCTCGTCGGGATCGGCCGTACCGGCCGCCCGGAGCACCTCGGCCTGGTGCGCCGATCCGAACCAGTCCGCCGACTCGAGCGCCTGGTCGAGGATCCGCTGCAGCTGCGGCGCCTTCGCCTGGACGAGGCGCTGAGCCTCCTCCAGGCGCTGCGGGTCGCTCAGGGCCTCGATCGCAGCGTCGATCTCGGCGTCGGAGTGGCGCTCGGGCACGGAGGGGCATCATAGGAGCCGATGA
>Ga0111539_10009765_pt1 | contig 12112 bp, 7 predicted proteins | sample RhiMethybrSRZTD1_FD_79667 | JGI IMG/M metagenome (GOLD analysis project Ga0111539, IMG submission 79667) | Populus rhizosphere microbial communities from Tennessee, USA - Rhizosphere MetaG P. TD hybrid SRZTD1 (version 2) (version 2) | ecosystem: Host-associated > Plants > Roots > Rhizosphere >...
AGCGGCGCTCTCATGAGGACAGCGTGCGCTGTCAACAGAGAGAAGAACGTCACGAGCAAGGATGTGCGTCCGCTCAGCCAGAGGAGTGCCATGTTGACGCCATGAAAGTTGAAGGCCCACACGACAACGGTCAACAGGGCGGCGGGCGGCGACAGGCTGAATCGGCGCGCGAGTGCGTAAAGCAGCACGATACAGCCGCTGAACACGGCGAGATTCGTCAGCCCATACCCGAATGGCCGCATGCCCCAGACAGCGTAGTCAGCGGCAAAGGTGAGCGATACCAGCGGCCGATAGAAACCCACGTTCGCCTTGAACAGGGCAACGGCGTCGGTCAGGTCAGTCGCGCGGCTCGACAGGATCCAGACGAAGTCGTCTTTGAGGAAGCCGTGGCCGATGTCTGGAAGATAGATGACGAGAAACGCCGCACAGAGCACGCCGGCGGCCAGCAGCAGTCGCATTCTCGGATCAGTGGCGTGAAGGCGGATCCCACCCGGAGGGCGTTCCGACAGGCTCGACTTCGAGGATCGCTTCAGCCGCGTGGATCATCCCGCCGTACACCTTGAACGCCTCGAAGGTGGAGATCATCGTGTCGGCCTGACCGCGGGGCACTGAACCAGCGCCGAAATCCTGACGCAGCCACACGACGCCCATCTCCTCGTCAACGGCGACCACGCGGTACGTCACACCCGGGAGCTTCGGGACCGCCTGGGCCTTCATGTTCTCGCAGCTGGGCGGGCGGAAGGTGCAGCCGGGACCGGCCATCTTCTGGCCGTTCTCGAACCGGTAGGCGTCGCTCGACAAGGGCACGTCGGGCATGAGGAAGCTTCCTGCGCGAAGGCCGGCAGGGTACAGCGACGCAATCCGAATCATCTCTTCGCGGGTGTTCAGCTCCGACTTCTTCGGCGCGTAGGCCATGCCTGCATTCGGCTTCGTGAATGCATCGGGCTGAAAGAGCACGCCTTCCTCCCGGTTTCTGACGACCATCGTCTCGACCTCTGACAGCGCGAGGCCGAACACCTTCAATCGAAGCGCGAGCAGCACCGGCTTGCCGTTCTCTTCGACGACGGTGTGGGTTCCGGCGACGCCCTCGCGAACGTCGAGAAAATCCTGGCGGTAGGGCCGGAGTGCGGTTGCTGTTTTCCAGAGACCTTCACCCAGTTTCATCTCGACGGTGTCTTCGGTGAACCGCACACGGCTGCTGACGTGAAGTCTCTCTGGATCGTGATCGACCATTGCTTCCAGATAGGTGGTGATGAAATCGCCAAGGCACTGTCGATCACACCGCTGGGCGGCAGACAGGGATGGATGGGCGACGACGAGCGCTAGAGCAAGAGCAACGAGCGACAGTCGCATACCGCGCATTGTAGTTGGAACTCGCTCTCGACGGAGTAGGGCGGGTCTTGCTTCGTAGACCCGCCGTCGAGATCACAGCCGGGTCCAAAGAAGAGGACCCGGCCTACCCGTCCTCAATAGAAATCGTGGGCGTCAATCGAGGCGGCGCCCTGGATACCCTCGATCCGTTCGGCGCGCACCGACAGCACGCCGTCCTGATGTTGCAGCACGCCTTCAATCATCAGGAATGGTTGACGCACGACGGCCGTGCGCTCCCGGTCGTAGAGATCGGGGCGGATGATGACATTCGAGATCCCGGTTTCATCTTCAAGCGTGAGGAAGACGAAGCCCTTGGCCGTTCCCGGCCGCTGCCGTGTGATGACCATGCCCGCAATGCGCACACGGCGGCCATCACGCGCGCGCGGCAGGTCGGCCGCGCGCAGCACACCACGCAGCGCCAGCTCGCTGCGCCGCAACGCCATCGGATGCGGACCGATCGTCAGGCCCATTCCGGCGTAGTCCGCCTGCAGGCGCTCGCTGGTATCCATGGCTCGGAGCGGTGAGGACGAAGCGGCGCCGCCATCGTCAACTTCCAACTTCCAACTCCCAACTTCCAATGTCTTCTCGTCGCCATCCTTGCCCGCAAAAAGCTCACCGGCAGGCCGGACAGATCTTTCTATCTGCCACAGTGCACTGCGCCGCTCGCTCGTGAATGCATTCAGTGCGCCGATATCCGCGAGCGTCGTCAACTCGTCGCGCCGCAGACCGGTGCGCTGCACCACGTCTTCGATCGATCGGAATCGACCCGCGGGTTGCGGCTCCACTGTCCATTCGTGCGAGCAGATGTTGCAGTAATACGTGCGGGCTTTCTGCGTATCGCGGACCATCTCGATCATGGACTCATCGTCGGCTCCGCATTTCCCGCACAGCAACGGAGGAGCAAACATCTTCGTGCGATCGAAAGCCGCCATCGCCTGCCCCATGTCTTTTCGCAAGCCGTTTACGTACATGAAGCCGATGCGGACTCCGCCATCGGTCTCGACGCGACAGAGCCAGTCGGACTGCTGCACGTCGATAGGATGGAAGCGGACACCGCGACGCTGCGCGTCCTTGACGAGCGTCGCCGGGTGATAGAACCCCATCGGCTGGTTGTTGAGGAGCGCCGTGTAGAACGCGGCTGGGAAATGCGCTTTCAGATAGGCGCTCGCGTAGGCCAGCAACGCGAAGCTGGCCGCGTGCGATTCGGGAAATCCGTACAACGCGAATGACGTGATCGACGTGATGATCCGCTCGGCGGTCTCACCGGTGATGCCGTTACGCGCCATCCCCTCACGCAGCTGCACCTCGATCTGCTTCATGCGCTTCTCCGAGCGCTTGAAGCCCATCGCGCGGCGCAATTCCTCGGCCTGACCGCCAGTGAACCCGGCTGCCACCATCGCCATGCGCAGCAGCTGCTCCTGGAAGAGCGGAACTCCCAGCGTTCGTTTGAGCACCGGCTCGAGCGAGGGATGGAGCGGGACGACCGGCTCCCTGCCCGCTCGTCGATTGAGGTAGGGGTGCACCATCTGCCCGACGATCGGACCCGGACGGATGATGGCGACTTCCACGACAAGGTCGTAGAAATTCTTCGGCTTGAGGCGCGGCAGCGTCGCCATCTGCGCGCGCGATTCGACCTGGAAGACGCCGATCGTCTCGGCCTTCTGCAACATCTCGTAGACGACTGGATCGTCTGCAGGCATGTGCGCGAGATCGAATCGCTCAACTCGGGATCCGGGATCCGGGATCCGGGATCCGATTTGGGTATCAGTTTTGGGAGTTGGGAGTTGGGAGTTGGGAGTTGACGACGAGTTCACCAGCTCTATGGCATCCTGCAGGACTGCCATCATCCCGAGGCCGAGCAGGTCGACCTTCACGATCCCCATGTCGGCGCAATCGTCTTTGTCCCACTGGATGACCACGCGCCCGGGCATGCTGGCGGGCTCCAGCGGCACCACCGTATCCAGTGCCCCTTGCGACACCACCATGCCGCCGGAATGCTGACCGAGATGACGCGGCAGATCCTGGATGGCCATCCACAACTCGGCAAACGCGCGCACGCGCGGCATATCGAGTGACAGGCCGGCCGCTTCCATGTTACGCGCCAGTGTTTCGTTCGGATCGGTGAACTCGAAGGCGTGCATCACCTTGGCGAGCCGATCGATGCGCTCCTCGTCGAGCGACAGCGCCTTTCCTACCTCGCGTGCCGCGCTCTTGCCGCGATACGTGATGACGTTGGCGGTCATGGCGGCCCCGCGCTGACCGTACTTCTCGTAGACGTGCTGAATCACCTGCTCGCGCCGATCGCCGCTCGGCAGATCGAGATCGATATCCGGCCATTCGCCACGCTCTTCCGACAGGAACCGCTCGAACAGCAGCTCCATCCTGATGGGGTCGACCGCCGTGATCCCCAGGCTGTAACAGACGGCGCTATTGGCCGCCGATCCTCTGCCCTGCACGAGGATGTTCTGCTGACGGCAGTAATTGACGATGTCCCAGACGATCAGGAAGTAGCCGGCGAGATCGAGCTTCTCGATGAGATCGAGTTCGCGGGCGATCTGTGCCCGCGCCTTGTCGTGATACGGGCGATAGCGATCGCGCGCGCCCACCTCAGTGATGTGACGGAGGAATGAGGCCGCAGTCTCACCAGGCGGCACGGGATAGATCGGAAACCGATATCCCAGATCCGCCATCGTGTACTCGAGCCGCTCGGCCAGCGCGATCGTTCCCGCGAGCGCATCGGGAAGATCGGAGAACAGCTCCGCCATCACCTCGGGCGACTTGAGGTAGCGCTCGGCGTTGCGTGCCAGGCGTCGCCCCGCTGCATCGAGCGTCGTGTGATGACGCACGCACGTCAGGACGTCGAAGAGGGGGCGCTCGGCAGGCGTCGCACACCGGACGTCGTTGGTCGCCACGATCGGCACGCGAAATCCGCGGGCCAGTTCCGTCAGCGCAGCGTTTTCACATTCCTCGTCGCGCAGGAGATGGCGCTGCAATTCGACGCAGACGTTGCCGCGTCCGAAAAGACCGACGAGTCGATCGAGCAACCCGCCGACGCCGTGATGCCGGGTATCAAGAACGGGTCGACCGGCCAGCGCCACAAGACCAGTCGTGAAGCCATCGAACTCTTGGAGCGTGAGCGCGCCTTCGCCTTTCGGTGCGCGCAGCTTCATGCGGGTGACGAGGCGACAGAGGTTCTTGTAGCCGTCGGCGGAGGCGACGAGAACGGGTAATCGCCATGTCGATCGACGTGGCGATTCCGCGTCGGCGGGTCCTAAAGACAGGACCCGCCCTACACTGCCGATCTGCTGTTTATCGACAGCGTAGGGCGGATCCTGCTTTGTGGATCCGCCAACCTGCTTTGTGGACCCGCCGACTTGATTCGCGGACCCGCCGATCGTGTTCTCAATCGTTAATTCCGCCCCGATGATGGCGCGGAGTCCTGCCTGCTTCGCCGCTTTATGAAACCGCGGCGCGCCGTACACGCCATCGGCATCGAGCAGCGCCAGCGCCGGGTAGCCGAGCGCCGCCGCGCGCTCGATGAGTGTTTCGGGCAACGAGGCGCCCTGAAGAAAGCTGAAGGCCGAAGCGGCATGAAGCTCGATGTACACGACTGAACTCTGTCAACTCCCAACGACTGTCGCTCGACCAACTCCCAACTCCCAATGGCATCAATCAACAACCCCCTCGAGGAACCACTTGTCGGAGTGGCGCTCGCGGAACAGCCGATACGTCGGCCCCTCAGCAAGCGCGACGTCCCATTCGTCGCGATCCCAGGGGGTCGGAACTCGGGACTCGAGACTCGGGAAACGGGACTCCGTCCGGCTTTCCCACCAGGCGCCAGATGTACGCCAGGGGCCGGCACACGAATCGACGACTCCCCCATTCAAACCGCGCCGCATGATCGACACGCTCATAGGCTGGCCATGTTTCATTTGCACGCGGATAGGAATCGGATGGCGAAATCGACGAAGCGCGACAACTGGCAACTTCGACGCATCATTCACCTCCACGACACACCGCCCTTCGACGCTGCTCAGGGCGCCCCGAGCGCAAGTCGAGGGGCGAGGCACTGAGGCACCGAGGCTATGAATCAAAGAACTTGACGATTTGTTCTCTGTGTCTCTGTACCGCTGTGTGTCGTAGCGCTGGTGACGAGCGTTGACATCGAGTGGCATGAAACTCTTCATCGCAAACGCTCCTGGCTCCCACGAGTCGACCATCGCCGGCGATCCACACCGTGTCTCTCCCATGAGCGCCTGGAGACGCGCCATGAGCGTGGCGACTTGCTCCGGAGAGGGCAATGGACGCGTCAGCAGCGAAAACTGGACGATGCGCCCGGGGGTGGGATCCACCGCCACCGTCACGCGATCGATCGCTGCGGGCGGGGGATGTGATTCGAGATCGAGCAACGCGAGCGTGCGCAGCGTACGCGCGTCGCGAATCGCAACCGGCAATTGCAACGACCGCTCGTGCACCTCGCGCGTCGTGCCATCCGTTGACCTTTGACCTTGGACGTTTGACCTTTTGATTAGATGCAGGCGCACGTGGAGGACAGCCGCGCCGCGGTCACGCTGCTCCAGGTGAGCCTCGAGCCGATCCATCAGGCGCCCGAGCACGAACGACAGCGGCTCGAGCTCCTCGATGGGCCACTCGAGATCGAGCGACTGCTCGAACCGCTCTTCGGGTACAGCGGGCACCAGCGGACGGGCGTCTTCCCCGCGAGCCAGACGCTGCCAGTCCGTCTGCTGACGGCCGAGGCGCGCGGCGAGATCATCTGCGGGCAATGCCGCGAGATCGCCAAGCGTTCGCAGGCCCCAATGACGGAATGTGGCGATCTGGTCCTTGGTTCTTGGTTCTTGGTCCTTGGTCCTGTGGTGTGGGTCCTTGGTCCTGTGGTGTGGGTCCTTGATCCCTGATGTGTTCGACGATAGTTCGTCGAGGAGCGTGATCGGCAGCGGGGCAACCGCAGCAGCCTCGTTGCCAGGCTCGACGATCGTGAGACCGGCGCGATACCGCACGAGCAGTCGCGCAGCCATTCGCGTGCCGGCGATCGCGACGCGCACCCGTAATCCGCGATCGGCGGCGGTTCGTCGCAGTTCCTCCGCAATCGTGCGCGCTTCACCGAACAATCGCGTCAGCCCGTCCAGATCCAATACGATCTCGGTGGGGCTGCACACCTCGATGCGCGGAGAGAATCCGCGCGCGACCTCCTCCAGCACGCCGGAGGGAGCGCCTTCTACTGTCGACAACGCGCCGAACACAGATACCTCACATCGACGCGCGCACGCGCACGTCGCCATCAATCCGCTTCCGTGGTGACACGACACGCACACGGAGATCGATCCCCTGCAACACGTGACTGCGATCCGACATACCAGCCCACGTCGATCGACTTGTCAGCGACAACGTCAGGCCACCTGCACTGCGCGCCAGTGGCTCCGGCGTCACCAGCACGCATGCCGTGTCGCTTCCTTCGATCACGCGTTGCACGCGCGGCCACGTCGTAAATGGAATCTGTCTGAGCGTCACAGCGGGCACGTCAGCCAGATCAATCGCGACAATGCCGAACCCACCCGCCTGGAGCACCAGATTGAGCGCCTTGAGGGCGCGATCGATTGCCCGATCGACGGAACTCGGGATCCGGGACTCGCGATCCGGGATCCGGGATTCCATGTTCCGACTTCTTACGTTCTGGATTCTTGTGTGCTGCGTTCCCGAGTCCCGAGTTCCGAGTCCCGAGCCCCGAGTCCCGAGCCCCGAGTCAGACCCTCTTATCCACAGCAATCGATCGAGATCCACACCCGCCGCTGCTGCAGAGGCAACGTCGAAGCAGTCGAGCGTATCGACGAGAGCCGCAATCTCTCCCCGACGCGTCGCGGCCGCCATGAGCTGCAGCAACAGCGTCATCCGCCCGGATGAACAGGCTCCCGTCAACTCCGACAACTGCCCGCGCGGCAACCCGCCTCGCAGGCAGGCATCGACGAGCGGGATATCCGTCGGCAGCAGACTCGAGGGATCCGTCCATTCCCACGACGGCAGCGTGGTCGTCAGCGTGCGATCGAGCTTGCGGGCACGAAGGGCGGATTCGAGGACGGCAACGGCTGGGTGCGCCATGGATTTTCGCTCTATCTTCGCCAGACTATATGATCGAATGGCAATGGCGATCAAGAGGCGAAAATCACTCGATTTCATCCACTATTCGCCATGCACGATGGCTGCGGACGAGTCTCGCAGTTCAGAAGGCTACAATTGGACCGCTGTGCGGCTCGTTGCGTGAACTGTGTATTCGTCGTGACCCGCATAGCGGTCCAAGGGCGCGCGGAGCGCGCCGAAAGACACGGGACCAGCCAAGGGGGCGCCGAGATATCAGAGGCGGCGGTCTTGGCTGGTTCTTCCAATCCAGACAGGCCAGTAACCGCTGCGCCTTCCACTTCCAAGGACCATGCACCGAGATGACGCAAAGAATTGAGTTGGGTCTCGATACGTTTGGAGATGTCACAGTTGATCACCAGGGGAAACAGCTGACTCAGGCAGACGCGCTCCGCCAGGTCGTCGAGCAGGGCACGCTCGCCGATCAGGTCGGGCTCGACTTCTTCTGTGTCGGCGAACATCACCGCAAGGACTTCTCCGTCTCCGCGCCTGAAGTCGTCCTCGCTGCCATCGCCAGTAAATCCGCACGCATCTACCTGGGCTCCGCGGTCACGGTCCTCAGTACCGACGATCCGGTTCGCGTCTTCCAGCGGTTCTCCACACTCAATGCGATCTCCAATGGACGGGCGGAGGTCATCGTTGGCCGCGGATCGTTCACCGAGTCGTTTCCACTCTTCGGTTACGACATGTCCAACTATGAAGCGCTCTTTGAAGAGAAGCTCAATCTCTTCGCGGAACTGCTCAAGGGACAGCCGGTGACGTGGAGCGGCCGGCTACGCACGCCGTTGTCGAATCAGACTGTGTATCCACCGATCGAGAACGGGACGCTGCGCACGTGGGTGGCAGTGGGAGGAAGCCCTGAGTCGGTTGTGCGCGCCGCGCACTACGCTTTGCCTCTCATCCTGGCAATCATCGGAGGCGGTGCGCAGCGCTTCGCCGGGTACGCGCAGCTCTATCGCCAGATGCTCGAACGATTCGCGAAGCCGGAGCTTCCCATCGGCGTGCACTCGCCGGGACACGTGGCCGCCACCGACGAACAGGCAAAGGAAGAATTGTGGCCCCACTACGCCGGACTGATGAATCGGATCGGCGCCGAGCGTGGATGGTCGCCCATCGGCCGCGCGCACTTCGATCGGGAAGCGGGACCCGACGGCGCGCTGTATGTCGGATCGCCGGAGACGGTCGCCGCCAAGATCGTCAACACGATGAAGCTGCTGGGTCTTTCCCGCTTCGAGATGAAGTACGCCAACGGGACGATGCCGCACGACAGGCTCATGACGAGCATCGAGCTGTTCGGGACGAAGGTCGCGCCGATGGTCAGAGAGCGAATGGCTTAGGAAAAAAGCCGCACTGTCAGCGCGCGGTCGCGCGGCTGATCCGGACACCGCCGCCGCTCGAACGCAATCGGAGCACCGCTCCCCCGCCGTTAAGATCGCCACGCAGTGAATGCTTGTCGATTCGACCCTGAACGGTCACGGGCACATCAGTGCTCACGCCGCCACCAGACGAACTGGCGTCGATCGTCAGCGCGACGCTCGGATCGATCTCGGTGCGCACGCCACCGCCCGACGTACTCAGATCACCTCCGCGATTGTTGCCAGCCGCGAACCAGACCGTCACCGGACCTCCGCTGCTATGCGCCTCGACCCGGCCGCCGGCTTCACGAATCTCCACGCCACCGCCGCTGGTGGACGCGTACGACTCACCTGACACGTTTTCGACATCGATTCCGCCGCCGCTGGTCGTCGCCCGCAGGTTGCCCTTCACATCGACGATGTTGATGCTGCCGCCTGAAGTACTCGTCGTGACGTCGCCGCGTACGTCGCGCATTCTGATCGAGCCACCACTGGTCTTGCCATCGACGTTACCCTCGATCGATTCAACGTGCAGACTGCCACCCGAGGTCCGCAACCCGACCTGGCCCGCCAGGCGCGACACGTCCAGCGATCCTCCCGAGGTGCTGAGGTTCACGGCCGCCCGCGCGGGCACATGAATGACGAAGTGCGTGTTGTCGTTGGACCAGTCACCATACCAGAAGCCTTTCGGCCAGCTTCCCCGTCGCTTGACGGTGACTGACGCGCGCCCCGCGCTCTCTTCGAAGTGCAGATCGAAGAGCTGTTCGAAGTCGTCGCGCCGGGACGTCACGGTGACCGTGACACCTGACGTCGAGTCGCCAGTCAGCGTCATGGCGCCCACGTCGGCGCTCAATGTGAACGTGCCACCTGGTTCGAGAGCCAAATGCCGCTCCATCCTGAAATCGGCCCACGCCGGTGTGGCAAGAAGAACGATTCCAACTGATAGCGCCAGGAGAATCTTGGTGCGCGTCATCGGTGACTCCTTGAACATCAGCTAGTCCTCAGCGTCTCTGGGCGCGCTTCGCGCGCCGCTTTATCAAGAGGCGTGCCGCTCGAATCCGTGCAAATTAGACGAGACCAGCACGAGATCCGTTCGCGGCCGGGACCAACCGTCCCACGAGCGGTCGGCCAAATCCCATGCGTGGATTAAGATCGAGGGCACCCGTGAGCACCGCACCTGCGCCCGTCACCGAACCTCCACCCAGCATTGCTGAACCGGCGCCGGTACCCACCGGGCTGAGCCGTATAGCCGCAGCGCTGACATATCGCGACTTTCGCGTCCTCTGGTCCGGCGCGTTCCTGTCGACCATCGGCACGTGGATGCAGAAGGTCGCGCAGAACTGGCTGGTGCTGACCATCACCGGGTCCTCGGCCTTCTTCCTCGGCCTGGATTCGTTTCTCGGTGAGCTTCCGATCCTGCTCTTCACCGTCGTCGGCGGCGTCTTTGCCGACCGGCACGACCGGCGCCAGATGCTGCTGGTTTCGCAGTACATCCAGATGACGGCGGCCTTCACGCTGGCGGCACTCGTGTATTGGGATGTGGTGCGCATCTGGCACGTGCTCGCGTTGTCGGTCATCACCGGTCTGGCCCAGGCGTTTGGCGGTCCGGCTCACCAGTCGCTCCTGCCCTCGCTGGTCGGCAAGGATGACGTGCCGAATGCGATCGCATTCAACTCCATTCAGTTCAATCTCGCGCGTGTCATCGGACCGCTGTTCGCCGGCGCGGCCCTTGCCGCTTTCGGCATGGTCGCCTGCTTCGGCCTCAACGGCCTGTCATTCCTGGCGGTGATTGCCGCGATCATGTCGCTGCGCGTGCGCCACATTCCGCCGGCCGCGACCACGCGGCTGCGGGAAGAATTCCAGAGCGGCTTCGCGTACGTGCGCAGCCACCCGGCGCTTCTCGGGCTGGCGGTCCTCGGCTTCGCCGGCACGTTCCTGGGCAATCCGCTCCTGACGTTCCTTCCGCTCTTCGCGCAAAACGTCTTACACGGCGACGTCACTCAATACACGCACTTGATGTCGAGCGCCGGTGCTGGCGCCGTCACCGGCGCGCTCGTTGTCGCATGGCGCGGACGCTTTCCGCACATGGGGCGGAATGTCCTGTTGATCCAGATCGTCTTCGGCGGGTTGATGGTGCTCTTCGCGATGACGAGGTCCTTCTGGCTGAACGCGTTCCTGCTCTTCGCCGGCGGCGCGTGCATGGTGATGGTGTTCGCGACACTCTCGTCACTGGTGCAGCTGAACGCGCCGAACGAGATGCGTGGACGCGTGATGAGCCTCTACATGGTCGCGTTCCGTGGCGGGATGCCGCTCGGCAGCCTGCTCGGCGGATGGCTGGCCTCGCTCACGGGCGCCGCGACGGTCCTGACCCTCAACGGGGTCCTGCTCAGCGCCGTCGCCGCGGTGTTTCTGCTCAAGAACAAAGAGATTCGGGAACTTTAACCTGCGGACTCGCTTGTGTCGGTATTTTCGTCTACGCTCGTCATGAGTGAGACCGGCCGTCTTGTCAGCTTGATCCTCTCCGGAACTTCCCGACATAAGCGAGCACCAGTGTAAACATGAGTGTCGACGCCTGGGACGACGGGCCGGCCTATGAGCGATATGTCGGTCGCTGGAGTCGACCGGTCGCCAGACAGTTTGTCCGGTGGGTTGGCGCTCCCGCCGGGTCGGCGTGGCTGGACTTCGGCTGCGGCAGTGGCGCGCTCACGCACACGATTCTCACCGGCGGCTCGCCTCGACTCGTGATTGGCTGCGACCGTTCGGCCGTCTACGTCGATCAGGCGCGCCGGCAGGCCTCGGATCCGCGAGCACAGTTCATCGTCGCGAATCTCGGCGACTTGCCCCGCGTTGATGGTGGCTTTGACGTGTCGGTGTCGGGGTTGGTACTGAACTTTCTGCCGCACCCCGGCGATGCCCTCGCTGCGCTCGCGGCGCGCGTTCGCCCGCGTGGAACGATCGCCGCCTACGTGTGGGACTACGAGGAAGGCATGCAGTTGATGCGTGTCTTCTGGGACGCCGTGGTCGCGCTCGACGCCAGCGCGCAGGCACTCGATGAGGGTGTGCGCTTCCCGCTGTGTCGTCCCGATCCGCTGCGCCGACTGTTCGAGAGCGCCGGCTTCCAGAACGTTGAGGTCACGAGCATCGACGTGCCGACTGTCTTTCGCAGCTTCGACGACTACTGGCAGCCGTTTCTGGGTGGCCAGGGACCAGCACCCGGTTATGTGATGGGTGTGTCA
>Ga0111539_10009767_pt1 | contig 12111 bp, 14 predicted proteins | sample RhiMethybrSRZTD1_FD_79667 | JGI IMG/M metagenome (GOLD analysis project Ga0111539, IMG submission 79667) | Populus rhizosphere microbial communities from Tennessee, USA - Rhizosphere MetaG P. TD hybrid SRZTD1 (version 2) (version 2) | ecosystem: Host-associated > Plants > Roots > Rhizosphere >...
CCATGCGGGTGCAGATGGGCCCGCCAGGATTCGAACCTGGGACCAACGGATTATGAGTCCGCTGCTCTGACCGCTGAGCTACGGGCCCTGCGCCGCTGAGCGTATCGCCTCGACAGTGCCGAACTGTTTCGGGCACACTCGTCCTGGCATAAGATGCCGGCGTCCCGAAACCCGACCGACGGAGGTGGGAGCTCGAGGTGAAGGTCTTTCAGCGGGAACACAGCCTGAGGACAAAAGCAGGCCTCGAGATCCGGGACATCACAGACGAAGTGAAGGAATGCGTTGCCGAGAGCGGCGTGAGCGACGGCATCGCCTGCGTCTACTCCCCCCATACGACCTGCTGCGTGCGGGTCAACGAATTCGAGGCGGGCTTCCTCGAGGACTTCGTCCGCATGCTGCGGCGGATCGTCCCGAGCGAGAAGTACTACGCGCACGACGACTGGGACCGGCGCACCGAGAACATCTGCCCCGAGGACGTCGAGTTTGCGAACGGCCACTCCCACTGCATGGCGATGCTCCTCGGCCCGGCAGGAGAGTCCATTCCGGTTCGTGAGGGCGAGCTCTGCCTCGGCACCTGGCAGCGAGTCCTCTTCATGGAGCTCGACCGCTCACGCGAGCGCCGCTGGATCGTCCAGGTCGTCGGCGACTAGCGCTAGGGACCAAATGAAACGGGGCCGCCGCCAGCCCCGTTTCTGTGGAAAATCTGTCCGGGCTGCCCCCGCCGCATCGGGGCCCGACCCGGTATTTCGCTCGCCTCCGTCACTTTGCCGCAGCGCACCCCTGGCGTCCCCCCTCCGAGGGAGTTGACTCCCTCCCCCGTTCGGGGTTGACCGCCCTGCTTCACACGGTTGACTCGACCGCTCAGGCGGCCTGACAAGCAGCACAGAGCCCGGTGACCTCGAGCGTGTGCCCGGTGGGCGTGAATCCGTGCTCGCGCGCGGCTTTCCCGAGCCATTCGTCCACTTCGCACCCTTCCAGCTCGGCGACGCCGTGGCAGCGCGCGCAGACCAGATGGTGGTGGTGCCCCTCGCCGCAGAGGCGGTAGCACGTTTCGCCCGGCCGGTGCGCGAACTCGTCGACGACGCCGTGCTCACTGAGGAGCGAGAGCGTCCGGTAGACGGTGGCAAGGCCGACCGCGTCGCCGCCCTGGCGAAGGCGGGAGTAGATCTCCTGGGCGGTCGCGTCGTGCGGCTCGGCCGCGAGCGTCTCGAGGACGAGCAGGCGCTGGCGCGTTGCGCGGAGGCCGGCCTGCGCCAGGCGGTTGCCCGAAGTGGTTTGCGCGTCGGTCATCGGCGAGTACGATACCGCAGACATGAGACTGAGAATCATTCTCATCCTGGGAACCCTTCTCCTGCTGGCCGCATGCGGGCCCTCCGTGCAGGCCGGGCCCCGCACCGTGGTTGCGAGCTTCTACCCGCTCGCGTTTGCGGCGAAGGAGATCGCACCGAGCGCCCCGGTTGAGAACCTGACGCCGCCGGGCGCGGAGCCGCACGACCTCGAGCTCTCCCCCATCGACGCCGCGACCGTGCGTGAGGCACGGCTCGTCCTCCTCCTCGGCCATGGCTTCCAGCCGCAGCTCGAGGACGCCTCCGGCGACGGGGACAACGTCCTCCACCTCCTCGACACGGTGGGGCTCGACCTGCTCCCCAACGGGGACCCGCACGTCTGGCTCGACCCTCTGCGCTACGCGAAGATCGTCGAGCGGATCGGCCAGGCTCTCGACGCCGAGAACGCGGCCTCGAGACTCGTCGCGCGCCTCCATGATCTCGACGCCGAGTACCGAGAGGGACTGGCGAACTGCGAGCGGCACGAGATCGTCACGAGCCACGAGGCCTTCGCCTATCTCGCGGAGCGATACGGCCTCGAGCAGGTCCCGATCACGGGGTTGAGCCCGGAGGCCGAGCCGCAGCCGGCCGACCTCACGCACGTCGTCGAGCTCGTGGAGGAGCGGGGAGTCACGACGATCTACTACGAGACGCTCGTCTCGCCGCGGATCGCGGAGACCGTCGCTCGGGAGACAGGCGCCAACGTCGCCGTCCTCGACCCGATCGAGGGCCTCACACCCGCGGAGATCGCCAAGGGCGAGGACTACTTCACCCGAATGCGCGCGAACCTACGCACACTCGAGGAGGGACTGGGGTGCAGCCCACCGTCGAGCTGAAGGACGCCTCGTTCGCGTATCCCGGCGGGCCCGAGGTCCTGAGCGGCGTCGACCTCGAGATCCGGCGCGGGGAGTTCGTCACCATCGCCGGCCCGAACGGAGGAGGCAAGACGACCCTCCTGCGGGTCGCGCTGGGCCTCGAGGAACCGGCCACCGGCGAGGCGCGCCTCTTCGGCGAGCCCGCCGACCGCGTCCGCGACCGCTACCGGATCGGGTATCTCGCTCAGCGCACCCGGCTCGCGATCGACGCGCCGGCCAGCGTGAGCGAGGTCGTGACCGCCGGCCGCGTCGCGCGTCGCGGCCTCCTGAGGCCGTTCGGCCATGCCGACCGCGAGGCGATCGCAGACGCGATCTCGCGCGTCGGCCTCCAGGACCGAGCGGCAACGCCGATACAGCGGCTCTCCGGCGGCCAGCAGCAGCGCGCCTTCATCGCGAAGGCGCTCGCCGGCGAGCCGGAGCTCCTCGTCCTCGACGAGCCGACCGCCGGTGTCGACGTCGACGCGCAGGAGGCTTTCGGCGCGTTTCTCGGCGGGCTGCACGAGGCTCTCGGTGTCACGATCCTCTACGTCTCGCACGAGTTCGGCGCGGTGGAACGGTTCGTCGAGCGCGTCATCCTCGTCCGCGGCGGCATCGTCTTCGACGGCCCGCCCGCCGAGCTCCCCGCCCACTGGCACGACCCGTCTCATGTTCATCCTTGACGCCGACTTCATGCGGATCGCGTTCGCGACCGGAGCGGTCGTGGGCGTCCTCGCGCCCGCAGTCGGGTTCTTCCTCGTCCAGCGGCAGATGAGCCTCATCGGAGACGGGATCGGGCATGCCGCTTTCGCGGGCGTCGCGGCCGGGTATCTGTTCGGCGTCTCGCCGGTCGGGGCCGCCCTCGTCGCGGCCACGCTTGCCGCGGTTGGCGTCGAGTGGCTGCGGAGCCGCCGCCGCGCTGCAGGCGACCAGGCGCTCGCGCTCATCTTCTACACGGGAATCGCCGCGGGAGTCGTGCTCGTCTCTGCCGCGGGAGCACTGAACGCCAACCTCTTCTCCTTTCTCTTCGGCTCGATCCTGACGGTGACCTGGTCCGATTTCGCGCTCGTCGCGGTGCTCGGAGCCGTGGGCCTCGGGATCATCGCGTTGCTCTATCGCGGGCTGGTCGCCGTGGCACTGGACGAGGAGGGCGCGCGGGTCAGCGGGCTTCCGATCGGGCTCCTGAACGTCGCGCTCGCGGCGCTGGCAGGCGTGACGGTCGCCGTCTCGATGCGGATCGTCGGCATCCTGCTCATCGCCGCGCTGATGGTCCTGCCCGTCATCGCCGCGGGACGGATCGGCACGAGCATCCGCTCGACGATGCTCCTGTCGATGGGGATCGGGCTCTTGTCTGTTTCGGCCGGATTGACGATGTCTTACTACGCCAACCTTGCCCCAGGAGGCGCAATCGTTCTGCTCGCGGCCGCCTTCGCGGTGGCCGCCCAGATCGGTGCGCCGCTCCTTAATCGCACCCGATAACCACATCAACATCAATTTCCTACGTTCCCTGCCTATTCTTGAAGCCGTGAAACGGTTCAGCATCCTTGCTGGGCTCTGCCTTGCGCTGCTCGCCCTCCTCCTCCCCGCCCGGGCGAGCGCCGACGTGCTGCCGGTCGTCGTCCAGGTGCAGGCGCCGGACGGGACGCACGTCCAGGTGTCCGGCGAAGGCGCGCTGAGCTATCCGCGAAACGGCCGCTTCGTGCGCGCGCAGTCGGTCACCGTCGAGGGCGACCACCTGATCTTCACGGGACTCTCGCTGCTCGGCGGGCGCGTGAAGGCCGACCGGCTCGTCATCCCGGTGAACGGGCTCGGCGACGCCTCGCTCTCGGGCCTCAGGATCGAAGGACGGAAGCCGCAGGGCCTCCCGAACCAGGTGATTCCCCTGAAGGACGGCGGCTACGTCGTCTCTCTGCAGCAGTCACTCGACGGGCAGCAGCGAAACCTGGCCGGGCTCTTCGTCCACCTAGGCGCGAAGACGGGCAAGCTCCCGGCCGGCACGGAGATCCTCGTGGGCGTGCCCGCGAAGGGGGATGTCGCTGCCGGCTACACCTACCCGCTTGCGGCCCAGGGCGAGATCATCGGCTGCCCGTTCGTCCCGGGCTCGACACACAGCGCCTTCGTCGCGCCGGACAACCTCGCCTCCGACAACGCGGTGGACATCTCCGTCCCCGTCGGAACCCCGGTCCTTGCGATCACGGACGGCGTGATCGGGCCGCAGATCGGCGCACTCAACTCCACGGATCCGGCGATGGCCGGGCTGCGCCTCCACCTCGATGCGCCCGGCATCCAGTTCTACTACGCCCACCTGTCCGCGATCGACGTCGTCCCGGGCCAGTTCGTCCAGGCCGGGCAGCAGCTCGGGCTCTCGGGCTCTGCCAATGGCGCCCCCCACCTCCATTTCGCCCAGGACATCGGCAATCCGGCGGAGACGGTCGGCTTACTAGGCGCCTGCCCGTTCTACCAGTCGTATTCCGAACCCTGGGGCTAGCTTCTCGAAGGCTTGACTACGATTCGGGGCGTGCGGGAGCTGAGCGTCTCCGAGGTGGCGGTCGCGGGTGGCACGTCGGAGGAGACGGTCAAGCAGCTGTGCGAGCTCGGCGTCATCGCACCTCAGAACGGCGGCTTTCGGCCGAGCGACGTTCGGCGCGTGCGCCTCGTGCTCGCCCTCGCCACCTCCGGCGTGCCATTCGAGGCCGTCGGCGAGGCGATCCGCGACGGACGCATCGCCTTCGACTTCATCGATGAGCTCGCGCCGAACCCCATCCCGCTTCTCCCGGAGACCCAGGCCGAGCTCGTCGCGCGCCTCGAGCTCTCGGACGAGCTCGCCCGTGGCCTGGGCACGATTCTCGGCACCTGCTCTCTGCCGCCGGACCAGCAAGTCCGATCGGATCACGCCGAGCTTTTCGAGCTCGTCGGAGCGGCCAAGGCGCACGGAGCCGACGACGATCTGCTGATTCGCGTCGTCCGGGCCACGGCGGAGAGCCTGCGGCACATCATCGACGCGCAGCGCGACTTCATCGACGTCAGCCTCCTCGAGCCGGCGGCTGCCGCCGGGGCGACACCGTCGGAGATGCTGTCCATCACCGCGCCGACCAGACGCCGCTACCGCGAGCTCGGGCGCCGGTCTGTCGAGCTCCTCTTCGACCGCTTCGTCGACGAGTCCACCTTCCAGCACATCGTCGAGATGATGGAGACCGAGCTAGGCGAGCAGCGAGTCGTCGCGGGGGCGGCGCAAGCGATCGCCTTCATCGACCTGAGCGGTTACACGCGCCTCGCGGAAGAGGCCGGCGACGACGAGGCCGCGGCCCAGGCGGCACGCTTCACCGCGATGGTGGAAGCGGCGGCGAGCGAGACCGGAGGGCGTCTCGTCAAGGTGCTCGGTGACGGCGTGATGATGCATTTCGGGGATTCGGAAGCGGCGATTCGCGCCGCGATCAGCGTTCTCAGCCGCGTTCAGGCTCACGGTCTCCCAGCGGCGAGAGCCGGAATCAACGCCGGCCCCATGGTGAGACGAGATGGCGACTACTTCGGATCCGTCGTCAACCTCGCCGCGCGCGCCGCCGACTACGCCCGTGCCCACGAGATCCTGGTCACCCAGGAGGTCATGGACGCCTGGTCGGGCGGCGACTCGATCTACTTCCGCGCCATCGGCGCGGTCTCACTGAAGAACGTGAGCCGCCGCGTCGAGCTCTTCCAGGTCATGCCGACCGAGGGTTAGCCCGCCGGCGAGCCGGGACGGCGTATTCGTCGATTCGCCGAGATAAAGTGAGATAGTCGGCCGGTGACTCTGGCGAGGATCGGCGCATGGTGTGCGATCGGCACGGTCGTCGCGTTCGTCGCCGGCATCGTGCTCATGGCGGCGAGCGGCGTGCAGGTCCTCATCCCGGAGACCGGCAAGGACGGGCTCGACTGGATCGCCGACGTCGATGACGCGAGCGGCGCGTTCTTCTTCGGAGCCTGGCTCGTGATCGTGGGCGGCGTCCTCGGCCTCGTCGGCCTGATCGGGTTCTATGACTACCTCCGGCGCGCGGGCGACTGGCTCGTGCTCGCGCCGATCCTCGGTGCATTCGGCCTGACACTCGTGACGATTTCTCACCTGCTTCCGATCGCGATGGCCTACGAGCTCGTCCCCGACTTCCGCGCTGCCGTCGACGCGCACACCTTCGACACGCTGGCCTCGCTCGCGTTGGTTCTGAATTACACAGGGGACGTGGTGCTCTGGGGTGTCGTCGTACCGATGCACGCCCTGGCGATCCTGAAGACGAACCTGATCCGCCGGTGGATCGGCTGGCTGGCCGTCGGCGTCTGGGTCTTCGCGGGGATAGGCGATGCGCTGAGCCCGCTCTCGGGGACGATCGAGGGACTGACATTCATCGGCTTCGTGGGATTCTTCGTCTGGATGGCGGCGATGGGTGTCTCCGTTCTGCGCGACCGGCCGCCGGAGGCGCCTCCCGCCCTTTCAGTTCCATAGGGCCAAAGCACCTATCAGCGCGACGAGGGCCAGAAGGCCGATGAAGTAGCCGATGCCCTGGAGCTCCTCCCATCCGTACGCGACCACGATCGCGCCGACGAGGGCGAACCAGACGGCCGTTGCGGCCAGCATGAAGTAGCCAAACCGCCGCCCGAAACCGGGCCTCGGACGGACGGGCGACATCAGCGTCCGGCTTTGCAGCGCATTTCAGTAGCTCCCCGGGTTGGACTCGAACCAACAACCCTCCGGTTAACAGCCGGATGCTCTGCCAATTGAGCTACCGGGGAACGGCCGAGGAATTTTAGCGGGCGCTGGACGAGGCCTCTTGCTGAGCCTCGCGGATCTTCGTCAGGAGCGTCTGCAGCTCGACGGTTCGGGCCAGGTCTTCTCCCTCGAGGCGCGCCAGCTCGCGGCGCACCATGCGCTCCTCGAGGCGGAGGAAAAGCTCCTTCGCCGCATCCGCGTCCAGATGCTCGGTCTCGGCGGTTGCGTCGAGCTCGGCTCTGGCCTGCAGGAGCTCGTCGTCGGCCTCGGTCTCGCCGCAAAGGAAAGCGCGCAGGCGCTGGTGCAACGGGTCGTCGAAGTGGCGATCGTCGAGGGGCGCCAGGTAGTGCTCCACGAGCTCTGGGTCGGCGGCAACCGCGGCGAGGAGGCGCCTTTCCAGCCGGTCGCCTCCCTCGAGCGCGCGATCGGAGACGGCGCCGGTCTTTCGCTGCGCACGAGGCGCCAGCCCGGCTTGCATGTCCGGCGAGAGCCCGAGCTTGTCTGCGGCGACGCGAACAGCGTCCGCGCGCTGCGGCGAGTCCGGCAGGCCGGTGAGCACCTCGCGCACCCGCGCGAAGCCGTCCTGGCGCGAGGGTGCCCGCGCCGTCTCGACCTCCACTCGGTGGACGAGGTAGCCGACCGACCGGCCGATCAGATCGTCGAAATCGTCGGCGGCGTCCGCGGGATCGACGCCCGCAGGGAGCGGCACGACGCGAACGTCGAAACCGCGCGCGGCGGCGAGATCCATCCCGCGCAGCGTGGCCGCCTCGCCAGCGGCGTCCGCGTCGAAGCAGAGGAAGAGCCGCTTCGTGAGGTGGCCGAGCTCCTTCAGCTGCTCCTCCGTGAGCGCGGTTCCCATCGAGGCGACGACAGTGCTCCGGCCACGCTGATGGAGAGCGAGCACGTCGGTGTAGCCCTCCACGACGACCGCCTCGTCCTGCTTGGCGATCGCTGCCCGCGCGCGGTGGAGGCCGTAGACGATCCGGCTCTTGCGGAAGAGCTCGCCCTCCGGCGAATTGACGTATTTGGCCTTGATCGGGTCGTCGTCGTGGAGGCGCCGCGCGCCGAAGCCGAGCACTCGGCCGCGCGCGTTCGAGAGCGGGAAGACGAGGCGGCCGGCGTAGTAGTCGTTGCCGCGGCGGTTGACGAGGCCGGCGGCCACGAGCTCTTCCTGCGAGTACCCCTTGGTGCGGGCCTTCCCCGCGAGCTGCTCGCCGCCGGGCGAGAGCCCGAGGCGGAAGTCGCGGCAGACCTCCTCCGTGAGCCCACGCTCGGCGAGGTAGCTGCGGGCGAGCTCGCCGGCGGCCGTATCCCAGAGGTAGCGGCCGTAGAAGCTCGCCGCGTCCTCGAGCAGGGACTCGAGGCGGTCGCGGTGCTTCCGGCGCGCCTCCTGGACGGGCGAGGTCTCCTCGTACTCGAGCTGCGTGCCGGTTCGGTCCGCCAGCCACTCGACCGCCTGCGCGAAGTCGAGCCCTTCCGTCTCGCGGATGAAGGTGATGAGGTCACCGCCCTTGTGGCAGCCGTGGCAGTAGAAGAGCTTCTCGACCGGGTTGATGCCGAAGCTCGGCGTCTTCTCGGAGTGGAACGGACAAAGCCCGACCCAGCGCGCTCCCGACTTGCGGAGCTGCGTCCGGCCCTGGACGACATCCACCATGTCGGCCGCGGCCACGACGTCCTCGATCGACGTCTTCTTGATCAGTGCCATGCGAGCGCGAAGCGGTCGGTCATGCCGGCGATGTAGTCCGTGACCTGCTCGGAGACGTCGCCCGGGAGACCTTCGGGAAGGTCTCCCGGGTGCTCGACGAGGTGGGCGAAGATCCGGCGCACGGTCGCAGTCGCAGTATCGCGCTGCTCCTGCGCCGCGGGGCCGAGATAGACGCGCTCGAACATGAACGCGCGCAGATTGAGCATCGCGTGGCCGATCTCGTTCGACTGGACGATGTCGCCCGCCTCGGCCGAGCTTTCGACGATGTCGTGAACGAGGCGGTCGATGCGGCGCGCACCGCTCTGTCCAAGTAGCTCGAGGTCCTCTTGCGGAAGATCGCCGTGGGACAGGAGCCCGGCGCGCAGCGCGTCGTCGATGTCGTGGTTGATGTAGGCGACGCGGTCGACGAGGCGGACGATCTTGCCCTCGAGTGTGGCCGGGTCGCCCGGCCCCGTGTGCTTGAGGATGCCGTCGCGCACCTCCTCGGTGAGGTTCAGGCCGCGACCCTCCTTCTCGAGCACGTCCACTACGCGAAGCGACTGCTCGTTGTGGCGGAACCGACGGCCGTAGCGCTCGAACACGACCTCGTCGAGCACCTCCTCGCCGGTGTGGCCGAATGGCGGGTGGCCGAGGTCATGGCCGAGCGCGATCGCCTCCGTGAGATCCTCGTTCAAGCGCAGTGCCCGCGCCACGGTTCGCGAGATCCCGGCCGTCTCCAACGTGTGTGTCAGCCGCGTGCGGTAGTGATCGCCCTTCGGGTCGATGAAGACCTGGGTCTTGTGCTTCAGCCGCCGGAAGGACTTCGAGTGAACGATGCGATCGCGATCGCGCTGGAACGGCGTTCGCAGGCCGCATTCCTCGCCCTCGGCGACCCGCCCGCGCGTCTCGTACGAGCGCACGGCGAGCGGCGAGAGCCAGGTCTCCTCCTGCTCCCGGATCCGCGCTTCGAACGCGTCCGCAATCCTCCCGGCAAGTTCGGGCATACCGCTAACGCTAGATGATGATGGGGACAGTCCCGCCGTCCGCGCTCCAGGCCGATCCGGTCACATAGCTGGCTCGGTCCGAGCACAGAAAGACGATCACCGCGGCGATCTCCTCCGGCTCGGCGAGCCGGCCGAGCGGCCGGCCCTTCCCCACGCCTTCCAGGATCTCTTCGCGGCTCTTCCCCGTTCGCTCGGCGCTCTGTTCGGCGAGGCCGCCGGGGGCGAGCCAGGCCGGCGAGGCGGTCGGCCCCGGCGCGACGGCGTTGCAAAGGATCCCGTCCTTCGCGTAGACGTCGGCGACGAGACGTGACAGCGAGAGGACGGCTGCCTTCGTCACCGAGTAGTTCGGCATCCCGGTGGAAGGGCGCTTTCCGGCCGTCGAGCTCACGTTTACGATCCGGCCCGCGCCACGCTCGCGCATTCCCGGGAGGACGGCCCTGATCGCGCGTACGTAGCTCATGACGTTCAGCTCCCACATCGAGGCCCAGTCCTTGTCCGTCAGCTCCTCGAAGCTCGTCTGGTACGCGACTCCGACGTTGTTGACGAGGCAGTCCACCCGTCCGAACGCCTGCTCGGCTGCGTCAACGAGCTCGCCCGGGGCCGACCGCACGGAGAGGTCGAGGGCGACGTGCAACGACTCTCCCACACCGGGCCCTGACTCGCGCCGGCCGGACGTCACGACGCGCGCGCCCTCCTCGGCGAGCATGCGCGCGACCGCCTCGCCGATCCCTTCGGTCGAGCCGGTGACGACGCAGACGCGCTCTTCGAGGCCGAGCTGCACGGGCGCCTACGATAACCGCCGTGACGACCGTGTACCTCGCCCGCCACGGCGAAAGCGACTGGAATGTCGACCGGCGCTGGCAGGGCCACGCCGACCGCCCCCTCACGGAACGCGGCCGCGAGCAGGCGCGGGCGCTGGCCGAGCGGCTGGCAGGCGTCGACCTCCAGGCGGTCTATGCCAGCGACCTGCGGCGGGCCTGGGAAACCGCGGAGGCGGTCGCCGCTCCCCGCGAACTCGATGTCGTCAGGCTTCCCGAGCTCCGCGAGGTGGACGTCGGCTCCTGGAGCGGCTTCACGCGCGACGAATGCGCCGAGCGCTTCCCCGACGCCTTTGTTCGCTGGCAGGGAGGCGGGACGGGCTGGGAGGACGGCGAGTCCTACGAGGAGATGGGCGAGCGCATCGTCGCGGCGATCCAGCGACTCGCCGCACAGCATCCTGAGGACGCGATCCTCGTCGTCTCCCACGGCGGCCCCATCCGGGCGGTGCACGCCCATGCCCTCGGCGTGGACATCGCCACGCACCGCCGGGCCGGTCCTGTCGAGCCGAACGCCCGCCTCTCCTCGGTTTCCGTGGAGGACGGGCGCATCGCGCGGATCGAGTGAGGCAGGGCCCGCCGCGGCCGGCGCGGCGAGCCCCACCCTCTGCTCAGCGGCTCCCGACGCTGACTACGTCGAACTGCTTGTCGACGTAGACGGTCGCAGGCGTTCCGTCCACCTTGACCACATGAGCCTCGTATGCGGCGTTGCCGTCCGCATCGGTCTCGACGCGAACGATCGTCGCGTCCGGGACCTCCGCGAGAGCAGCCGCCTTGACCTTGGCGAGCGTGTCGCCGGTCAGCGGGGTCTCGTCGCTCCGCTGGGCTCCCCAGGGATTCTGGGGATCCGGAGCACTCGGAGCCGGCTGCGTCGTCGTGCTGTCTGCGGACGACGAGCCGTTCCCGCTCGCGGCTGCAGCGACGCCGTAGCTCCCGGCCACGAGGCCGAGGACGACGGCTCCCGCGGCCAGCGCGCGACGTGTCCTGTTGCGGTTGTCCATGCTCTCCTTTCAGTCGGTTGCAGGTCGCGTTCGAACGTGACTTGCACCGTGAAGGCATGGGCTAAGAGCGTCCTGAGAGCCGCCTAAGAAGTGCGTAATTTCGGAGGAACCGTACGAGGACAAGGTTGCGGAGAAGCGCGCCAAAGGTGCGCTTCTCCAGTCCTTCGTCAGGCTCGTCCCAAGTAAGCATCCTCGCTCCGCGCCCGATCGGTAAGACCCCAAACTGCGATCGGGCGCGCAGCGAGCCGACGCGTTGTCCCGGTGCCGCAGAACCCGGGGGTTCGGGTCGCGCACGAGGAATTATCCAAGGCCGGCCGGGTCGGTGAACCAGCTCAAATGAGTCATTTCCGAGCTCTGCTCAAGAAGCGGGTGGACTCCCGGCGGACCTCTGGGAGACAGCTCTCCTGTGGCAATCGTCGGCGTCGCATGCGGCGCCGAACCTTCGAAGGTAGAGGGAGATGGGTAAGACCCGTTTGTTCGCAGTTGCCGTCTGTGCAGCTGCTGTTGTGGGTGCGGGAGCCAGTGCCGCCGTTGCTGGAGAGGTAATGGGGCCGCCCGGGGCGGGCAACGTCAGGCCCAAAGGGGTGAACCCAACGCATCGATATGCGCCTTCTCCGGGTTGAACGATTACATCGACGGCCAGACCGACCGGCAAACGCAGACTCCGAAAGACGCGGCGCCCGGATCGGCGGCCCA
>Ga0111539_10009769_pt1 | contig 12110 bp, 12 predicted proteins | sample RhiMethybrSRZTD1_FD_79667 | JGI IMG/M metagenome (GOLD analysis project Ga0111539, IMG submission 79667) | Populus rhizosphere microbial communities from Tennessee, USA - Rhizosphere MetaG P. TD hybrid SRZTD1 (version 2) (version 2) | ecosystem: Host-associated > Plants > Roots > Rhizosphere >...
GGACCGATCGCCGGACGCGAAAGTCGTCCTCTGGGCGCACAATGGCCACGTCTCAGCCGGCGGATTCGCGTTCGAGACGATGGGGAAGACGCTGCGGAAGATTTACGGCGATGCGATGGTCATCATGGGCTTCGCCTTCAATCAGGGATCGTTCCAGGCGACCGAAGCGGGCACCTTGAAGACCTTCACCGTCCCACCGGCGCCGGCCGGCAGCCTCGACGCGACGCTCGCGGCCACCGGCCTTCCGCTCTTGGCGATCGATCTTCGCACTGCCCCCAAAACCGGACCCGTCGCCACATGGCTCACCGAACCGCACGCGTCTCGCAACATCGGGGCGACGTTTTCGGATGCGACCGCCGCGAGCTATCTGCTGCCGATGAAAGTTCAGGAGCACTTCGACGTGCTGCTGTTCGTGGAAAAGACGACGGCAGCGAGGAAGAACTAACGTCGAGCTCACCTTGACGCTGCTTGAGGCGTGTCGCTGTTGTAGATCAAGTACGCCAGCTTCCAGGTGCCTTGTGTGCGCTTGAGGATCGCGACGTACTTTCCTCTGTCCGTCGAGCTGTTGCCGGCCGGCAGTGACAGGGTCTGCTCGTACGTGCCCACGTCATAGGCCAAATCCCCGGCGACGGTCGCTTCGAGGCGTGCGAACGTGAACGCCGTGACCTTTGCCGGACCGGCGAAGAACTCCCGGTACCGCCGTTCGATCGCGGTTCGCCCCTTCGTAACGGGCGCGCAGTTGGGCAGCTCGATCCCGTCGTCTTGATACATCGCAGCGACTGCGCGTGCGTCGGCGGCGAGCACGGCTGCGCGGTAATCGTCGGCGGCTTTGGTAACGGCCGGATCGAGCATCGGCTGACCGGCCACCGGCGTCTGCGCCATCACGGCCGACATGACGAGCGTTCCAGCCCTCCCCTTCACCCACGCGGCCGATCGCAATGCCACTGGGACGAACACTGCCACGAGTGCGATTGTCAGCAGAATCTTCGTGCGTGTCATGACAACCTCCAATGGCAAAATGATTTCTCCAGGCTTTGCGTATCGCCATGACCGACGGCGCCAATCGACTGACTCCGCGCGCCACTTTTCCTGCCGACCCCAGGCCTCCGATGCCGGCGTTACAGTTCCGCGCCTTCGTCGAGGCATTCGACCGGCTGGGCTATGACACGACGCAGCTGCTCAGGTCGTGTGGCGTCATCCGCACGACGCTGACCGACCCTGATGGGCTGATCCCGTGCTCCACGTCTGGCGACTTTTTTGCCCGTGCGCTCGCGGCGAGGCCGATGGCGAACGCCGGCGTTCGTCTGGCATCGGTGACGCCGACCGGCGCGTTCCCATTGCTCGACTACCTGGCGCTGACGTCGGACGACGTCGGCCAGGCGTTCAAGCGGGTCGCGCGCTACTTCCGGTTGGTGAACGCGCCGATGCTGCTGGATGTGTGCGAGGACGAGGAGCCGGTGCAGCTCCGGTACGTCACCAGCACTCCACACGACACGTTCAGCGTCGAGTACAGCGCGACCTTGCACGTGCTCAGGATGCGGGAGGAAACGGGCGGTCAGGCACACCCGGAATTCGTGAGCCTGACGCACGTGCCCGATGACCCCGTTGAGGTCGAGCGCATCGTCGGGTGCCCGGTGCGTATCAAGGCGCCGTGGGCCGGGCTCGCCTTCTCGGTCGAGGCCTGGCGTCATCCGTTGCGAAGGCCGGATGCCGTTCTCCGCAGCGTGCTCGAGCAGCACGCGGACGACGTACTGTCGCGTCTGCCGGCGTCAGACGAAATCGGGCTCGATGTGCGCCGCGCGATCGCGTCGCGCGTCGTCCGCGGCGACGCGCGGCTCGAGATGGTCGCGCGCGACCTCGCGGTCTCGCCGCGGACCCTGCAGCGGCGGCTGGCGGCCGCCGGCTCGTCGTTCGACGATCTGGTCCGCGGCATCACGCGTGAAATTGCGGAAAAGCATCTTCGCGAGTCGGCGCTGTCCGTCGCGGAGATTTCCTATCTCGTCGGCTACTCGGAGCCCGCGGCGTTCCATCGGGCGTTCAGGCGATGGACCGGCACGACACCGCAGGCGTTTCGCCGGGCCGCGCGCGCGGATCGTGCCGGGTGACGGGTGCGTCCCGCGATCTGAGCTCTCTTACTTGGTTGTCACCGGTGCCATGATGTGCGCGTACGGCGTGCCCTTCCACATCACGTACGGGCCGCCGTTGTTCGGATCGGTGGGAAGATTGTCGAGCGTTTTCATGTCCGGTACGGCGATCATCACGTGCGGCGGATGATGGCCCCAGTGATTGTCCGCGGTCATCTCCATCGCATACGGGTCCGTGTTGCTGCCCTCACCGCCGCCCGGCGCGATCATGTAGCCGATGCCCACGGTCGTGATCGTCACCGGTTTGTGCGCCATGTACGCCTGGAACCATTCCAGCCACGCCGCGTCGAGGCACATCGGGTCGTTTCCCTTCGTCTCAGGGAAGTCGGGCAGACAGGTCCAGCCGTTGGTGCCGGCGCGCAGCACGGGTGGTTGATCGCCTTCCTTCGCGGGCCAGTCGAGAATCGTGGCTTTCGCCGAGATCGACGCCGGCCCGGCGGACATGGCGTTCGCGATCTTCTGCGCCGTGGTCATCGGCGCCTTCTTTGCCATCGACATGTCATGTCCCATCGCCGGCGCGCTGGGTTTCTGGCCGCCAGCCACAACTGAGGCGGAGAGCGCCGCCATCGCTCCGGCACCAGTCAAGGCAAGCAAGGTCATACGTAGAATACGCATTGTGGTCTCCTTTCACCCGGGTCACTACGGAGACACCGAAGACCCGGTTACACGTAACCGCGCCGCTGCCGCGTCCGTAGTACCCCTGCAGCGGCCCCCGCGCCGGTGACGAACGATCAGGAGCGGCAGGCTGCGGCGTGGATGCAGCTCGCGCAACGGGGCGATCAGCGCGCGTACGCCTCGCTGCTCGTGCTGCTCACCGGCGTGACGCGTCAGTTCGCGCGAAGCCGGCTTGGCGCGGTCGTGTGGATCGACGACGTCGTGCAGGAGACACTGCTCGCGATCCACCGCGCGCGTCAGACCTACGATCCGGCCAGGCCGTTCGCGCCGTGGTTCTACGCGATTGCCTCGAGCCGCATGATTGACGTCCTCCGCCGCGAGCGCCGGATCGCGTCGCGCCAGGTGGCCACTGACGTGCTGCCGGAACCTGTTCCGCACGGCAGGGACCGCGACGACATCGACGTCGAGGCCGTGCACGCCGCGCTCGCATCGCTGCCGCCGCGTCAGCGCGAGGTGATCGAGCGATTGAAATTCCGCGACGAGTCCGTTCGCGACGTGTCGAGCGGACTCGGGATGTCCGAATCGGCGGTGAAGGTGACGGCGCATCGCGGCTATCGGGCGTTGAGGCGCCTGCTCGGAGGCACGCGGCGTGAAGACTGAAGAACTGATCGTCAAGCTCGCGTCTTCGAGCGGACCGTGGACACCGCTTGCGCCGGTGCGCATCCGTGTCGCGCGGTGGTTGATGCTGTCAGTCGCCGTGTGCGCGCTGACTGTGGCGATGGTCGGCGCCCGCGCCGACATCCTTCCGTCTTTGCAGGATCCCGGATTCGTCACGCTGGCGCTCGCGACGCTCGCGGCCGGCCTCGTCGCATCGGTTGCCGGGATGATGCTCGGCGTGCCCGGCGCCGAGCGCACGCCGCTGTGGCGCATCGTCGCCGTACTTCTCGTCGCCGGCTGGGCGCTCGTGCTGCTCATCCGGCTCGTCTCGGGCGGAGATGCCTGGCCGCGGCTCGCGGCCTTCCCCAATCATTGGGCGTGCGTCGTCGAAATCATCGGACTCTCGGCGATTTCCAGTTGGGTGTTCTTCGCAATGCTCCGGCGGGCGGCGCCGGTTCAGCGCACCTGGTCCGCCATGCTGGCGACACTCGCGGCGGCCGCGCTGGCCGCGACGGCGACGCAGATCATGTGTCCCATCGACGACCCGGCGCATCACATCGTCAGTCATGTAACGCCGGTGGCGTTGCTGGCAGTGATCGGTACGGTGGCAGGGCGGCGCGCGCTCGACTGGACCACGCGCGTGCCTTGAATTACGGGGTCTTGACCGAATCGCCGTGGTGGATCAAGGCCCAGATTCTCTCGGCGATTCGCCGATGCCCTTCGACGGACGGATGCAGGTCGTTCGGAATGTACCACTCGGCACGAGGCGGCTCGTCGCCGAGATCCAGATAATGCGCGTGCATAGCCGCGAAATGCTTAGGCAGCATCGGGAATGGCGTGCCTTCGCGCGTGGGAAGGTGGACGAACAGGACCGGCACGCCACGTGATTGAGTCTGTATCTGGATGTCAGCGAGCCATTCGGCGTTCGCGGTCCACCACGCGCCGATCGGATAGTAATGGCTCAAGTGCTCGAGCGCGAGGCGTCCGGCGCGCAGGAGACGGGAGCGCGCGTCGAGCCACCCGATGATTGGGCCGGCGGAGGTCGGGCGCGGCTTCTCCTCACCGTTCACGAGAATCACCTGCGGCCGAACGAAGCGCCGGCCGTGGTTGTACGCGACCAGCGTCCGCTCGAAATCGAGGTCGACGACGCCCACGACAATCAACCTCGGTTTGAGCGGCAAGGCATAGTGCCGGACGGTCAACGCGATCTGATCGATGCCGAATCCGGGCATGCCGAGGTTCAGCACCCTTGGATCCTGGAGGAACCGCTCGAGCTGCGCCGCGAACGTCTCGTCGTCGGCCACACCCGTCCCATACACGAAGGAATCACCAACCACGACAATGGGCGCATCAGATCCATCGATCTCGTTAGGGCCGCGGAATCCGCCGTGGTTCGACGTCGCGTACTTGTCTGCCGGGCCGCGGCGAAAGTCAGGGCGCAGTCGCCATCCGATCAGCGGATCCGCAACCATCCACGAGTCGGTGGGTGGTGGTCCCGGCGGCTCGGTCACGTAGTGCGCGATGGGGTTGTACAGAGGAAACCAACGCAGCGTGGCTTCGAGGGACACGACCAACGCTACGCTGACAGCGGCGCTGAGGAGCGTCTTCCGCAGCAAGGTCCAATCCGATGATAACGCCAAAGCTCACTTGAAAAACGGCGATTTCGCAGCGGAACTCGCGGAAATCACCGCAGCACGCGCCATCTGATTCAGATCTGAAACTGCAAGTCTGCGAAGTCAGCCGCCACGAGGATTTGACCAGGCTCCGTGCCTCCGACAGTTCAAAAACGTTCTTCCGTCGGAGGCGGCTCGCGCGTATTCAGCGCGAGGTCCCCGCTCAGGAGAACGCCCCATGCAGCCAGTCTCCCGTCGCCTTCCCCTCTTCATTTTCCTCGTAGTGACCCTAATTCTGCGGCTGTCGATGCCGCCGCTCGCGGCCCAGACGCAGTCGCCGCCGCTGGGCGAAGCCCTGCAGAACGCGGCCAAGGCGGTTCAGAAGGCGCTGCAGCAGAAGTAAGGTGTACCCTCACCTCATGCGTCTCGTGGCCGCTTCAGTTGCCGCGCTCTGTATCGCTGGCGCCACGAGAAGTTTTCAACCGGCCCGCGCTCCGGCGCCGCGACAGGGACTCTACGATCCGGCTCCCGGTCATTTGTGGAATCGAATCCACGAGCACTTCCATGTTCGCCTGGCGCCTGACGGTACCGCGTATGGCTTCGATACCGTCGATCCTCTCCTGTGGTACGAGACGCGCTATCTCCTGAATGGGCCGTCGCACGCCCGGGCCATCCAGCTGCTGGACGAGTTCTTGAAGACCGGAGGCGAGCGTTTAGTTAGAGATCCACTCAAACGCGCGGTGTTCCAGCACGATCTCTGGGCGATCTTCGACTGGCTCGCCTCGAGCTGGGAGTCGAGAGGCATTCCGGAAAAGGCGGCACGCACCGCAGTGATGCAGCGCGTGGCGCGCGCCATCCGCCGCGTGGCGCTGACCAAGTCACAGATCGAGGCGCTTCCCGACACGTACGTGGCGGCGGTCGCCTCAGGGACATTCGTCGATCGTGGCGATCGCTCGCCGCAAGGGCTGTTGCTTCCACGCGATCTGTTCGATGCGTCTGGTCCTTGGATCGCAGTCGGCGGAACCCAGCCGGTCACGCCGCAACACGCAGGCGAGCTCGGCCGCTCCGCGTTCATCGTTCTGTGGAGCGTGCCCGGTGGATCCGCCAACACGGCCGCGTATCTCATGAAACTCTGGGACTTCCCCCAACCCTACGTCGTCGATGACAGCTTTCAGCTGGCGCGCGATGGAGAGCTTCGTGTGAAGCCCAACCCCGCGCTGCCGGCCGTTCCTGATGGGACGCGACTTGCGCTCGTCAGGAAAATGATGCTCATCGACAACACCGGCGCGATCTTTCCCTCCGCTGTGGTTCAGAGTATTCAGCTCCGTGCATTTCCAGGGCGACAGTTTTCAGAGATCCAAATGTCGCGCGCGGATCTCTTTGCCGGCAGGGCAGGTGGCTTGCGGATGATCGGACCGGACGAGGGCGGCTTCTTGACGTTCTCTTCGAAAGGCCTGGATGCATTTGAAAGGAACGGACGGGACTCGGCGCCTGGCCCCGTACGCACGCGTCCAGTTCTCGCGGGCTGTACCAATTGTCATCAAGTCGATTTCGAAACCGGGATCGAGACGGTTCGCAGCCTGCGGCAGATCCTGAAGCCGGTGGCGTTCGTCGACTCCCACCACGACCGCTGGGCTCGCTATGTTCCACAAACGATCGCGGCGGCCGAGGCGAAGAGGCGTACTTACGAGTGGGGCGTACTCGAAGGACTCTGGCAGTCGCAGCCCAAGTGAGCTTGCCGCCCGATGCGTGAATACCACTGGGGCCTGATCCGAACGATCCCGCTCGCAATTACCGGGGCGCCGACCGAACAATCAGCACGCCGTCAGGCGTCGACGTCACGACCGGCAATCGGGACAGAGCGGCCAGCTCGTCTGGGGTCAGCGGATACCCGCTCACTCGAGGCGCGAGCAGGATCGCAGCTCCCGCATACCGCGGATCCCGCAGCGTGTCTTTGGTCAGAAGCTGAACCCGCGACTCGTATCCGGCGTGCGGATAAAGGCCGCTTTGAACCAGCACGGCGCGCTCCTCCGTAAGACTCGCCACGATGCGCGGCACGGCCGCCACTTCCGGCTTCCATGGCCGCAGGCTGTAGCCGGCATTCGTGATGCCCGCGAGCAGAGCCCCGCAGACGACCGCGAACGACGCCGCAACGCGAGCACGATTCCGACCGGCCCACAGCCAGCCCGTCAGCCGCTGCGCGCCGGCGGCCGCCCCCAGCACGAGAAACGGCACCAGCACGATCGCGTAGTAGATGCCGAACGACCGGAGCTGCTCGTTCGACGAGGATCCGTACAGGATCACCATCGGCACGACGCCGATCATCCACCGCCAGCCGATCAGCGGGAGATACAGGTGCGGCACGATTACCGTGGTGAAGAACGACGACGTGAGCGCGCGGACCACAACGTCGTGAGGACGGCTCAGCATACCGATCACCGCCGTCATCGCGGTCGGCCCGTAGTTGTCCCAGTAGTTTGCGTAGAAGGGAGTCCCGGTCGCGCTCAGCCGCGGTACGAGATACCTGTAGTACACGACGAGATTCAGCGTCGCGACGAGCAATGGCGCGCCGAACACCAGAAGCCGTTGCGTCCGGCTCCACCCACGCGTCGTCAACGCGAGCGTGACGGCGACCGCGAAGAGCGGCAGGAACGCGTCCTCTTTCACCAGCACGCACCCGAGCGCTGCAATCGCAAAGGCTGTCCAGCGGCGCTCCAGCCCCGCATGAATCATCCAGGGAACGAACCACGCGTACAGCACCTCGGTGTGGAACCCGTAGTTCAGCGTCCGCGCCGTGTTGTCGTTCAGCACGAAGGCCAGAGCGCTGGCCGAGCCGAGAAGTCCGCCGCCGCCGATGTGCTGAACAATCCGCAACGTGTAGATTGCGCCGGCGACGACGGCGGCGACCGACAACGCGAGCAGCCAGAGCGGTGTCGCCCAGACAAGGTAGAGCGCGGCCAGCGGCAGCATCACCCAGTGCGCGTGAACCGCGAAGTAGCTGCGATACGCGCGAATCGGATCGTCGGCGGATTCGACGAACGCGGGGTTCCCCTGCAGCGTCTGGAACGTCGGGCGGTCGTAGTAGACCGTGAAGTCGACGGCGTTGATCTCTCCCGATTGAAACCGCGTGAGCACGAACCAGAAGAGGATGAATCCAGCGACGAGCGCACCCACGTGAATGACACGCCGCGACGGATTCCAGTCAGCCACCGCGGACCACACCTCCTCCGGCCATCTCCACGGACGGCTGACCGCCGCGATGACGACCAACGCAAACAACAGGATTGGCGCCGGGCGCACGACCGGCGGCCCGCCCACAAGGGGGAAGACAACGAACGCCGACAGAATGAGGAGCCCCAGAACAACGGCAAAGTCCCCGACGCGTCCGGTCCCTGGCACCGCGTGAAGGATATCGCCCTCTCCACCTTCGCGGCTGGAACTGACGATGGGCGCCGCTACGGTGGACAACCTTCGCTTGGCTTGCCAACCGTAGCTCACGCTCACGTTGGCAAGCGTGAGCGAAGGTTGGTGGGCCGCGGAGGGATCGAACCTCCGACCCTCTGGTTAAAAGCCAGGTGCTCTACCACTGAGCTAGCGGCCCCGGTGGACAAAAGATCATACTAACTTCGAACTTCGAAGTTCGAACTTCGAAGTTAACAAGCGCTTTTCAAATAATCCTCAGTCCCATCGCCGAGAGCACCAGCTCCGCGCCGAGGACCGCAGTCTGATTCTGCGAATCGAGAATCGGGTTGATCTCGACGAGGTCGAGCGCCATCAGACGGCCGGAGTCGGCAACCATCTCCATCGCCATGTGCGCCTCGCGGTAATCGAGACCGCCCTTGACCGGCGTGCCGACGCCCGGCGCGATCGCCGGATCGCAGACGTCGAGATCGAGCGAGACGTGCACACCGGCCGTATCCTTCCCGGCGAGCGCGAGCGCGCGCTTCATGATCACCGCGAGGCCGTGCCTGTCGATGTCCTTCATCGTGAAGACGTGAATCTTGGAGTCTCGGATAATCAGTTTTTCGAGATCGTCGATGTTGCGCACGCCAATCAGCACCGTCTTCTCCGGGCGCACCTTCGGCGAGCCACGACCGATGCGTGAGAGCTCCGCCGGCTCGCGTCCGAGCAGCGCCGCGAGCGGCATGCCGTGCACGTTCCCGCTCGTGGTCGTCGCCGGCGTGTTCATGTCGGCGTGCGCGTCGATCCAGAGCAGTCCGATCTCGCCCTCTTTGGCCGCGGCGAAATCGGCCGACGCGCCGACCGATCCGGCGGCGAGGGAGTGATCGCCGCCGAGGACAATGGGGAGCGCGCCTTCTTCGTGCGACTCGGATACCCGTTGATAGAGCTTGGTGCAGACGCGCGTGATTTCGCGGATGTATCGCTTCGTGGGATCGCGTTCCGTCTGCGTCTCCGGAATAGGGGCGTCGAGATCGCCTTTGTCGACGACGGCGCATCCCATCGCGGCGAGCCGCTCACCCAGGCCGGCAATCCGCACCGCCGACGGCCCCATGTCGACACCCCGGCGTCCACCGCCCAGATCGAGCGGGACGCCAAGGATATGAATGGTCCGGCGGGCGGCCACGGCCTACGAGATTGTCCCGGACAGCAGCGACCGCGCAAGCGAGATCAGATCCGCCATCCAGACGGGCTTGTACCGCACGACCGCGCCGAGCGCCCCGAGCTCGGCCAGCACCTGCTCGCTCAGAAAGTAGTCGCCGGTGACGATCCCGACCGGAAGCTGACTCAGTCGCGTGTCGCTGCGAATCTGGCGCAGGAATTCGACGCCGCTCATCCCCGGCATCCGGATGTCCAGGATGACGGCGTCGGGCGGATCGGCAGCCGCCGCGGCAAGCCCGCCTTGCGCCGCGTTTTCCCGGGTTACCGTATGACCCTCGAGCTCCAGCATCCGCGCCAGTGTCAGACTGACCGCCGGATCGTCGTCGATGATCAGAATTCTGGCCATTCGATGCGACTTTATGGCAATCGGAGCGTGTTACGATACCGTCGCGTCATGTCGATGCAGGCTAGGCAGTTGACACCCTGGGTCGGGTGACCTAGCGCCAATGTCGCCAATCTTCGTTCGGCCCGTTCGCGAGCAACTCGAGCACGATCGCCTCATCCGATTCCTTCAGGCGAAATACAAGAAAAAACAGACGGAGGTCGCCATCAACGTCGGCGACGAGCAGGCCGCGCCCGTCAAGATTGGCGCGGGGACGTTCTATCCAGATTTGGTGATCACCGCCGGACGGAAACTCGCGGGACTCGTCGAGGTCGAGAGCGCCGAGTCGGTGAACAACCTCGAGGCGATGGCGCAATGGGCCCATTTTTCCAAAGCCCGCGTACCCTTCCATCTCTACGTTCCCGTCCACGTCTTCGACGCGGCTAAGCGGCTCTCCGAAGCCAATCACGCCGCCGTCAGCGAGATCTGGACCTACCGGGCGTCGGTTGACGGCTTCGATTTGGTACGGATGTTTCACGATACGTCGGCCCCTGCCGTGCGTGCGGCAGCCAGGGCGGCTGCGCCCGAGCCGAAACCAAAGAAGGCCGCCAAGCCCGCCAAACCGGTGAAGCCTTCGAAACCCGCGAAGCCCGCGGCCAAGCCGGCGCGACCTGCCGCCAAGCCGGCTCGTAAGCCGGCGCGACCGGCCAAGTCCGGCAGCGGCCGCCGGAAGTAGCGGGCATCGTGCCGTTCATTCGACGCACGCGCGACAAGCGCGGTTACGAGAGCACCTACGTGATGCACGCGTACCGCCCGTCGCAAGGGCCGCACCGGACCCGCATCCTTTATATCTTTCGATCGCCGGCCGGATCGAGGATCGGGCGCCAGGCCCTGGACGGCGAAGTTCAGGAAGCACTCGAACACACGCATCCGGATTTGGCGTTCGACTGGCAATCGCTCCTTCGCGAGTCGGCCGAACCGCCGGTTCGCGCGAAGACGGGGCGAGGGGAATCAGAGCGCGAGCGTCCGCCGCGATCCGCTCAGCCCCGGCCTCCGTCTGCATCCGCTCCTCGTCAGCCGGCACCTCAGCCGGCCGCGCCTCCACCGGCCGAGCCGATTCAGGAGGACCTGACGCTGCTCGGCGAGATTCTCGGCGCTGAAACCGCCGCGCGGCTTCGGGCGCGATATGGGGAGGTGCTGCAGCGGATTGCGCGCCGATCCCGATCCGCCGAAGAACGGGACCGGCTACTCGAGCGCGCTCGTCGTCTCAATCCTGACGACTGGCCGGATGAGGCGGGAATCCGGACAGCGTCCGTGACGGTCGAGGCCGAATGGCTGGCGATTGTCGGAGAGCTTCCGGCCCGGCGCAGGGGGAGGCGCGGGGGCCGTCGCCGCGGGCACGGACGCGACCAAACCCCGCCATCTCAGCCGGCTGGGGCGGCCGGGCCCGAGGGGGGTCCCTCTGTCATAATCGAAGATGCAGGAAGCCATGAAATCTCAGAATTCGAACGCCCAGATTGGCCGGGTGATTCTGACGGTGCTGCTGGCGACGGCGGCAGTGTCGGGGCAGGGCCGGCAGCAACTTCCACCGACCCGGAACCCCCAGACGACGTTCCAGGCGACGACTGACCACATCCGTACCTACGTCATCGTCAAAGACAACAAGGGACAGTTCGTGTCGGACCTGCGTCCAGACGAGTTCCAGGTGTTCGAGGACGGCGTCCCGCAGAAGGTCACGACCTTCTCCCGCGCGTTCGGCGGCCGCATCCTGAGCCAGCTGGCGGAGACGCCTGCGGCGCCGACCGAAGGGTTGATCCTGCCGCCCGCTGGTCCCCCGAAGGACGTGTCGGGACGCATCTTCATCGTCTTCATCGACGACATGCACCTGCAGGCGCTCGACTCGATCAAGACGAGAAAGGTGCTTGAACAGATTCGCGACACCATCCTGCACCAGAACGATCTGATTGGAATCGTCTCGACCGGCTATTCGTCGATTGCCATTGATTTGAACTACGACTACAACAGCCGCCGGATGAACGAGGCCATCAAGAAGGTGATGGGCAGCGCGCCGTCGCCGCAGGACATCATCAACGGCGCGCAGATGTCCGACGGGCCGGCCGGGCTTCGGTACAACGCGCA
>Ga0111539_10009770_pt1 | contig 12108 bp, 9 predicted proteins | sample RhiMethybrSRZTD1_FD_79667 | JGI IMG/M metagenome (GOLD analysis project Ga0111539, IMG submission 79667) | Populus rhizosphere microbial communities from Tennessee, USA - Rhizosphere MetaG P. TD hybrid SRZTD1 (version 2) (version 2) | ecosystem: Host-associated > Plants > Roots > Rhizosphere >...
CCGGAATTCGTCGAGGTGCCGGATGACACGCAGGCCATTCGGCAGCTGCTTCGGCGGGAGGTGCGCACGCACTCGTGGCTGACGGAGCCACGCGCGATCGCCATCGCCTGGCTGGTGCCGTTGCTGTATCCGTGGGCGCTGCCAGCATTCTTCGCGAGCGCGCAGCTCGCGGGGGAGCAGGTGCCGGCCATCGCGCTGACGGTACTAGCGTTGCTGTGGGCGTGTGCCGGGCCGGTCGTTGCACTGGCCGCGCTGCACGGGACCGTCGATCGGTTCGACCGTGTCCTCACGCGTCTGCGCGTGCTCGGCGCACTGATGGCGACGGTCAGTCCGCCGCTCTTCATACTGATCGCGCGCGGGGGGGAGCGATTACCGGCGTGGTACGGGGCGATCGCCGTCACGGCGGTTGTGGCGCTCGTGCCTTGGCCAAACGTGTCTGGCGCAACCGGACGGCTGCAGTTCGTGCATCGGTTTTCAGCTGCTGTCCTCGGCCTCTTCATCCTGGGACACATCATCAACCAGTCACTCGCGTTCGTCAGCGTTCCATCGTACGCCGGGATGCGAAGCGGGATGCGGCTGGCGACGCAGCAGTCGATCAGCTACGTGGTGATCCTGGCGGCAGTCGCCATACAGATCGTGACCGGGGCGACGATGGCGCTGAGGAACGTTCGCGCCGAAGCGGTCGCGCGGAACCTGCAGGCAGTCTCGGGCTGGTACCTCGCGGTATTCCTCTTCGCGCACGTGTTTGCGGCGTTCTTCCTTGCCCGGCCCGCTGGCGCGCCGCCGGTGGCCACGTCCCTCGTGCCCCCGTATCTACTCACCAGCGTCAGGACCACGGCGCAACTGCCGTACTACCTCCTTGGCGTTACAGCGTTTCTGGTGCATGTCGGTGTGTATGCCCGCCTTGCGGCGCTCGCCTACCTTGCCGAATCGTCGGTGCGCCGCCTCTCGTACGTCGCCACGCTCGCCGGCGCGATGGTCGTGGCGACCGTCGGCCTGTCGCTCTGCGGAGTCCACATCTTTGGATAGGAGAAGGCTCATGGACGATCGACGCACGTTTCTTGCCTTGCTGGCGGCGCTGATGCCGGCCAGCCTGATGACCCTCCACGCGCAGACGCCTCCGGCTCCGCCCGCCGGGCCGCGGGAACTAGCGCGCCACACCTTGACCGGTCCCCTCGCGGCTTTCGACGCGTTGCTGATCGAACTGCGCCCGGGCCCGGGGCAAGGGCGGGAGCACAGGCACAACGGCCCCGTCCTTGGGTATGTCCTCGAAGGCCGGGTGCGCTTTGGCGTGAATCACGAGCCGGAGCGGATTTTCGGCGTGGGGGAAACCTTCTTCGAGGAGACCGGCGCGCTCCATTCCACGTGGGGATCGGCGGACCCAACCCCGGCGCGGGTGGTGGTCTTTATGGTGGTCCCGAAGGGCACGAGCGGTGCGGCGGCGGCCTGATGACACCGCAATCACCGGCACCGCTCCCGGCAGCAGGAGGCCAGTCGCTTGGCGTCATCGCGCGGCACGCGCTGGCTGGCGCCTTGGAAGGGCATGAGATCGTGCTTTCGCGCAGCGTCATGCGCCACTTCCCTGGCACGTCGACCCCCGTCCATCGGCATCCCGGCGTCGTGCTGGCGTTCGTGCTCGAAGGACGCGTGCGGTTTGCCATCAACAACGAGCCAGAACAGGTCATCCCCACCGGCGGCACGTTCTTCGAGCCGCTGGGAGCGGTTCATACGACATCCGGGTCGGCGAGCGCCGACGAACCCACGCGCATCCTCGTCTTCGAGCTGCGCCTCAAGGAGCAGGCATGAGATCGCGAATCGTTGGTGCGGGTCTGGCGCCTCTCGTCGCCGCGGCACTTGCGGTACGGCTGGTAGCGCAGGGCAGCGGCGCTCCGACCTGGGAAACGCTGGTGCGTCAGCCACTGCCTGGTGAAAGCGAACCGGTGATCAGCGTCAACGGGCTGACTATGCCCGGCGAGCCGGTCGGCGAGCATTCACACCCGGGCCCGACGATCGGCTACATCACGGCGGGGGAGATTGAAAACCAGGTGCTGCCTGATCCGCCGGCTCTCTTCAAACCCGGTGGGCACTTCTACGAAGCGCCGCGGCAGGTGCACAAGACGATGCGTAATCGCAGTGCCGATCCCGCGAAGCTGCTGATCTTCCACGCGGGCCGCACCGGGGTCCCGGCGTCGATGCTCAAGCCACTGCCAGCCGAGCCGATCGCGCTGTCGTTCGCGTCGCCGCAGACGCAGTGGCAGGTGCCACTGACATCCACGGCGAATCAGGAACTTCGCCTTGTGCGCGTGACGCTGCCGGTCGGCTCACGCACCGAAGTGCCAACCCACACGGGGCCGGGGATGGTCTACGTGCTCGAGGGGACGATCACGCTGGCGGGGGTGTCGGTAAAGCCGCTGACCTACAACGCCGGTGACCTGTTCTTCGATCCGCCGAACCGGCAGAGCCTGATCTATCGCAACCTCGCCGGCAAGGACACGGCGAAGCTGCTGATGTTCCACGTCAGCGATCCGAAGGCGCCATTGCAGACCCCGCCAATGATGCCCTACGTTGCGGTCCACCAGCCGGTGTTCGTCCGCGTGCCGAAGGCCACATTCGCGCTCGACGACGACCTCGTCATCGGCGTCGCGCAGGGGAACATCGCGAAGGCATACATGGCGCTGGATCTCACGCAGCACGGATCGGTCGACGATGTGATGCCTGATGGGCCGATCGAGGTGACCTGGTGCAGCACGTGTGGCACCGGTGCGGTCTTCCGCGCGGAAATCGACGGCCGGCGCCTGCACTTCGAATACGACAGCATGGTGAACGCGAACGAGGTGCACCGCGACGTCGAGACCGTCAGCCGCTGGCAGCAGTCCACGGGGAGAGCGATTTCCGGGCCGTTCGAGGGTCGCAAGCTGCCGCTCTATCCATTCATCATGACCACGTGGAAGGTGTGGCGCACCAGATACCCGAACACGACAATCCTGCAGCCGCAGCCAGGCTACATGGAGCGCATTCCCGTCCTGAGGCCGCGCATGAAGCAGAGCAGAACGTCTGGAGAGGGAGCGGCCCCGGAGGGCTCCTTCAGCAAAGACGAGCGTCTGCGGCCGCGGGAAATGATCGCCGGCCTGGCTGTCGGCGAAGAGACGATGGCGTTCCCGATCAGCGCGCTGCGCACCGTGCGCGTCGTCAACGAGCGCCTGGGCGGCGTGCCGATCGTCGTCATCCATCAACCGTCGTCTGACACGACCACCGCGTTCGACGCGCGCGCCAACGGCAAGGTGCTGAAGTTCGAGGCGGCCAACCCTGACGCCAGCATCGTCATCGACGCGGGCACGCGGACGACGTGGGATGCCTACGGGCTGGCGCTGAAGGGTCCGCTGAAGGGCACGCGCCTGAAGCCGCTCATCCTGATTCCGGAGTTCTGGTTTGCGTGGTCGCAGTTTCGCCCGGGCACGCATCTATTCTCGGCGGCAACGCCCCGATGATCGCGAGTGGTCGGACGCGCGAGTCCGAAACTGTAGATGATTCTGTAGTGCGAGTGCATCAAGAATCCACAGCTATCTACAACGCGACGTTCGCGATGTTCTAAACGCCCGCGACGCCGACTATGTCGAGGTGTAGTTACGTTTGTTGCACCGACGCTCCTCTCGTAATCTGCGTCCGGAGTTGATCAGCTGATTTCTGCTGCTCCTGTTGACACCCGATAGGTCTGTGTGCTCTCCTGACGGCATCCGATAGGAGCCGCTACATGGCCCCGAGACGTAGGAGCAGTTCGAATGGGTAAGCAGAGTGCAGCAGTCTTCGTGATCGCGATGTTGCCAGGCATGGCGGCGGCGCAGCAGTTCATACCCACATCGGGAGCGCCCGTGCCTCCCGACACGCGGTTCGAAGTGGTGTCGATCAAACCGATCAACGACGCGAACGCCCCGATGAGGACCATGACGACCCCGACGGGCTTCGAATCCTCGCTCCCGGTCGGGGGCATCCTCCGCCAGGCGCTCCAGAAGCCGGACTATCAGATGGTCGGAGCGCCCGGCTGGATCAACACGGAACGGTACTCGATTCTAGCGAAACCGCCTGCGGGCACGCCGCCAGCGGCCATGTCGGTGATGATGCTGAACCTGTTGAGGGATCGGTTCCAGCTCGCAACGCATCTCGAAACCCGGGAGCAGCCGATCTTCCATCTGGTGATGGCGCGTAGCGACGGGCGGCTCGGTCCGAATCTCACACTGACATTGGCGGCATGCCGGGCCACGGTGGCGAATCGGGAGGAGGCCATGAAGCGCGGTGCGCCGCCGCTCTTCGATCCCACCGACTCGTGCGGCTCCGGCCGCAGCTCGCCTGGCCTGTTCGCCTTTACTGGTAGCCGCCTTGCCCGGCTCGTCGCGGCGCTGTCGGACCTCATGGGCCGTCCGGTGATCGATAAGACCGGACTGACGGGCCTGTACGACCTCACGCTCAAGTTCGCGTATGAGGGCCGGATGCCTGGCATCATGGGCCCGCTCGGCGCACCGCCCGCCCCGACAGTCGATCCGGATGCGCCCAGTCTCTCCGCTGCATTGCAGGAACAACTCGGGCTGAGGCTCGAAAGCGTCCGCGGCCCGGTGGAGGTCGTGGTCATCGACAAGTTGGAGAAGCCAACGCCCGACTAACCCGTAGGGTCCGGCTTCAGCCGGACCTTGTTCGACAGGAGACGCGACATGCCCGATCGCAAGGACGTGGTCCAGGGAACGCTTGATCTCTTGGTGCTGAGAATCATCGCGACGCAGCCGATGCACGGATGGGGCGTGATGCAGCGTCTGCGGCACCTGACCGACGACGTCTTTCAGGTGACGCCCGGGTCGCTGTTTCCGGCGCTGCGGCGGCTCGAGGACAACGGCTGGGCATCCGGTTACTGGGATGTCTCGGAGAACAACCGGAAGGCGCGCTACTACTCGATCACGAAGGCGGGGCAGAAGCAGTTGGCCCGCGAGAAGCAGCACTGGAAGTCCATCATCACGGCGGTCGAAAGGGTCCTCGAGGGGGCATGAGACGCGCGTGGTGCCGCCTGCGGGCCATGCTGCGCCGGTGGGTGGGGGGGGCAGCGAAAGACGACGAGCTCGGTGAGGAGCTCCGCGCGTTCGTCGAGCAGGACGCCGAATCGAAGATCCGATCGGGTATGACCCGGGAGGACGCACGCCGCGCGGCCCTCATCGAGTTGGGGGGAGTCGAACAGGTCAAGGAGCGTGTTCGGGAAGTCGCCGCGGGAGCCCAAGTGGAGGGCGTCGGCCGGGACGTCCGCTATGCCATGCGTAGCCTCCGTCGGGCACCGTGGTTCTCGTCCTCGGTAATCGGGAATCTCAGCCTGGGCCTGGCGGCAATGGTCGTAGCCTTCGCGCTGATCAATAGCGAACTGCACCGTCCCCCTGCGGGCATCCACGATCCTGATCGCGTTGTGGAAATCGGGCTTCTGGAAACCGGCCTTCTCACGAGGCCCGCCGCGATCGCATTGCCGGACTACTCGGACGTCGTTCGCGCTCTCCGCGAGGGGATGCCCAGTCTCGAAGGTCTGGCCAGCTTCACTGAATCTGACGTGGCGGTGACGCTGCCGCAACCTCGGTCCGTCCCGGCCGCCTTCGTATCGACGAACTACTTCGACGTGCTCGGTGTCCGGCCCGAGATCGGACGCACCTTTGCACCTGAGGAAGGCGGAGCTGAATCTCCGGCAGCGATCATCAGTCATGCGTTGTGGATGCGGGAATTCGGAGGGAACCGTTCAGTAGTCGGACGGCCGATCCAGGCGGGAGGGCAAACTTTCGAGGTCATCGGCGTCACACCGCGAGGATTCGCAGACATTGAGACGGGCGTCGAGCTCTGGTTGCCGATCGGTTTCGTCAATCGTGTTGCGATGGAAGATCCTGAGCGGCGCGGCGGGCGCGTGATTCGATACGTCGGTCGAATGCGGGATGGTCTCGGCGTCGATCGCGTCGAGACTGAGCTTGGCGTTGTTGCCGGGCAGCTCGGAGTGGCTCGTCCTGCCGGCGACCTTGGCGCCGGGCGGCTCGTCGCGTCCAAAGACGACTCGACGGAACGTATCAGAGTCGAGGTGTCAGGCCTGGGAGTCGACCTCGCCGACATAGCCGCAGAGATCGCCGTCGTCCTGGCCCTTCCGTTCCTCGTTCTCGCGATCGCCTGTGTCAACGGCGCGAACCTTCTGCTGGTACGTGCCTCCGGGCGGAGCCGTGAGGTGGCGATTCGTCTGGCGCTCGGCGCGTCCCGGCTCCGGGTCGTCCGGCAACTGATCATCGAAAGCCTGTTCTTGGCCATCGGCGCTGCCCTCCTCGCGCTACCGCTGGCGTGGTTGGCTATGCAGCTAGTCACGGCGTTCGTGACAGTTCCCATGCCGCTGGACGGGACGGTCGTGGCGGGCGCGCTCGCGGCCGCTTTCCTGACGGCTCTGGGATTCGGCCTCGTGCCCGCCCTCACGGCGAGCGGTCAGCGCCCGTCCGCTGCGCTCGGCACCTCTCCCGCGGGGATTGGCGGCACGCGTTCCGAGGCCCGCGGCCGCCGGGTCCTTGTCGCCGGTCAGATCGCGCTCTCGCTTGGCCTGCTGGCCTCCGGGGTCCAGCTGGCCTCGAAACTGGAATCGGTGCCCCCCGGCACGGACCCTGACCGCATGCTGCTGGCGTCGTTCGATCTGGCGCAGCTTCGCTTCTCATCCGGCGAGAGCAATGCGTTCTACGCGGCGCTCCTCGACCGTGCTTCAAAGCTTCCAGGAGTCGAGGCCGCAGGGCTTTCGGGTCGCGATCTCCTATGGACCTCCGGAGTGGGCAGATTCGGCAACGAGGTTGTCCTGACGGGTCGTGATCTTTTCTGGACCCCGGACGCCCAACCCCTTAACTGGACTATCCAGGACCGGTTGCGGCGCCGCTTTACAGTGAGTGGGTCCGCCGGTGGCAATTTCTTCCGGGCCCTGGGGCTCGACCTCCTCCGCGGCCGCGATTTCGCCCCGGCGGACTGGCGCGACATCCCCGAGGTGGCGATTGTCACCGAACGCCTGGCCTCCATGATCGAGGGTGGAGCCGTACTCGGCCGGAGCCTGCACGTCTCAACACTCCCTGGCGCACCAGAGGCCGACGTCCGGATTGTCGGCATCGTGGAATCCCCCGCGGAGCTGTACGGCCACGATGTCGCGGCTATCTTCTTCCCCTCGCCCTACTTCCCCTCGCAATTCCAGAATGGCACTGCGCGGACGCTCTACGTCCGCGCCGAAGGTGTAGCCGACCCCCTTGCACCGGCTATCCGCGACATCGTGGCGCAGATCGATCCTCGAGTTCCCCTCCTTGAATTGGCCACTCTGGACCAGAAGATTCGCTCCGACACGAAGTACCAGCTCCACCGCGTGCTGGCGGTAGCGGCGGCAGTGCTGGGCGTTGTGGCGCTCGCGCTCGCCAGCTTCGGCCTCTACGGAGTCACCTCCTATAGCGTCGCGATGCGCGCGCGCGAGATCGCGGTTCGGATGGCGCTGGGGGCGCGGGCCGACCGCGTCGTCGCGATGGTCCTGCGGCAGGCTCTGGCCCTCGCGGCGATCGGTTCGGCTCTCGGAGCCCTGGTCGCCCTCGTGGCCGGATACATCATTCAAAAAGAAGTCTTCGGTGTCGCCGGAGTCGACATGCCGTCACTAGGCGGCTCAGCTGCGTTGCTTACAGCCGTAATGCTCGTGGCCAGCGGTCTGGCGGCCTGGCGGGCCGCTCGCTTGGACCCCAACGTGGTGTTGCGGGAAGAGTAGGCCCAAACTCTGGCGCTGATACGAGGAAGATGATGGACAACGGGCGCCGACTGCTGATCAGGCTCGAAGGCGTGAAGAAGGTGTTCTACACCGACCAGGTCGAGACACATGCACTGGGTGGCATTGACCTCGAGATACGCGCGGGCGAGTATGTGTCGATCGCCGGGCCGTCCGGCTGTGGCAAGTCAACGCTCTTGTCGATTCTGGGCCTGCTCGATACGCCCAGCGACGGGATGTATCGGCTGCACGATCAACCCGCCACGAACCTGAAGCCATCGCAGCGTGCGCGCGTCCGCAACCGCGAAATCGGATTCATCTTCCAAAGCTTCAATTTGATTGGCGATCTGACCGTCTACGAGAACGTCGAGCTGCCGCTGATCTATCGCGGCATGCGGCCCGCGGAGCGGAATGCGCGGATCCTCACAGCTCTAGAACGCGTCGGGATGAGTCAGCGGGCGACGCATCTCCCGAACCAATTGTCCGGGGGGGAGCAGCAGCGTGTGGCCGTGGCTCGCGCGGTCGTCGGCGAACCGTCGATCCTGCTAGCTGACGAGCCGACTGGAAATCTCGACTCGAAGAACGGCGAGGCGGTCATGGAGCTGCTGCGCGAGCTGCACAAGACCGGTGCCACCATATGTATGGTGACGCACGACGCGCGCTATGCGTCGCACGCCGAGCGGACCATTCATCTCTTCGACGGCCGCGTTGTGGAGGAACCAGTTCCGGCGCATATGTAGATGATTCTGTAGTGGGCGAATGCACCAGAGAACCACAACTACCGCCGCCGCGCCGCTGGACGTGCTGGTCATCAAGTCAGTGAGTCGGCCGAACGCGAACTAAGTGCCGTCGTTCCGGCGCCTCTTCTTCAGCAGCTTCGACTTTATGGTCTCCGAGCACACTGATTTCATGTATGAGAAGCTAAACGCTACAATCGCCGCTTGAATGCGCATCGGGCGTGACCGGATCGAATCTGAGAAAAGAATCGAGGCTGTTGTGACGAACCGGCCAAAGGTCAACCTGCATCTCTCGAAGAGCGCAGGACTCGTGCTCGCCGGACTCTTTGCGATCGCGACTCCCGTGATTCTCGGTACGACCGATGCGAGCGAACTGCGGGCACAGACTCAGGCGGCCCCGAAGCAGGAGATAAGCGGTACCTGGCAGGGCAAATTGTCGGCGCCTCAGGCTCCCAATGGAGAACTGCGGCTCGTCTTCAAGATATCGACGGCCGACGGGGGCGCCCTTAAAGCGCTGGTTTATGCCATCGATCGGGACCCTACGCCCTTCAGCGCAACGAGCATCACGCTCAAAGGCTCGACGCTGCGGCTCTCAATCCAGCTGTTGCAGTCGGTGTTCGAAGGAACTCTCGCTGGTGACGGCAACACGATCACCGGCAAATGGACGCAGGCCGCGAACACACTCCCGCTAAACCTCGTACGTGCCACGGACCAGACTGCCTGGGCCATTCCCGAGTTGCCACCTTCGCCGGTCAGGATGTCGGCGGACGCGAAGCCGGAATTTGTCGTCGCGACGATTAAACCCAGTCGCCCCGACGCCCCGCGCGGAGGGTACGGTATCCGGGGCCAGGATGTGACCACCACCAACGTGACGGTGAGCTGGATGATCAAGCTGGCCTACAACGTCCACGCGAACCAAATATCGGGGGGGCCGTTGTGGCTTAATTCCGAGCGGTACGACACGGTCGGTCGGTCCAACACTCCCGGCGAGCCCAGCAGGGATCAGATGAAGCTGATGATCCAGAAATTGCTTGCCGATCGCTTCCAACTCAGGTTCCACACGGAAAAGAAGGAACTGCCCGTGTATGCGATGGTGGTGGCCAAGAACGGTCCGAAGATCGCCGTGAGCGCGGGCGATCCCGACGCTTTTCCTGGAATCGGTTTCGGAAGAGAACCAGGAGTGATTTCGCTTTTTGGCCGCAATACCGGCCTCAACGGGGTAGCGAACGGCCTGCAGAGCAACATCCTGGACAAGCCCGTCGTGGATCAAACCGGACTGACCGGAAGATACGACTTCCAGTTGAGATTCACGCCGGACCCGAGCCAGTTGGCCAACTTCGGTGGGGTCGAGCTTGCGAATGCAGCCGACCAGAATCCGCCGCCCGATATCTTCGCTGCATTCGAGCAGCAGCTCGGGCTGAAGCTTCAAGCAACCAAGGCGTTTGTCGATGTGATGGTCATCGACAGGATAGAGAGGCCTTCGCCAAATTGAGGGCCATTCGATGAAGCGGTCGCCGACGGCGAAGGAGGTCATCCCCGTGGGTTACTGCCAGGAGGTTCTGCCATGAGACGTCTGCCTGCCGCAATCGCGGGGCTTGCCGCAACCGCCTTCTTTGTCGCACCCGCGCTCGGCCACCACAGCATGTCCATGTTCGACACGTCCAAGGAGATCCTGATCAAAGGGACGGTCGCACGCCTCGACTGGAAGAACCCGCACATCTACCTGATCGTCGAGACGGTCGGCGAGGACGGCAAGCGGCAACTCATACAAGGTGAAGGCCTCGCCATCACGCAAGCGCTCGTCGATGGCCTCCACAAGGAGGATCTCCGACCCGGCGCGCCGGTTGTCATGCGCGCCAATCCCAATCGCTCCGGACCGGGAAAGACGGTGCGCGTGCTCGACGTCACGACCGAGGACGGCGAGATTCACCCGTTCTACGCGGCCAGTTCCCGTGCCCGCACGCTGACGCCGGCGACGTCTCTCGCCGGCAACTGGGCGCCGTCCCGGCAGTCGATGACCGCCGCGTGGGGCGCGATTATGAAGTGGCCGATCACGCCGGCGGGCCGCGCACTGCAGAAGCAGGCCAAGGCCGACGGGCTCTGCTACGTGGAGCCGACGCCGTTCCTCGCGACCCTCGACGAGCTGCGCACCATCCGCATCGGCCGTAACGAGGTCGTGTTCCACTTCAACAACTCGGGCGACGACGCGGTGCGCACCGTGCGTCTCAATGCGAAGCATCCTGCCAACGTCAAACCCTCGCGCTTCGGAGACGCCACGGGCAGGTGGGAGGGCGAGACGCTCGTCATCGACACGGTCGCCTTCGAGCCCAACCCCTCCGGCATTTTCGTCAACATCCCGTCAAGCGCGGGCAAGCGCACCGTCGAGCGACTCACACTGACGGAGGATCGCCTGCGACTGCGCTACGAGACCACGGTGGAGGACCCCGACTATCTCGAGAAGCCGGCCAGCTTCACGATGCTGTGGGACCACCGGCCTGACCTGAAGCTTTCTCCGCGTTCCGAGGTCTGCGATACGGGGATCGCACGCAGATATCTCGAGTACTAGGACGCGGGAACCGAATTCATTTCGAAGAATAGCCCCTCAGACCAAGGCTCATTTTTCCTGTTCGCCCGCGCAGGAGCGCCGCGACTACCGCGTCGAAATGAATACGCGCGCCCGGCTTGGCTGATGCTGTACGAAGTAAGAGCCCCCGGCACAACCCGGGAGCTCTCTTGTTGATACGGCAGGATCGCTCGCTTACCGACTGGCCTGGATGTTGACTCCACCACCAGGGCCTTGAGTGGGCCCGCTGCCAAGGATGTCACCGGCGGAGACAAGCTTGACCCACAGCGAATCGTTGCCCTTGTAGTACGAGGTGGTGCCGGCCTTGCGTAGTGCATCCAGGCTGTCCACCGCCGTGCCCGAGTTGGCGCTCGTGAATCCCGGCAGCTCGAACATCACCCACGAACCGGCATTCAGTTCCGACACGCCGAGGGACAGGGTCGGCCGTTCGGTGGTGACCTTCCACTCGGTGCCCGCTCGGACGTTGGTGGTACCGCCGACGGGGAAATCCTTGCCGTTGCGGCTGAGAACGGCTACCGGCGGCGGAGGATCTCCGATGCGACCAGTCCTCGGACCAACAACAGGGCCGCGACCGCCGCCGGGCGCACCGCCACGACCAGCGGCAGCGCCGGGCGCAGGAGCTGCGCCTCCCTGAGCAACCGCGCCAGGAGCTGCAGGAGCAGCACCACGAGCGCCACCACCGGCAGGAGCGCCGCCGGGAGCACCGCCACGACCGCCGCCGGGCGCACCGCCGCGACCGCCGCCGCCGGCGCTCACAGTCATCCGCCCGACATCACCCTTGCACACCGCCGCGTTCCAGGTGGGCTTCACCTCGCAGGCTTCGTCGAGCGCGATTCCGCCGTTGATGACGATGAAGGAATCGGGGACACCGCCGACCGAGCCGTCCTTGTCATGGAACACCGAGGTCCTGTAGCTCCCACTGCCGTAATCGTCGTTGCTCCACTTGTATTCCATCGGCGGGAAATACACCGGCTTGGCGTTAACGAATTTCGCGCGCTCGACGGTGTTGTTGGAGCTCA
>Ga0111539_10009771_pt1 | contig 12108 bp, 8 predicted proteins | sample RhiMethybrSRZTD1_FD_79667 | JGI IMG/M metagenome (GOLD analysis project Ga0111539, IMG submission 79667) | Populus rhizosphere microbial communities from Tennessee, USA - Rhizosphere MetaG P. TD hybrid SRZTD1 (version 2) (version 2) | ecosystem: Host-associated > Plants > Roots > Rhizosphere >...
GGTTGTAGACGCTGGCCGGGCCGATGAAGAGCGCAGGATCGCGCGCCACGACGAGGTACCCTTGCGCGGAGATCACCGTGCCGTCGGGAAACGCGAATCCCAAGCCGTCGCTTAGGCTCCAGCCCGTCAAGTCGACCGCGACGGAGCCGCGGTTGTAGAGCTCCACGTACTCCTTCCGGTTGTCCCCGTCGATGGGGTGGTACATGATCTCGTTGATCACGACCGATGTGTTCGCCGAGACGACGTTCGGCGCCTCCCGGGTGGGGTCGGCCGCCAGCGAAAACGCGCGGTCGTCGCCAGGGATGCGGGCCTCGCTGTAGCCCTGGAATTCCGGCTCGAAGTTGTAGGCGTCGACGACGCGGTTTGTGGGGTCCTTCTCGACGAGAGCCAGGAACCGCCGCTCGCCGGGCGCACCGATTGCGAGCGCAAGGCCAAGCTGCGACGCCGTGAACGCCTTGTACCCGCCCGCGGGAATCGTCGTGCCCGCCGGCAACGCGGCTTTGCGAAGGTCGGCAGGGTCATCCGTTAGGTAGTACGAGGAGATGTCGGCGGGCGCTGCCCCCTTGTTGTGGAGCTCGACCCAGGCATCCTCGCCGCTGTTGACAAACAAGTACGCTTCGTTGATGCGCACGGGGGAGCGCGGGACGCACGTCCCGCCGCCTCCGCCGGGCCCGGGGCCCGGATCGTCCGGAGGCAGAATCGTGCCGGTGATCGCGAGCGAGTCCCAGACTAGAGTCGCCACGCCGCAGTTCGAGTGGCTCGTCAAGGCGAGGCCGAGGAGCAGCGTCGATCCGCCGTCCCACGTCGCGGAGCCGAAAGCCGTCCACGCCGCGCCGTCCGAGCTGTAATAGCCGGTGATCGTGTTGGCTGCACGCGCCAGGCGGTACCACGCGGGGTGAGTTCCGTCGGGGAGGACGAACGGCTCCGCGTTGTCGGCCCCGCCGTGCGTTGGCCGAACGGCGAGCCGCGCGCCGTCCGGGTCGGGGTCATCGTGCACGAAGACGTAGCGGGAGCTCGCGGTGAGATCCTGCCGCGCCATGATGCCCCCTTTGCCCCACCGGTCTGTGGACCACGCGCGAGAAACGATCCTCGAACGGATGTCGAAGTTGCCCTGGACTTTCACGTACGCGAACTGGAACTGGTCGCCGCCGGCCCAGATGTCCGCGCCGCTGCCCGAGATCGTGTATCGTCCCGTGCCGGAAGCGAACGACGCGGCGCCTGGAGTGCAGGGGAAGCCGACGTCCGTATGGTTGTTGAGGGCGCCGACCGCGCCGCCGACCGACGGCGCCTGCACCTCCTCCGATGGCCAGCACGGGTTCCGGACGCCGGGCGAGCCTCCCAGATCGTTCGACAGATCCCAGCTGTCGGGATCGTCCAGCTCCTTGTAAGGGCTCTCGAGCTCGAGAGAGTGCCCCGTGCCGTCCGCACCGGATTCCCACTTGCCGCGATCGTTGTACCGCACCGTGGCGACGACTTTGCCGCCCGTATTCGAGAGATCGATGCGCTCACCACCGTTCGAGAGCGACGGGGCATCCGGCGTCGGGTGCCAGCTGCCGATTGTGTTGGTGATGCCGTACTTCGCGCGGATCGAGGCCTCGTCGGAGCAGACGACGAGAAACGAGCGGCCGTCGAGCCACGTCCCCGGCGGAAACTCGAAATTAATTCCGTTCGTGAACGAATAGCCGCTCAAGTCGAGCGGATCGGGGAGCTCGTTGTAAATCTCGAGAAACTCATACGCCTGCTCGTTCGCCTCCGGCGCGTGGTACATGATCTCGGTGATGATCAGAGCGCGCGCCGGCTCCGCTGGCGTGAGGGCGCCGAGTGCTGCCATCGCGAACGGGAGCCAGCGTGCGGGCTTCGAGAGCGCCCGTGCGCTCGCGGAAAGGCGGCGGTACTTGGAAGGCATGGCAGGGAAAAGTTGGAGGAGGGGTCGGCTCGGCCGAGCGCGATGACGCGGTGTGTGCCCGCGCGGCGGTCGTTTCGCCGGGGGTGGCTTGGTTAAATCACTTCGTTAGACCCTTGAGTGAGCTTCGATTATAGCCACGGGGGCCCAACGGGAGGAGCAAAGAGGCCGTTTCGGAACCCGCTCCGTAGGCCCGAGGTCGAGCGAACGGTCGCGGTGAGAGGCGACCAAGGAGGGAGCCACGAACACGCCCTCTGGCGGCGTAGCCGCCAGTTTGGGCGCCGGCAAGGAACGAGGGCGACGACGTATACGGAGCATACGACAAGTCCGAGCAACGCAGCAGCGCGGCCGTGCAGCCGGCCGAAGCCAGGATGGGGTTCTGAAACAGCCTCTAGAACCCATTCCGGCGCGCCGTGATAGACTGGACGCCACGAAGCCCCCCCGACTCCTCGGAGTTCGCGCCATGCCTGTAATTCTTCCTCCAACGGCTCCCGACCGATCGTTCCCGCGGCGAAGGTTCCTCGCCAATGCCTCGCGCGGCACCCTGGGCGCGCTCCTTGCCGGCGGCCTCACCGGAAGATTCATCGGCGGGGCGTTGCGAGCCGAGGACGGCCCGACCGCTGCCCCCACCAAGCCCGGCGTCTGGGCCCTCTTCTCCGACCCGCACATCGACGCGTCCCTTACGGCCGAGAATCAGGGCTTCCACATGGCCTCCAACCTGCTTCGTTGCAGCGGTCAGGCGCTCCGCGAACGACCTACGGCCGCGATCGTCAACGGCGACCTCGCGCGGAGCGACGGCAGGCCGGAGGACTATCGAAGCTTTCTCGAGCTCATGGGCCCGCTGCGTGCTTCGGGGCTTGCCGTCCACCTCACGCTCGGGAACCACGACGACCGGAAAAGTTTCCTCAGCGTCCTGGGAGATGACGGCGCAAAGCTCACGCGGATCGACCGCGCTCCCGTGAGCGAGAAATACTGTGAAACGCGCGTCATCGACGGCGTGCGCTGGATGCTGCTCGACTCCCTCGACGCCGTGAACAAGACGCCGGGGGTCCTCGGCCCGCGCCAGATCGAATGGGTCACGAGCGAGCTCGACCGCGACGCGACGAAACCAGCCGTGATCTTCGTGCACCACAATGTCGAGGTGAGCGAGATCGGCCTGACCGACCGCGAGCCGCTGATGGCCGTCCTCCGGCCGCGCAGCCAAGTCAAAGCGGTGTTCTTCGGGCACACGCATCGTTGGAGGCGGTTCGTCGACGACGGCATCCACATGGTGAACCTGCCCGCGGTGGGCTACACGTTCCAGAAAGAGGAGCCGGTCGGCTGGGTGCTCGCGAAGCCCTCGGAGACAGGCCTCGAGATTCAGCTCCGCAGCCTCGAGCCGCACGCCGACCATGGGAAGCCGATCTTCCTGCCGTGGCGGGCGTCGAAAGCTGCGCCCGTGGTGTTCTGAGGTCGAACCGCAGGTCGGTCAGCGAGGCGGAGGCTACCGCGCCGCGAGCGCCGACCTCACTCTCCGCGCGGAACGTCCAGCTTCAGCGCCTTGAGCGGCGCATCGCTTAGCTGCAGCAAGCCCACCCGCGGGTGGTCGAGATCGAGGGTGATCCACAGCGCCATTCCGATGATGGCGACGAGAGAAAGCGTCATCACCATTCGACGCTTCTTACCAAGGCCGCTTCCGTAACCGATGACCCCAAGTGCGAGCCCGGAAGCTGCCATGAGTAGGCCGAGGACGGGCATCGGGAGGTGCTTCCGACCCGCGGCGAGCCGGGTCGAGTGAATGTCGATCACGTCGTTGAGCGGCGCGAGCACGGCCAGGCTCACGACAGGTCTCGACGCAACGCCCGCGATCGCAGTCTGCCACATGAGATGGTGCATAACCTCCACCTGCTGGAGATCGGAAGACTGAAGGCCGAAGGCCAGCCGCTCCGAGACCTCGATCAGGTGATCCGTGTACTTCTTGAACAGCCCGCGCAGCTCGGAACGGTGAGGCTCTTCGATCAGGTCCGCGCGCAGAAACGCCGTTCCGATGGCGTTCGCCTCCTGCACGATGAGATCCTGGCGCTCGAGGAAACGCGACGCGGCCGCAGAGAAGCTGAAAGCCAGGAGCAGCCCGAGGAGTCCGAGGATCGCACCCTGGATGGCTCCGACTTGACCTGCGCCTTGCCCGTCCTCGAGCTTCGACGCCCGCAGACCGGACCGAAAACCGACCTCGAGGCAGAGCAGCAGAAATACGAAGAGCCCGATGCAGATCGCCACTCCCTGCGACTCAAAGCTCATGACAGTGAAGCTCCCTCTGTTTGCGCGTCCGAACCGTGCTCGCGAGCCGACGGGCAGGCGAAGCAGGTTGGGCCGGCAGGATTATCGTGCGGTTGCCCGCCGCGGGCAACGGCCCGCCGGTTGGAGTGCGCCAGGCGGATGACTACGACGAGCTTGCCCGCCGGATGGCGGAGCAGTAGCATCCGCATGTCGTCGAGATTCGCATCGGGTCCCACTTGCAGCAAAGGCGCGAGCCGTGGACATCGACTGGGCCAACATCCGAAAGGCCGTATCGCGGATCGAGAACGAGCTGGCCCGAGCCGAAAAGGTGATCAAGGCCACGGACGTCCGTGACGAGTGGCCCGAAGTCAGCCGCGACGAGCTCCAGGCGGCGTTCCCGAACTGGCGCCAGGAATTTGGCAACGACTGGAACCGCGGCTTCCTCCAAAAGCGCATCGGCAAGGCCAATTACCGCGCGCGGCCCGGCAGCTCCCGCTACCGCATCGCCCCCGATGTGCTGCGCTCGCTCAATTTGCCGGGGCACCGCCCCGAGCCGTCCGCCGGCTCGCCAGAGGAGTGATCGACCCGGGCGTCACTTCGCCGGAGCCGGCTCCGTGCTTTTCGAGCCGGACGATTTCGAGTCCGAAGGCTTGGCGTCGGACGACTTAGGGTCCGATGGCTTGCCGTTGGAGGACTTGTCCGTGGATGCTTTCTCCCCCGGCGCTGCGGGCGCTCTTTCCACGACGCCGCTCAGGAAGCCGCCGTGCCCCGTCCCAGACCACGTGCCGGTGTAGTACCCGTCGTAGACGAGGACACGCGCCGTGAACGTGCCGAGACCGGGCAGCCCCGCTTTCGTGATGGTGATGACGGGCGTGTCCCCGGCCCAGAGCACTTTGACGGGGACGGGGACGGTCACGTCCTTTCCCCCGTACTCGACGCGCGCTCCGATCAGCCAGAGATCTTCGCCCACTTTGGCGACGGAGCGGATGGTGTAGCGGTCCGTCTTTTCCTCGCCGAGCTTTCCGTCCTGGACGAGCCGCCACTTTCCGGCGAGCACCGCGTTCGTCATCGTCTCCTGGAACTGCTTCTCGAGGGCGTTCAGCTTCACCGCGGGCTCCTCGGAGGATTTCTCGGCGGGTTTTGCCTCCTGCGGCTTCTTAGCTGCAGGGTCCTCGGCGCGGACGCGGGAGAAAGCCATGATCGAAGCGCTGAGCATGACCCACGAGGTCAGAGTCGAAACGGTGGCACGCATCGAGAATCCTCCTTGCAAGATTTCTGGGTCGAGCGGTCGCCGCGGACGGGCTCGAGTGACGGGCCGCAGCGAACGAAACCCGTGGGGATAATTTACCGAGCGGGCTCGGGCTTTCCTCGCGGCGCCTCGCGTGCAGGCGCCTCGCGCCAGATCCGCGAACGCCAATCGCCGAGCCACGGCCAGAGGTGCCTCGCGTTCAGGTCGACGTCGGCGTAGACGACCTCGGGGTCCCGCGTCGCGGCCGCGGCGAGCTCGCCTTTCGGGTCGATGATGCAGGTGCGGAAGTCGTAGCCGCTGGCCACGACGTAGATCTGGTTCTCGATGGCTCGAGCTCGGGCCAGCGTCTCGTTCCCACCCCAGATCGGCAAGAGGATCAGCTCGGCGCCGCGCGCCGAAAGCTCGCGCGCGACTTCCGGGAAGTGGACGTCCCAGCAGATCATCATGCCGAGCTTCCCGAAATCGGTGGCGAAGACCGGGTACTCCTTCCCCGGCGTGACGCCGCCGTCGATCTCCTCGCGCGGCAGGCAGACTTTGCGATACTTGCCGGCGAGATCTCCGTCGCGGCCGATGAGGACACTCGTGTTGTAGACCACCGGCCCGACGCGCTCGTAGACGCCCGCGACGACGTAGATCCGGCCCCGTGCCGCCGCCTTGCCGAGAGCTTGCGTGGTGGGGCCCGGGACGGCTTCCGCGGCAGTCGCGTAGCTTTGCGACGTGCCGCAGAGCGTGACGCCTTCGGGCAGGCAGACGACGTCGGCCTTGCCGCGCGCCGCCTCGTCGATCAGGGCCGCGAACTTCTCCAGGTTGGCTGCGGTTGTGCTGCCGCGCGGCCGGTGGTTCACGGTGGCGAGCCGCACGCGGCGGGGCGGTGTTGGCTCGGCCGCGACGAGCGCAGCGTCTTTCCAGAGCACGCGGCCCTCGGGCGCCCATCGCAGGTGGAGCTCGATTCTGGCGCGGCTCGCGGCGGCGGGGGCCGAATACTGCGCCTCGAGCCGGCGCCAGGAGTCGGACAGGGCGTATCGCTGAGCCTCGCCGGGGTACTCGGGCTCGGCGAGGCGCCGCCCCTCCGCGTCGAGCCAGACGACACGGGCAAGGACGCTGCGTTCGAGGTTCTTGACCTGCGAAGGGCGGAATCGGACGCGGAACGCGTAGCATTTGCCCGGTTCGATGACTTCATCGTGGATCCATCGTCCATCGACGAAGTCTTTCCCGCCCCCGGCGAGCCCCAGGATGAGCTCCGGCCGGCCGCCGTTCTCCTGGGGTTGCTCGACCCAGCGCAGCGCGGCGGTTTCGGGGCGCGGCGACTCGAACCGCCAGCCCTCGGGCGGCGATGGGTCGAAAGCCGCCGCGATCTCCCGAGCGAGGTCGTCGGGCCGGACAGTCTCCGCCTCTTCGAAGCGACGCACGACCCCGCTCGCATCGAGCAGCGCCAGGAGGCATGCGCGGGGGCCGGGTCCTGCGGCAGGGGCGCGGAGCCAATGACCGGCAGTGTCGATCGCGATGGGCGGCTGGAAGGTACGGGCGGAAGCGGCGTCGGGTGCGGGAGGCGAAACGGATTTCGCGGCGCGTCGGATGGCTTCTGCGAAAAGAGCAGCGTCCTGCGTGGTGTGAGCGCTGGCCGCGCACACGCCCACGACGGCGAGGCCGCGAGCACCGTGTTCCGCATCCAGCCGCACGAGGAGGGACGTCAACGTATCAGTGCCCGAGAAGCCCTCGCCCCAAACGCCGACGAGCACCGGCCGTCCGCGGAGGCTCTCGAGATCGACCGGGCCACCGCGATCCCACTTGAGGTCCGACCAGACGGGAGCGGCGCTGGCGGCGACTTCGATGCTTTTCGGAGCGCTATCCGCCGGCGAGGGCTCGCCCTCCGCGGGAGAAACGGCCGGCGAGGCCGCTCTGAGGACGGCCGCGGCGAATGCAGCTATCGCAATGACGGCGGCTTTCACCGGGACGGCCGCGGCCGTCGCACTACCCGTCGCGCGTCGCTCGAATGCTGCCATGGGGAACGTAGGGCGGCGCTCCGGCTACTTGGCGGGCGCCTTCTCGTACTTCTCGAGGTTTTCCTTGAGCTCCTTCAGCGTGGTCTCCTCCACTTTGCCTTTCGTGGCGAGCGCAATCGCCTGGCGCTCCTCCTCCGCGGCCTTCTTCGAGTCGCCCGTCTCGTGCAGCGCCTTTGCCAACGTGTCGAGGACCTGCCAGACTTCGCCCTTCGAGGACGTTTTCGCCTTCTGGGCGGCCTTCAGCGCAAGGTCCTTGTCGCGCGTCGGGCCGAAGTTCTCGTCGACGAGGATCCGCCAGGCCAGCTCGCTGAGGAAGTCCGCGTTCTCAACTTTCTGCAGCACGTCTTTGCCGACTTTCGCGGCGCCCTCGGCATCCTTCTTCTTCACCGACAGGATGTAATAACGGAGGAGGTAGAACTGCGACTCTTCCGGATCCACGGCGAGGAGCTTCTCGGCGGCCGCGAGCGCGTCATCCCACTTCTCTTCGTTGAAGGCTATGCCGAACTTCATGTTCAGCTCGCTGCGGGTCTTTTCGGCTTCGGCGAACGCCTTGTCCCCCGTCAACTCCGCGAGTTTCCCCCCCATTTCGTCCATGGGATGCCCGTGCCACGCGATTTTGCCATCCTTGCCGACGATGAACGCGTGCGGAATGCCTTCAGCGCCGGCGGCCTCCAGGTAGGCCTGGTTGGACTTCATGCCGTCGTCGATGCCGACGACGTACTCCATCTTCGAGCCCATGTCCTTGACGAAGGGCTCGACTTTCGCCACCGTCTCGGTGGCGTCGATGCTCACGCCGACGAACACGACGTTCGACTTCTCGAAGTGCTTCGCGAGCTTTGTCAGATGCGGGATGCTCCGCACGCACGGCGGGCACCACGTAGCCCAGAACTCAACGACGTAGATGTTCTTCCCTTTGCCGTCGGCGAGGTTGACCGGCTTTCCCTTCACCCACTTCGAGATCGCGAGGGGCGGGGCATTGTCCCCCACCTTCAGCTCCGCTCGCGCAGCGCCTATTGCGACTCCGAAAAGAATGAGAGCGGTGAGGGCGACGATTCTGCGCATGAAAAGCTCCTTGGTGCGGGACTACCAGCCAGTGAGAAGCCGGACGGGCGGAGGTCCGTTGCCCCCGTTCCACGTAGTTGGCCTCCGCGCTTCACGGAACTCTGCTCCGGAAGCAGGACAGGACGCCGAGAGTATACGACCGGCCCCGCTCGATCGGAAATGAAGAAAGAGTCGGGAGCTGCGTCGCTCTCGCAGAGCCGAAGCGCCACGATTACAATGCCGCGGCCGCTGCGCTCGCTCGGTGAAACGGGTGCGCTGCGAGATCGAACATGGGCGCCTCCCCTTCGCACGACGACATCATCCGGGACCAGTTCACCCGGCAGGCATCATCGTTCGCCGAGGCGCCCGCCGTCCGGGACGTCGAGGCACTGCGCATTCTCGTGGATGCCGCCCGCGTGGGCCCCGATGACGCAGCGCTGGACGTCGCTTGCGGCCCCGGGATCGTCGCGTGCGCTCTGGCCCGCGTTGCGCGCCGCGTCGTGGGCGTGGACTTGACGCCGGCGATGATCGAGAAAGCGAGACAGCTCCAGGCGGAGCAAGGCCTCACGAACGCGGAGTTCCACGTCGGCGGCGTGTCCCCATTGCCGTACCGCGACGGAGAGTTCAGCGTCGTCACGTGCCGCTACGCATTCCATCACTTCGAGCGGCCGGAGGACGTGCTCCGTGAAATGCGCCGCGTCTGCGCGCCGGGGGGGACCGTCGCCGTGGCCGACGTCGCCGTCTCCGATGTGCACGTGCGGGCCCTTGCTTTCAACCGCATGGAGCGGCTGCGGGACCCGTCCCACGCGCGCGCGTTGACGCTCGGGGAGCTCGAGACCTTGTTCGAGCGCGCGGGCCTTCCCGCGCCGCAGAAGACTTTCTACGGCTTCCCTTTCGAGGTCGAGGCGCTCCTTGCCCATTCGTCCCCCCACCCCGGAGACGTGCCCCGGATCCGTGGGATGTTCGCGGAGTCTTTGGAGGGCGACGGCCTCGGTATGCGGCTTCGGCGCGAGGGAAACGAGCTGCACGGCGAGTATCCGATCGTCATCCTCGCCTCGACCCGCGATGGGTGACGGTAGCGGCGGCCGTGCGCGCCGCGCCCGAGCGTGGACAAGCGCGGCACCCCATTCCTACAATGATGTCGCCCGATGGTGGCTTCCCTTTCCCACCCGCTCGAAGGATACCGGAACCATGCCCAGGGTTGAACACCGCGCACGCCCGGCGCATCGCATTGCCCGGAGCTTCGTTCTTTTCCTCGCAGGAATCTGCGCGACCGCCGCGCGCGCCGACGATCGCACGAATGACGCCATCGACCGCGGCGTCGATTTCTTGCTGAGCGAGATTGAGAAGACGCAAGTGCCGACGTGGAAAGACGACCCGGTCAACCGCGGCCCCGGAGAGGTTGCGCTCGAGACCTATGCGCTCGTCGTCGCGGGCGTCTCGGTCAACCACCCCACCATCCGGAAGAACTTCACGTACCTCGAGCAGAAGATTCTTGGCACGAACTACACGTACGCCATCGCCTGCTACATCTTCGCGCTGGACGCAGCGATCGCGCAGGAGGAGGCGGATCTCCTCCTGTCGAACATGGACGTGGGTCAGCAGCAGCCGCAGCGCAAGTTCCGCGACAACCCCGCAGTCGGGCGCGAATACCGCACGCAGCTCACTGCCGCGATCACGCGCATGGCGAGCATCCGCCAGGCGACCGGCGGCTGGAACTACGGCCCCGGCGGTGGCCGATTCGACAACTCGAATACGCAGTTCGCGGTGCTGTCGCTCGGCGTGGCGCTGAAGCGCAACATCCCTCTCGACAACGCCGTCTGGGAGAAGACCCTCGAGCACTTCCTCAAATACCAGATGCAGCAGAAAGGCGATGAAGTGCACGAGCGCCTGACGCCGATGTCGGACAGCGACGTCGCCAACCGGCGGCTGCGCGGGAAAACCCCGAAAGAGCGCTTCGAGGTAGAAGTGAAGAAGCCCGAAAAAGGCGACACTCCGTCTGACAAAAAAGACGCCGACAAGAAAGATGCCGGCGCGACGGCCGTAGCCAAGAAGGCGTCGCGCGTGGGCAGCCCCGATCTGCCGATCGTCGGCACGGAGGACACCCCCGTGTACCGCCGGGGCTGGGGGTACATCGAGGCCAAAGATGTGAGCTGGAACATGACCTGCGCCGGCCTATCGTCGCTGCTCTTGGCGCGAGAGGCCCTCAAAGGTCGCATCCCGCCCGCGCAACTCGAGTCCGTCAACGCGGCCGTCCGCGACGGGTACGGCTGGCTCATGGTCAACTGGTCGCCGACGAGCGGGTACTACGGAATGTACAGTCTCGAGAAAGTCGCGGACATCGGTGAAGTGCAGAAGTTCGGCGGCCACGACTGGTACGCGGAGCTCTCCAACCACCTCATCGGGGCCCAGACCTCCAACGGCGGCTGGCCGGCGGGAGAGCACGGCGACGGCCGCGTCTCGACGGCGTTCGCGCTCCTGATCCTGAATCGGGCCACGCAGCTCGTGATGATGAGCCTCATGAGCCAGAACCCGCTTTCGAAAATCATGGTTTCGGGAAAGCGGAGCAACATCAACGACCCGACGGACCGCACGTGGGTCTACGTGCCGGAGCTCGACACGACGATCCACTACCCGACGCTCCTGCGCACGATCCGCATGCGAGCGCACCCCAAGCTCATGAAGTTCCTGGGGAGCATCATCGAGCACTATCCGGACGAGTGGAAAGGTGAGCTCATCCCCGAGATGGCCCGCGCGCGCGACGAAATCCTGCAGAAGGACGCGCGCAAGGCGATCGAGGGGTACCTCGCCGACATCACGGGCTACAAGTACACGAACTGGGAAGACTATCTGAAGTGGCACGCCCGATGGGAAAAAGTGACCCTGATCGGCGTGCAACAGAAAGTCGATAGGATCCCCGACCTGCTCAAGTACTACGAGCACACGCAGAAGAGCATCCCACTGAAGAAGACGATCATGTGGGCGCTCCTCCAGTGCAAGGCGCGCGAAGCAATTCCTCTTTTTCTCGCCGATCTGGACAACGCGGACGCGCGAATACGCATCGCCGCTTACAACAGCTTCAAGGCCTACTTCGTCGCTTTCCCGCCAGCGTTCGACCCCAATGCCTCGGACGGAGTGCGGGCGCAGCAGGTCAGCGCGATCAAGGCCTGGTACGAAGAGCAGCAGAAGAAAAAATAGTCGCGACGGCGGCCGCGCTAGCCCACCTTGGGCTGCTTCTCGATTTTCGTGGGGGCCGCCGGGGCAGTTGTCGCGGGCGGTACGCTGCTCGCGGCGGGAGCCGATCGGCTCGAGGCACCGCTCGTCGCCTCGCTGTCGACCTCCGTCGTGAGCTTGCCGAAGTAATCAGGCATCTGCACGCCGCCGACGTCGCGGAGCATGGTCAGCATGGGTGGCAGCGCCCGCGTCAAGCTCTGGAGAAAACCCGCGGCACCGCCCGGGCCATCGCCGTTCCCAATGCCGTGGCCGCCGTCCCACACAACGACCTTGTCGAACTTGATGTTCGAGATCGCTTTCGCTGCGGTCTCCGACAGGTGCTCCAAGTGCTCGAGCATGAGCATCTGGAATGCGGCCTGAGAGCCGCCGCAGCCTTCGATGATTTTTTTCAAGCCGTCCGCTTTTTTTGCCAGGATCTCGTA
>Ga0111539_10009772_pt1 | contig 12108 bp, 13 predicted proteins | sample RhiMethybrSRZTD1_FD_79667 | JGI IMG/M metagenome (GOLD analysis project Ga0111539, IMG submission 79667) | Populus rhizosphere microbial communities from Tennessee, USA - Rhizosphere MetaG P. TD hybrid SRZTD1 (version 2) (version 2) | ecosystem: Host-associated > Plants > Roots > Rhizosphere >...
ATCGAAGTGCAATCTCCGTACTACTCGTTGACCGGTACTCTTGGATCGGCTGGACGTCGCGCCCAGGCTCGGCACGCGGTCACTGGCCGTTGGAATAATACCTCACCCGTGGAAGCTCACGCACGCATTCTTTGCCGCCGCGCCGCGCAGAAGCCGTGCCGACAGCAACTTGCGTCTCAGGCTCTCCTCCCACCGGCCACGGGCGGCCTGAGGAGGTCGTCGAGCCGTTCGAGGACGTGCTCGGGCGACGCCTCCTTCACGGCCTCCGGCCGAAAGCCGTACGTGACGAGCGCGGCGTGGGCGCCAGCAGCACGCGCCGTCGTGTAGTCCACGAGGCTATCCCCGACGAGGAGCGCGCGCGACGGAGGGCAAGCCGCCTCCCGCACGAGAGCGAGCATGCCTCGAGGATCTGGTTTCTTCGGGTAGGGGCCATCACCGCCCACGATGCGCCGGAAGCGATGAAGGACCCCCAGCGTCTCGAGAATCTTGCGCGAATGGAATTCCGGCTTGTTCGTCAGGACGCAGAGCGGCTTCCCAGCCAGACCCTCGAGCGCCTCGGCCACGCCGGGATAGAGAGTCGTCGTCTGCGTGCAGCCGTCGTGGTAGTGCTCGACGAACGCAACGAGGATGCGGTCCACCTCGCCCGGCGCGGCGTTCGAGCCGAGGCATCGCTCCACGAGCACGCGGGCGCCGTCCCCGACGAGCCTCGTCACCTCGCTCACGCTCAGCGTGGGCCGGCCCGCGCGCGCGAGAGCGTGGTTGATGCTCGTGGCGATGTCCTCGCGCGTGTCGGCGAGCGTGCCGTCGAGGTCGAAGACGAGCAGATCGTAAGTATCCGCGAGGCCAGACATGCGCCATAGTGTGCCGGCATTGGCTGCATTTGCCAGGCACGAGTGCAGGCCCGAGAAGCTGAGTGGTAGCGGGGAAAAATGCCCCGCAGTGACCGGGAACGCCCCGTCCGGCTCCGCCTTGGTTTGGGGGCCTCGCGCGGCGCCCCGAAATCCGATAGACCGGGAAAGAACCAAGGCCTTTTTCGCATTCCGGGCGATCGGGCACGGAACTTTCCGAATCTCGCCTTGGATAGGGAACGATTCCCCTGCGGAGGGTTCCGGCACCGGTGTCGGCGCGGCCGCGTTGCGAGTCGCTGGCATAAACTGTAGAATCCGCAGGCGTATGCTCGACTTACGTTTGTCCTCGGAGCCTTGGAACGCATGATGAAATTCACCATCGTCGCAGTGATCCTGCTGGGGGCCATGACCGCCCTGGTGTGGGCGGCGCTCGCCAGCGCGATACCTGTGGTCTCGGTGGCCGAGCTTTCTCAAGCCAACGCCGGCGGCATCGAGGTGCAGATCAAGGACGGTCAGATTCGGGAGATCGAAAGCCTAGCGCCGCTCCAGTTCACCATCAGCTCGCGGTCCGGTCTTGGGGGAACAGTCCGAGTGAAGTCGCCGCGCTCGGTCCCGGAAAACTTCAAAGTGGGGCTCGACGTGGGGCTGCGAGGCACCTACGACTCCAAGGAGCGAGTTTTCGACGCCTACAGCGTGACCACGAAGTGTCCCTCGCGGTACGAGGACTCGAAGCAGGGGACGCCGGGCGGCGAAGGCGCCGCGTACGGGGCCCCTCCCGCGATTCCCGGGTCCGCACCACCGGCCACGCCCTCCGGCACCAATTAGCCCGGGCTCCTGAAGCGCGGAAGACGATCCTGGGAAGGAGTCCACGATGGAAGTTTTGACGTTCGGGCGCCAGCTGCTCGGGCTCGCATCTGCCCTAACGGCCGCGATCTTCCTCCTCTCGCTTCTTGGGATCGCGCGCCAGAACCGCCGCTTCGTCGTGAGCGCTCGCGTGGGCTTCTACGCGCTCTTCGCGCTCGTGGCAGGCTCCGCCATGTGTCTCGTCTACGCCTTCGTGGTCGGGCACTACGACAACGAGTACGTCTACAACTACTCGGAGCGACTCCTGCCCCTTGGCTTCAAAATCGCCGGCCTCTGGGCGGGACTCGACGGCTCGCTCCTCTTCTGGACCTTGCTCGTCTGCGCCTGGTCGGCGGGTGCGGCGCTCCAGCACCGCTGGTCGAGCCGCCATCCGACCGGCCGACGCCTCGAGCCGTACGTCTATCTGGTCCTCTCTTTCATCATCCTCTTCTTCTGCGTCGTGACATTGCACCAGAACCCTTTCGAGGAGATGTCGCTCGATGAGCGGCTGCGCCTCGCGAGCGGCCACCACCTTCCCCTCAGCGACTCCGGCTCGCTCCTCGATGGGGCTGGCTTGAACCAGCAGCTCGTGAACTACTGGTTCGTGATCCATCCACCAACTCTCTACCTCGGTTTCACGGGTTGGACGATCCCCTTCGCCTTCTCCATGGCGGCGCTCCTCGCCGGTGAGCTCGGCGATTACTGGGTGCGGATCGTGCGGCGCTGGACGATGGTCGCGTGGATCTTCCTGACCAGCGGCATCATCCTCGGCGGCCTCTGGGCGTATCGCCAGCTCGGCTGGGGCGGCTACTGGGCCTGGGACCCGGTCGAGAACGCATCGTTCCTTCCCTGGCTGACCGGCACCGCGTTCCTCCACTCGATCATGATCCAGGAGCGGCGCGATCTGCTGAAGGGCTGGAACGTATTCCTCATCATCCTTTCGTTCTTCCTGACCATCGTCGGCACCTGGATGACGCGGTCCGGCGTGGTGGACTCGATCCACGCCTTCGCGGGCGGCGACATCGGCGTCTGGTTCCAGGTCTTCATGTTCCTGCTGGCGGGCTTGTCGCTTTTCATTTTCTTCTTCCGCTCGCGCCAGCTCGCTGCCACCGACCGGCTCGAGTCACTCCTTTCCCGCGAGACGGCCTTTTTCTGCAACAACCTGATTCTGGTCACCATTGCCGGCGTTGTGTTCTTCCTCTCCTTCTTCGACAAGATCTCCCATGACTGGTTCGGTCGAAGCCTGAAGAACCCTGGACTCTTCAACTTCCTGACCGCGCCCCTTTTCGCGACCCTGCTCTTCCTGACCGCTGTCGGCCCCCTCCTGGGTTGGATCAAGACGACGCCGGCAAAGCTCCGAAAGAACTTTTTCTGGCCCGCAGTGGCGACGGCGATCTACCTCGCCGGAGTTTACGCCTACTTCGGCTACCGCGGCAGCCTGGGTACCTGGCGCGACGTGCTCGTGCCCGACATCTCACTCCGCCAACCGCATCCCTCCGCCCTCTATCCGACGGGCCTCTTCCTCGGCCTCGCGTTCTTCGTCGCCTCCACGGTGACTTACGAGCTCTTCCGCGGGATCCGATCGCGTTGCGTCGACCGGAAGGAAGACATCCTGACCGCCGGTTTCAACGTCGTTTTCCGGCAGAACCGCCGTTACGGCGGCTATGCGGTCCACGTCGGCATTGCCATCCTGACGACGGGCATCATCGGAAGCAGCATGTTCAAGCTGAAAGAGGAGAACGTGAAGCTGACCGTGGGGCAGTCGCTCAAGATCGGCCCCTATGAAGTGACCCCGGTCGAGAAACGCTTCATCGACGAGCCGCAGCCGGGCGAGCCGTACATGAAGGACGAAGTGGTCTTTGAAGTCACGCGCGCGGCGGGCGGCATCCTCCCCCCGGCGCACGGTGAGTCCCCCGGCGACGGCCGCTCGCGCGAGCTCGTGGCGCAGATGCAGACGGAGCGGCGTTTCTATCCGAAGAAGCAGGAATGGATCAGCGAGGTGAGCATCCACCGCCGGTTGCTCGAGGACATCTACATCTACTACCCCAAGGGAGACGAGAACGGGAACATGTACGTCACCGTCTTCCTGAATCCGCTCATGATGCTGATCTACCTCGGGTGGTTCGTCATGATCGGAGGCGCGCTGTTCGCCGCTCTGCCCATCCCGGGAAGCAAGGTAGGACTCTCCGAATGAGGCGGACGCGAGGTCCGGCTGCCCGCGCGCGCGGATGGATCCTCGCCGCGGCCTGTCTCGCTACGGCGGCAGAGGGCGGCGCTCGCGCGCAGACCGATGCGAGCACTCCGACCCAGATGGTGGTGGAGCCTTTCCTCGCCAATCTACGGGGGAAACTCGCTGCTCCCGGCGCCGAGGAGGCCTGGCGCCCGCAAGTGCGCGCGGCCCTCGCGGAGATCGATGCGCTGGCAGCAGCCCGCACGGCGGATCTCCCGGCTCGGAGGCGGCTCACCACGGAGGCGCGCGCGTCGCTCCGCGCGGGCATCGCAGCCGAGCTGGGGGCACCGAACGGAGCCGAGCGCGCTCAGGTCCTCGTGGACCTCGCCGACAAGGAGGAGCGCCAGGCTCGATGGGACGCCCTCGAACGCGGAGTCATCTGTTGGTGCCCCGAAGAAAACTGGACGCGGACCCTCGCGGGCTGCGCCCAGGGCTGCGCCGACGAGCAAAAAGCTCTCATCCACCAGTGGGTCGACGAAGGCATGACGAACGCCGAGGTGCTGAAGAGAATGGTCGCCCACCCCAAAGGCGGCCCCAAAGTCCGGGCCGTGCCGGAAGCGTCGGGTGTGGCGTGGCTCGGCTATCTCTTCCCCGCCGTCTTCTTCGCCGCCGGATGCATCGTCGTCGTGGGCTTCCTGCGGCGCTCGATGCGACCCCGCCGCGCTCCGCTCCCCGGCTCGCGGCCGTCGGCGGCCAATGGGTCCGAGGCGCGCGGCGGTCCACTCGCCAGCGCCGAGGCCGATCCGGACGCCGCGATCGGCGAACGAATTGAGCGCGAGGTCCGGGAGATGGAGGAGTGATGGAAGCGAGCGGCGCCGCGTGGGGGACGATCTTGATGACGGGGCTCGTCGGCCTTGCAGTCATCAGCGTCCTCGTCCAGGGGCTTCTGTCCGGCAGGGAGGTCTGGGATATCGCGGCGCCGGGGCTGCTCGCGCGCGCCAAAAAGCGCCGCGAGCGTATCCTGCGCGCGATCAAGGACGCCGACCTCGAGCGGCAGGCCGGCACGCTTTCGGAGGCCGAGTTCAATGCGCTGCGCGCGGAGCTGAAGAGCCGGGCGATTGCCGCGACCAAAGCTCTCGAGCACATCCGCCTCACGCGGGTGAAAAATCTCATGCGGCAGCGAAGGAACCTTACCCCATCGCAGCGGAAGCACATCGAGGAGCTCGTGCGGCAGCGCGCAGAACGAAAAGAAGCCCCAGGAATCGCCACGAAGGGAGGACCGAATTGATTCCGTTTGGCCCCTTGCGCATCTTGCTCACTTTCGGCGCATGCGCCCACGAGTCGATCCTCTCTTCTCCGCGCCTCGAGGCGCAGGCGACGTTTTCGGGCAAGGCCTACGACGGCGAGGCCAGCGGCCGAGCAATTCTCGCCGCTTTCCGGCAAGGGCAATCATACAACCCAGCGGTGAAAGTGCCCCTCGCGTCCACGCCCTTGACGATCCAGCTCCTTGGATCGAGCGTAGGCTCGGACGGCTTACCCCGAGCGCAGAAGACGTGGAACGTGACGACGAGCGATGATGGCTCCTTCACTCTCGACGCGGGCCTTGGCGCCTGGCCCGAGACATCCCTGCTCGTGGCCACCTGCGAACTCGGCGGCACGCGGCGCTACTCGCCTTTCCTGAAGCCATCCGCGCAGCCGGTCGACGTTCACCTCTACCCGACGTCGGACAACCCCGCGAGCATCCTGGCGAACGTCAAAGTGGCCTATGACATCGACAACACGGGCGGCACAAAAAGCCTCCGCGTGCGCGTCGGCGTTCACCTCATCAACCAGGGCGCTGAGATGTACATCGGAAGGAGGACGAGCGGGCGGTGGCGTGAGGTCTGGAGGCTCCCGCTCCCGCAAGGCGCCAAAGTGATCGCGAACACCGGACCCGTGCCCGGCCTTCCGGCCTGGAAGCCCTCCGAGGACGGACGGTCCATGGTGCTCGACGCGCCGCTCCCCGGTTTTTGCGATTTCGAATTGCAGCGTTCCGCCTGGGAGCTGCAGTACCTGATTCCGGCGCGGCAGACTTTGGTCCAGGCGTATGCGCTCCCCGTGCCGGTGGATGAGCAGAAGTTCACGTTGTGGTGCGTGCACGACGAGATGTCCTGCGAGTCGCCGCAGCTCGAAAAGAAAGACTCTCGCGCTTTCCCGGATCCGTTCAGCGGAGAGGACAGAAACCTCGACGTCGCATTCTCGAGCGAACCGCTCCGCGCGGGCACGGATCTTCAGGTCATCCTCCGCGTGGATAACGTGGCCATCGGGCAGGCGGTCTCCGTCAACGCCCTCAAATGGGTCGGGGGGTTCGTCCTCGTCTGCATCCTCGGAATCCTGCTCGGTCTCGCCCTGGGGCCTCGCGGCCCGTCCTCCGACGTGCTCCTCGAGGGCTTGAGCGGCGAGGAAGTACTCGACCGCATCGCTCAGCTCGACGCCCGGTTCGCCGCAGGGAAAATCAAAGAGCGCGACTATCGCAAGCTGCGCGAGCCGCTCATCGAACTCGCGGCCGAGGAGCTGTCCCAGCCGAGCGCCGCGGGGCCGGCAGGAGACGGCGCGCTCGCCCTCAACGCGGCGGCGCGCGACATCCTTCGCCGCCTCGACGATATGGACCGTGCGGGAGTCCCCGACGCATCCCAGATTGCCCAACGCGCGCTCCTGCTCGAGGCTCTCGCTAAATCGCTGCCGCGCGAGCATCCCCGCAAGGAATGAAGCCCGCATCCTCCATGCAGGGATCAACGACGAGCCCCGTCCGAGCCGAGGCGGTCGCGGCGGCCACCCTGAACGGCGTGCGGAAGCGGTTCGGCTACCGCGACGTTCTCCGCGGGCTGAATCTCGAGATCCCCGCCGGAGGCTGCTTCGTCGTCACCGGGCCGAACGGCGCGGGCAAATCGACCCTGCTCCGAATCCTCGCCACACAGTGGACCTGCACGCAGGGCGAAGTCAAAGTGCTGGGCTTCGACGTCCGACGCGAGGCTCGCGCGATTCGCGCGCGCACGGGAGTCGTGTTTCACGAGCCTTTCCTGCGCCGCGAGCTGACGCTCGAGGAAAACCTCGAGTTCGCGGGCACACTGTACGGTCTGGCGCGGAACGTCGCTAAGACTCGCCGGGAGGCGCTCCTCGAGCGTTTCGGCCTCCTGCACCGGCGGAAAGATGCGGTCGGCACTTTCTCTCAGGGCATGGTCAAGCGAGCGAGCCTCGCCCGCAGCCTGCTTGCGGATCCGGATCTCTGGATCCTCGATGAGCCATTCTCGGGGCTCGATCCCGAGGGGCAGGAAATCCTGGCGGAGGAGCTGCGGGAGTTCGTCCGTAGCCAGCGCGGCCGGACGATCGTGCTCGTGACCCACTCCATGGCGCTTGCTGCTTCCCTGGCGACGGCATCCGCGCGCATCGAGGACGGGCGCGTCGTCGCCGGGGGCCAAGGAGCTGCCGGCGTTCGGCTCACCGACGCGCGCAGCGGTGCGGAGGAGGCTGATTGACGATGCGCCTCTTCGCGTGCTTTCTCCGATGGGATCTGCTGCGCGAGGTCCGGCGCAAGGACACCGTGGCCAATATGGCGCTTTTCGGCCTATTGGTCGTGTTCCTGTCGCGCATGGGCGTCGACCCCGACCCAAAAGTCTCGGACTCCGTGGGGCCGGTGTTCTTCTGGGTAGCGATCCTGTTCGCAGGGACCGTGGGTCTCAGCCAAATTTTTGCCGCGGAGAGAGAAGGGAGCGCACTTTCGGGAATCCTTCTCGCGCCCGTGGATCTCGGGGTGTATTACCTCGCGAAAGTCGCCGCTTCGTGGATCTACGTCATGGCCATGGAGCTCGTGCTCCTCACGCTCTACTGCGTGCTCTTCGGTTTCGCACCCGGACGGCAGGTGGGCTACCTGCTTGGCGCGATGGGAACCTTCACGCTCGGCTACCTGGCCTGCGGCGTCGTGCTCGCGGCAATGACGTCCGCGCTGCGAACGGGCGGCGAGGTGGTCCTGCGTATCCTGCTCGTGCCCCTCATGATCCCCTTCGTCTGGATCGTGCTCCGGGTGAGCTCGACGCTCTTCTCGACGGACATCGCCGGCGGCACGCTCGGAGGGGCGTTGAGGCTTCACCATTTCTTTGTCGTTGGTACCGCCCTCGACCTGATTTATCTTACGGCCGGCTATCTCCTCTTCCCCAAGGTGCTCGAGGAATGACGACGCAATCTCCCGCCCCGAATCGAGCCGGCTCGGTCACGTCGAGCCACTTTCCTCTCGGTCTGCACTGGGCCATCGGATGGGCCGGAGTGATCGCAACGCTGGCGCTGATCGGCTTCTACGTCCCATCCGCGGAAAGGACCATCGGGGAGAGCTACCTGATTTTCTTCTTCCACTTCCCCTCGGCGGTGAATTGCCTCAATTTCTTCGTGATCGCGGGCTTCGTGAGCCTGATCTACCTCCTCAAGCCATCCGCGAGCGCCGATTGGTGGGCCGCATCTGCCGTCGAGGTGGGTCTGCTGGCGTGCTCGGTCACTCTCGTCACCGGCAGCCTGTGGGCCAAGGCTGCCTGGGGCGTGTACTGGGACGTCCAGGATCCGCGGCTCATGAGCGTCGCCATCATGTGGTTGACGTTCGCGGGCTACATTGCCCTGCGCAGCACGATCGAGGAGCCCACGCGGCGAGCGCTCTTTAGTGCCGTTTTCGGCGTGATCGCGGCGATCAACGTCCCCATCGTCTACTACTCGATCCAATGGTTTGGCGTATCGCACCACCCCATGAAAGTCGACCTGGCCGCTCGGGAGATGATCATCACCCGTTGGACGGGCGCCGCCGTGTTTTTCGTCGTCTACGCGGCCTACTGGAGGCTGCGGCGGCAAGTGCACGAAGAGATGCATGAAGTCCGCGCGCTCGAGGACGCATTCGGCCGCGCCGGAATCTGAGGAGGTACTCTTTCCATGTCCGTCCTGAGTCTCTTGAAGACCGCTGCGGCCCAGCTCCTCCTCCAGGCGGGCCCCGGCACGGCAGCGGAAAGCAGCCCCGCCCCCGTGCCGCTGCGTGAGCTGGTGGCAGCGCCGGGTCCGCGTGCTGACTTCCAGCCTTACATCTTCTGGGCTTACGGCCTCGCCTGCCTCTTCCTCCTCCTCTTCACGCTCTGGACCTCCGCCCAGTCGCGCGGCGTCGCCCGAAAGCTGCACTACCTCCGGGGAAGATTCCGCGATGCACATCCCGGTACGCTCGAAGACTCGTAGGAGCGCTCGTTCGCTGCGCGGTGTCGGTTTTCGGCGCCGGAAAAGGTGTGCGATTATCGGCCAGAATCGCCGAAACCAAAACGAGTTTGCATCGATCTTTGGACCGGCTTAGAATACGCGACAAAAAGAAGGCGAGAGCCGCGAAACTCTATTGAAACCCTCGACGACCCGACGACCCAACCGACTCGAGCGAAAGCCCGAGCCAGTCGTCGAAGCCTCCCGCCGGAGCGGATTCCCGGGTGGTGGAAACTCAGTGAGGGCAGCAAGAGAGTCAGCGGCGACCGGAGTGAGGGAGGAACGCGAGCTGCACAACGAAGTAGCACGACGATGCACGTCGAGCGCTGCTCAGCTGCTTCCGATGGCACTCTAAAAGCAACGAACCCACCTGTAGCCTCCGCGACCGCTTCTCCATGGATGCCACGCAGCAACGACCGCAACAACGCCAGCCCGAAATCCTGTCCCTCGAGGACGTGTTGAAGCGCGTGCCGCTTTTAAAGCGCATCGCGAAAGACTCGTCGGAGTCGGTCGAGGGGCGTCGGAAGGCCAAAGAGTTCCTCGAGGAGCTCACGATCATCTCGAAGAAGTTCAGCTCTTCGGAGATCGAGGAGACCACGAACTCGCTGCGGCGGGAAATCAACGAGTGCGACCGCGCTCTCGAGAGCTACGAGAAGGAAGTGCGCGACCTCGGAGGGATCCTTCGAGATCCTGGACGCGGTCTCACGTACTTCTACTCCCAGCGCGACGGCAGGAAGATTTTCCTGATCTGGGAGCTCCGCGAGCCGGATTTGCTCTGCTGGCACGAGCTCGATGAGACTTTCTCGGACCGCGTCCCCGTCGACCTTGCCGCAGGCGCGCCCGCTGGCAGCGGCCTCGACCTGCCGGAGCGTGGGTAGGCCTCGAGCCCGGCTCTGTCTTCGGCACTGTTGCCATCCATGGCGGTGGCGGCTCTGCCTCCGAGGGAAGTGCTGCGTGCCATGGAAGTAGGCGGCTATCACGTGGGCACGGCCGTGCTCACCCGGTTCCGCCTCGACGGCGGCTCCATGTTCGGCTCCGTTCCGAAAACGCTCTGGGAGCGCCACCATCCCGCGGACGCCAAGAACCGCATTGCGCTCGTGGCGCGCGTGCTGCTCCTGCGCGGGCACGGGCGGGTCGTCATGGTCGACGCCGGAGTCGGAGATAAGTTCGCGCCGCGAGAGCAGGAGATGTTCGCGGTCGAGCTTTCGGCGGCGGGGGATCGCGCCGTGCCCTGGCGGGACTTGACGGACATCGTCCTCACGCACCTGCACTTCGATCACGCCGGAGGGGCCACGGTCTGGGCGCCCGCAAGCCCCGACGCCGCGCAGCCCCGCACGTCCTGCCTGCGCGCGACCTCCGCCCGGATCCACCTGCAAAGAGCGAACTGGGAGCGGGCCCGCGCCCCCGGCCCGCGCGAGCGTGCCAGTTACCTTCCCGAGAACGTGCTCCCGCTCGAAAGCGGTGAGCTCCGGCTCGCCGACGGGCCGGCCGAGATCCTGCCCGAAGTTTTCGCGTGGCCTTCCCACGGCCACACCGTAGGCATGCAGTGGATCCAAGTCGGCAGCGGCAAAGGCTCCATCGCCTTCCCGGCGGACCTCGTGCCGACCCTGGCGCATCTGCACCTGCCTTTCGTGATGGGCTATGATATGTGCGTCGAAACTCTCCTGAAGGAGAAGCAAGAGCTTCTGCAGAAGGCCGCCGCGGAGGAGTGGCGGCTCGTGCTATCGCACGACCCCGGGACGCCCGCGATTTCGGTCGCGCGTGACGGCAGCGGACGCTTCTGCCAGAAAGAGCGGATCGAGATCGAGGAGGCGTAGTCGCCAGATGCCCTTATATGACTTCCAGTGCTCCGATTGCCGCGCAACTTTCGAGGAGCTCGTCAAGAGTGCGCAGGCCGCTGACGCCGTGCGCTGCGCGAAGTGCGGCTCTCCGCGCGTGGAGCGGCTGATCGCCACGTTTGCCGCCGGCACGGCTCGATCCCCCGGTGGATCTGCGTCCCCGGGCCCATCGGCGGCTCCCCGCCGCGGGGGAGGGGGCTGCGGCCCGGGCTGCGGCTGCCACGCGTGACCCGGCGATCGACCGAGGGAACGGAGCCGCGACGTTGAGCGTCGAGGAGCACAGAAAGCAGGGGCTCGAGCGGAACGCGCGGCTGCGGTGCGCCGTGGTGACCGTGAGCGACACGAGGACGCTCGAGACGGATGAGAGCGGCCTCGAGATGGCGCAAAAGCTCTCGGCGGCGGGGCACGAGGTCGTCGAACGGACGATCGTGCCCGACGAGCCTGCCCGCATCGCGCTCGTGCTGCGCCACTGGCTCGCGGCCGACGTCGACGCGGTGCTCCTCAACGGCGGTACGGGCATCGCTGCGCGGGACGGCACGGTCGAGGTTGTCCGCAGCTTCCTCGACCGCGAGCTCGAAGGATTCGGCGAGCTCTTCCGCATGCTCAGCTACGAGCAAGTGGGTGCAGCTGCCATGCTGAGTCGCGCGCTGGGCGGCGTCTCTCGGGGGAAAGCGGTGTTCGCGCTGCCGGGGTCGCGCCGCGCCGTGGAGCTCGGCATGGAGAAGCTGGTCGTGCCCGAGCTCCGGCACGTGGTCTTCGAGGTGCGCAAGCTGCCGTGAGCGCCGTCCCGCTTTCGTCGCTGGCCCTGGGAGTGGGGGAGTCCGCGCGGTTCAACACTTTCTTCTACTTCGCGACGGCGGTCGCGACCGGAATCGCCCTGACGCTGCCGCTCATCCCCGTGGAGCAGGTCGGTCGGCGCTTTTTCATCCTCCTCAGCCTGATCGCCATCGTCTTCTCGACGCTCGCGCTCGCCTCGAACGGGCTCGAAATTGGCTACTTCCACGTGGCCTGCGCCGGGCTCCTGATCGCCTACAACGTGATCGTGCCGTCCCAGACCGGACCGGACCGCAGCCTGCGGCGGGAAGCCGCCGAGGGGCGGACTCGACCCATCCTCGTGTTCGTAGCGCGCGCGTTGCTCGTCATCGCGGCGGCC
>Ga0111539_10009773_pt1 | contig 12108 bp, 13 predicted proteins | sample RhiMethybrSRZTD1_FD_79667 | JGI IMG/M metagenome (GOLD analysis project Ga0111539, IMG submission 79667) | Populus rhizosphere microbial communities from Tennessee, USA - Rhizosphere MetaG P. TD hybrid SRZTD1 (version 2) (version 2) | ecosystem: Host-associated > Plants > Roots > Rhizosphere >...
CTGTTTCATAGCGCGTTCATATTTGCGCTGATCAAACCGATACAGAAATGGCGCCTTGTGAGCTCCGCCGGTTTTTCGTTCGTCTAGCCTTTCCAAAATACCAAGTGCCAGGATCTTCTTCTGGAAATTTCTTCTATCCACAGGTTTGCTTAGTATAGTTTCATACAGACGCTGTAATTCCGGCATCGTAAACTTCGGCGGTAATAGATCTTTCCCCACAGGGTAATCGTTAAGATTTAAACGCAGCGATTGAAGGGCTTTCTCGAGAATTTGCTTATGATCAAGAATGAGCGGCGGGACTTTATCGATATCGCACCAGGAGCACGCTTCTGAAAATTCGTCGGGCTTGGGTACTACTTTTGAAAATTCAACCAACGCCCAATAACCTATTGTGATAAACCGGTCCATAAGCCAGCTTTCCGATTTTACCTCCTTTGGTTTGGTGACGCCGTGTTTCCGTCTTTCGCGACGTGGATCGCCAAAACAATAAAATTGTTGAAGATAGATATCGTTGAGACCGGTACGTGACCGTAGCACTCGGATGGCTGCTTCTTCAATGTGTTCATCCTTGTAGATGAATCCACCAGGCAAACACCAGCGCCTGCTCTCTTTCCATTGCAGCAAAAGTACCTTCAGCTCGTTCTCATGAAAACCAAAGATCACATTATCGATAGAGATGTGTGGAAGGAAGTATTCATGACCTTTTTCGAATAATTCCCGGAGATCGAGCATGGGACGTTTTTTTGCCATAGTGCGAAGATAAGGAGGAGATGAGAAGTTGAGAATATGAGAAGATGAACGTGAAGGCTTATTGAAGTAGAAATCTAAGTGAGGAATTCATTGCTGGTTGCTCGTTGCTGGTTGCTGGTTGTTCACTGCTCACTGCTCACTGAACCGCCGCGTATGAACACACCGTTGTAAGGAACAGAATAAAAAAAGCCCTGTCAACCGACAAGGCTCCTCTCTTTGCAAGCAGAGAGTTATGAGTATTTTACGTTCTAGAATTGTACAGTAGGTGCCTTGTCCGCTCCTTCAGCGGCCTCGAAGTAGCCTTTTGGCGTAAATCCATACATGCCAGCCAACAGATTATTCGGGAATTTCCTCACATATTCATTATATGGTCTAACCACGTCATTAAATCTATTTCGCGCCACTGCAATTCGATTCTCCGTTCCTTCAAGTTGAGCCTGAAGGTCAAGAAAGTTTTGATTCGCTTTGAGATCCGGATAGGCCTCGGCCACTACAAGCAATCGGCCTAACGCCGAGCTCACATTATTTTGCGCTTGTTGATACTGCTGAAGCTGCTCGGGTGTAATATTGCTAGGATCGACCTTTACTTGTGTCGCACTGGCTCTCGCCTCAATAACCTTGGTCAGCGTTTCCTGTTCGAAATTAGCATATCCTTTAACAGTGTTAACTAAGTTTGGTATCAAGTCAGCGCGGCGCTGATACTGGCTTTCGACCTGTCCCCACTCCTTAGAAATTGTTTCTTGAAGACCTACCATCGTGTTGTATCGTCCGGCAAAAAAACCGTAAAAGATGAACACGATAACAACAATTATCGCGAGTATAATTAGTATCTTTTTCATATTTCAAATTAACGATTTAATTCCTGAAAATGTTAGGAAGCGCTTTCCATCATTCTCTCAGCGCTGTCCGCAATCCGAAGTTGTTCAACAAATTCATCAAGGTCTCCGTTCATAACGGCTGGAAGATTGTGTTGGCTAAAACCAATGCGGTGATCCGTAACTCTGCTTTGTGGATAATTATAGGTCCTGATCTTCTCAGACCTGTCTCCCGTTCTTACTATTGACTTTCGAGTTGCTCCGATTTCCGCCAGCTGTTTTTCCAGCTCGATCTCATACAGTTTTGTTTTCAACATCTGCAAAGCTCGTTCGCGGTTTGCATGCTGCGAGCGCTCCACCTGGCAAGTAATTACAATTCCCGTAGGCTTATGGGTAAGCTGAACTTTGGTTTCAACCTTGTTCACGTTCTGTCCACCAGCACCACTCGAGCGGGCAGTCTGATATTCAAGATCGGCAGGACTGATTTCAATTGAAACATCCTCTACTTCGGGCATCACAACGACCGAAGCGGCTGACGTATGTACTCTACCCATTTGCTCGGTAGCCGGTACTCTCTGGACCCTGTGGACGCCGGATTCAAATTTCAACAACCCATATGCTCCTTCGCCAGCGACACTACAGATCACTTCCTTGTACCCACCCGCCGTGCCTTCAGTCACATCCAGTACCGTCATCTTAAGTCCACGTTTCTCACAAAAACGTTGATACATCCTCCAGAGATCGCCGGCGAAAATCGCAGCCTCATCTCCGCCGGTACCCGCACGGATTTCCAACATTACATTTTTATCGTCATTCGGATCTTTAGGGATAAGCAACTCTTTTAACTCGCTTTCTATGCTTTCAACCTTAGGGGTAAGGTCGTCTATTTCCATTTTAGCGAATTGCCGCAGCTCTTCGTCCTTTTCTTTCTGCAGCACTTCCTTTGCCTGCTGTAAGTGATTTCGTACATCCTTAAACTGCTTGTATTTGAGGACGATTTTCTCCAGATCCCGGTACTCTTTACTGAGCTGCGAGAATTTCTTCATATCCTTCATCGTGTCTGGTTGCGCAAGCAACTGACCAACCTCTTCAAAACGGAGCTTTATTTCCTCGAGTTTTTCAATCATGTCCTGTAAGCAAGCGGCAAAGTTAATAAAAAGTAGACAGCAGTTAAGTGAATTGAATGCCTCTCAATAAGGACGGAATTGGCAGGTAGATATTGTTTTTTTAGTTGTGCCTTGCAATTAAGACCAAGTGACCTGACCTTTGAAACATGAAAAGATGGATTCTTATCGGGCTTATCATTTTTACGGGATGCGGAGGGTCACTGTCGGACGAACAGCGGAAAAAACTGCACGAGGGAATGGATAAACAAAAGATCGTTAAACTGAGCGATTCCGAAATAATGTCCGCGTCGCTGGACCAGGGAAGAATTGTTTTTGACGCCCTGAAAAAACTGGAGTTCAATCCTTTAAAAGTCGACTCTGTCGCCAAAAAATATGAGGTGAAGATCCGGTGGATAACGCCGGGTGCAGGCGATGCGTTGGAAGTCGAAAATCAACTGATCGAAGCTTACGTGGTTGGGGCTGAAACGGGATCGGTCCAGGACAACGTTCAAGAGTTGCATGGGAATACGTCATCAGGCTACGATTCGCTGTTATACTCCAGGCCTATAGTTACGCCGATGCCCGATGGTGCGGTGAACGTTGAAGGCGTATGGAATATTTACATGTCAAAAAAGAACATTGTTCTTTCGGCAGCAAAAGATTAAACCTGGCGGATACACTATCACTTGGCTAAGCGCCGGTATCGCCAGCATTCTACCAGGTGATCATTTACCAAGCCGCATGCCTGCATGTGAGAATAGATCACCGTGCTTCCTACAAACTTAAATCCTCGTTTGATCAGATCTTTGCTTAACAGGTCGGATTCCTTCGTAGTGGGCTTAATTTCTTGTATGCTTTTCCATTTATTAACGATTGGCTTATCGTTGACAAAGCTCCATATATACTTATCAAAGCTTCCGAATTCTCTCTGAACCTCCAGGAACCGTTTTGCATTGTTTACAGCTCCATTCACTTTTAATCTGTTCCTTACTATCCCCGGATCCTGCAACAACCTTTCAATCTTTGATTCCGAAAACCTGGCAACTTTAACGGGATCAAAATCAGCGAATGCCTTTCGGTAATTTTCACGTTTCTTTAAGATCATCGCCCAGCTCAGGCCTGCCTGTGCGCCTTCAAGGATAAGGAATTCAAAGTGCACCTTGTCGTCGTGAACAGGGACTCCCCATTCTTCGTCGTGGTATTTAGTGTACTGTTCAAAACTTAAACACCAGGGGCATCTGAATTTTTCTTGTTTAGGCATATATTTTTAAATGGTAGTCTTGAGAAATTTTGAGTGCTGTATCACGTTTGGGTGTGGCTGTGGATATTAGCCGCAAAGGTTAACGCAAAGACGTGTCACTAAATCTATTAAATTGTTACTTTTATTTAATGCAGATTTTTTTTGACTCTAAAATTTAAATAACATACTGATGAAAAGTTTATCTCTGATTTTTCTGGGCTTGATTATAAGCATGACCTCTTTCGGTCAAAAGGTTGACTTTGACAAAAAGTTAAAGGAGATGGGCATCGAATTGTCACCACCGTCGAAGCCTGTAGCGAATTATGTTAAAGCCGTTCGGGTGGGCAACCTGTTATTTCTTTCGGGACACGGACCGACAAAGGCCGATGGGTCGAATATCACCGGGAAAGTGGGGAAAGATCTGACATGGGAACAAGGATACGAAGCGGCAAAGCTTACGGCTACCGGCATGATATCAACGATGAAAGCGGAATTGGGTGATCTCAACAAGGTAAAGAGGATTGTTAAGGTGAACGGATGGGTTAACTGTAATCCGGATTTTACCGATCAACCGAAGGTAATAAATGGGTGTTCAGACCTCATGGTCGCGCTTTTCGGCGAAAAAGGGAAACATGCGCGGGCAGCTATGGGAGCCGTTGCGCTTCCCTCTAACATTGCGGTTGAAATCGAAATGGTGATCGAAGTGGAGTAGAGTTGGTCAGGATTTCAATCCTTGATCCATTCGTAAACTGTGTAGTGAGATCCGTCCATTCCCATTGCTCCGTAAACCTTCATAGCGCGTTCGTTGGACTTGTCAACATATAGACGAAGGCCGATCAGATTGGGATCCTTCCTTATCATCGAAATGACGTTGTCGTACATCATTTTGAAGATCCCCATTTTACGATGGGATTCTTTTACATATACCGACTGAAGCCACCACACCATTCCATTTCGCCAGTCGCTCCACTCGTAAGTAATCATATGACAACCAACGATCTCATCACCGTCGCGGGCAATGTAATAAAGACCCTTACCAGGATCAGCAAACATAGCTTCCATTCCTTTTCGAAGGGTTGACCCATTAAGTATAACACCCTCAGATTCGTGGGCAAGCCGTTGCTGGAAGTCAATCAAGACGTCGATATGCTGAACTTCTGCTTTTTGAATTGATATCATAGCTATCCTAATGCCTGATTGATGTCGTCTATAAGATCTTGCGTATCCTCAATCCCCGTGGAGAAGCGGACAAGATTATCTGTGACTCCGATGGCAAGGCGTTCTTTCTCACTCATTTTACTGTGCGATGTTTTTACGGGTGAGGTTACAGTGGTTTCAACACCGCCAAGGCTGATCGCTCTCTTTATCAGTTTTAAACGGCTCATAAAACGATCCGCATTATCTTTCACCTCGAATGACAACATCCCGCCAAAGCCTCCCGTCATTTGAGCCTTGGCTACTAAATGGTCTGGATGTTCCGGCAATCCGGGATAATACACCCGCTCGATCCGTTTGTCTTTTTGAAGGAAAGTAGAGATCGCCATCGCGTTGTGATTTTGTTGACGTACGCGCAGCACTATAGTCTTCAGGCTTCGTTCCACGAGCCAGGCCGTGTGAGCATCCAACGAGCCACCAAAGTTTATTGCACTGTGCCAGATACTTTCTACCAATTTCTTTGATGTGATCACTATTCCGCAGCAGATGTCGCTGTGGCCCCCGATGTATTTGGTTCCGCTGTGAGCAACTATGTCAATCCCAAAGTTTATTGGGTTCTGATTTACGGGAGATGCAAAGGTGTTGTCGATGATAGTGATGATGCCGTGTTTCTTTGCGATATCAGCTACTGCTTTGATATTGGTAATCTTTAGCGTTGGATTTGACGGTGTTTCAATATAGATCAATCTTGTTTCGGGGCGGATTGCTCGTTCGAAATTTGTTGGATCGGAAGGTTCTACCATCGTGTAGTCAATGCCAAAGCGCGGGAGTTCGGTTGTGATGGCATGATAGGTGCCTCCGTACAGTTCATTTTGGAAGATCGCGTGATCGCCCTTCTTCATGACGGCAAAAATTGAAGTAAGAATCGCCGCCATCCCTGAACTGAAGATCATTCCATCTTCCCCGTTTTCCAGAGCGCGAACTTTTTCAACGACAACCTTCTGGTTGGGCGTATTAAAGTAGCGAGGGTAAAGGGTTGACGGAACACCTTCGTAATCGTATGCTGACGATGGGAAGACGGGAGTAACTGTGCCTTTGAATTGACTATCCCCCAGTGAACCAGCGTGCACGCTTTCAGTCAATTTTGAAAATTTCTTTTGCTCCATTGTGTCAATTTTCGAGAACGACAAAGATAGTAGCGGAGGTCTGTTCTAAAAATCCAGAGTAAAATATTTACAATGCCTATGCGAGTGAATGATACGTGGTCGAGATGAATGATAATGGGTGGGAAGAAATTACAGTTGCATTTTTCCGTACAAGTTTTTGACCATTGACCTATTGATTAACCGGACTTTTAATAACATCTTGTGCGTTATTCATGACTGTTAGGAATGCATTAACAGGACCTTGGGAAGATAAAGTAGTTCGGGCGGTGATTTGAGGAACTGTCGTAGATGCTCACGTTGTACAATGCTATTAAGGTCGTTATGCTTTTTATTGGGAATGGAGATCTCAACTAAGCAGGAGGAGGGAATCACTAAAGAGATTTGGATTAACCTAAACAATAAAAGAACTTAGCGAACGCAACCAGAGAGTCGTCCCTGTGTCGTTGGTATCTAGTGATTGTCGGGACAATGGACTGCAGCATGCAAGGCTATGTAAACAGCCGCAAGTGTTGAGAAACTATCCCATAGTCCATGGGCCGGTATCAACGATCAATCTAACAGTTGGTGAAACAAAAGAATTTGACCTGATCGTTGACGAGAACAGCACAGGTTTCTATGCTGAATTGAGCCGTCAGCATTCAAACAAAGGAAAAGTGCAAGAATTATCAACATTGATAACCGGATTCGGTTGCTAGATGAGACGTTGCGTTCCATCACTTTAACAAAACAAAAAAAACGAAACCATGATCACACCGCTATGAAGTCAGAATTTAAAGTTTACATCGCGGATGATCACACACTGTTCAGAAAGGCAATGGTGAATTTGTTACTCACGTTCGAAAGAGTAACAGAGGTAAGAGATGCCGAAAATGGCAAAGAACTACTTGGGTTAATTAAGAACAGTCCCCCCGACGTAGCCATTGTTGATTTGCAAATGCCCATAATGGATGGAGCAGAAACATGTGAGAACATTATTAACAAATATCCCGATGTAAAGATTATCGTCCTTACAATGCACGACAGTGGCAAGTTTATCCTGCAGATGATGGAGATGGGAGTGCATGCGTTCCTTTTGAAAAGTTCAGAGCCAGAGGAGTTGAAGAAGGCAATTTATGCCGTTGTCGAAAAAGATTTTTACCATAATGATCTGGTGGCGGCAGCGCTTCGCAAAAACGTAAAAGAGAAAAAGGCACGACCAAAACACATGTTCGATTCAGTTGAATTGACAGAACGCGAAAGGGAAATACTGCTGCTGATATGTCAAGAATTGACCATGAAGGAGATTGGACAACGTCTTTTTCTAAGTGAAAATACTGTGCGTAACCACCGAGTAAACATTATGGAAAAAATCAAGGTCAATAATATAGTTGGACTGGTTAAATACGCATACGATTCCGGCTTAGTAAAATAGTTCCAGATTTTCTGTAGTATAATTCTACTATTTTTCGCATCCCCTTTTTCAGGTAGTTTGTATTCAAAATCGCCTCTGAAATTAAATGTGCGCGTTACTTTCGCTCCTTTGCAAAGTCAAATAATTAGACTTCCCTGCCTTTCGAGAATAAATATTTTGCTAAGTGCGAACTTGCGCACCCCGGGTTTGAAAGTTGACGAGTTAATATAACACGGTTACGACATGAAGATCCTAGTGGTTCACAGGCAGACGAAAACCGTTGATAGAATCAAGTCGGTGCTTAGCAGTTGCAATCCCGTTGTGCTCCATACTGAATCTGGTTTGGATGGGCTCCTAACCTCGCGAATCGAACATTTCGATGTAATAATCTGCGGCACCGACCTGCCTGTGGTCACAGGTTTTGAACTGATCCGCTCCGTGCGGACCAATTCGATAAACCGGCAGACTCCGGCAGTGATCGTGTGTGACGAACTTGACGAAAAGACTATTCACTTAGGTCACGCATTAAATGTGCTGGCGATGGTGCTAACGAAAGAGCTTGATGAACTGGCAGAAATCGTTATTAAGCACGTCAACGTAGCGCCGGACAGGAGATGGAGTGAATTAGCACCCGGTCCAAGAGTTTCATAGAATTCCCCGTTTACAGGAATAGTTGGTAATAGTTTTGAAAAACCACTCAACCCGGGCTTTTCGGCCCGGGTGGGGTACTGCTTTGGCGTGAATGACGAATGTCGAATTTCGAAGTACTCGGCGCCGAGAGCCCTCAATATTCATAACCAGACGATCCCGATTCTTGCCCCCTATACCCTATACCATATACCTCTATACCTTTAGTCCATTAGACCTCTAGGCCCTATTCTTTCTTATCCTTAATCAGGTCTCCGAACATACTGTTGAATAACGAAAGGATAAGACTGAATGCCAATGCCCACCAAAATCCATCGACGTCGAATCCCGGGGTCAGATAGTCAACCAGTAAAATTATTAATGCGTTAATAACCAAGAGAAACAACCCCATCGTGAGGATAGTGATGGGGATTGTGAAAATGATGAGTAGAGGTCTCACAAATATATTGGCTAGCGAAATGATCGCGGCCACGAGCAATGCGTACCCGTAGTGATCGACGTGTACTCCGGGAAGAAGGTACGCGGTTAACAGCACCGCTACGCCTGAAAGCAGAAATCGTACTATTCCATTCATTTTTAAAATTGACTGAATTTCCACTTTTAGGTTCAAAAGTCAAATTCTAACTTACACCCATGTACGCGATTGTTGACATCGAGACGACGGGAGGATACGCGGAAAATCATCGCATTACAGAAGTTGCCATATATCTGCACGATGGCATTCAGGTAACAGAGGAATTTCATACGCTTATAAATCCGGGAAGGAACATTCCCTACTATATCACAGGACTCACTGGAATTACCACCGAGATGGTGCTGGAATCTCCAGCCTTCGAAGAAATTGCTGAAGATATATTCAAACGGCTTGAAGGCAAGATCTTCGTAGCGCACAATGCGCATTTTGACTACTCGTTTCTCAAAAAGGAGTTCGAGCAAGTCGGGATCAATTGGCAATCCAAAAAATTATGCACGGTGCGTTTGAGCAGAAAAATCATCCCCGGATTAAGATCATACAGTCTTGGAAGCCTGGCGGAGAGTTTGGGAATAGAGATCACGAATCGTCACAGGGCCGGTGGGGATGCCGCCGCGACGGCAAAGATTTTTGATCACCTTCTGCGTCGCGATCACGACGGATATATCGTCAAAGTGCTTAAACGCAATTCTGGTGAAACGATCCTCCCGCCTAATTTACCGAAGGAAGAATTCGATAGACTTCCTGTTCTTCCGGGTGTGTATTATTTTCTCAATGCTAACGGTAATGTTATCTATGTCGGTAAAGCGATCAATATTAAGAAAAGAATTGCCGGACATTTTACCGGTGATGCACGTGAGTGGAGTCGTTCAAAGATCCGAAATGAAATACATCATATAACCTACGAGTTAACCGGTAATGAATTGATAGCGCTTATCCTAGAGTCGCAGGAAATCCGAAGGTTGTGGCCAAAGTACAATCAAGCTCAAAAATTCCGCGTGGAGGAATGGGGCATCTATGATTACGAAGACAGGAAAGGTTATCTACGGTTTTCAGTAAATATAGTCGCGCGAGGATCTCGTCCATTGGTAAGGTTCAGCACCAAAGGTGAAGCGTGGAATTTTTTGTGGGAGAAAGTGCGCGATTATGAGCTTTGTCCCAAGCTGTGTGGTTTGCAGCTATCGAAAGGTTTGTGTTTTGATTACCAGTCCGGAGGTTGCCACGGTGCGTGTATGGGAGTCGAATCTGTAAGGGAATACAACGGCCGGGTTGAGCAAGCGATCAAATCATTCACAGACGATGGGGAGACTGTTGCCATCATCGGAAAAGGGCGAAATCTCGGCGAGCAGTCCCTCGTGCTGGTGGAAAAAGGATCTTATGTGGGATTCGGATTCTTCGACAGGGAAGCATCGTTCAGCGATTTCGAATCGGCAAGAAATTATGTCAAGCCAAGTGTTGAAACGAGGACAGTTCAGAACCTGATCAACTCATATATCACCAATCCAAGAGGTTCTGAAGTCGTTGTGTTTTAAAGTCTTTTTGCACCTCTACCTGCCACGCCGGGATAAAGTTCAGGAACCGGATCGCTGACAAATGCTTCTTTAGTATTCACGTCCATTATCGATAAAACACCTGACCAGCCAGCTCCGGTATCCATTAACCATACGCCGCCTGATTCGATAGGGTGTTTTAAAGGTATCGGTGTATGGCCAACGTAGATTTCGTCGAAAGGAGTGAGTTTCGTTTTTACATTTTTGGCATATAGTTCCAATGCGTGGTGCACCAGGTTTCTGTCCCAAATGAATATATCCAAATCCTGTTGGTCGAGAGGTTGGAGGGGGTCTATACCCGCGTGCACAAAAAGTGTATTGTTAACAAGGTAATAGGGTAGTGCCTTCTGAAAGAAGATCACATGGGAGGATGGAACGCCGCCGGTATACGACTTCATTGTCGCATCACCGCCCTGATCCGACCAAAAGCTTTGGACTTTACCTGTCATCATCCACTCGTAAGCCCAGAAGTCGTGATTACCGAGTAGATAGGTCAAATGTTTCATTGACAGGAAATAGTCGACGCACTCTTTCGTTTCCGGCCATCCATCGCACACATCCCCGAGGCAAATAAGATGGTCGTCCTCCCTAAATCCAGATCGCTCGAGGCACTGCCGCAAAGCGCGGTAAGCTCCATGAATATCGCCAATTACAAATGTTCTGCTCACACCACTTGACTGTTAATCATCACATTCTGTCAAAAATTCAGGCTCTAATTGACAATAATTACGCTATTTTTGGCGGTTATAAAGATAAAATATACATGGAAGCCGTAGCTATTCAGAAGCACGAAGAGCATAAAGAAAAAATCAAGCAGGTTTATAAGGAAGTTGGAAAAGTAGTGGTGGGGCAGGAGTATATGGTCAATCGTTTGATGATAGGCTTATTCACCAACGGACACATACTTCTTGAGGGCGTTCCGGGACTGGCAAAAACACTTACGGTGAGTACACTTGCACAAGTACTGCATCTGGAGTTTCAACGAATACAATTCACACCCGATCTTCTTCCCGCCGACCTGGTAGGAACAATGATATACAACCAGAAGGACGGAAAGTTTGAGGTAAAGAAAGGACCAATCTTCGCGAACATCATTCTCGCAGACGAAATCAACCGGTCGCCCGCCAAAGTGCAGTCAGCCTTACTGGAAGCCATGCAAGAAAAGACAGTTACTATCGGCGAGACTACATTCACGCTGGATAAACCATTCCTTGTCATGGCCACGCAAAACCCCGTGGATCAAGAGGGAACCTATCCGTTGCCTGAAGCGCAAGTTGACCGTTTCATGATGAAGGTGTTTGTTGATTATCCTACAAAAGAGCAGGAGATGGAAATCATGAGAAGGATATCCAACATGAAATTTGATTTCACAGTTGGCACCGTCTTGAGCAAAGACGACATATTTGCGATAAGAGATCAGGTTAACAAAGTCAAGATCTCTGAGTCACTTGAACGCTATATTATAGAGCTCGTTTATGCAACAAGACATCCGCTTGAATATAAACTGGCGGAACAAGCCCAATACATACAGTTCGGTGCATCACCGCGGGCGAGTATAAATCTAAATCTTTCGGCAAAGGCGCTGGCATACATGGAGGGAAGAGATTACGTATTGCCAGAAGATATCAAAGAAGTGGCGAGAGATGTCATGAATCACAGGATCATTCTGAATTACGAAGCCGAAGCAGATAACGTGATAACTTGGGATATCATCAAGGCTATTCTCAACCGGGTGCCTATCAGCAAATAGAATTCTAGTCTAATTCACTTTTACAACATTTCATTTTATTACGCAGACGTTATGCGCATTAACCAA
>Ga0111539_10009774_pt1 | contig 12108 bp, 7 predicted proteins | sample RhiMethybrSRZTD1_FD_79667 | JGI IMG/M metagenome (GOLD analysis project Ga0111539, IMG submission 79667) | Populus rhizosphere microbial communities from Tennessee, USA - Rhizosphere MetaG P. TD hybrid SRZTD1 (version 2) (version 2) | ecosystem: Host-associated > Plants > Roots > Rhizosphere >...
ATCAGCACGTTCTCCGGTTTCAGATCGCGATGGATCACTCCAGCCTCGTGCGCGGCCGCCAGTGCCGCGGCGATGTCGGCCGCGATCTCACGCGCGCGTTCCGGCGCGAGCGGTCCGCGCAGGATCACGTTTCGCAAGGTGTCACCCTGCACGTACTCGGACGCGATGAACAGGTCGTCGCCAACCTCTTCGAGCGCGTACACCGTGGCGACGGCAGGGTGAGAGATCGTCGCCGCGGCACGTGCCTCGCGACGGAGACGTTCGCGCAGATCGCGCTCCGCGGCCACGGCCGCCGGCAGGGATTTCAGCGCGACGCGCCGGCCCAGCCGCACGTCCTCCGCCAGATAGACGATGCCCATTCCGCCGCGTCCGATCTCGCCGAGAATCTCGTACGAGCCGATGCGGGTCCCCGGCGGCAGCGTGTCCAGATCGACGGGATCGACCTGCGCAGCCCCTTCGAGGAAGTCTCCAGCCGTGTCGAAGGTCGCGAGAAGAGATTCGGCCTCGCGCAGGAGCGCGGTATCGCCCCCGCATTCTTCGCGCAGCCACGCCCGCCGGATCTCGCTCGGCTGATCGAGCGCATCCTGGAACACCATCTTGAGGCGGGCGAATTGCTCGGGCGTCACGGGGCGGTGTTGTCGGGCGGGTCTTCCGCGGGTGCGCCCTCGAGAGCTCGCTTGAGCCACACGCGCGCAAGCGTCCACTGCCGCTTGACCGTGGCGGGCGACGCGCCGACGGCCTCCGCGGTTTCCTCGACGGTGAGACCGCCGAAATACCGCAACTCGACGATACGCGCGAGGGCTTCGTCGAGGTCGGCAAGCCTCTGGAGCGCCTCGTCGAGGGCCAGGATGTCGATGTCCTTGTGGCGGTCCGCGCCGGAGGGCGAGAACCCTGGCTGGATTCGCTCGGGCACGACACGCGCATCGTCGAGTGTCACTCGCGCCGGCGCGCCGCCCCGCTTGATCGCGCGCCTGGCGCGGGCGCGCTGGATCAGAATCTGTCGCATCGACAGCGCGGCGATCGCGAGGAAGTGGGTGCGTCCGTTGAAGTGGCGCGAGCGCTCGGCCGCCATGCGAACGAACGCTTCGTTGACGAGAGCCGTCGCCTGAAGCGTCTGTCCCGGACGCTCACCCTTGACGTAGCTCGCCGCTATCCGCCGCAGCTCGTCGTAGACGAACGGCATCAGTTCGGCGACGCGCTCCTGCGGCATGGTCGGGCCCCAGATGAGACGGTGGAAGGTAGATGGTGGATAGTGGATAGTGGCGCGTGCCTTCCGAGCTTTGTCACGTGCCGCGTCAACGATGAGCCTCGGACACGAACGGCTACTGTAGGGCAGCGCGGCAAACGGATCAACACCGCGCCGTACGAGCCGGATTCGCTTAGATTGTTGATATGTCTCCAATCCCGTGGATCACAATCATCAAGCACGCTCCCCTTGTCGTCGCGACGGCGAAACGCCTCTTCGAAACCGCCGACGCGAACGAGGCGCAGGCACGAAAGCAGGGCGTGAACACACGGCTCGAGAGCCTCGAGACAGGCTCAGTGGAAACCGCCCGTGTGCTCCAGGATGTCGCGCAACAGGTGGAAGCGCTCACGAGGGCGCAGGAACAGACGGCACGCAGGGCCAGGCATTCGATCGCCCTTGGCGTTGCCGCCGTCATCATTGCCGTCGCGGCCGCCGTGCTCGCGCTGATTCGCTAATCCTGGCTGGTGGATCGTGGTTGGTGGATGGTGGTTGCGGGATGATCGACAACCATCGATTCGACCATTGCTCATCCACTATCCACTATCCACTATCGACACTCCCGCCTACCGTCTCTCAATCTGGACCGCCTGAATCACGATGTCGCGCAGCGGCCGATCGCGCGGCCCGGTTTGCGTGCTGCCAATTTTCCGGACCACGTCCATGCCGCTCTCGACTTCCCCGAACACCGAGTGCTTGTTGTCGAGGTGCGGAGTGGGCCCGAGCGTGATGAAGAACTGCCCCCCGTTGGTGTTCGGTCCGGCGTTTGCCATGGACAGGATCCCCGCCTTGTTGTGGCGCAGGCTCGGATGAAACTCGTCCGCAAACTTGAAGCCTGGTCCGCCGGTGCCCTGCCCGAGCGGGTCGCCTCCCTGGATCATGAACCCGTCGATTACGCGGTGAAAGATGATGCCGTCGTAGTACGGCTGCTTGACTTTCTTGTTGGTGCGGGGGTCGGTCCACTCCTTGGTCCCCTCGGCAAGCCCGACGAAGTTGGCCACGGTGTTCGGCGCCTCCTTGTCGAAGAGCTTGATCGTGAAGTTCCCCTCGCTCGTGACGAACTCTGCGTAGACAGCCAATGAGAATCTCCCCGTGCTGGATGGTGGAACAGGGGATGGTAGAAGCACTATCCACCATCCGCCATCCAGCGAGGATACAATTTTTTGCGTGAGCGTCCGTCACACGGCCGAGGATCAGCGCATCGCAGAGGTGGCGACCGGCACGAGCGCCGATCCGTTCGCCGTGCTGGGGCGCCATGTCGCGACAATCGATCGACGCCCCGCCGCGATCGTCCGGACGATGCAGCCGGCGGCCTCGGCGGTGTATCTGATCACCGACGACCAGGTCACGCCGATGCCGCGCCGGCATCCAGACGGCCTCTTCGAGGCCCGGCTCGCGCTCGACGGGAAACCGCCCGACTTCGCGTATCGCCTGCGCGTCCACGACGACGCCGGCGCGCGAGAGATCATCGATCCCTATCAATTCGGCCAGGTCCTCTCGGACTACGACCTGCATCTGTTCAGCGAGGGAACGCACCTGCGCGCCTGGGAGAAATTCGGCGGGCACGCGATGACCATCGGCGGGATCGCCGGCGTGCACTTTGCGGTGTGGGCTCCGAACGCGCAGCGGGTGAGCGTCATCGGCGACTTCAACCGGTGGGACGGCCGAGCGCACCCGATGCGTCGTCTCGTGCCGTCCGGTGTCTGGGAGCTGTTCGTTCCCAACCTGCCTGTGGGCGTCTGTTACAAGTACGAGGTCCGCACGCCCGGCGGTCATCTCCTGCAGAAATCCGACCCGTATGCGCAGCGGTTCGAGGTGCCGCCAAACAGCGCGTCGATCGTCTGGCCGAACAGCGAGTATCAATGGCGAGACGACGAGTGGATGAACAACCGGGCGTCGTTCGGCGGTTGGCGCGACGGGCCGATGTCCATTTACGAAGTCCACCTGGGCTCGTGGCGGCGAGTGCCCGAGGAAGGCCATCGCTATCTGACGTACCGGGAGCTGGCTCGCGACCTGGTTCCGTACGCGCGGGACATGGGCTATACGCACCTCGAACTGATGCCGGTGATGGAGCATCCCTTCTCCGGGTCGTGGGGCTACCAGGTGATCGGGTTCTTCGCGCCCACGAGCCGTTTCGGCACTCCCGATGATTTCCGGTATTTCGTGGACGAGTGCCACCGCCATGATCTCGCCGTCATCCTCGATTGGGTGCCCGGCCACTTTCCCAAAGATCCGTACGCCCTTGCGCGGTTCGACGGGACGGCCTTGTACGAGCACGACGACCCGCGTCAAGGCGAGCACAAGGACTGGGGCACGCTCATCTTCAACTACGGCCGCACCGAGGTGCGGTCGTTCCTCATGAGCAGCGCGCTGTACTGGCTGCAGGAGTTCCACGTGGACGGGCTGCGCGTGGACGCCGTGGCGTCGATGCTGTATCTCGACTACTCGCGGAAGCAGGGGGAATGGATTCCCAATCAGTACGGCGGCCGCGAGAACATCGAAGCGGTGGATTTCCTGCAGCGTCTGAATACCGTGACCCACGGCCGCACGCCGGGCACGATCACCGTCGCCGAGGAATCGACCGCGTGGCCGGCGGTCAGCCGTCCGACCTACGTTGGCGGGCTCGGGTTCACCTTCAAGTGGAACATGGGGTGGATGCACGACATGCTGCAGTACGTGCATCAGAACGCCGTGCATCGCCGCTGGCACCACAATCAGATCACGTTCTCGATGCTCTACTCGTTCACCGAGAACTTCGTGCTGCCGTTCTCGCACGACGAGGTCGTCCACGGCAAGTGGTCGATGCTCAACAAAATGCCGGGAGACACATGGCAGAAGCACGCGACGCTGCGCGCGCTCTACGGCTACATGTACGGGCACCCGGGGAAGAAGCTGATGTTCATGGGATCGGAGTTCGGGCAGTGGCGAGAGTGGGATCACGACTCCAGCCTGGACTGGCACCTGCTCGGCGATCCGCTCCACGCCGGCCTTCAGCGCTGGATGCGCGACTTGAATCACGCCTACCAGCGGGAACGGTCGCTGCACGAGATCGATTTCGAGGGGCAGGGATTCAGCTGGATCGACTGCCAGGACAACGAGAACAGCGTCATCTCCTTCATGCGGCGGGCGCGCCGGCGGGAGGACTTCACGGTGATGATCGTGAATTTCACGCCCGTGCCGCGGCCAGGCTACCGGATCGGCGTGCCCGAGGGCGGCTGGTACCGCGAGATCCTGAACAGCGACGCCGCGCTCTACGGCGGGAGCAACATGGGCAACGCCGGCGGCATCCACACCGAACCGGTGCCCGATCACGGCCACGACCAGTCTCTCAGCCTCGTCGTGCCTCCGCTCGGGTTTGTGATGCTCAAGAAGTAGGGATCAGGGATCAGGGGTCAGGGATCAGGGGATCAGGGCGCAGGGTTCGTCTCCTCAATGAGCGGCGGAGCCCATGGAGTACGCGGCGAACGTGGACGGCGAATGCGACGACCGCCGCCAGGTCCTCCTCGGAAGCCAGGCGCAGCCCGGCGAGCGATCTCGAGCTGGGTTTCGGCCTCGGCCAGGCTTCCCATCGCTATCGCAACATGGCGCAAGTAAACCTTCGTTCCCTGCGGATGCCCTTCGCTGATGTTTGAAGGAACGGCCACGGACGCCCGACGCAGTTGAAGAGTCAAGCTATAGATCCCTGATCCCTGATCCCTGCCCCCCACACCCCTTGACTTCCAAGCAAAGAAGTGCCATCTTCCGTTGCGCTTCACTTGGACGCCCAGTGGAATGGCTGAACGCGTCGAATTGCTCCAGGGCACGCTCGACCTGATCGTGCTGCGTGCACTCTCCACGATGGGTCCGCAGCATGCCTACGGGCTGGCGTCTCGCCTCGAACAGGTCGCCGAACACCCGCTGATGCTCAACCAGGGAACGTTGTATCCAGCGCTCGTGCGCCTCGAGCAGAAAGGCTGGATCAAAGGCACGTGGCAGCGCACCGAGAGCAACCGGGAGGCGAAGTACTACGCCATCACCAGGGCGGGCACGCGCGCGCTGGACAAACAGACGGAGCGATGGCGCCGGCTCGCCGGGCTGGTGGACAAGTTGCTGTTGAACGAGTCGTAGCCGGCAGATTGCTGATCTCTGATTGATGAATCGTTGTTGATTGGGCACCGGTGATTGCTGATTGGTTCCCCGTGACGTAGTGACGTAGGGCGGGCCCTGTGACGTAGGAAGCAATGACGTAGTGACGTAGGGCGGGTCCTGTCGTTTGGACCCGCCGGTCGTTTCGACCCGCCGGCTCCGCCGGGTCCGCAGAACGAACAGGGCCTACGTGGAACAAGACCCGGCCTGCGTGACACCTGCCGAGACCCGGCCTGCGTGAGACGACCATGCGTCGATTCCTGCTGCGGCTCCTCAACGTCTTCCGGCGCGAGAGCGCCGAGCGTCAACTCGGAAGGGAGGTCGCGTCTCACCTCGCGCTGCTCGAAGACGAGTACCGGCGACGCGGCCTGGCTCCTGAGGAAGCGCGCATCGCTGCGCGGCGGACGATGGGCAGCGTGGCGCTGGCGATGGACCGGCATCGCGACGCGCGAACGTTCACGTGGTTGGAAGACGCTCTCGGCGACGTCAGGTACACGATCCGAACGCTCCGCCGTGCGCCGGCCTTCACAGCCACGGTGGTGCTGACGCTGGCCGTGGGCATCGGCGCCAATACCGCCATCTTCAGCGTCGTGAACACGGTGCTCCTGCGCCCGCTGCCCTACGAGCACGCCGATCGGCTGGTACGAGTGGTGACGACCCTGCCAGTGCAGGTAACGGGCTCCACACCGAGACGCGATCCCGTTCGGCTGAGTGCAGCGGAGCTGGAACAGATACGCTCCAGCGCGCGCACTCTCTCGATCGTCGGGACGGTCGATCCGACGTTGATGAATCTCAGGGGGCGCGACCCGCGGCTGCTGGGAGCGGTGGTGTCCGCGGAGTTTTTCCAGATGCTGGGTGCACGTCCCCTGTTGGGACGTGTCTTCACGACGCCCGACGAGGCTGCGGGTGCGCCGCCGGTCGTCCTTCTCGGCTACGACATGTGGCGCCGGCACTTCGGCGCCGATCCCGGCATCATCGGTCGAAACCTCACGTTCGACCCCGTTCTCGGGCCGCCGGTGCGCACCGCGTACACCGTCGTCGGCGTCATGCCCGAGAGTTTTCAGTTTCCAAACAGCCAGACACAGGCCTGGACACCAGCGCGGCTTGCAACCGCTGGACCTCGCGGCGTCCCACGAGGCTCGATGCTCGCCCGGCTGACAGACGACGCGTCGCTGTCGGCGGCGGCGTCTGAAGTGCTGCCGCTCATCCGGCGAATGCGCGCGGGTCAACCCGGCAACGATGGCGCGCGCTACGAGCTGGTCGCCGAGCAGCAGGAACTGGTCAGATCGGTGAGGCCGGCGATGCTCGTGCTGAGCGTTGCGGTGGGATTCCTCCTGCTGCTCGCATGTGCGAATGTCGCCAACCTCCTGCTGGCGCGTCTCTCGGCACGGCAACGCGAGCTCGCCATTCGCAAAGCCCTTGGCGCTGGCCGCGGACGCCTCGTTCGATACCTGCTGACCGAGAGCGTGACGCTGGGCCTCTGTGGCGGCGTTGGCGGCATCGTGTTGGCCGTTGGCGCCGTCACGCTGCTGCGGGCGCTCGCCTCGACGCTCGCGCGCGTCGACCTCGGCAGCCAACTCAGTATCCCCAGAATCGAAGAAGTCACCGTGGACGCCCGGGTGCTGATGTTCTCGCTCGCAATATCGCTGGCCAGCGGCGTGCTGTTCGGCCTGGCGGCGCTTCGCGTTGCCCGCGCAGACGAAGGAGGTGTGATGACGCACGGCTGGCGTTCCACGGCGACCGCCCACCGGCTTGGCCGTCACGGCAATGTCCAGAGCGCCCTCGTCGTCGCCCAGATTGCGATGGCAATAGTCCTTCTCACCGGCGGCGGTTTGCTGACACGCAGTTTCGTCAGGCTGTCGAGCGTCGATCCTGGATTTGACGAGTCCAGCGTGGCGACCTTCCAGGTTGCTGTCCCCGCGGATCTGTATCCACCTGCCAGGGCGAAGACGTTCGCGGAACAGGTGGTGACCAGGCTCAGGACGATGCCGGGTGTCGAAGGCGCCGCCTACGCCAACCAACTGCCCATGGTCAGCCTCGTGAATTCATTCCCCCTGCGATCGAACCCGGCGTCACCGGGTCCCGGCGTCCCGCCCGGACCGCCTCCGCCGGGCGCGCCGGATATACGTCTCGTCAGCCAAGACTACTTGAAGGTGATGGGCATTCCGGTCATCGCCGGTCGAGGCTTCGTCGAGGGCGACGGCCCGGGTCAGCCTCGGGTGCTGCTGATCAACGAGGCATTGGCGCGGCGTGACTTTCCTGATCGCGATCCGGTCGGCCAGACCGTCTTCATCGGCTACTACCCCGAGCCCTGGCGGATCGTCGGCGTGATCGGCAACGTCCGCCAATTCAGCCTGGAACTCGATCCACAGCCGCAGTTCTTCGTCGATCTGCGCCAATGGACAGGCGCCGATGCGCTCGTCTTTCCAGCCGGCGCCTATTACGCCGTCCGCACCAGCGTCGATCCGCTTTCGATCGTTCCGGCCGCTCGCGCCGTCGTGCAGCAGCTCGATGCCCAGGCCGTCGTCTTCTACGTGGCGCCGATGGAGCAGGTGGTCGCAACCACGATTGCACGGCCGCGGCTTTACGCCGTGTTGCTCGGCGTGTTTTCTCTTGTCGGCCTGGCGCTCGCCGTGACCGGCGTGTACGGCGTGATGGCGTACGCCGTGACCGAACGCACGCCAGAAATCGGCGTCCGCATGGCGCTTGGCGCGCGGCGTTCGCAGGTCATCGCGCTCGTCGTGAGGCAGAGCGCCGCGCTGACCCTCATTGGCATCGTGCTGGGGCTCTTCGGCGCCGCCATGCTGTCGCGCTATCTCGAAGTGCTGCTGTTCGGTGTGACGCCGCTCGACCCGGCAACGTTTGCGGCGGCCGCCGCGCTCTTCACGGTGGTGGCGATCGCCGCGGCGTACGGCCCCACCCGCCGGGCGACGAAGGTGGATCCCCTGGTGGCGCTGCGTGCGGAGTGATTGCGCAGCGTGCCGCCGGAATGAATGACGCGATGCGCCAATTCTTCCTGAGAGTGTTCAACACCTTCAGCCGCACTCGGCTCGATACCGATCTCGATCGTGAACTGCGCTCGCATCTCGAGATGCTCGAAGACGAGTATCAGCGTCGAGGGATGACGCTCCACGACGCTCGCATCGCGGCACGGCGGGCAATGGGCAGCAGTGCGCTGGCGAAGGATCTGCACCGCGACGCGCGATCGGTCGCGTGGCTGGAAGATCTCGGGCGCGACATGCGCCACGGTGTTCGAGCGCTATGCCGCAACGCCGGCTTCACCGCCGCAGCCGTGCTGACACTCGCGCTCGGCATCGGCGCCAACACGGCCATCTTCAGCGTGATCGACGCCGTGCTCGTGAGACCGCTGCCGTACCCAGACGCCAACCGCCTCGTCTACCTTCTCGACGAAGCTCCGGCGGCCGACGGCGGTACGCGAGGCCGCCGTCCGGCGATGGACGTGCAGACACTCGCGGAGTTCCGTACGCAAACGCGCACGCTGTCCGGAGTCTCGGTCCAGCAGTCCACGACGGCGGCAATGGATACTGGAGAAGAGATCGTCCGGCTGAATGGCAGCAAGGTGTCGCCGGCGTTCCTGACGTTGCTCGGCGCCAGGCCGGTGGTCGGGCGCATCCTCGAATCACGCGACGAAGCGGCGGGCAACGACGCGGTCATGCTTCTGGGCCAGGCCGCGTGGGAGCGATACTTTGCCAGCACGCCGGACATTGCGGGCCGGCCGGTGACGCTCGACGGCCGGCGCTACTCGATCGTCGGCGTAGTGCCCGCAGACTTTCATTTCTTTCCCGATCCCGAGGCGGAATTCTGGACGCCCCTGGTGCTCCCGACATCGGAATTGCTCATGGCGCCGATCGTGGCGCGGCTGAACGACGGCGTCACGCCCGAAGCGGCGCTCAACGAAATGACCACCATCCTCCAGCAGCTGCGGCCGTCATCGGAACAGACCCGGTTTGCGATCGTCTCCGTGCAGGACCAGATGGTGGCGCCCGCTCGCCGGGCCTTGCTCGTGCTGGCAGGTGCCGTCGTCTTCGTGCTGCTGATTGCGTGCGTGAACGTCGCCAACCTCGTGCTGGCGCGACGTTCGACGCGCCAGCGTGAGGTCGCGATTCGTGGCGCGCTCGGCGCCGGGCGGCGAAGGATCGCCGCCTTGTTCCTCGCCGAAAGCCTCGTGATTGCCGCGGCCGGCGGCGTGGCCGGCGTCGCGCTCGCCATCGGCGGAGTGCGGCTCCTGCGCGTGCTGGGCGCGAACCTGCCGCGACCGGAGGTGGGCTCCGGCGTGTCGATTCCGCGGCTGGCCGAGATCGTCGTCGATGCGCCGATGCTGATCTTCGCAGCCGCCGTGTCCCTGGGCGCCGGCGTGTTGTTCGGCGTACTTCCCGTGCTTGGATGGCGCGGGTCCGAGCCGGTTGACGCCCTTCGCGGTTACGTCGCGCGGTCGGGTGCTCCGGCTATGCGTGGCGATCGGTTTCGTCGTCTGCTCGTGGTGGGAGAGATCGGGCTGGCGATGATGCTCCTCGTCGGCGCGGCTCTCATGGCATCGAGTTTTGCGCGTCTGGCCATGGTGAACCCCGGCTACGACGGCAGGGGTGTGCTGACGTTCCAGGCGACGCTGCCGGATTCACGCGATATGGCCAGTTTCGCCGAGCAGCTCGTTGCCCGGCTCGAGTCGCTCCCCGGCGTGCGCGCCGCCGGCTATTCGACTGACAGGCCGATGGTACGCGGACGGGGACGATTTTCTCTGAGCCTGACACCGGACAGAAAACCGCCGGCGCCCGGCCAGCCGACAGCCGATCCCAACTATGTCAGCCGCGACTACCTGAAAGCGATGGGCATCCAGGTCGTGTCCGGCCGCGGGTTCGAGGACACGGACCGCCTCGGCAGCCCGCAGGTCATGCTGGTCAACCGCAGTCTCGCGCGAAGCGGGATGGTGGGCACGAACCCGATCGGCACGCGGGTCTATGCGCTCTTTCGCAACCCGTGGGAGATCGTCGGCATGGTCGACGACATTCGGGCGGAGGCGCTGGACGAGGATCCGTATCCGCAGTTCTTCGTCGATCTGCGGCAGGTGCCGGGGTTTCCGTTCTCCGAGTTCCGGCCGTACTTCGCCGTGCGAACAGATGGCGACACCGCTGCCCTTCTCGGCAGCGTTCGCGGCATCGTTCGTCAGATCGAGCCGCGGGCGAGCATCGACAACCTCGTGACCCTGGAGCGACTTGTCTGGAGCTCGATCTCGCGTCCGCGGTTGTACGCCGTGCTGCTCGCGGTGTTCGCAACCGTAGCCGTGGCACTGGCGGCCATCGGCATCTTCGGCTTGATGCGATACCTGGTGGAGCAGCGCACGCGCGAGATTGGTATTCGCATGGCCCTCGGTGCCCGGCGTTCCGCGGTGCTGTCCGCTGTATTGCGTCAGAGCGGCGTGTTGATCGTGAGCGGGGTGTCGCTCGGCCTCGGCGCCGCTGCGGCGCTGACGCGATACCTGCAGGGCATGCTCTTCGGAGTGACGCCGCTGGATCCGGCGACCTTCGCCGCGGCGTCGGCGTTCTTCATGGCAGTCGCGCTGGCGGCGTCGTACGGGCCGGCGCGACGTGCGACGCGAGTCGATCCGCTGGCAGCGTTGCGGACGGAATAAATCCTCGATCGCTGATTCATGAATCGTTGGTGATTGGAGACTATGAATTGATGATTGCTCGAGCGTGCCACAGATGTCTGCGGTACGGCCTGACGCCACCCTCAATCAGCAATCAGCAATCAACAACGATTCAACGATCTCAATCATCAAATCAGAAATGTCTGGTTCTCTACTTGGCCGGCGAATCCGCCGGCTCGATCTTCAGCACCATGCCGTCGGTAGCTGTTCCGCCGTTCGCGCCCTCTGTCGCCACGTAGATATAGCCGTCGGGACTCTGCTGCACGTCGCGAATCCGCACGTTGAGCGGGATGAGCAGTCCTTCCCGCCGCTCGGCCTGCGACGGCTGACCGAATGCCACTCGAATGAGCTGCCGCGTGGTCAGCGCGCCCACGAACAGGTTGTTCTTCCACCGCGGGAACTTGTCTCCCGTGTAGAACATGACGCTCGACGGGCTGATCGACGGCACCCAGAACATGCGCGCGTTGTCCATGCCGGGACGTGCGAACGGCTGATCGGACACGAGGTTGCCGGTGTAGTTGCGTCCCATCGAGACGACCGGCCAGCCATAGTTGTGTCCCGGCGCGAGGATGTTGACTTCGTCGCCGCCCATCGGTCCGATCTCCGCTTGCCACAGTTGACGCGTTTCGGGGTTGACGGCGAGTCCGTAGCCGTTGCGATGCCCGTAGGTATAGATCTCCGGCTTCGCGCCAGGCTTTCCGACGAACGGGTTGTCCGGCGGCACCGTGCCATCGTCGCGAAGGCGCAGCGTCTTGCCCACGTGATTGTCGAGCCCCTGCGCTTTCATGCGAAGGCTGTTGTCATCCGACCCGTCGGGACGCAGTTGAGACGCGTTGCAGCAGATCCGATCGCGATCGCCGATGGTCACATACAGCATTCCATCGGGGCCGAAGAACACGCGTCCGGCAAGATTGCCGCCCGTCTCCCAGGCATCGGCGACGAAGATCTCTTCGACGTCGCCCAGTGACGAGCCCTTGAGGTGCCCGCGCGCGACGGCGAGCGTCGTTCCCTTTTCTCCCTGCTTCGGATACGCCATGTATACGAGCTGGTTGTCGGCGAACTTGGGATGCACGGC
>Ga0111539_10009776_pt1 | contig 12107 bp, 10 predicted proteins | sample RhiMethybrSRZTD1_FD_79667 | JGI IMG/M metagenome (GOLD analysis project Ga0111539, IMG submission 79667) | Populus rhizosphere microbial communities from Tennessee, USA - Rhizosphere MetaG P. TD hybrid SRZTD1 (version 2) (version 2) | ecosystem: Host-associated > Plants > Roots > Rhizosphere >...
GACGGCGAGATCCTGACGCGCGGCCCGCACGTGATGCAGGGGTACTTCAACAAGATCGAGGCGACGAGCGAGGCGATCGACGGCGAGGGCTGGTTCCGCACGGGTGACATCGGCGTGATCGAGGACGGTTTCATCAGGATCACGGACCGGAAGAAGGACATCATCGTGACCGCGGGCGGGAAGAACATCGCGCCGCAACCGATCGAGAACTCGGTCAAGACGAACAAGTACGTGTCACAGGCGGTGATGATCGGTGACCGCCGCAAGTTTCCCGTGCTCCTCGTGGTGCCGAACTTCGAGCAGCTCGAGAAGTGGGCAAAGCAGAAGAACCTGATCTGGACCGATCGTTCACAGCTGCTCGCGATGCCCGCGATTCACGCGAAGGTGGACGAGGAAGTGCGCTCGAAGCTGACCGGCCTCGCGCCGTTCGAGATGCCGAAGAAGATCGCGTTGTTAGGCAGCGACTTCAGCGTGGAGGGCGGGGAGCTCACGCCCACGCTCAAGGTGAAGCGGCGCGTGATCGAGAAGAACTACAAGTCGTTGATCGATTCGCTCTATGACGCCACCGACCCCGCGCTGGTGAGCATTCGCGAGTGAGAAGCCCTGGAAAACGTCAGGGCCCCGGTCACCCGGGGCCCTGATGTTTACCGTCCAAACGGTGCTCAGCGATCAGTCAAGCGGCGTATCGGGGCAGTGCGGGAAGCCCGCGAACTTGCCCTCGTTGAAATTGCTGAGCGTAGTGACCAGGGCGGCCATCTCATCATGCGACAGCGTCGTCGTGATGTTGAGGCCCGTGCCCCCGGTGCCGGCCAGGGCGGCGTCAATCGCATCGTCCACCGCTTGCGGGCCGTTATGTGAGTTGGCATTGCCGCCGAGGTTATTCAGCGCTGCTAGCAGCTGCTGGTAGAGGTTCAGCAGCAGGTTGTCGCTGCCCCAGCTGACGCCGTTAGGCTTGCCCGGCGTGGCGTCGAAGATCGCCTGCGCCTCCGCCTTGGTACGGTTGTCGACGGCGATGACGGTTGGCGAGCCATTCTTGTTCCGATACCAGCCCTTGGTGTAGACGCAACCGGTGACCGGGGGTTCGGTGAACGTGTTCGTGAACGTGGTCTTGCGCGACATGTCCGCGTTGATCTTCAGCGTCACCTGGCGCCCGGCGAAGTTCTCCGCGTCCTGGAATGCGGCAGCCGGATACAGGTTCTGCTGCAGCGGTCCCGAAGCCATGAAACGGATCGTGTTGATCGCCGTCAGGTCCCAGTCCGCGCTTGGGTCAGCGCCTTCGGTGATGACGACGTCTTCGACGAAGTTGATGCCGCGCGTGGAGGCGTAGACGTCCTTGCAGACCGTACCTCCACCGGCCGGGATCGTGATCGAAGGATTGGCTCCCTCGAGGAGTGTTCCGGTGCCGTTGGTCGTGACGGTGAAGCTGAACGTGCCTTCATGGTTGGCGGTTTTGCAAAGCCGCACGCGTCCCGAGAGCAGGCCGTCCGGGAAGCCCGGCGGGAAAAAGAAATCCTGCTGCGTTATGGTCGCCGTAGGCGTGCTCGAAATGAACTTGGCCGGTGATGTCGCATCCGTACACGCGAGCGCGAATGCTGCAAGCGCCACTGCGGGGATGCTTCGGGTCTGCATCTTCATTGGTCTCCCACCTCACGGTTTTGAGTACAACACGTCAGCCCACCCCACTCGCGATCGCCTCTGTCCGGAGACCGCTGAGAAACGTAGACAGGATCATGACTAGGAAGTTCCCTGAATCGCCAGACCCTGATCTGTAACCCTGTCGTTATGGTTGCTGTTTGTCTACGGGGAGAATCACACTGCATCGGCCGACCTCGGTAGTGATGCCGACCTCGACAGGTTTTGCTGACTCTGCAGTCAGGCGCGACAAGAAAAAAAACCCGGGCCGTTTCCGGCCCGGGCTCGTTTCAAACAACTTCGATCAGGTTCAGTCGGCGCAGTGCGGCCAACCCTGGTACAGTCCCTCGTTGAAGTTGCCAAGAGCTGTTGCAATATCGCCGAGCTGCTGTTGCGTCAGGGTTGTCGTGATGTTCAGCCCCGTGCCGCCGGTGCCCGAGAGTGCGAGCGTAATGGCCGCGTCGACCGCCGGCGGACCATCCATGGCATGGGCATCGCCGCCGAGATTATTCAGCGCCGCAAGCAGCTGCTGATACACGTTGAGCAACAAATTGGTGTTGCTCGTGCCCGAGAGCGTCACTCCTTTGAGCTTGCCCGGCGTCGCAGCGAAGATGGTTTGCGCCTCCGACTTCGTACGGCCGTCGACGGCGATGACCGTGGGCGCTCCGTTCTTGTTCTGGTACCAGCCCTTGGTGTACGTGCAACCCGACGGGTCTTCGGGCGGCGATGTGAACGTGTTCTCGAACGTCACCTTGCGCGACATATCGAGGTTGATGTAGACCGTCGATTTGCGGCCGGCGAAGTCCTCGGCGTCGAGGAATGTCTCCGCGGGATACAGGCCTGCCAGGAACGGTCCCTGAGCCAGGTAACGGACAGTGTTGATCGCCGTCAGGTCCCAGTCCGCGGTCGGGTCAGCGCCCTCGGTAATCACCACCTGATCGGTGAGATGGCGGGGCTTGTTGGAGACGTAGACGATCTTGCAAACCGTACCGCCGCCCGCGGGAATCGTATACGACGGATTGGCCCCCTCAGGCAGGGTTCCGGTGCCGTTGGTAGTAACGGTAAAGCTGAAGGTGCCGCTCTCATTGGCCGTCTTGCACAGATGCACACGTCCCTGAAGGATACCGGCAGGGAATCCGGGGCCGCCGTTGATCGGGAACAAGTAGACCTCTTGCGTCACCGTCGGCGAGGGCGTGTTCGAAACCAGCGTTCTCGTTGGCGCCGTAGTCGCGTCGGCGCACGCAAGCGCCAAGGCCCCGAATGAAACTGCGAGGATACTGCGGGTCTTCGTCGTCATCTTGTCCCACCTCTTGTGGTTAGGTGCAGCTCACCAGCGAATCATCCCGCTCACCTTGAGTGATCGACGGTGTTGATCCACTCGTTTGATAGGTTCGCCTGAACGCCGGCGACAATGCGGGCTCTAGCAGGGATCGTGCCGGGGAATGCCTCAGCGGATCTTGCGTCACGGCAGCAGGTTAGCTCGCGAGCCGGAGCAGCTCGAAAGAGCTTGGTGGCATCTAATCCTCAAGTCGTTGTCGCACTTGGGGCTGCGCTGAAAAAAGAGAGCCCGGGCCGCGATGGCCCGGGCTCTTATTACCTCGGCTCGATGAACAGCGTAGTGAGTTCAGTCGCTGTCGCCTGGGCCGCGGCAGTTCGGGTGGTACTGCATGTTCCCCATGTCAATGAACGCCCCGGCAGTACCGAGCCATTCAACGCCGTCGATCTTTATGTAAACAAAGTCGGTGCCTTTCCCAGGCTCGCCGCCGTCCCACAGGCGCAGTTCAACTGCGTGCCCATCCTTATCGGTTCCGGTGACGATGCGCGAGTTCAGAAGGCCTGACAGCGGCCCGCTCGAAATCGGCCCGTAGGTGCTGATATCGGCGACGTGGTGGTCGGTTCCGTTTACCTCGATGTGGAACTCGCCGAGGATTCCGCCTCCCGGCTTGTTCCCACCCGCATTGCCGCTGATCACGACCTTGAGGTCGTTCACTTCGAGGACAAGACGCCCGAACGTGATGAAGTCGCAGACCTGTTCCGGCGGTGGTGGTGGCGGCGATTCGGTAAAGGCATTCGTGAACGTGACGCTGCGCGCCATGTCGTTGTTGATGAAAAGCGTCGCCGTTTTGTTGGCGAGATTCTCTGCATCATCGAGTCGCGGAGGCGGGTAGGCGTTGTTGTTGAAGATGCCCGTGAACAGCAGCTGCCTCGTGTTGATTGCCGTCAGCGTCCATCCGGTTGGTGGAGCGTTCTCTGTGATCACAACCTGTTCGACGCTGGAATTGGGGACCGTTGGTGTGAGGTAGACGGTCTTGCACGCCCGGCCGCCCGCACCTACGGTGAGCGTCACAGTGTTGCCCTCGGGGAAGGTCCCGATACCGTCACTCGTGACTGAGAACGTGAAGGTTCCACCGGGATCATTGTCGCGCACAAGCTTACACAGCTCGATGCCGCTTGGCCCCGGCGGGTTTGGTAGTCCTGGGCTCGGAAAGTCAAACAGCTCGTGCGTCACTGTTGCTGACACGCCTCCCGGCACGAGCCCACTTCGATCCGCCGTCATCGGGTCGGCGCATGCAACCGCAAAAGCAGCGATTGCTAGGATCAGGGTTTGAGGTTGCCCTTTCATCGTCGTCATCCTCCACCTCCACCATCTACGACTGAGTTACCGGCCCCCGAGCGCATGGATCGCCCGTCGAAGCGGCGAATCCACCTCGACTTGGGCCGCGGGAAGACCAGAAAGGCATCAGTTATGCCGTTCTAAAAGCGGCCGGAACTCCGCTACCGACCACGACTTAGACGCGTTGGGCCCCTGCGGCAACGTCTGGGAGTGGTGGCAAGCTCGTCGCGCATCTCCTGCGCGACCTTGGGGCTATGACAACCGCATCCGCTCGGGCCGAAAGTCCCAAATGCCGAGAGCATCGGAGGAATAAGTCCTTAGGAAACGGCGTGACGATTGTGGTTTGTCGCATGATACTGCGGACTTTTCGCCACAATCCAAAGCCGGAGCGACGGCTGAAGTGGTGGTCAACGGCCTAGCGAGTAACGCGGCGAAGCGGGGTAAGCGGTTCCGTCGACTCTACCTCTCCAACCCACTCACGACTGTCGCGAGCGAGGACTCGGACCACTTCCGGCTGCGCCGAACCCGCGGGAGCCACCAGGCGGCCGCCGGGCCGCACGCATCGTACGACTTCGCCCAGGAACGCAGCGTTTGCGCGTGAGTCGTCCACTGCGGCAGCCCGCAGAGCGTTGCCGGCGAGGGGTATTCGCTCGAGGATACGGAACGTCACCGCGGCGTCCGTGCCCGCTACGGTTTCGTCGACGAGGATGCAGGTGACATCAACCAGTTCGAGAAGCGCGGCCACGCTGCTCGCGTAGCGACCGGTGAGCAGCACTATGCCCCCGGCCTCCGCGAGCCCGAGTTGTGCCGCCAGACGCGTTGCGTCGGTTTCGCCTGCGCCCGCGGGCGGTGCGGGTCGCGAGCCACTCGTGAAGTCAACGACACCGTTTTCGATCGGATAACGGAGGTGGCACACCGGGCACCCGAGCACGCCGCGCATCACGCGCGTGCCAGACCACGCGTCCGCGGAAAGGACGAGCGGCGACTCCGCGTGCGCCGCAGGACAACGCAGGGAGTCGACGAGGGAGAGCAGCACGACGTCAGCTCACGTTAGGCGGCCGGTCAGGAACGGCTCAACCGGAGCTCATCGATGTTCGTCTCTTCGCCGCGCGTCAGCACGAACAGGACCGCGTCCGCGACAGCTTCCGGACGGAGCATCCGGTCGCGAGGCGTGAACCCCGGACGATTGTCCGGGTCGATCGCGTCCCAGATCGCCGTATCGACCTGCGCCGGCGAAACGAGCGAGACGCGGACGCCGCTGCCCCTCGATTCCTCGCGAATCACCTCGTGAACCGCTCGCGCGCCGAACTTGCTCGCCGCGTACGCGACGTTCTCGGGAAACGTGATGCGATCGGCGATCGAACCGATGGTCACCACATGGCCTGAACCGCGCTCGCTCATCTTCACCAGCAGCGGCTGCGCGAGTCGGTAGGGACCGAGAAGGTTCACTTGCAGCGCGGCATCGAAATCCGCCGGGGACGTTTTCTGCGCGCTGGCCAGCGGAAAGACTCCCGCCGCCTGGACCAGGGCATCAGGTGCGCCATTGCACTGCTCGATGATCATTGCGACGGCGCGATCGATATCGTCGCGATTCGACAAGTCGCATGGAATGGCGACCGCTCCGTAGCCGAGTGACGCCACCGCGTCATCGAGTCGCTGCCCCGCGCGTGAGACGCAGAAGACGCGGCCGCCCGCGACGGACAGCGCGCGCGCCGTGGCGAGGCCGATCCCGCGCGACGCACCGGTAACCACAATGCGCCGTCCATCGAGCGGTCGTTCGACGTTCGTCACAGGTCAGCCGGCGAAGTCGATCCTACTCGCCCGCATATTCGACGCGGTTGTTCTCGCTTTCCCAGAGCCGGATCAGGACCAGCTTCGCCGGTGCGAGCACGCGCACGAGAATGTTCCAGATACCAACGGCGAGATTCTCGGTCGTCGGAATGACATTGCGCATGAAGTCGACATCGAGATTCAGGTTTCGATGGTCGACTTTGTCGATGACTTCCTTCGTCACGATGTCTTTCACCTTCGCCAGGTCGAAGACGTAGCCGGTCTTCGCTTCGACAGGACCGCGCACCGATACTTCGAGCACGTAGTTGTGTCCGTGCCAGTTCGGGTTGTTGCACTTGCCGAAGAGGCGCGTGTTCTCGAGGTCACTGAGTTCGGGATTGTGAACCCGGTGCGCGGAGTTGAAGGTCAGTCGGCGGGTGACAGTAACGATGGGCATGTAGTGCCGATGGCGGATGGCGGATGGCGGAACGCGGCGACGAGCCGCCTCACAGCCAAACTATCACGCCTCTGTGTAACACACATCTGCCATCGGCCTTCCGCCTTCAGCCATCCCACAAAAAAAAGCGAAGGGGCCCATCTCAGGCCCCCTCGCGAAGTCGGAACGAAGAGTGTTTTTTGAAGCCCAGACGAAATGTGTAAGGCTCTCACCATGCTTCCGTCTTCCCCGCACTGGGGCATGACGTCGACACAGTATGTCGAGACCCCTCGTTGGACTTGTTGGCTCAAAAATCGGTCTCTTCGCCCCTGTCCCATGACCGTCGCCAAGTTACCGGCGCGGCCTTCTACGGTCAAATAAGGTTATTCCTCATGGATGTTGCGCTCCTTGGTGCAATAGTAATGCTGGTACTGTGGGCCGCGGGAACATTTTTTCTCGACGCGCCAGGATGGATCAACCTCCTGCTCAGCGTAGGAATGTTCGTGCTGATCTGGCGTATCGTTGTCCGCGGCTCAGAAAAGACGACTAAACCCTGAAGCGGGTTGCTGATTGCTGCACACGTAACCAGCGTTCGTCAGATTTCCCAGTTGGAAAAGACGACACCCTGGGATGCGACGGGCTCCTCGTGGCCTGCAACAGCCATCCTGAGGTCCGTCCAGCGCACGCGCGCGCCGAGCGCCACCAGTCGTCGATAGGCACCGGGGTATTCACCCTGCGCGCGGATCGCGATGCGTTTCGTGCCGGTTCGCCGCGCGGCTACCGTCAGGTGCTGCACCAACTCGTCGAGATCTTCATCGCGCTCCACGACGAGCTTGAGCACGCGAAGCTCCTCGCGTGGCCGACCCTCGACGAGCGGAATCGAGTGGAACACCGCAAATCCGCGCACGCGGCCGCCCCGCTCGAGCAGGACCGTATCGCCGAGTCCAAGCTCATTCGTCAGCCGGATCTCGCGCGTGTAGTCGTAACCCGGAATGCGCGCCTGTGTGATCGAGTGACACGCATCTACCAGGTCGTCGCGCAACTTCGCCGGCATGCGCGACAGGAGCGATACCGGCGCGTCCGATCGCGCGGCCTCGAGCGTCACCGTAATCGTCAGCCTGGCCGGAACGAATCCCAACGCCGAGTAAAAGCCGATGTTGTCCATCGTGCGCGGCATCGTCTCGAGTCCAACGACCCTCGTCCTCTGCTCGGCGAGCCAGTGCATTCCTGAACGAACGATGGCCTTCCCAAGCCCGATTCCCTGCCAATCGGGATGAACGGCGAGCGGTCCCATCCACCCCTCGGCCCCAGACGCGTGCGCGATGTTGAAAGCGATCATGTCGCCGAGGTCGTTGCGCCAGACCAGCGCGCCACCATTCGCATCATCCATCGCATAACGCCAGATGATCGGGTTCAGCTGGGGAACGCGAACGCCGGTCATGCCGTCCTTTCGGTATCGCTCCGTGAACGCGTCGCTGAACACGCGATTCAGCTCCCCGATATCGCCGTGGTCGGCCCGCTCGGGACCGACGGCGTCAGCGCTTCGTTTCGGGGGCCGGGCGAGTGTCATGTTTCCGCGGCAGCGGGGAGCGAATCAACGGGATCGACTGGTTCAATCTCGAATGATTCCGAATCGGGCGCCGCAAGTTCCACCTGGCGTATTCGCGACGAACCCGCCTGGTCGTCGTAGTCCACCAGCACGACGTGATCGAGCTCGTCCTTCACGCCCTCGATGTGCGTGATGAGGATGACCTGCTCGAAACGATCTTCGAGACGGCGCAGCAGGTCGACCACGCTCTGCCGGCGCGCGACGTCGAGCGAGCCGAACACCTCGTCGAGCACGAGCAGCGAGAAATTCTGGCCGGATCGATCCGCGATCATCTGCGAAATTGCCAGGCGCAACACGAGGTTCGACAGGTCCTCTTCGCCGCCGGAGATCACCGGTTTCGGGATCCCGTCCTCGAGCACCACGAAACTGTACTGGTCATCGAGCTCGAGCTCCGTGTAGCGGCCGTCGGTGAGCACGTTGAGGAACTGGCTCGCCAGGTCCGACAACTCGGGCCTGAGCTGGAAGTTCAGGTCGGTACGCAGGTCGGTGTAGGCGCGATCGAGTTCCTCGTGCAATCGCCGCTCGTTTTCGAGACGGGCGTGCATCTCACGCGCGCGTTCGAGCTCTTGTTTCGCGCGTTCCGCAGAGGCGACGGCTTCTCCGGCGCGACCTTCGTCCAGCGTCGCGGCCTGAAGTTCCAGCTCGGCGCGTTGCATGGCGGTCACGGCTTCATCGTATTCCTGCCGCTGCCGTTGCAGGTCTTCCTCGGAAAACCTCGTCTCCTCGTATTGCGCCGTGAGCACGGCAACGCGATCGCGTGCTGCCACGAGTTGGCTCGTGACGCGCTCGTTTTCCTCGCGCAGCGAAGACTCCCGGTCAACTCGCGCGCCCAGTCGCGTGGCCTGCTCATTCAATGGTCCCAACCGACTCAGTTCGCGCTCCAGTTCCGCGTGACGCCGCTCGTCGAACCCGGAAGGAATCGTGCGAAGCTCGTTCGCCAGCTGGTCGTGCCGCCGCTCCTTGGCAGAAAGATCCTTGCCGACGAACACGAACTCCTGCGCCGCGCCTTGCGCCTTCGTCAGCTGGCGCTCGAACTCCTGCACCTCGACGCCCAATGCCTTCCGCTGATCCTCGAGCTGCTTGAATTCCGGCTCCATGGCCTCGAGCTGCTCCAGACGGGTGGTGTAGTAGCGCCCGTCCACGGTGATCGTCTCGAGCTGTTCATCGAGGCCATCGTGCACCGTGCGATAGTGTTCACCGAGCGTGCGCTGGCAGGTGGGGCAGATGCCGTCCTCGCCGAGGTCGACGATCCGGTCGCGGTGCGTCTTCACTTCCTGGTACTGGATGCGCAGCGCGTCACGCTTCGTGACCGCCTCCTGCCGGTCACGAACCCACTCGGTGCGCCGGGCATCGAGCGACGTCGTCGCCGCCTCGAGCAGCGATGAGCGAGCCTTGAGGTGTGCCGAGAGCTCATCGATCGCTCCAGCGGCCGAAGCCAGTTGCGCCTGACGAGTACGGAGTGTCGTGAGCTCCTCTGACACGGCGCGCAACGATTCGGCGAGCGCCTTGCGCTTCCCTTCCTCGCGCGCCAGCGCGTCGACCCTGTCATACTCCTCCTGCAACTCCAGGAGCGGCGCCAGGCGACTCGCGATCGCCTCGAGCTCGAGTCGCGCCTCCGCGACCGACGCCAGCTCGCGCGAAACGCGATCGGCTTCGCGCGAAAATGCTGCCGCGCCGTGTTCAGCGAGCCGGAGATCGGACACGAGCTGTTGCAGGGCTTCGCGCGCCCGCTGCGCCGCTGCCCACTGCGGCTCGATGATGGCCAGGGCAGACGCTGCAACCTTGTGCGATTTCGTGGCGGCAACGCGGCGGCGTTCCGCGTCCTTCTTTCGGGCCGCCGATTCACGGACCATCGACTCGACCTGCTCCGCGTCCTGCATCCCCGCCTTGACGCCGGTGATCTCGGCCCCGACCAGCTTGCGGCGCTCGCGGGCGAGCCCCTGTGCCGCGCGGATGCGGTCGTATCCCAGCACGCGGGAGAGGAACTGCGCGCGTTCGGTCGGCGACATCGCCGCCATCACGCTCAGTTCCTTCTGTCCCGTGAAATACGTGTGGAAGAACTCGGCCCTGCTCATGCCGAGCCGTCGGGCGAGCAGGTCCGAGACATCGGTGATCGTCGTCGCGATCGGCTCGCTGCCGCCGTCGAGGTACAACTCGGCGTTGCTGAGGCCTCGCACGACGCGGTATCGATGCCCGGCAAGGTCGAAGTCGAGCTCGACCCGCACCGGCGCGCGCGCGCCGGCGCGAACGTTGCGGATGGAGTCGCGCGTTCCGCGCACGGCCGACTGGCCATACAGCGCCCACGCGATCGCCTCGAGGACCGTGCTCTTTCCCGCCCCGTTAGGCCCGATGATGCCGGTCAGGCCGAGGTCGAATTCGATACGCGTGTCGGCGTGCTGCCGGAAGTTGGTCAGCTGAAGGCTGTTGAGCCTCACTGCGCCTCCACCGGGGCCGCGAGGGCGTCATGCTCGGCGGTCTCAGCCTGCTTGAGATAGCGCAGCCCCAGTTCGACGAGTGCCTCACGCGAGACGTCAGGCGGCAGCGTTCGCGCGCCGAGCCAGTCGCGCACGGTGTCGGTCAACGAGACCCGGCGTCCCGCAGCGCCGTTCGCGGTCTGTCGCAGGATCTCGGGCCGTCGTGGATCGAGCTGGAAGGAGAGCGCGCGTCGCTTGAATTCGCGCAGCGCCCTCTGGTCGAGTTCGCGGGAGACGTGCCGCGGAAGGTCGATCACGACCTGCCTGACGATCTTTTCGTCGATGCCGCCGGGCCACGTTTCCACGTTCTGCCGGATCGCCGCGTCGACGTCCGCGGCGGTCGCGCCCCTGCCGCTCACCAGCGGAAGGTCCACGAGCTGCCTGGCGGGCGCCAACGGGTGAAATGTCTTCTTCTTTTCGTCCAGGTCGTACTCGACGATACCCTTTCCCTTGAGGCGCGCTTCCTTCTCCTCCTGGAGCTCGCCCCAGATGTTGAAGCTCGTGTACTCGATGGCGCCGGCGTAATACGCGTTGCGGTGCAGCTTCCGGTGGATGTGGTATTCACCCATGGCCACGTAAGACCACCGGTCGTAGCCGATGTCGTCGGGATCGACCTGCAGCGCGGCCCGCTCGGCGTCCGTGGACGACAGCGGGATGATGCCGCGCAGCTCGGAGTGCATAACGAGTACGTTGCGGCCGAACGCCGGGTCGGGATGCAGCGCCGGGCGCGCGCCGAGCACGTGCGGAATCGCCAGGACCGCGAGGTCGTGCTCCGGGAACGTAAGGTGTTTCGGCTCGGCGTCCACGACATGGATGCCGAGCGGCGAGAACAGGCGCAGGATGCAAACCGTCTCGGCCGATCGCGGCGCGTCGTGGTTTCCCGCGACCATGACGACGATCGCGTCGGGAAGCTCGCGCACGAGCCGCGAGAATTGCGTGAACGCGAGGAGGATCGCCGGATTCGGCGGCCGCACGTTGTGGAACACGTCACCGGCGATGACGACGAGGTCCGGCTGGATCTCGATGATCCTGTCGATCGCGTTCTTGAAAACCGTCGCGACGTCAGCCTCCCGCTGGTTGATGCCGGCGGCGGTTTGACGCAGGAACTGGCGGTAGCCTAAATGGAGGTCGGAGAGGTGAACGAGGCGCATCCGACGGGAATATACGCCCGAGGCTGCACGGCAGATGGCGCCACCGGATGGCGGATGGGGGACGGGGGATGGGCGAGAACTCCAATCTGATTTTCGCGGTTCATCTCCCATCCCCCATCGACCATCCGCACTCCTTTATCTACATGGCCCTCAACCACTGGCTGATCGTCATCCGTACCCGCACCGGCGCTTTCGTCGGATCGGCCGGCGTCACCAGCGACAGGAGCGAAAACGTCGTGCGGGCGTCCGTGATCCAGCCGCGGCGACGGTCGAGCAGCACGGTGCCCGTCACCGTTCCCGACGTCTCCACCACGCTGCGACCCTCCGTGGACGGGGACGGATCCGCGTTCTCCTTCACCAGGCGGCCGCGGACGGAGATGAACGCAAGCTCACCCGACTTCGACAGCGAGTCGAAGGTGAA
>Ga0111539_10009777_pt1 | contig 12106 bp, 18 predicted proteins | sample RhiMethybrSRZTD1_FD_79667 | JGI IMG/M metagenome (GOLD analysis project Ga0111539, IMG submission 79667) | Populus rhizosphere microbial communities from Tennessee, USA - Rhizosphere MetaG P. TD hybrid SRZTD1 (version 2) (version 2) | ecosystem: Host-associated > Plants > Roots > Rhizosphere >...
GGATGGAAGGCGATAGAGGTGGAGGGGGTTTGGGTCCGCGGAAAGCCTATGAGCTTGAAAGCTCGCCATGGGGAATTTGCAACCCTTGTGGTACGCGGATGAGGTCGCCAAACGAAGCCTGTAGCAAAATGATTATGTGTTGAACGCGCCGGCAGCACCCGTGATGACTAATACCAGCGGTTAAAACACACCTATGAGGAGAAAGCTCATCGAGCAGCCGCCATGCGGTGCTGTCCTTGCTCTTCGTTCGTTGCGCTACGCCGTTCATAATGGGTTGATCGAACCCTTGAACACGACAAAACCGTCCAGGATGTGATGCGCGTCACCAGCGCGCGCGTACAACGAGCTGACGATTTATGAGTGGGATCCCGTCTGCAAGCAACCGCACTTCAAATGCGCCGCGGTACAGGTCAGAAAGGTGCGCAAGTCGGCTGGGTGCGGTCGGTTCCGTGATCCAGGGAGCGCCCGCGGTCACAGGGTCCCCACGCGCCCATGTCCAGGACTATCTCGGCCTTTACATCTGTGGAGCAGCGCCTTGTGCGCGCATTCGAACAAGTGCGATCGAACCATCCAGACCCGCCGGACATCCACGGTGAATGCACACTGTTTGCCGCGTCGTCGAAAGAGGCCGCCGTAGCGCTCGAGCGGCTCAAACCACGGTGTGGCGAGCAGAGCGAAGGCCAGCCGAAGCGGCTGGATAAACGTCGCTCAAGCAGTTTCAATCTCGTCCGGGATCTCCACGACCTGTGGCTGCGCGACAACGAGAGCGTAATATTGATATCTATTCTGCTCCAAGCAGCACAAGCATTGCGCGATCATGAGTTCGAGCTCGTGCTCATCGGGATCGAAGAGAAGAACGCCCGGCAGCGAAGCTGGCTCATGAGCCGTCTCAAGCAGGCCGCACCGCGGGCGCTGGTTGTTCCCATCTAGAAACGGAGGTGCCCTGGCGTGTACAGCGGCGCTGCAAATTGTAACCACAGTGGATGAGTCGCGGGACTTTTCGCTCCTGGTGTGCAGCGTGGCGTTACCGTTGGACAGTATCATCATGATGATGGAGAGCCTTGAAGGCAGGACTTGTACGCGCGCTTTCAGAGACTAAAACCTCGGTATTATGCGTGGTTGGTGCGGCACAAGCTCAGCGACAGCGCGCAGTTCTCCAAAGGCAATGCCCCGTGTTGCGGCGTCGGTGGAACCCCGTCAGCCATGGTTCCAATGACGCGATGGACAACCGCGGCCACGTGATCGGGGGCTGAATGTTGTACCATGTGGCCAACGCCGCGTATAATTTGCAGCTCACTGCCGCGTACGTCTTGGTGAAGCTTCTCCGACTGCGAAGGGATTACGATGCAATCATCGCCTCCAGCGGCAATGAATGTTGGGACTTGCAAGGCCCCATAACCGCGCTTGAGCTCAGCTGCCGACTGTCGCATCACCGCACCGTCACCTAGACTGGCCGGCAGCTGCCAGGGACGCAGCATCATGAGACGAGGAAAGTTGCGCCCAAACTGCTCTGGCAGTGGGCACGGAGCGAACATTATCCGCAAGGTGATGGGGAGCATGAGAAGTCCGACCAGGGGAGTCAACGTGTACCGCAGCATGTCACCGAGCAGCGGCGTGGCTCCCACACTGGCAAGAACAGCATCGAAGCGTGGGGCGGGATAATGCAACCCGATAATAATGCCAGCGACCGAACGAGAGCCGCATGCCGCTCGGCAAGAGCAACCGCGACGAGCGTGCCCCAGGAATGGCCCACAAACGCAGGTTCAAACGGCGGAGCGCTTCGGCGATAACATCTGCCTGTTCAGATGCCGTCCAAGTTCGCCCGCGTAGCCTAGTGCTGTAGCCGAAGCCGGGACGATCAAAGGCGATCGCCCGGCTTTGCTTGGCGGCCGAGGTGAAGGCCTCGCTTAATAAGAAGTCTTGAAGCATTGTCGCATTGCCGTGCAAAAATACGACCGGCAAGCCGGAGCCGCGCTCAATTTAATGCAGCCTGGTTCCCTCGATCTCAAGGAACTTGCCGATTGGTAGGTTGCGGCGCTCGACTGCTTTTGCGGCAATGTAAACGAGCAGCGCCAGCACAACCAGAATCAAAACGGTCCAAACGGCAAGCGTGGATAACTCACCCATAGTGTTCCCTCACATGCGGCGTGGAAGTCTCTGCCGCTAACGGCACGTGGAAAGACCGTTCCACATAACCGTCTTTAGTACCCAGCTCGCCGATGCGGCAGCCCTCTTTCCTTCGCAACCAATCGCGGCGGCTAGGTAGTTGCCAAGCGCGTTGCATGGTTCGACCTTCGAGGACGACCTGCTTCTCCCTCGCGCTTCTGTGTTGGCTGCGAGAGATGCAAGCGTTGTCATGGGCTGTTCGTTGAGCGATCTGTCGACGAACGGCTTGAAATGCTGACCTGCGCCCTGCGCCTTCTCGCCGCAGCGGGGCTCTGCCACGTCCGAGGCCATTTCCTGGGGCTCTTCGCCGGCGTCCTTGAGCGGTCGGTCATCCTATCAGTGGCGCGCAAGACGTTTTCTGCGCTTTCGTGGAGCTAGTCCGTTTTTGGTTGGGTCATGGAGTTACTCTGGGTTGATGTGATCGCGGCTAACGAGGCTTTGGACCCGTGGTCTCCCTCGTTCCGTACGTGGGGTCGGCTGCGCGCAGAGTGAAGCGACACTAACGATTCAGTACGCGTTCCTGTGGGGCATCGAAACGTCCGTTCCAACCGTCGTTCCTCCATTGCGCCGTTCTCTGCTCCATGTTGACGGTGCCCTCGTTATCCAAAATATCGAGGGCTCTCTGCGCTAGAGGGTCCTCCACCCGCGCACTTACCATTGTGCCGCCGCGTCGGATCCCTTCTGCATAGGCGTGTGCGTGATCCTCCGGCACGCCGGCATCCACCAGGCCACCGACTAATCCGCCCGTGGCAGCCCCTGCGGCCAAGCCAGCCAGAGTAGATGCCAGCCAACCCGCAGCCACGATAGGGCCTAAGCCTGGGATCGCCAGCATGCCTAACCCTGCGAGGAGCCCCGCACCGCCGCCAATTGCCCCACCGATGGCGGCACCTTTCCCAGCGTCGCTTGCGGTGTCGTCGTCGGCATTCGATCTTGTCGCTGAACGATGCTTTTCGCTCCCACTCACCAGGCTAATATCGGCGTCCGTGATGCCCGCCTGTCTTAGTCGACTGACGGCTTCGACAGCGTCGTCATAATCATCAAAGAATGCAGTTATCGTTCTTGTCATCGTTGTTTCCTATTCCTTACTGGGTTGCAACGTTGCCTTTGAAGTCGAGCCCGACGCTCACAGTTTGACCGGCCTTCTGAGCCTTGGCACGCCAGATGCCCTGGTCGTCCTTTCTGAGATCGGTGACGTTTTGGTAGCCGGCCTGTTCGATTTTTGATCGGGCTTGGGACTCGGTGAAGCTATTCGAGCCGGCCTCCAGCCGCGCGCTTCCAGCATCTCCACCGGCCGCCCCTCGGGAGCTCGACTGATCGGAATTTGGTTGCGGGCTTTTCACTGCGGGGTTGCCCTGGCGCTGCTCGCTTTGAGCGAGCGCAGCGCCTGCGATTAGGGCGCCTGCGAGCGTCATGATCATTACCATTTTCATTGAAGACTCCGACACTTATCCGTTCCCGTTAATGCCCTTAACAATCTCGAGATGTGGTGGTTCCGGTCAACGCTGCGTTTGTTGTTAGAACTGATCGTGGGTGACGCTACCGCAGAGAAAGCGGGCGGTTACTTTCAGCGAGGCCGCAGGGCCATCTACCCTAAAGCGAAAATGTGAATGCAACGATCGAATGTGAGCGACCTGATTGGGAAAATTCCTGCATCGTCGGGAACAGTGCTTGTAGTCAGGTGCAGGGCAAGCGCGAGGAAAGCTTGGCCACCATATCCGGATCGCGCCAGCACTTTCCTGACGGTGTTACCCATAGCAGTCCCGCTTCTGCTCTACCGCATTTTGCTCGGAACCAACGCAAAAAGCGCGAATTACCGGTTGAGCTTTATCTTCCAATGCAAGAGATTTTCCGATGACATTTGGGGCTGATCCCCCCGCGCACGGGGTGACCAAGAAGCGCCCCACGTAAGTCAGTAATGCGTGCCGCCCCGCGGATCGCACCGTTGCAGTGTAGGCTGCCCCATGGAGGACAGGCGATAAAGCGTTGCCGGGCGGATCCGCTCTGACCCGCATGCCGGTGTGTCATGCGGCGGCCCGACCTCAACGTCGTATCGAGATTGCGGATGCGTTTGGCGGAGCTTGGCTGCCGTGCGGGCTGGATTACGGCCGACGAACTGATCGTCGCCGAGGTCTCATCGCAGGTGCCGTCAGCCAACATGTGGTAGGTGGTGGTTAGGATCGAGGTTGCGATCGCTACAACGGGTTCTTAGGACCGCGGCGTGCTTTAGCCGCAAGAAGTGTGCTTCAATGTTGTCCTTCATGCGAGACGCGGCCCGAATCAGCCGGCCTGAAGAAGGGTAGACCTAGGATCGGTGAAGAGGCCGTCTGGATTGTCTTGACCGAAACGCCGACCCGCCGGAGCGATTCCGATTGCCGCGCGTTGATAGTCCGGACATGCCGGACACCATAGAACAGCTCTCCGGACGCATCATGCGGCTCGCGCGCGAGCGGGGCATGACGATCGCCACGGTGGAATCCTGCACCGCAGGATCGCTTGCACACTTGCTTTCTCAGGCGGAAGGGGCGTCAGACACGCTTCATGGCGGATTCATCGTGTACACGAAGGATAACAAGACGGCCGCTGTCGGCGTTTCGAAGGAGCTGCTGGCCACCCATACCGCCGTCGGCGCCGAGATCGCGCAGGCGATGGCGAAAGGCGCGCTCGCGCGCTGCCCAGCCGATATTGCGATCGCCATCACTGGCGTCGCCGGCCCCGAGCCGGACGAGGACGGCAATCCGGTGGGCCTGGTCTATGTCGCCGCGGCTGCGCGCGACGGACGGATCAAGGCGGCGCGCCATGAGTTCGGCGAGCGCGGAAGGGACGAGATTTGCAGTGCGGCCATGGGCGCGGCGCTGGCGCTGGCCGAAGAGGTGCTCACCGCCCAGCTGTACTGACGAGCAATTCCTATGAAAACCGCCGCACAGTATCTAATACAACTTGATCCTTACGATGAGGACAACGTTGGCTTGCCTGCCGCCTTGCGCTTTACGAGCTTACGTAAGGTCGGATTGGTCGGTTTGGTGTCGAGGATGTGAGCGGCAAGGCTCACCATTTCTTTCGGCTTGCGGTGAGTGGCGATGGCTTTGAAGAACTCCTTCTCGTCTCGAACCTCGTAGTCAAGCGCGATCTCGTGCCAAGCATCCCCTTGTCCCACGGCTCTCACAAGGATGTGCTGCTTTTTTGCAAAGATAATGCCGGCCACGCCACCCTGCCCTTGTGTTTCATGGCGTCACGGATGGCGCTGAACGCCTTGAGTTCTTCTTGATTTGGCCTTAACGCTCGCGATCCCCGCCAGCGCTGCGGCGGCGAGAGCCTCTCCCGAAAGTTCAGATGGTTGCGTTGGCTCTCCGCAAATACACGCAAGACCGCCTGCTCGGTGATGTGTGGAAGCGTCCCGATCTTTCGCGGCGCGATCGCAGCCTCGTCACGCTCGACACGCTGTTCGGGCGCAATCTGACTATCGGACTGTCGGATCAACTGAAACTTGCGCTCGACCGTTGGTGTGAAGCAGGTGTAGATTTCGGGAGATCATCACCCATCTTGCGTTCATGCCGGCGATGGCAACCTTTGTGGTAGTGAAAGACGTGTTTGCGGAGCACAACATCGGACCCAACCGCTACCCGCGGTGTCTCTCGCGCTGCTGCCGCTCAATGAAGCCACCGAGGCCGATCGCGCCAAGCGCGTCGCGGCGGCGTGCGACGGCGGCACTTGGATGCCGGCATGGTTGAACGCCATGTCGAGCTGGCCACGTGGCGTGGTTTAGCGGCTGACGCCGCAGAATACGTCCACTCTCGTGCCCTTACCGAGAGTGTAGGTGACATCAGCGTTCACGCGCGAAGCGAGGGTTGCAATGAGCATGCGGCCAAACGAATTCTTCGACCGATCCTCGTGATCTGGCGGGAGACCGGCCCCGTCATCCTCGACCCACAGACGCCAGCCTGCCCCTTCCTCGCGAAAGCCCACGGTGATTTCACCTTTCTCGCGTCCCGTAAACGCGTATTTCGCGGCATTGGTGACAAGCTCATTGGCTATCAGGGTGAGAGATTCGACGCAGTCTCCTGGAACCATCCCGCTGCATTTGGCTGTCAGCGTCGCGCCAGCCGGCACAAGCGAACGCAGCATCTCGCATAGCTGTTGGAAGTGCGCGGCGGCATCTATTCGAGCGCCGCCCGACGTAAAGGCCTGGAGTCGGTCGTGAACCAGAGACAAGTTGTTGATGCGGGAGACTGCTTTGCCCAATTCGTCTCTCATTGAGGCATCAGGAAATCTCCGGGCTTGCAAGGAGAGCATGGCGCCGACCAAGCTCAGATTGTTCTTGATGCGGTGGTTCATCTCCTGCACGAGCAATTGCTTTGCGTCGACGGCCGCTGCCATGGATCGCAGCGCCCGTTTGAGCTCGACAGCCTGGGCGATGGTGTTGCCAAGCCCCGTAAGGAAATAGATGTCATCGGCAGAGTAGGTCCGAGCGCAAGTGTGGTCGATCTCAAGAACCCCAAAACTGCCGCTGTCTGTCTGCACAGGAACATTGACGCTGGAGACACAGCCATGGTCTCTCAAAATCGCTGGATACCGATATTTCGTTTGATTGCCGTAGTCGCTCACGGGAACCGGCTCGCTCAAAGCGAGCGCATGACCAATGGGCGTGTCGAGATCTGGCGGGATTTCATACTGGCCGACATAACCGTCTTTCCATCCGACCCCAGCCCGCAAGATGAGGCGATCGCGTGAAGGCAGGTATTCCAGAAGCTTTGCATGCGTAACGTCAACCCCGGCACGCGCGCGGAGACAGGCATCGGTCATCAGAGCATCGAGGTCGGATTCGCCGAGCGAGCGCGTCGTGAACTGCGCGAACGCGGTAAGCTGCCGCCGCAACGCTGCTTCTCGTTCATTGCAATTGGTCACACTGTCACCCTCCGGGAGCCGACCACCTCTGCGCGTGCGACGTCCACAAGCTGCGGCTGTGCGGAGAGCGCTGTTGCGTTGCGCCCGAGATCGAAGGCTATTACTGACCCGGCGGTCTCACTATGGAAGCGGTGACCGGTGACATTGATCGGATTCACCGCGTCCTTCCCTTCCGCTTTCGCGAGGAGGCTGAGCCCCATCGCGCTGACAGCGCTCGCGACGCTGCCGGTGATCAGCGCTCTAATAAATATTTTACCAGGGTTGGTCATAGGGAACTGTCCACACGAAATGGGACATGACTGTCAATGCGTGTTTTGAAGCACGGTTCCCCTCCGGCGCCCCATCAAGCCAGGACAGTTTGCGTCGCTCAGCGTCCGCTGGGACACTTTTCGAGGCAGGTGCTCTCCGACGTGTTGGGTCGGACGTGCACATAGCCCGCGCCTGAAGCAAGAGACAGGAGAAGCGGACTCTAGGGCCCTGAGGTCGCACCTCTGGACAGGCTCGGGGCGATTGCTCATGTCGTCGTCGCGGTCGGCCCGGGTCATTAAACTTCCTGCCGCGCGCTCCGACCGCGCGCATGGTGATGATCGCAGCCGGCTATGATGATTGCGATGACTCAAATCCAGACCCGATGAGCGGCCTCAAGCCCCGCAAAATGAGAGCAACTAACGGCGGACGGGCCGGTGCTGCCGCTCGCGCTGCGCACGTCGCAGCGGAGAGATCGTCGCCGAGCACGAGACGGGTTGTGGCCCTCTCCGAAGCTCGCGTCCCCGACATGGAGCTATGGCGTCATGGCGCCGAGCATGACATCAACCGAGAGGATGCGGTGGGAACCTCACGAAGATCCTCAAAGAGCTCGTCACAGCGGGCCGGGAACAACAAACTTTCTGGCGCCGGTTATCGGACCTGTTGTCGCGGGGGCCTATCCCTGAGGACGGCCGATCGAGCACGCCGCCAGCAAATTCAATTTAAGCGGCGGGCCGAAATTGGCGATCAGGAAAGCATAGTGGGCATGTACAGCGATGCGTCTTTGCTTGAGTGAGCTGCCTTACTTGGTGGACCACAAACGCTGGGTCTTGATGACGATCGGCACGACTGATGCGCGTTTCTCGCGCCGTAACGGAAAGCGTAAGAACCGAGTTTGTGATTGAGCTTGGAATGCGCGGCGGTGCCGCGCTATCGTTCAGGCGGGATGGCAGTCAATCAATACCCCACACGATGCTATCTTGAATAGATCGCAGCTAGACCTTGCAAATGTCTGCCTCCTGCTACCATTTGAGGTCCGGCATTATCCGACGGCCCTATTACTCAGGCTTCATCGTCGAACGCTTAGTCCGGCGGCCGACCGTGCACTGGCACCTTCCCGCTGCGCCCGAACATACAACGGCGAGACGTGCCAAAGGCCCAGAAGCGCCGCAAGGGAAACGGCCGCGGCCACCATTCCAGTGGTTTGCGATCCGGCGATTTTGCCGATGACAACGTACACATCAGCGGTTAGGCCCAGCGCCAAAGCCACCGTCGCCGCCATCACAAACCCGCTGCCAAGACGCAGGAACTCGTCCGACTCCTCACCGCCGTAGACGATGCGGTGATAGGCGGCCGGCGTCATCAGCAAGATTGTTGAAAGCGCCACGAGCCCAAGGGCCAAGGCATGGGTTGCTTTTGATGCGCCCGGCAACTTGTCAAACGCCTCGGTCAGGATCACAGCGAGCTGGAAACCAAGCAGCGCCTGCGCACCTGGAAGTATGACCCGGCCTTCGGTGAGCATCTGATCGATCTTCTTGTCGAGCGAAATCTGCTGATCCTTCATGTCAACCTCCTTGCCGCCGTTGCGTAGGAGGACGGCCCATTCAATGCCAAACCAGAAGCACAGTGCCAAAGCGGCTGCCACTATGCCCGCCACCACGGCTGCAGCTAAGCCGGCTATGCGCTCAACCGCGATAAAAATGTTCACGCCAAGCGCGACGGAGAAGAGCAACAGCGCGCCGGACATGGCCCAGCTGATGACCTTCATGATGTACCGGGTCGCGTTGCCTTGCTCGACGACCCTGTGATGCGCAGCCGGTGCGATCAGCAGACCCAACACCGCGACCATGATCAGCAGCGCAACCCCGTCCCAAATCCTGGCATGCACGGGAAGCTGCTCAAACGCGTCTTGAAAGACGCTGCGCATCTGAAACCCGAGGAGCACCTGTGCGCCCAATATGAGCATGCGGGTCTCATCAAGAGCGATCTTCAGTTTGGCCGCGACTTTCATCGCACGTGGAACGTGCAAACGTCGGCGCCGTTCCTGGATCGCGCGCCCTGAGCGCGGCCGTGACCTAAGCTGGAACTTGAGAGCATGCTCACCGCGATTATACTTGATGTCGAGGGGACGTTGATTGATTGCGTGCCGCACGTCCTCGCCTGCTGGCAAACGGTCCTTGCCGCGGCGGGCCATCCGTTTGAGCACAATGAATTGCAGCGCTATTCAGGCATGGACGGCGCCGACATGCTAGACAAGCTGCTACCGCATCTGTCTCAAAAAGAGAAAAAGCGCATTCTCAAAGTCCAGGCGGAAACCTACCGGCAGAGTTATCTGCAGCTCGGGGATCCGTTTCCCAAAGTGCGGGAGCTACTGGCGGGGCTCAAGAAGCGCAGCCTCACGATCGGCATTGCCACCAGCTGCAAAGCCGATGAACTGCGCATATACGACAAGCGCATGCAGGTGCTCGAGTTCGTGGACGCCATCGCTTGCGGCGACGATGTGCGCAAGGGCAAGCCGCACCCGGATCTTTACTACGCGGTGCTGAAGAAGCTCGGCCTAACCGAACTTAGACGAGCGATGGGTGTCGGTGACAGCCCCTACGATGCCATTGCCGCGAAGTCATTGGGTTTGCGCGCCGCCGGGGTGCTGACAGGCGGGTTTAGCTCGGTGACCCTTGTGAAGGCCGGTTGCGAGCGGATACTTCGCGACGTTCGCGAGCTCGACCATCTGAACTGCTTACGGGGCGGCAAATAGGGGCTCAGCGTCTTGACAACTCGGAAGCGTCGCAACGCGTGGTGGCGGCCCAGTTGAAGCGGCGCAGGCTCAGCTCCAGACGGCACACACCGATCTCGACTATAACGGATATCTCATCGCCGCACGCACATTCCCACGTGTCGCCGTGCAGCTTTTCATTGTCGATCAGGGCGACCGTGGCCCAAGTGGGGGTCGGAAAGAAAATCCGGGCGGCAAGCCGTCTTCAACAAACCCCGAGAGCCGATCATGCTTCTACCTATTTTGATCTGCATCAATGAGTGCCCCGGAGCGTATCCGATCTGGTGCGGGAGCCTGACGGTGAGCAAAGCATGACCGTCACATGCTCACCGCCCGACTTTCGCGCCGAGGTAATACCCCGGCGAATGCAGGAGGATGCAGTGGAAGCATTTTCTGCCATGCTCCCAATACAGGTCCCAACTCCTCGCAGACCCCGGCCGCGGCCGGGGGTGTTGCCCTTTGTCCTCGCTGCAACCGAGGCAGAGAAACATCGTTTAAAGGCGCTTATTGCCGAAGGAAACCCGGTCGATGCTGTGGCACGGCTGCTGGTCTATGTCGGCAAGGCACAGCATCGCGTGGAAGACAGCACCTTCGAGGCCCTGCGCAACTTGCTTCTGGCGCATCCGGAGGTCTCTGAGGCCGAGTTCAAAGCTGCCGTACGTGAGCGGTGGGCGATCCTGGCGATAGACGAGCGCGCTGGCATTGAGACGCCACAGGGATGCCAGATCGCGTCGCGCTTTTTTCAGTCTCTGTCCAGACAACCGCGACGGCGGCCGGCAAGCTTAATGCCGATGGCAACGTCGTTTGAGCAAGGTCTCGCATTTGCTGACGGCTGACACGAGCCAACGCGAGGCACGGGAAAGATCACCGCTGAACGAACCCAGCCAATCCATTGATTAGCAAAAATTGATTAGCAAAAGGAGGATGCCATGCCTACGCAAAGCAGCGCCCACTTCTTTCTCAACTGGGCCAAAGAGCGGATTGACGAGATGGATGCCGTGTTGGCATCGCTCGAAGCCAAGGCACGTCAGCAGAAAGCCGAAGCCAAGGCGAAGGTAGATCAGTTAATCGCCGACTTGAAAAAGCGGCGCGACGAATTCCAGGCCAAAGCCAAGGCACAGGCTGAAGGGAGCGAAGCCACCTGGCAAGCCGCAAAAGCGCAGTTGGAATCGCAGTGGAACGGCTTCGAAGCGCAGATCAAAACCTACTTCGAGACTGTCGGCAAACAAATCGAGCAGCAACAAACCACGTTCCAGGACATCGCAGCAGCTCAAGTAAAGGCCTGGCGCGAGGCGGCCGACAAGTTCAATGACGCAGCGACAAAAGTGGCAACCGAAAAACGTGCCAACATCGATGCGGCGGTCGAGCAGATGAAGACGGAAGCGGCGGAGGCAGAAGCACGCTTGCAGAAATTGAAGCAGGCGGGAAGCGAATCCTGGGCTGCGCTAAGTGGCGCCTTGGCTGAAACGCGTGCTGCTTTCGATCGCGCCGACGAGGCTGCGCGGAAAGCGTTCAAGCGGGCCGCCGGCTCGGTCGAATGAGCCGAAGCTTCGATGGTGTGGCGGCCGGCGGCTACTTCCGATCTCGATCTCCGGTCACCGATTCGAATAGAATCAGGTAATGGCGTGCGTGCAGATCACGTATTGTCGCGTGAGCTAAAATTGCCCGAGGAGGAGCTTGCGACTGGGCAACGGCAACGTCCCGCTCACTCTGCGGATAGGCTCGTCGAATCCGAGGTCAAGACAATCCATCGGTCGGCCGCCTGCACCTGCTCGGGCTCCTTCGTCATTGGAATGATGACGTATTTTCTCCGACCAGATAAGCTCCTACCGGCCGGCCGGGGTTCAGCACAAAACAGGACAATGCTGCTTTTGCTGATCAACACGGGGTCGCGATGACCGTAGCCAAGCATGCGAGGCACGCGAGCAAAGGCGCGAAAATGGAGCACCGTTTTTCGTTACTCCTATTTCTCGTCCTCGTCCTCGGGGGTGGGCTCACCGTCGGCTTTCTGACTGCGCC
>Ga0111539_10009778_pt1 | contig 12106 bp, 13 predicted proteins | sample RhiMethybrSRZTD1_FD_79667 | JGI IMG/M metagenome (GOLD analysis project Ga0111539, IMG submission 79667) | Populus rhizosphere microbial communities from Tennessee, USA - Rhizosphere MetaG P. TD hybrid SRZTD1 (version 2) (version 2) | ecosystem: Host-associated > Plants > Roots > Rhizosphere >...
CATCGTTGCTCAGGGAAGTGCCTCATTGAGGTTTGCCCGACAGAACCGGCAGATCTTCGGTGACCCGCCCATCGTGGCGATCGCATCGCCATCGGGATATGTCGGCGGCAGCAACGATAACGTCACCGGACTCCAAGGCGGATTCTGGATCGGTGCGACGGTCGACCTGGCGCTGGCGCTTCGGCCGGATACGCAGTCGGTACTTGTCATCGATGGATCTCGCGAGAACGCCGATGACCTTCGCACGGAAGTCGAACGCCAGCTGTTGCCCCGTCGCGATCGGATTCGTCTCGAGTATCTTCAGAATCTTCCGTTGAGCGATCTCGTCTCCCGAGTCGCGGCCGCTCCGGATCATTCGATTGTGCTCTTCGCCCGGCAGACGATGCTCGACGAGTCGCGCGACATCGACCAGTTCGAGGCCCTGGCGCGGGTCGTGGCTGCTTCCCGAGCGCCGGTATTCAGTTACCTCGAAGAGTTCATGGGCCGTGGCATTGTTGGCGGCCACATCTGGCGATTCGAGACCGATGCCAAGCGAATGGCCGATATGGCGAAGCTCATCGTCAGCGGCAGCAGCGCGCGTGACATTCCAAGCGGCCGTGCGACGTACACGACACAAGTCGACTGGCAACAGCTGCGGCGCTGGCAGATTCCAGAGTCACGCCTCCCCTCTGGAACCGTCGTGCTGTTCCGGCTGCCGTCGTTCTTCGCCGTGTATCGCTGGTACGTCGTCGGCGGATTGGCAGTGTTCGCGCTCCAGTTCGGCTTGATTGCAGGCCTGCTCGTTCAGCGGGTGAGGCGCCGTCGAGCGGAAGCCGTTACGCGGAGGACGCAGGCGCGCTACCGCAGCATCGTGGACACGCAAAGCGAGCTGATCTGCCGCTTTCTGCCCGACACGACTCTGACGTTCGTCAACGATGCGTTTTGCCGCGTCTGGCAGCAGACGCCAGGCGAACTGCTCGGAACGACGTTCATCGATCGTGTACCACCGCCGCAACGGGCGGCGGTGCTGGAACGTTTTGGAGAGCTTACCAGCGAGTCCGCCACGATCGAATATCCCGTGACGCTGCCTGACGGCAGCATCGGCTGGCAGCAATGGCGATATCACCTGATCGGTGACGAGCTCGAGTTCCAGGCTGTCGGCCGCGACATCACCGAACAGAGGTCCGCCGAGCAAGTCGTCGGCCAGTTGGCGCTGCGCAACACCGCGATGGTGCGCGCAATGCCAGATCTGATGTTAGTGGTCCGCCGCGACGGGACCTACGTCGACTACCACGCACGTGATCCCACGCTGCTGTTCGTGCCGCCGGGCGAGTTCATCGGCCGGAGCGTGCGCGAGGTGATGCCGCCTGGTCTCGCCGACACCTTCATGCGCGCGATCGAAGAAGCGTACACGGCGCATGAGGCGGTTGTCGTCGAATACGAGCTCGAGATGGATGGTCGGCGCCACTTCGAGGCGCGGTTGATTCACGCCGAGGACGACCGCGTCCTGAGCATCGTCCGCGACGTGACCGAGTCGAAGCGGGCCCTCGAGCTGAATCGCGAGCTGGCCAGCCGCCTGATCGCCAGCCAGGAGGACGAGCGCCAGCGAATCGCGCGCGAACTGCACGACGATTTGAGCCAGAAGATTGCGCTGCTGAGCATCGAGATCGATCAGCTTCGCTTTCCGACGATTCCGGACGACTACCGTTCGCGGTTGCACCGCCTCTCGAATCGGGTCGGCGAGATTGCCACCGACGTGCATCAACTGTCACATGAACTGCATCCGTCGAGGCTGCAGACACTCGGACTGGCGGCAGCCGTCCAGGGTCTGTGCCGGGACATCGGCGAGCAGCGCGCGCTACGCGTCACGTTCTTCCACGACGACCTGCCCGCGGTCATCGATCCGAACGTCTCGCTGTGCCTGTACCGGATCGCGCAGGAGGCCCTGCACAACGTGGCCAAGCACAGCCAGGCCCGGGACGCCGAGGTCCGGCTGGTCTTGGATGATGCCGCGTTGAACTTGCAGATCACGGACTCTGGCGTAGGCTTCGACGCCAACAGCACGCCACGCGTTGGCCTGGGCCTCGTCAGCATGCGTGAGCGAGTGACTCCGCTGCACGGACAGGTGACGATTCACAGCGCGCCAGGCTGCGGCACCTCGGTTCGTGTGCGCGTGCCCGTAGCCCCGCCGCAATCCAATACGTCGTCAACCATCCTCAAGTCGGCGTGAGCGGCCGCGGCAACTGCTGCGTTCCCCGCTAGAACTTATACCTGACGCCAACGATAAAGGGGACCGTCCAGCGCGTGCTCTTGTCGTTGATGTTGTCCAGGCCGGTGCCGATGAGATCATCGACCTCAGCCAGTCCGCTGACGCGGCGAAAACCGATCTGAGCGAAGTACCCGAACTTTCCCTGCGTCTGCGCGTCCAGACCTACGGCTGCGCCGAAGGTGAACGCCGCCGATTGATCGTAAAAATCGTTGGCTTTGGTCGTGAAGTTGGCTCCCGGCGCGGCGAGCACCACGTCGATCTTGTCGACGAACCCGATTCCGATCGTGCCTTCGCCGTAGGCGCGCAGTCGGGGACGGAGCGTCGCGTACTTGCGCAACCCGACGTCGAGACCAAAGCTCTGATAGTCGCTGAACTGCCCGTAGAGGTTCGACACTCCCAGGTCCCCCATCGGTACGACGAAGTCTGCGTCGAGGGACTGGAAGGTGAACGTGACGCGTGCCTCAGTGTCTCCGTTCAGCATGTAACCGCCGCCGAAGCGCAGGTGAAGCCCGGTGCCGTACACGTCCTCATACGAGTTCTTCGTGATGACCACCACCTGATTGTTGAGCGTCCCGATACCGCTGGAGTTCGCCTGGCCTCCGATCCCGTTGTCCCAACCGATCCCCACTTCCACGCTCCACGGATCCTCGGGCCGATCGGATTGGGCTCGAACGTTGGTGCCCACGCCAAGCAGCGTGATCACCATCGTCGCGATCGCGGCGTGCTTCCCCTTCATCGGTCTCATCTGGCGCTCCCTTCTCACTGTGCGGGCAGCAATGCCCAGCAACACATCAGCTGATCATGTCATTCCAGTCCTGTGCCGGGACTGGTCAGCATGAGCGTACACGAATCGCGTGCAATTCACAGGAGCGCGAATCACTCGGGCTAGCGAGCCCTCAACGCGTCGTGGGCGCTCGTCTGGCATCCACGGCGGCTCGTGACCTTTCCACTGGCTCGAGACGATAGGCGCACGGACATTTACAGCCTACTGTCGCTGCATCCGCGGTTCCGAACACCCGCCACATCAGTGAACCACACTGCCGGTTCTGCATAGCTGAACAAGGCATTGGCCACTACGCTCCGCGACATGCGAGCACGGCCTGATGACGGACGTGGCGGAAGTCGAAGCGCCGTGAGTCGGTCGGAAGAACCAGGTCGAGAAAGGGCAGGCAACGTTATGCGCAGCTCCAGCCAGCTTCAATGGCTATTGAGAGGAGCCGTTCTCCTCATCGCGTCGGTCGGACTCGCCGTACCCCACGCATCGGCGCAGGTCGAGGCGAGCGTCCAGGGGGGCTACACCTTCAGCGAAGGCATCGTCGCCTCAGAGCAGCGTCAGATTCTAGGCCTGCGGTACGACAGCCTCGACGTGACGAGTGGAGGATCGTTCGGCTTCACCATCGGCGCCTTCGTCGGCCCGAACTTCGAGCTGGAATTCCTCTGGGACCGCCAATTCAGCACGGTGCAGATCAGCAACCCTGCGCCGGACCTGACGCTTGCCGACCAGAACGTCGACAACTACCACGGCAACTTCGTCTACAACTGGGGCGAGCCCGACGCGAAGATTAGGCCGTTCTTCTTCGGCGGCTTGGGCGCAACGCACTACTCTCCTGGCGACTACGATTCCGGCATTCCAAACAGCGCGGGACTCGCCAGAATCTCGTCGCACACCAAATTCTCGTCAACGTGGGGCGGCGGTGTGAAGGTTTATGCGAGCCCGCACGTCGGCATCAAGGGAACAGCCCGCTGGACGCCGACCTACATCAAGTCCGATTCCGGTGGCGTGTGGTGCGACCCGTTCTATCCGACGTGCTGGGTACTCGCCGATCCGGACTACTCGAACCAGTTCCAGTTGTCGGGCGGCGTGACGTTTCGGTTTGGTGGTCGGTGATCCCAAAAATGACGTGCGTGGCTTTCAACGAATGTCGGTGGCACGGCAGGAAGAAGTAGTGCGCGCTGGCGGACGAGCTGCCCCATTGCACTCCCAAGCAGAGTCTCGAAGACGAAGCTGAGCGGCTGCCGGATCTGCATAGCTGGTCTGACAAGCCGTTCGCTATCGTGCCAGCACAGGAGTTGACAATGAGTGCGTCTGCGAGCTCGCTCGAGCGGGCGGGGCAGGACGCCCGCTGCGCGGGCATGCAATTCGTGCCGGGTGGGCAATTCGACATGGGATCTGAAGACCACTATCCCGACGAGCGACCCGTTCACCGGGTGGCCGTCGACGCCTTCTGGATCGATCAATACCCGGTGACCAACGTCCGGTTCCAAGAGTTCGTCTCAGCGACTGGCTGTGTGACGACGGCGGAGATCGCCCCAGACCCAAAAGACTATCCGGGCGCGAAGAAGGCGTTGCTCCATCCTGGCTCGCTCGTCTTTACTCGTCCCAGCGGACCGGTCGACCTGCGAGACTTCCACAATTGGTGGACGTGGAAGATCGGCGCGGACTGGCGGCATCCGCGGGGTCCGAATTCGACGATCCGTGAACGTGAGCAGCATCCAGTCGTGCACATGACGTACGCCGACGCCGAGGCGTATGCGACGTGGGCCGGCAAGGAGATGCCGACCGAGGCCGAGTGGGAGTTCGCCGCGCGCGGCGGTCTCGATGCCGCGACATACGCGTGGGGCGACGAGTTCACCCCCGATGGCCGCCACATGGCCAATACATGGCAAGGCGAATTTCCGTGGCAGAACCTGAAGAGCGACGGTTTCGACGGAACGTCACCGGTCGGCAGCTATCCACCCAACGGCTACGGACTGTTCGACATGATCGGGAACGTTTGGGAATGGACCGCGGACTGGTATTCGTCGCGTCATGATGGCACGCCGGCCTCGGCCTGTTGCGTGCCGCGCAATCCCCGGGGTGCGTCCGAGGCCGACAGCCACGACGACTGCAACCCACGGATCAAAATTCCGCGCAAGGTGCTCAAAGGTGGCTCGCATCTCTGCGCGCCTAATTACTGCCGCCGATACCGTCCGGCAGCACGTTTTCCGCAACCAATCGACACATCAACTTGCCACGTCGGCTTTCGCTGCGTCGTGCGGAAGTGACACATGGACCTGTTTCCGAGCGCGCGACCCACGCCAGCGCATCGAGAGGGCGACACCACCATGAACACGCCTGTTGTCAGATCGCTGCTTGATACAAACGCGCCGAACGCGTCGCGGCAGCGCCTCGATCGCTGGAACCGCAGCGACGATCGTGACGCCATCATTGGCGACAGCGATGCTCTGCGCTACGTGCTGTCGCGCATCGAGCGAGTCGCGCCAACTGAGGCCACCGTTCTACTATGCGGGGAAACCGGGACCGGCAAAGAGCTGCTGGCCAAGGCGATTCACCGGCAGAGCCCGCGCCGTGACTTTCCGTTCGTAGTCGTCAACTGCGCCGCGCTGCCAGCCACGCTCATTGAGAGCGAGCTGTTCGGTCGACAGCGAGGCGCGTTTACGGGAGCGCACGAGAGCCAGGTCGGACGCTTCGAACTGGCGCACCGCGGCACGGTGTTCCTTGACGAAGTCGGCGAACTGCCGCTCGAACTGCAGCCTCGGCTCTTGCGCGTGTTGCAGGAGGGCCAGGTCGAGCGCCTCGGCAGCCCGCGAAGCGTCGATGTCGACGTCCGGGTCGTCGCCGCCAGCAACCGCGATCTTTTCGAAGAGGTTCAGGAAAACCGCTTCAGAAGAGATCTCTACTACCGGCTGAATGTCTTCCCGATCACGTTGCCCGCGCTGCGAGAGCGTCGGAGCGACATTCCACAACTCGTCTGGCACATGGTTCAACGGTTCGGACGGGCGCTGGGCAAGCGGATCGAGGTCATTCCGGCGGAGGTGATGCGGCTGCTCGAAACCTACGACTGGCCAGGCAACGTGCGCGAGCTCGAGAATGTCATCCAGCGCGCGATGATTCTGACGACCGGTCCGGTCCTGTCGATCGGCGACGCCTGGCTGCCGCCGCGGGAGCGGCTGCCCATCGGCGAAGCACTCCCGCTCCTCGAGTTGGAGCGACGGCACATCATGAACGTCCTGCAGACCGCGGGCTGGCGAATCGAAGGCGCCTCCGGGGCCGCGCGCGTCCTCGGCATGAAGCCAAGCACGCTTCGCCACCGCATGGGCAAGCTCGGGATCGTGCGCGACGTCGATGCGACCCGGGCGATGCGGCGCCGCGCGCCTACCCCGCGTGAATCAGGCGCGTGATCCGCGACTGGACTTCGTCCAGCACGATGACCGGCTCGTCGCGAAGCAGGATGCGGATGCCGCGGAACGTCTGAAAGCCCCGCGAGGCGAAGAACGCGTCGGCCGGGGCGACCGACAGCCATTCCGAGGCCAGGATGAAGGCGTTGGGGTCTTCGGTATCGACGAGGAGGCGGCAGTGCGCGCAGCCTGGAGCCTGTCGCATTCGCTCGACCATTTCATCGACGGCGCTCAGCATCTCACCGCGCTTGTGCGGCTGCGCGCGAAAGCTCACGGAAGCAATCAGCATGGCCACGACGTGGCCGCTGTGCAACCTATATTCCCGGGCTAAACGCCAGGACTTCGGAGCAAATGCGCGGACCGAAGCCGGAGAAGGCCGCAGCAGCCGCAACCGCTCGTGGGTACTGGCTTCACAACCCGCGCGGGAAGGCGGTGAGAATGAGCCGTGTCTGAACGCCCCTGACCTGGACGCACCGCGGTGTTAGAACCGCGGGCCTTTACGGAGGAGATGTGAGAACTCGGAGGTGGCGTAGGCCGTAATCGTTCCGTCCGGCCACTCTCGAACAACCAGCAGGACGTCGTGGTCCTCGACGAAAATCAGCGGCCATTCGCGCGTGGGCGTCTGATGAGCGCGCTGCGCCATCTGCCGGATGCTTTGGAGCTGGCGCTGAAGTTCCGGATCGAGACCCGACCACATGACCTTCCACCTCACGGACCCGCTCAAGGATGAGCTAGGACCATCTTACAGGGCTTAACTCATGCATCCAAGCCCTCTTAGCCGATTTGTGCAGATGCTGTGCCTGGTATCGATGGCCGGCTGCCAGGCCCAAACTCCTGACGACGCGTCAGTTGCCCTCTCTCGTGAACGTGACGGAAGTTCAACCGGCGTTTCCGAAACGGTTGAACTGCCGTCCTGGAACGAAGGGGTGCCCGGCGCGCGATTCTCGAGTTCGTCGCCCGTGTGACAGCGGCGGGCGGTCCCGACTTCGTGCCGCCGAGTGAACGCATCGCTGTGTTCGATAACGACGGGACATTGTGGTCAGAGCAGCCCATCTACACACAGGTCGCTTTCGCTCTGGACCGCGTCCGGGCGCTGGAGCCTCAGCATCCTGAATGGATTGACCGCCAGCCCTTCAAGGGTGTGTTGAGCGGCGATCTCAGCACTGTCAGCGCGAGCGGAGAGCAGGGGCTGCTCGAGCTGATTGCCGCAACGCACGCGAATACAACAACCGACGAGTTCGCTGGGATCATCCGCGACTGGATCGCGACCGCTCGCCATCCGTCGACTGGCCGCCTGTATACCGACATGACGTATCGGCCAATGGTCGAGTTGCTGGACTATCTGCGCCGGCACGGGTTCAAGACGTTCGTTCTATCCGGCGGTGGCGTAGAGTTCATGCGGCCCTGGGTCGAGGAAGCCTACGGGATTCCAGCCAAGCAGGTCATTGGGAGCCGCGCCAAACTTCGATTCGAGTATCGTGCTGGTGGACCCGTGCTTCTCCGTCTGCCCGCTATCGACCTGGTCGATGACAAGGCCGGCAAGCCAGTTGGCATTCAGCAGGTCATCGGTCGAAGGCCGATTGCAGCGTTCGGCAACTCAGACGGTGATTTCGAGATGCTGGAGTGGACGACGGCGGGTCCGGGACCGCACCTGGGCGTGCTTGTCCATCACACCGACGCCGAGCGGGAATGGGCGTACGACCGGACATCACCGGTTGGTGCGCTTGCGCGCGGATTGGATGAGGCCGGAGACCGCGGCTGGATTGTCGCCGACATGAAGCGTGACTGGAACGTGATCTTCTCACCGCAAAGGCCGGCGGTGGCAAGGCACCAAGAGTGAAGAGGCGATGACGAATGAGATCCGGACCGAGGCCGCCCTGCCTGGACCGCCGCCGCATCGGTCAGCTGATGCAGGGACGAGGCTCGCCGTGCTGCGAACCTTCGCCGCGCTGGACCGCACTCTGATGGCGTGGGTAAGAACAGCGACGTCGCTCATCTCGTTTGGCTTCTCGATCTACAAGGTCTTCCAGACGTTGTTTGAAAATGAGGCAGTCGCCGACCGGCATCTCCTGGGACCGCGTGGTGTCGCGCTGATCATGATTGCGCTGGGCGTCGGGGGGCTGCTGCTGGCCACGGTGGAATACCGGCAGCAGATGCGGGAGATGCGGGAAGAATATCGGCAATTCGGTCCGTTCCGTCGTTCACCAGTGTTCGCCGTCGCTGGGAGCATCGCCGGATTGGGGGGTCTTGGGCTTCGTTCTCGTGGTCTTGCGAATGTGACGGCCTGGTGGCGGGCGTTTTAGACCCAACCACCATATATCGCGGGACGGTATTCGGTCCTCGACGCGATGGTGACCGCCAACCCACGGCGTTCCGAATGATCCTGACGAAATTCGCCGACGCTCGTCGGGATCCGGAGTTGCAGTCGGTTTGGGGCGGACTCTCTTGCGGGCGACCTGTTGACGCACTTCGAGTCGGATCTGATCTGGGCGTGTACACGAGCCGCTGTCGCTGCGCGGTTCTGGGCCAGGCGAAAGTCGCGCGCCTGACGCGCGCGCTTGTCAGCGACGGCGAACAATGAAAGGTGAATGATCATGCGTAGGACTCGCGGTCAGCTCTGGATCCTGACGATGGCGGCGATAGTCGTGTGGCTGACGTCCTCGACGGCCCGCGCCGACGGCCTCTTCGTGCCTTTCGTCGGCGCCGACTTCGGCGGCGATGCCGGCAGTTGCGAGGGCATCACGCCCTGTGAGTCGAAGCAGTTGACCTATGGGATCGGCGTAGGCTTCATGGTCGGCGGCGTTATCGGCTTCGAGGGCGAGTTCGCGCACGCCCCGCGTTTCTTCGGCGAGGGTAGTGCCCGGGCCGACAACTACGTGATGACCTTCATGGGCAATGTGCTTGTTGGTGTGCCGCTCGGGCCGGTCCGGCCTTACGCCGTGGGCGGTATTGGCGTGATTCACACCGACATCAACCAGTCAACAGTCGGCGCCTACAACGCATACTCGAACAACAGTCTGGGGATGAGTGTTGGCGGCGGACTGATCGGTCTCTTCTCGCAGCATGTGGGTCTGCGTGGCGATTTGCGGTACCTCCGGACGCTCGAAGACCTCACCTTCCCTTCGTTCCAGCTGGATAGCAAGAGTTTGGACTTCTGGCGCGGATCGATCGGCCTGGTCCTTCGGTTCTGATTCGCGTCACTGCCCCGGAAGGTCGAACATGGATACGAACGTCACTTCCTACGTCGACACCCTGGTGCGTGCCTATCTGGTGCCTTTCGGCTGGAAGGTGCTGGGGGCTGTGGCGGTCTGGCTGATCGGACTGGCGGTCATCAACGTGGTGCGGAACGGGTCTCGCCGCTTGATGACGGCGAGGCGATTCGATGCCACCCTCGCGGGCTATCTCGACACCAGCCTTGGCATCGTCCTGAAGATCCTGTTACTGATTGCGGTCTTCGGTGTCCTGGGTGTCGAGACCACGTCGTTCGCGGCGTTGCTCGCCGCCGCCGGCATTGCGATCGGTGCGGCCTGGTCCGGACTCCTCGCCAATTTCGCTGCGGGATTGTTCCTCCTGTTCTTGCGGCCGTTCAAGGTGGGCGATAGCGTCGAGGCTGGCGGCGTGACCGGCACGGTCCGCGAAATTGGCCTCTTCACCACTGCGATCGACTCGCCCGACAACGTGCGCGTGTCATCGGCAACAACAAGATCTTTGCGGATTCGATCCGCAACTACAGCACGAATCCGTACCGCCGGGTCACGGTCAGTGCGCCTATCGCTTACGGGGTCGATCCCGTCGCGGTGATGCCGCGGTTGTCAGCTCGCATGTCGTCGATAGCCAACATCCTGAACGAACCCGCGCCAAGTGTGCAGATCCTCGAATTCAAACCGACGGGCGCAGTACTCACCGTGCAGTCGTACTGCCAGAACGATCACTACTGGCAGGTACATTTCGACACGAATCGCGTTGTCAGCGAAGTGGTTGGCGATGCCGGGTACGCGATTCGGCCCACTGAAGAGGCGCTGAGGACGTCGCGATGGGCGGACCAGGCGCACTAGCGACTAGCGCTACGGTAGAGCTCGTGCCAGATCTTTGGCCTGCCGATTCTGCATGGCGGCGCTAGAATCTCCAGCGTAGCGTCTGCCCAGGAGGTGCAAGCTGATGAAATCGCTCTTGATGCTGGTGCTTGCCGCGAGTCTGGCAACGGCATGTTCGCAAAGCAATCCTCAATCTGCCGCAACCGGCCAGGAAGCGACCGACACGACGGGCTCGCCTGCCGCATCGGCCGCGCCAGCCGCAGCCGCAGCTCCGGCCGAGTCCGCGCCCGCAGCGCAGGCACCCGCCGCTAACGCGGCGGCGCAGCCGGCAACCTCCGCTCCAGCTGAGGCGCCACGACCGGCGGCGGCTCCGCCGGCCTCGCCCGCGCCGGCCGCTCCCGCGCCTGCGCAGGCGGCGAGTGCCCCGCCTCCAGCACCGCCTCCGCCGCCCGCGCCCAAGTTCCGCGAGATCACCATTCCTGCAGGCACGGCGCTCGAGATCACCATGCTGAGCACGCTTGGCTCGGCGACGAGCAAGGTTGAGGATCCGGTCAGGGCGTCGCTGGCCAAACCGGTCCTTGTGTCCGGTACGACCGTTCTGCCGACGGGCGCCGAGTTGAGTGGCAACGTGACCGATGTGAAGGAATCGGGGCGGGTGAAAGGGAGAGCCGCGATTGCGTTCCGCTTCAACAGTTTGAAAGCACGCGGTGAGACGTATCGTATCCAGACCGCCGACGTCTCCACCGAAGCCGAGGCGAACCGCGGATCCGACGTGAAGAAAGGTGGCGTCGGCGCCGGATTGGGCGCCGTCGTCGGCGGCGTGATCGGCGGCGGCAAGGGCGCCGCCATCGGCGCGGTCGCCGGCGGCACTGGCGCTGTGCTCGGCACGAAAGGCGGCGAGCTACAGATCGCGCCCGGCACAGCCGCCACGGCGCTGCTGCAAGAGGCGCTCACCGTCACCGTGCCGGTGAAGTAGCGATGGCGAGCCTGGCACGGCCACTGACGGTTGTCCTCTGCATCGCGGCGATCGCGGTTGTCGATGCCGCGAAAATCAAGATCAAGGCGAACCACGACAAGACCTTCGATTTCAAGAAAGTTCAGACGTATTTGTGGAACCCGTCTGGCGCGGGTGAGGTCAAGGTGCTTCAGGCAACGCAGGACAACGCCGCCGAGTTGCGGGCGCGCTTCGAGCCGGTGATCGTGCCTGCGGTCGAGGAGACGCTGGCCAGCCGAAAGCTCACCAAAGCCGTCGGCGGTGCCGCTGCTGATCTGCGCGTCTCGTACTACGTCCTCATCGGCCCGAATGCGGACGCGCAGACCATGGGTCAGTTCCTGGCCCCGGTGCCGCAGTGGGGCGTGCCACCGTTTGCGCCGGCCACGCAGAGTCTGGAGATTTACGAACAAGGGACCTTGATTGTCGACCTCGCGTCGGTTGCCGAAGACAGTGTGGTCTGGCGAGGATCGGCTAGCGTTGAAATCGATCGGACGAACAGCGACTCGGTTCGCAACGCGCGCATCCGCGACGGAATTCAAGGCATGTTCAAGAAGCTTCCGCGCAAGTAGTGCTCGTCGCGCGCGACGGCATCCAGCTCCGCCGCGCGCGACAAATCCCTCACCGAAAATTTATTCACCAGCGCATCTATAA
>Ga0111539_10009779_pt1 | contig 12106 bp, 11 predicted proteins | sample RhiMethybrSRZTD1_FD_79667 | JGI IMG/M metagenome (GOLD analysis project Ga0111539, IMG submission 79667) | Populus rhizosphere microbial communities from Tennessee, USA - Rhizosphere MetaG P. TD hybrid SRZTD1 (version 2) (version 2) | ecosystem: Host-associated > Plants > Roots > Rhizosphere >...
AGAGATGCTGCAACAAGAAGCGTCGTCGTCGCGACAAGCATGAGGCGCTTGTGGATTTCGGGCTTGCGGCGATAGTAGACCGCCGCGCCGAAGAAGATCGGGAACACGATCATGTCGGTGAACGGCGCGAGCAGGCGCGTTTGCGCTTCTTCAAGCCTGCCCGCTTCCACCCGGTCGGCGAACTGGCTGAAAGCGGTGGTGAGCCCGACGATGATGACGACGACGCCATACCAGATTCCGACCTCGCCCACTTTCCGGTGCAGCGCGATTTGTCCGGTGGCAGCAAGCACGACTTGAGCCCCGAAAAGGGCGAGCCATCCAGAGAAGATGGCCGCGTGAACGTGGATCACCGGGGGATGGTCGGCCGTGCCGGCGAGCAGTGGCCCGAAGTAGGTCGGCCAGAAGCCCATCGCCACGATGAGCACGGCCAACAGACTGATCCCGATATAGAATCGCCTTGTGCCGGCGACCGGTAGAAATATCGAGCGCGTTGCCATTCAGAGCCCCAATTTCCTTCCTTCGACCATATCATCGATCCGGCCAGCCGGGCGCAACATCCCGTTCGGGCTTACGTTTTGTTAGCTCCCCCCGTGACACTATTGCGACGCTCAACGGGCTGCTAACCCGTCGGGCACAGGGGGACGGAATGAGCAATGATAAGGATCGCGCGAAGGTTTTAGCGCGCGGCGCCCTAGCGTGGCTGGACGAGCGTAACGTCCCGCCGACACCCGACAATTTCAAGCTGGCTTACGCCTATGTCGAAGGCGAGAACACCGAATTGAAGCACGGCTTCGACGCGCTCGCTGCGGTCGGCTCGGCCTTCGACCCGGACACGATGAGCGCTCAGCACGAGCGCTATTTCGGTACGGGGTCGGACGACGAGCTGATGGCCGAATTCGGCGAGAGGCTCTCGACCGAAGTGACCTCCGTTCTGGAGCTGATCGAGAAGGCGAGCCAGGATCATTCGGCATACAAGCAGACGCTGTCGACCGCCTCCGGCGAGCTGGAAGGCAATAAGCTCGCGCAGGACGCGATCAAGGTGCTCGTCAACAAGATGATCGGCGCAACGCGCTCGATGGAAGTGCGCACACAGGAGCTCGAGGGCAAGCTTCAGACCTCCTCACAAGAAGTGGCCGAGCTGCGCGTACGGCTGGAGGCCTCGCAACGCGATACGATCAGGGATCATCTCACAGGGATTCCGAACCGCCGCGCGTTCGACATCGAGCTTAAGAGCAGCATCGAGGCAACGCGCGAAACCGCAGAGCCCCTGTCGCTCGTGATCTTCGACGTCGACCACTTCAAGCTCTTCAACGACACATGGGGCCACCAGACGGGCGATCAAGTCCTGCGTCTCGTGGCCAATTGCATCGCCGACAACGCACGGCACAGCGACACGACCACGCGCTTCGGCGGCGAGGAGTTTGCAGTCATCATGCCTTCGACGGCGCTCGCCGATGCCGTGTCCTGGGCGAACCAGATTTGCAACGTCGTCAGGTCGAAGCGGCTGATCAAGAAATCGACCGGCGGCAAGCTCGGCATGCTCACGATCTCGGCGGGCGTCGTCAAGCACAAGCCCGGCGAGACCGAGAACCAGTTTGTGCGGCGCGCCGATACCTGCCTCTACGCCGCCAAGCATGCCGGGCGCGATCGCGTCGTGAGCGAAGCCGACAGCGCGATCCTGACAGCAGCTGAAACCGAAGCCGCCTAGCCTTCCGATCAGTGTCGTGCCGTGGCCGGCGCCGACTTCGCCTTCGGCGCGATGTAGCCTTGCTTTTCGAGCAGCGGATACAGACCGCCATTCTGCATCATGTCGAGAAGGTGTGCCGGAACGGGCTGCGCATTGAGTACGATACCGGTTGCCCTGTTCTTGATCGTGAAGTCGGTGAGCGAGACTTCGGCGATCTGCAATTCCTCGAACGCAGACGAGATGTCCGGACATTCGAGCGCAACGAGGCCGAAGTTCACGCAATTGCGGAAGAACAGGCTGTTGATCGACTCGGCGATGAGGCAGGCGATGCCGATATTGCGCAGCGAGCGCGGGGCCGGCCGCGACGAACCGGTGCCATAATTGCGGCCGCCGATGATGATGTCGCCCCGCCGCATCTCGTTGATCCAACCGGGGCGATTGGCGCGGAACACGGCTCCGGCTTGTTCCTCTTCGGTGCCGGCGTGCACGTCGCCCGGCAGCATCAGATCTGTGTTGATGTTGTCGCCAAATTTCCACACCCGGCCGCTGATCGTCGTGCTCATCCGAAGGACTCCGAGGTGTATTCGCCGGGATGGGCGATCGCGCCTTTGATCGCGGACGCGGCCACGGTCGCGGGCGAGGCCATGTAGATGCGCGCGGTCGCGTCGCCCATGCGACCTTTGAAATTGCGGGTGCTCGCGGTGATGCAGATTTCACCAGGACCGAGGATGCCCAGATGCGCGCCGCCGCAAGCGCCGCAGGTGGGGTTGGTGATGACGGCGCCCGCATCGGCAAGAATCTGCACGTAGCCTGCGCGGAGCGCGTTGCGATAGACCTCCTGAGAGCCCGGCGTCACAATGAGACGCACGGTAGGCGCCACGCGCTGGCCGTGAAGAACGCGCGCCGCGATGGCGAAATCATCCAGCGTGCCGTTGGCGCAAGAGCCGATGAAGGCTTGATCGATCTTCTCGCCCGCGACCTGGCCCACCGGCACCGAGTTCCTCACCACCTGATCGGGAAGCGCGACCAGCGGCTCCATTTCGTCGAGAGCGATCGTGCGGCGCTCGCGATAGACGGCATCGGGATCGGGATATTGGGGCTCGAACGGCGCCGTGTTGCGCTCGCGGACATGGTCGAGGATCACGTCATCGGCTTCGAAAATCGCAAAATCGGCGCTGATCTCCGCACCCATGGTCGCGATGGTCCGGCGCGCGTTGATACTGAGGTTCTTGAGGCCGGAGCCGCCGAATTCGACGTTCTGGTTGACGTGATCCCCAAACGCGTTGGCAATGTGCAGGAAGACATCCTTCGTCGTGACGCCGCCTTTCAGCTTGCCCTCGAGGTCGTAGCGGACGGTTTCACCGACGCGGAACCACGCCTTGCCGGTCGTGACCGCGTAGATCATGTCGGGCGCGCCGATGCCGCGCGCAGCACAGTTGAACGCGCCGCCGCTGCAGGTGTGCGAGTCGGCGCAGACAAGCACGGTGCCCGGTAGCGCATACCCGCGTTCGGCGACGACGACGTGCGAGATGCCGACATCGGCGCCCACGTCGTGGAAGCGCTTGATGCCGAACTGCTTGGCGAATTTGCGCCCGGTGACGTGCGCGCCCGCACTGACGATATCGACGGCCGGCGCGCGGTGGTCGAAGACGACGATGACCTTGTCCGGGTCGTGGACCTTCAGGATTTCGCGCCAATAGGCGGGCAGGAACGCGTTGTCGATCAGGACCGACGTGTCCACCTCGGTGACGACAAGGTCGCCGGGCGACACCTTCTTGGCGCCGCTGGCCCGGGCCAAGATCTTCTCGGTCATCGTCATACCCATTGCGTTCTCCTTCAGGGGCGTGTTTTGGCTACTCTATAGCGCGCCCCATGCCGGGTCGGCGACAGCTAAGGAGGGATCCCTGAGCCACGGGACAAGCGCCAATCCGTACACGTCCGGCCTCGCGGCCTTTGTCGCGGGGCTCACCTACGAGCAGATACCGCAGGAAGTAAAGGACCGCATCAAGCTGCTGATGCTGGATTCGCTCGGCTGCGCGCTGTTCGGCTCCGAGCTCGAATGGAGCCGCATCCTGATGCGGACGCTGAGCGCGGTCGACAGCTCGCGCGGTTGCGGCGTCTGGGGCACCGATGTGCGGTTGTCGCCGCCGCATGCCGCACTTGTGAACGGCACGCTGGTGCAGGGCTTCGAGCTGGACGACGTGCATCGTCAGGGCGTGCTGCATGTGGGCGCGGTGACCTTGCCGCCGCTGTTTGCCGTCGCCGAGCTCAAGCCTGGCATGAGCGGACGCGAGTTCCTTCGCGCCGCGGTTGCGGGCTACGAGGTCGGTCCGCGCGTGGGCCAGTGCATGGGCCAGGAGCACATCGTGCAGGGCTGGCATTCGGGCGCGACGGTCGGCGTATTCTCCGCCGCGGCAGGCGCGGCGGCCGGATTGCGCTTGCCGGCCGAGAAGGTGGTGCACGCGCTCGGTATCGCCGGCACGCAGTCGGCGGGACTGATGGCGGCGCAGTTCGGCGCGATGGTCAAGCGTATGCACGCCGGCCGCTCGGCGCAGAGCGGGCTCTACGCGGCGCTCTTGGCCGAGAACGGGTTCACCGGTATCACCAACGTGTTCGAGAGCGAGTATGGCGGGTTCTGCACGACGTTCTCGCGGTCGCAGGACCGGTTCAATCTGAAGGAGCTGACGTCGGGATTGGGCGAGCGCTTCGAGACGATGCGCGTCGCGCTTAAGTTCTATTCGTGCGTCGGGACGAACCACACGACGTTGGATGCGATCCGCATCATGCAGGCGCGGCGTCCGTTCGGCGCGGACGACGTCGAGCGCATTGTCGTGCACGGCTCGAAGGCGACGGTCGAGCACACGGGCTGGCCGTACAAGCCCGAAGGCATGACCTCGGCGCAGCTCAATCTGTCGTATTGTGCGGCGACGTTGCTGCTCGAAGGCGATGTGTTCGTCGATCAGTTTCGCGACGACATGATCGCCGATCCCGCGCGCATGGCGTTGGCGAAGAAGGTGGAGGTGCGCGAAGACCCGAAGATCACGGCGCTCGGCTCCAAGCACCGTCACAAGGTGTCGGTGGCCGTGCATCTGAAGGACGGAACCGTGCTCAAGGAGACGGTGGAAGCGCCGCGCGGATCGGAACAGACCTTCGCGCCTGCGGCCGACATCCAGGCCAAGTTCGCCAAGCTGACGAAGCGCGTGCTCCCGCAAGCGCAAAGCGAGCGGATCATGGAGCTGGTACGGGATCTCGAGAACCTGAAAGACGTCAGTGTGCTGATCAAAGCATTGACGCGCAATTGAGGTAGCCCCCCCCTTCCGTCCGCATGGCGCTGCTTCGCAGCGCGCGGACACCTTCCCCTCAAGGGGGGAAGGTAAGAAGTAAGGGGAGCAGTGTGAGCGCTCATCGCGATGACCACCATTTGAGGATGCGCTCGCGCGCGTCGGGATGAATCGAGGCGCCGGCTTTGACGTCGTCTTCCATGTGCGCGGGATTGCCCGTGCCAGGGATCACGCAGGTCACTGCAGGATGCGTGAGAATGAAGGTCAGCAGGAGCTGCGACCAGCTTTCGCAACCGATGGAGGAAGCGAAATCGGGTAGCTTCTCGCGCCCGAGCGAGCGGACAAGCGAGCCGCCGCCGAACGGGCGGTTCACGAGAATCGCGATGCCGCGATCCTGCGCGAGCGGGAGCAGGCGCGTCTCCGCGGCGCGATCGTCGAGCGAATAGTTGAGCTGCACGAAATCAATTGCCGCGGATTGCATCACTGCGGCAAGATCGGCAAAGGTGCTGCTTGTGTAGTGCGTGACGCCGACATAGCGCACGCGCTTGTCGCGCTTCCAACCCGCGAGCGTGTCGAGATGGACGCGCCAGTCGACAAGATTGTGCACCTGCATCAGGTCGATGCGGTCGGCGCCCAAGAGATCGAGCGAGCGCTCCATCTGGGCGATGCCGGCCGTGCGGCCGCGTGTCCAAACCTTGGTGGCGAGGAAGACGCGCTTGCGGTCGTCAGTGGTGAGAAGTTTCCCCACGACTTCTTCGGCGCGGCCGTACATGGGCGAGCTATCGAGCACCGTGCCGCCGCTGTTGAACAGCGCGGTGAGTACACCGGGCAAGCGGTAATAGTTGGCGCTGCCGATGTTGACGTCGAAGCCGAGATAGGTGCCGCAGCCGATGACAGGCAGCTTCTCGCCGGTCGAGGGAATAGCGCGCGTTTCTATCTCAGCCGCCCTTGAAATTCGGTTGGCGCTTTTCGCGGAAGGCCCTGACGCCTTCGCGGAAGTCGCCGGTCTTCCCCGCTGCCGATTGCAACTGGGCTTCGAGCTCGAGCTGATCCTCGAAGGCGTTGTCGAGGCCTTCCCAATAGGCGCGGCGCAGAAGTGCCAGCGTTGCCGGTGGGCGCTCGGTGAGCTCGGACGCGAGAGCCATTGCGGCGCTCATCAACTTGTCGTCGTCATGCACCTTACTGACCAGACCCCAGTCGAGCGCCTTCTCGGCGGGGAGACGCTCGGCGAGCACGATCAGCTCCTTGGCACGGTTGAAACCGACGATGCGCGGCAGCAGCCACGCGGCAGCGCCGTCCGGAATGAGCCCGATGCGCGAGAAGCTCAGCTGGAAGAAGGCGCCGCGCGCGGCAAGCAGGATGTCGCCGGTGAGCGCGAGACTGAAGCCGAAGCCGACGGCGGGTCCGTTGACGGCGACGATCATCGGCATCTCGAGCGCGCGAAGGCGGCGCAGCACGGGATAGTAGATTTCGCGCAGGATGCGGCCAAAATCGTCCTGCTTGAGCATGTCGTCGGGGCCAGTGGTGGTGAGATTGGCGCCGGAGCAGAACCCCCTGCCCGTCCCCGTCATCACGAGCGCGCGAAAGTGCTTTCCTTGTGTGTCGATATGATCGAGCGCTTGCGCGATGCCGCCGATCATGCGCGGCGAGATCGCGTTCAGCGTCGTCGGATCGTTGAGGCGAAGGACGACGACGCGATCGACCGCTTCGACCGTGACGTCATCGAACTCGGCTTTCGTCATGTTCGCCTCCGCGCCTCATAGGCGGCCACGAATTTGGGGGACGTCGAGCGCAGGCGGTCGAGGTCCACCCGGCCGGAGCGGGTTATATAGCTCATCGCGAAGTCGAGCGGGTCAAGGCGCATGTACTCGGCGAAATGCTCGTACCACTCCGCACTGCTGTTGGCTGCCGCCGTGAGCTTTGCCACCTGAGGTTTTCGTACAGCCTCGAATGACGCGAGCGCGGCGGGAATGTTGGGCTGAGCCGAAAGCGCGGCGGCGACCGCGATAGCGTCCTCCATGGCGAGCCTTGTTCCCGAGCCGATCGAAAAATGCGCTGTGTGAAGCGCATCGCCCAGGAGCACGCGGTTGCCGTGCCACCAGCGCTCATTCCAGATCTTGGGAAAGCGCCGCCAGATCGAATTGTTCGAGATCAGCTTATGCCCTTGGAGGACACGCGCAAAGACCTGCTCGCATTTGGCTCGGGCGGAGTCCGCGTCCATCGTGTCGAAGCGAGAGCGGACGAAGGTCCGTTCGTCGACCTCGACGACGAAGGTGCTCATGTCCTCTGCGTGCGGATGGTGGTGCGCGTTGAAGCAGCCGTCGGGCGTTTCGATGAAAGTGTGACAGAGGGCCTCGAACCGGCGGGTCGTGCCGTACCAAGCGTATCGGTTCGTGAGCTGCGAGATGGTCGTGCCGAAGTCTCGAGTCTGCCGAACGAGCGAGTTCGCACTGTCGGCGCCGACAATCAGATCGGCGTCGAGTTGGTCCAACGATGAGATGCGCTGGTTGTAGCGAGGAACAATGCCGACCGATTGGGCTTGCGCGTCCAGAATTGCGAGCAGGGCAAGACGGCTGATGCCGGTGTAGGTCATGCCGTCGATGCGGACTTCGGCGCCATTCAGATCGATGATGCTGTCTGTCCAGGATTGCAGCGCGGGCGCGATGGCCGCGTAGGTCTCGGCGTCTTGATCGCGCAGGAATTCGAGCGCGCGGCCCGAGAAGGCGAGACCGAAGCCGAAGGTCGCGCCTTTCGGGTTCTGCTCGAACACATCGATGACGGTGCCGGGACGCGCGCGTTTCAGGCGATAAGCGAAATAGAGACCCGCAGGTCCTGCACCAAGAACGGCAACACGCAACGGCCGCTCGATCATTCCGTCAACCCGGCGATGATCTCGGCCGGGATCGGCTGAGGCTTGATGCGTCCTGGCTGCGCGGGATCGGCCGAGGCCCAGACGCGCTTTTCGAATCCGTCGACCGCCAACTGGCCTTGATTGAGGATGCGATGGCGCACCGTGAAACTGGTGCGCCCCCACTCCTCGACTTCGCTCTCGACGACGATCTCGTCATCGAAGCGGCAGGGCTTCAAGAACCGCGTGCCCTGCTCGATCAGCGGCATGCCGAGGATGGCGTATTTCTTACGCATCTCGGATGCCGATAGTCCGGTGCGCGCGAAAAGATGGCCGGTGCTCGCGTCGAAGATCATCAGGAATTGCGGATAGAAGACGATGCCGGCGGGGTCGCACTGACCCCATTCGACTTTCAGCGTGCGGCGATTGATCAGAGCGGCCATCGGTTCATCCTCGCGGTGATCTTCGACAATAGTGCGCGCGCTGCTTCAGGCAAAGATGATCAGGGCGGTGCCGTAGACGATGAGGCCGACGAAGAGCGCCATCACGCAATAGCCCATGATGTCCTTGATGCCGAGACCGGCGATGGCCAGGATCGGCAGCGCCCAGAACGGCTGGATCATGTTCGCGGTCTGCTCGCCCATCGCGACCGCCATCGCGGTCATCGCGGGATCGACGTTCAGGTTCACGGCCGCGGGTATCATGAACGGCCCCTGCACCGCCCAATGTCCGCCGCCCGAGGGCACGAACAGGCTGATGATGTTCGACGAGACGAAGCTCCAGAACGGCAGCGTCTCTTGCGTCGAGAACGCGACGAAGGCTTGCGAGATCACCGCAGCAAGCCCGGTGCCTGTCATCATCCCCATGATGCCGCCATAGAGCGGGAACTGGAGCAGGATCGGTCCCACGGTGCGCGCGGCCGCGTTGAAGGCGCGCACATAGCGGATCGGCCGCCAGTGCAAGATCAGGCCGAGCATCAGCGCGATGAAGATCATGCCGTTGATGTCGAGCGTGAAGCCGCGCGTGGTGATGACGTTCCACTCATAGGCAAGGCCCATCGCGACGAGCAGCAGCGTGAGCGGCCAGGCGTTCTCGATCACGCCGGCGAAGCTTCGCTCGCGCGGTTCAGACACGGGGACCTCGTCGCCTTTCGCGAGCAGGAGCGGATCGGCGCGTTTCATCTCCTGCTCGTTCGGGCCGATCGCCATCAGCATCAGCGGAATGAGGCAGAAGACGAGAATGGTCGGCACGAGATTGTACGCGGTGAAGATGGTCTCGCTTAAAGGCGTTATGCGCTGGGTTTCGCGTTCGATGATGTTGAGCGGGCTTCCGGGCGTCGCGGATGCAAGCGCGATCGAGCTCGACAAGCCCGACGCCCAGACCATGTTGCCCATATAGGCGGCGGCAACGAGGAGCCCGAAATCGACATCGCGGACTTTCTTGGCGACCTCGCGCGCGACCAGCGCGCCGACGACAAGGCCGAAGCCCCAGTTCAGCCATGAGCCGAAGGCACCTGAGAGAAACACGGTGACGGCGGCGGCGCTCTGGCGGGCGGGGATGGCGGCGATGGTCTCGAGCAGGCGCCTGACCTGCGGGGTCGCGGCGAGCGCGACGCCGGTCGAGAGGATCAGCGCCATCTGCATGGCGAAAGCGAGGATCGCCCAGATACCGTCGTACCAGGCCGTGACGATCTGCGCCGGCGCGGAGTCGGTGAAAGCGAGGGCCGCAAGGGCGGTGATGAAGGTCAGGATGACGGCGTAGAGGTATGGGTCTGGGATGTAGCGCTCGGCATAGCGGACGCAGATGCGGGTGAGAGCGCGGAGCATCGGTCAGCAGCCCTTGTGGTTCTGCTCGGAGGGGCCACAAGCAGGGTCGGATTGGTCTCTCTGTAAGTTATTGGCCATTCTCAAGGATTCCTGTTTTCATTAGTTCGGTCGCTCGAATTTTGAATTTTTCACCAGAGATCCACTGCCATGGTCATGTCGGCCTTAGTCCAACGCTGTTACATAAGACTATATAATAGTCCTATTCCTAGGTATACAGAGATGGCAATGCGGGAGAAATACCATCACTGCGTGCGGTATTTGGACTGCATGGCGGTGAAGAAGCCTTCGCGGCGGAGGTCTTCGATCAGGCTTGCGTCGACATAGTCGGATGGGTTGGCGCTCTTGATCGGAATGCCGAGCGCGGGAAATTCGCGGAGCTGTGTCGCGATGCCGTCCGGCGCGGGCGCGGCGTCGCGCGGGACGCGCGCCTTGAAGTCGTCGTAGGTGATCTGGACGATGTCCGGCGAGAAGGCCTTGAATTCGCCAGCGAGCACGCGCTTGGCGCGGGCTTCATCGGCGAGCGCCATGTGGATGCCCTCGCCATAGGCGCGCAGGAAATTGAGCAGCGTCGCGCGATGGGTTTCGAGATAGCGCTTGTCGACGACGATCGCGGTGAATATCCAGGGCAGGTTGGCCTTGAGATCGACGAGCAGCGGCAGCCCGCTCATCTGCGCCTGCGAATCCGCGGGCTCGTTCAGCGCGGTGGCGGCGATGCGGCCGGCACGTAACGCGGCCAGGCGATCGAGCGTTCCGCCCGCTTCCACGACGGTCACGTCGCGGCGCGAGAGATTGAGCTGGCGCAGCGCCATCGTGGCGGCGACATCGGATTCCGAACCGAACGAGCTGACGCCGACGGTCTTGCCTTTGAGCGAGCTCGCGCTGACTCCGTCCGCGCCGAAGACGCGGAAGCTCATCGTGTTGGCGCCGGAAGCGATCAAGCGGTAGTCGCCGCCCTTGGTGTTCGCATCGATGGTGGCGGAGAGACCCACGGTCATCGCCTGAAGGCGCCCCTGCCCCACAAGTGCGAGGCCACGGCTGCCGCCTTCGGTGTTGACGATCTCGACATTGAGACCGCGCATGCGGAAGAGCCCTGCGTCACGCGCCATCCAGAGCGGGAGCATGTTCACTGTCGGCGCGGTGATGCCGACTCGGAAGGTCTCCTGCGCGTCTGCCGAACCTAAAGCGAGGCTGAGCGCGCATAACGCCGCGCAGAGGAAATGGATGGCTCGCATGGCCCCTCCGGGATGCCTGCGAGTCAGTAACAGGGAAATCTGACGCGGGCCAGTTGGCGGCCAAAAAGGCCTGACTGCGTTACCTGAGGGGGTACGTCCCACGATGGTCACAAGAACGACCGCGAGGGAGCCCGTATAGGGTCGTTCCTGATGGAGAGAATAGCTGTGGCCGCCCGGCTGATAAGACCTATCCATGTCCGGTACGACGCCCGGACCGATAAAGCGGAAGCGCCCCCTCCAAGCGGGGCCTTGACCGATGCCGAAGGTGCGCCACCCGTTCGTCCCGATCCTAAGAGTGGGACAGAGCGAGAGCCTTCTTCCCTTCCACAGCCACCGAAAAATATCGACGACGGCTCCATCAAGGTCCTTCGCGATAGTCAGACCGGTATTGAAGAACTTCTGGATCCGTCGCTTCCACCACCGTTGCATGCGGACGACATCAAAGTCCTGCGCGATGACGAGACCGCCGATGCATCGGTTCTGCCGCCGGCCGAGCGCGTCGCCGAGCTCCCTCGCAACGACAAGATTGTGATCGAAGAGCTGGAGCGCGAACACGAATCCAGAATGGCGCTCGGGGCGGCGAAACAGACCAACCGCCCAAAACAGTCAGACGACAAATACATCAGTGCAAAGACGATCATCCAAATCGCAGCTGCGGTGATCGCCTTGGCTTTAGCCTTCACGGCCATCCTGCCGTCGCTCCTCACGCGTAACCCCGTTGAGTACGCCGCCGGGGTCATAACCCCAGCGCCTCCCGCGCCACCAGCTAAAGCAGAGCCGCGTAGGGTCGCGCAGCCTCTTCCTGAACCGCGCGCCGCTCAGGCCCCTAAGGCTCCTCCGCCTGCTGCTGCTTCGAGTGAGGCCTCATCCGTCGCGAAGACTGCACCCGCCCTAAGGGGCAGTGCGCCGGCGGACGTCCCGGCCGACGGTCGCGCGACGGAACAAGTCCTGCTCCCCAGCGCCGGGAACGCGGCTGGACGTACACCTTTGACGGCTGAGGAGGCTGCCGCGGTCAGTCGCGGACTTGAGGCGTTGCAGAAAAGCGCCGCGACCGACGCGCCGCCACCTCGCTCCGCGCCCAATCGGCCCGCGCTCACAGCGGAAGAGCAGGCCGCGGTGGAGCGGGGACTTCGCGAGTTGGAGAAATCGGAGCAGACGAAACAGTAGCAGCTGCGACCGTCAGCGCGGTGATGCCGACCCGAAAGATTTCCTGAGCCTTCAACGAAGGAATC
>Ga0111539_10009780_pt1 | contig 12105 bp, 9 predicted proteins | sample RhiMethybrSRZTD1_FD_79667 | JGI IMG/M metagenome (GOLD analysis project Ga0111539, IMG submission 79667) | Populus rhizosphere microbial communities from Tennessee, USA - Rhizosphere MetaG P. TD hybrid SRZTD1 (version 2) (version 2) | ecosystem: Host-associated > Plants > Roots > Rhizosphere >...
CGTCCCGCCGCGTGTGCTCAGGAGTCTGCCGTTTACGACGTGGCTGCGCGTGCAGCGCAGCGTCGAGGGCAGTGACACGGCGTGCCTGGTGGTGTCGCCGGAGCCGCTCGGACGCAGCGCCGGCGGGCTCACGGTGATGTGCAGCGGCCAGACGAAGTGGAGCGGTGCGGATCACGCTCGCCGAATGACGGGCCTCGATACGGCGATTCGCGTTGTCTCACCACGCCGACGTGTGGAGAGCGAAGTGAGCGTTGCGGCCTTTACGAATTGACGAATCTACGAATGACGAATTGCCATCCGGCAATCCAATCCGTCAAGTCGTAAATTCGAAATTCGTCAATTTCATAGGTATCTATCGTGTTCGGTGCGTTGCTGGCGGCAGAGGGAACCGATCGTGCACTGCTGGAAAGCGTCGCGCGTGAGTTCTCCCCGCGCATTGAGATCTGCGGTCCGCGGCAGATCACTCTTGATCTCAGCGGGCTGACGCGTCTGTTCGGCGACGCGCGGACGATCGCGCAGGAACTGAGGCGAACGGCCGCCGATCGCGGCCTGCGCGTGCGCGTGGCGGTCGCGGGAACCCGAACCGCCGCGCGACTATTCGTCCATCATCGCGCCGGCATCACCGTTATCGACGCTGGTACGGAGGCGGACATGCTCGCCTCACTGCCGCTCTCGCTTCTTCCCACCATTACGAACGATCCGAACGATCCGAACGATTTGCTTTTCACGTTGCGCCGCTGGGGACTGCGCACGCTTGGCGAGTTCGCGGCGTTGCCGTCCGATGCAGTGGCGGCGCGGCTCGGGCAGGCTGGTGTTGCGTGGCAGTGCTGCGCGCGCGGTGAGGATGCGCGGCCGCTCGTGCCCGCGGCTCCCGAAGAGCGGTTCGAGCAGACGCTGGATCTCGAGTGGCCGATTGACGGGCTCGAACCGCTGTCGTTCGTGCTCGGCCGGCTGATGGAGCCGCTTTCGGCACATCTCGAGCGGCGCGATCGGGGTGCGGCGGTGCTGCACGTCCGCCTGTATCTGGTCACGCGCGCCCTGCACCAGCGGTCGCTGCAGCTGCCGGCGCCGATGCGTGACGCGCGGGCGCTGCGGACGCTGGCGCTCCTCGATCTCGAATCGCATCCGCCGGATGCGGCCATCGATCGCGTGACGGTCGCCGTCGATCCGACGCCTGGCCGCGTCGTGCAGTTTTCGCTGCTGACGCGTCCGCTGCCGTCGCCGGAACAGCTGTCCACGCTGACGGCGCGGCTGGCGGCGCTGATGGGCGAGGGGCGCTGTGGATCACCGGTGCCGGTCGACAGCTGGCGGCCAGGCGCGTTTGCGATGAAACCGTTCGCGCCCCGCGATGCATCAGTGCGAAACGACACACCGAGACACCGAGACACCGAGGACATACCGTCATCCAAAAATCTCGGTCCCGCAGTGCCTCGGAGTGTCGGTGGAGCGGACGTCGCCGCGAATCCAGTTGTCGCGTTGCGCCGGTTCCGCCTGCCGATTCCCGCACGCGTGCGCGTGGAAAACGGACGACCGATCCGCGTCGTCATCGATCGTCACGGCTTTGGCGGTGGCGGTGTGCAGGTTGCCGCCGGTCCGTGGCGCATGTCAGGTGCATGGTGGGATCCGCAGGCCTGGGACCGCGACGAGTGGGACGTCGTGCTCGCGGACGGCCTGACATATCGACTGTTCCATCAGCGCTTGTCCGCCGAAGCGCGCAGCGCCAAGGCCGGGTGGTTCGTCGAGGGCATTGTCGATTGAGCCATGTACATCGAGCTGCACGCCGCGTCTGCTTTCAGCTTCCTGCAGGGAGCCTCGCTGCCCGAAACGCTCGTCGAGCGGGCGGCGGCGCTCGGCTATCCCGCACTGGCGCTGCTCGACGCCGATGGCGTGTATGGTGCACCGCGATTCCATAAGGCCGCGCAGCAGGTCGGGCTGAAGGCGATCGTCGGCGCGGAGCTGACGATTGGTGGCGGCGGGTCGGCTGCGCGTGACGATCGATGCTCGAACCCGCCCCACACCGCACAGTTCGAAAAGAATTTGGGAGGGCGGGTTCCGCGTCCGGCAGGCGCTAGCGGACGTGGGCCCGCCATCTCCTGGCGACTGCCCGTGGTTGTTGCCTCAGCCGAGGGCTACCGCCATCTCTGCCGCTTGATCACGCGCATGAAGATGCGCGCCGCAAAAGGCGAAGGCGCGCTGGCGATCGAAGAGTTTGACGGCTTTACGTCTGGTCTGATCGCACTGGCCGGCCGACAGATTCTCGACGCGCACCAATACGGGGTTGGTGGATTGCTCGACCGCCTGGTCGGCCTGTTCGGCCGGACGAACGTGTACGTCGAGCTGCAGCGGCACCTGCTGCGCGACGAAGAAGCTGACCTCGTGGCGCTGTCGAGCCTGGCGCGTGCGTTCCGCGTTCCCGTCGTGGCCACCAATGGGGTCCGCTTTGCGTCCGCCGACGATCGCCCGCTCTTCGACGTCCTGACCTGCGTCCATCACAAGACGACGCTCGACAGCGCCGGCCGGCGGCTGACGCGGAACGCCGAGCGATACCTGAAATCGCCGGAAGCGATGGCGCAGCTGTTCGCCGATCGGCCCGATGCGCTTGCCGGATCGCGCGCGCTGGCCGAGCGGCTCGAATACACGATGGCTGATCTCGGCTACCGGTTTCCCGCCTACCCGGTGCCGGCTGGCGAAACGGAGATGTCCTTTCTGCGGCACATCACCGACGCCGGCGCGCGCGATCGCTACAAGCCGTACCACGATCGCGCGCGCGCGCAGATCGCGCGCGAGCTCGATCTCATCGCCAAGCTCGATCTCGCCGGCTACTTCCTCATCGTCTGGGACATCGTCAATTACTGCCGTCAGCACGACATCCTCGTGCAGGGTCGCGGGTCGGCGGCCAACAGCGCGGTCTGCTACAGCCTCGGTATTACCGCCGTCGATCCGATTGCGATGGATCTGCTGTTCGAGCGGTTCCTGTCCGAGGAACGCGGCGAGTGGCCGGACATCGACCTCGATTTGCCGAGCGGCGATCGCCGTGAGCAGGTGATTCAGCACGTCTACGAGAAGTACGGACGGCTCGGCGCCGCGATGACGGCGAACGTGATCACGTATCGCAGCCGCAGCGCGGCGCGCGAGGTCGGCAAGGTGTTGTCGCTGCAGGAGGACGAGATCGATCGCCTGGCCAAGGTGATGAACAACTTCGAATTTACCGATCCCAACGAGACGCTCGGGCGCAATCTCGAAGCGGCGGGTCTGTCGTTCGACATGCCGCGCATGCGCACGTTCGCCGAACTGTGGATGCGCATCCAGGATCTGCCGCGGCATCTGGGCCAGCACTCCGGCGGGATGGTGATTTGCCAGGGCGAGCTGGATGCCGTCGTCCCGCTCGAGCCAGCAAGCATGCCGGGCCGCGTTGTCATTCAGTGGGACAAGGACGACTGCGCCGACATGGGCATCGTCAAGGTCGATCTGCTCGGGCTCGGCATGATGGCGGCGCTGCAGGATGCAATTGAGCTGGTGAATGCGGCCGGTGATGACGACATACCGAGGCACCGAGGCACCGAGACACAACATTCAAATCCCGCAGTGTCTCAGTGTCTCGGTGTGTCGGATTCCGTAAAACCGCCACGCTTCGATCTGGCCCACATCCCTCCAGACGATCCGCTCGTCTACGACCTGTTGCAGAGAGCCGATACCGTCGGCGTCTTCCAGGTCGAATCGCGCGCCCAGATGGCGACCTTGCCGCGGCTGAAGCCGGCCCGTTTCTACGATCTCGTGGTGCAGGTGGCGATCATCCGTCCCGGCCCGATCGTCGGCGACATGGTGCATCCGTACTTGAACCGCCGCGCCGGTCGGGAGCCGGTCATTCCACTGCATCCCTCACTCGAGCCGGTGCTCGCGCGCACGCTCGGCGTGCCGCTGTTTCAGGAGCAGTTGCTGCGCATGGCGATGGTGGCGGCAGGATTCAGCGGCGGCCAGGCCGAGGAACTGCGCCGCGCCATGGGATTCAAGCGCTCCGAGAAACGGATGCGCCAGATCGAAGTGCAGCTGCGCGAAGGCATGGCCAGGCAGGGAATTACCGGCGAGACGGCTGAGCGGATCATCACCTCCATCACGTCGTTCGCGCTCTACGGGTTTCCCGAATCTCACGCCGCCAGCTTTGCGCTGCTGGCGTATGCGAGCGCGTATCTGAAGGTTCATTACCCGGCGGCGTTCTACACGGCGCTCCTCAATAACCAGCCGATGGGGTTCTACCACCCGGCGTCGCTCGTCAAGGACGCGCAGCGCCGCGGTGTGCGGTTTCACCCGATCGACGTGCAGCAGTCCGACTGGCTGTGTCGCGTCGAGGACGACGGCGGCATCCGCATCGGCTTCATGTACGTGAACGGCTTGCGGAAGGACGTGGGACAGGCCATGGCTGCATTCGATCGAACAAAAACGCTGGCACCGCCGCTGCTCTGTGCGAAATGCGGATCGGATGACGACTCGATGATTGAAGTGGTGCGCGATACCCGTGCGGATCGCACCTACTTCTGCAACATCTGCTCGCACGACTGGACCGTGCAGCTGCGGCCTGTCGGCCGCTTCCGATCCATCGAAGACGTGGTGCAGCGGACCGGCCTGCGCCGCGACGAGCTGACGACGCTGGCGGATATCGGCGCGCTCAATGAATTTACGAACGAGCGGCGAAGCGCACTATGGCAGGTGGAGCGGGCGGTCAGGCCGGCGGGGGAGCTCTACGCGGAAAACGCCCAACTTCCAACGTCCACCTCCCAACGTTTCGAACCCGAACGACTCGAACGACTCGAACGACTCGAACGATCCGAACGATCTCCGCTCCGTCCAATGACCGACGACGATCGGCTGCAGGCCGATTATGCGGGGATGGGCCTGACGATCGGGCCGCATCCGATGGCGCTGCGGCGGGGCGAGATGTCGCTGCGCGGCGTGCTGCGTGCCGTCGATCTGCCGAACGCCAGAAACGGCCGCCGTGTACGTGTCGCCGGGATGGTGATTACGCGGCAGCGGCCCGGCACGGCCAAAGGGTTTGTGTTCCTGACGCTCGAGGACGAGACGGGCATTGCGAACGTGATCATCCGTCCCGATCTGTTCGACCGGCAGCGCCTGACCGTCATCCGCCAGCCGTTCCTCATCGTCGACGGCGTGCTGCAGCATCAGGACGGCGTGCTGTCGGTCCGCGCCGAGCGGGTGGAAGGCATGTCGGGAGGGGCGTCGGTCGACGCGCACGATTTTTACTGAGACCGTTTATCGATATCTTTCCTCTTGCTGAACGACGTGTACTAGTGTAGATAGTACACCGTCATGGCGCTGCCGTTCAGCATCGTCATCCGTGCGGGGCGGCCGCTCCACGATCAGGTGGTTTTCGCCGTCACCAAGGCTGTGGTCACCGGTCAGCTCGCCGGGGGGGATGCTTTCCCGTCCGTCCGCGCTCTCAGCCAGGAACTCGGGATCAACCCCAACACCGCTCAGAAGATCGTCGCCACCCTTACTGAACGCGGCCTCCTCCAGGTGCGCCCCGGGATCGGGACGGTCGTTGCGCCCTGGCGTCCGGCCGAGAACGCGACGCGGCGCGCTCTGGTGGCTTCGCACATCGAGCGCCTCGTCGTGGAGGCCAAACAGCTCGGCGTCAGCATGACCGAGGTGCTCGACGCCATCCGCCGTGCATGGAAGTGAGGAACCAGTGGATGCCGCGATTGATGTCACGAACCTGACCTGCCGCTACCGGCGCGTCGAGGCCGTCCGCGACGTCAGCTTTGCCGTCCGGCCAGGAAGTGTATTTGCGCTGCTCGGCCCGAACGGCGCCGGCAAGACGACCACGATTCGGGCGCTGATGAACATCCTGCAGCCGTCGAGCGGAGAAGCGCGCGTCCTTGGCGTGAACTCGCGCACGCTGGGTCCCGCCCAGCTGCAGTCGATCGGTTACGTGTCGGAGAACCAGCAGATTCCATTGTGGATGACCGTTGCGGAACTGCTCGCCTACTGCAAGCCGTTCTATCCGTCGTGGGACGACGCGCTGTGCCACAAGCTACTGGATGACTTCGGCCTGCCGTTGAACGTGCGCATAGAACGGATGTCGCGCGGCATGCGTGTCAAGACGGCCCTCGTATCGTCGCTGGCCTACCGGCCGCGCCTTCTTGTCCTCGACGAGCCGTTCAGCGGGCTCGACCCTGTCGTTCGCGATGATCTGGTGCATGGCGTGCTGGAGCGGGCCGGGGAAGAGCAGTGGAGCGCGCTCGTCTCCTCCCATGACCTCGACGAAGTTGAACGACTTGTCGACGACGTCGCCTTTCTCGACGCGGGACGGATCGTCGTCGCTGAACCGCTGACAACGCTGCAGGGACGGTTCCGCCGGATCGAGGTGACTCTCGCCGATCCGTCAGATGCCACGAACCTCTCCGCTGGTACGAGCTGGATGGCGATGACAACTTCCGGTCGCGTCATCAGGTTCGTCGAGACGGCGTACAGCCCTGCGGAATCGGACGCGCTGATCGCCGCCCGGTTCCCGACGGCACACGTCGAGATTCATCCGATGACGCTCCGCGAAATCTTCGTGACGCTTGCGCGGCAGTCACGCACGCAGCGTCCTGCCAGCGAGGTGGCGCTGTGAACGAAACGATGCATATCGTGCGCAAAGACATCCGGCGTTTGCGCTGGCTGCTGGCGTTGTGGGTGGTGATTCTGGCCGTGCGCGTGGCGGTGCAGTGGGTAACCGGCACGGCCTTCGAGGACTTTACCCCTCGCGCGTTTTTCGTCATGGAAATGGCGACGGTGATCGGCGCTCTCGAGACTCTCATGCTTGCGATGCTCATCGCACGGCTCGTCCACGAAGAGCCGCTCGTCGGATGGAATGGCTTCTGGCTGACGCGACCGTATTCGCGGAAGGCGCTGATCATCGCCAAGCTGCTTGTCGCGGCCGTGGCGTTCGTGCTGCTGCCGCTTGTGGCTGATCTGGTCACAATGGCCGTCTTTCACGCAGGGCTGCGGAGCTGGCTCGAGGCGGCGCCGACATTCGCGCTCAGTCACCTGACATGGGCGCTCATGCTGCTCGTCGTGGCAACCGTTACCGCCGGTCTGGGCGCTTTTTCGCTGGCGATCATCGCGGTGGTCGCCACTGGCGCGCTGGTAATAATGGCGATGCTCGGCGTGGCAGTGCTCTTCGACCCGGAGCCTTCGAACTACGTCGTGTCCATGCAGCCCGATCCAACGCCGGGCCTGGTCGCTTCCGTTCTGTTCAACCTCGCCGCCGTATCCGTGGTGCTGTACCAGTACCATCATCGACGCTGGGGAGTGGCCGTCGCCATCGCCGTTGTCGGCGTGATCGTGACGTGCGTTGCGCCGTCGTTCTGGCCATGGTCGATCGTCCCCGTTCAGGCCGCCGAGGTAGGTGCGTGGGCGCGCGATCCAAAGACCTCATCTCCAGTCGTTACTCGCAAATGGGAAATGCACGTGAACGAATCGTCGTTCGCGCGGGAACGCTCGAGACGCGGCGTATATGCCCCCCTGCGTTTGGCCGGTATGCCGGCAAACTTCAACATCCAGTCCGTCGCCGTTGATGCGAAGCTGACGCTGAGCGACGGAACGCAGCTGACAAGTCGTCATATGGATAGCTGGCAGTCGCCGGTATCCGAGCTGGGCCCCGGCAAACCGTCGCCGTGGGTTGCCGCCGCCGCGCCCGGAGTCAACATCGTCAAGGGGATGGACGAGGCGATCTTGGAGCAGTGGCCGGCCTTGCTGATGCTCACGGACGCGGAATACGCACGCCATCGCGGCAAGACCGGCCGACTTGATGCGACGCTGCACGTCCACGTGTTCAAGACGACCCTGCGCGGAACGGTGCCGCTGAGAGCGGGTGCAGCACTGGACGACGGGGTTTCGCGCGTCGAAATCGTCGCCGCTGTCCCGCGAGCGGGCGGTTACCGCATCAGTGTGCGACAGTGGCGCGCCGGCGCGCCCTGGACGTACTGGCGGGAAAGGACCTACGCATGGCTGCTGCAAAACCGCGGCGCCCGCACGGCTTTGCTGCCCGCTCAATCGGGCGGATTGCCGATGCAGAGTGCGGGAGTTGGCGGCCTTTTCTCCCTGTTCCTGCTCGGCGAAGTCGCATCCCCCGCAATGTCGAATGCCTTTCGGCTCGAAACTGTGCAGTTGGCGTACTCGAACCGGACGCGCTCCGGCGAACTCCTGCCGTTCGACGCTGAATGGTTCAGGGGGGCCGAACTCGCCGTGCTCGAGACGACCTACGCCGGCACGCTGACACGGTCGCTGACACTGGAGGACTTCCGGATTCCGGAGGGACCGGCCGAATAAAAGCCTGCAGCGCGCCGCGCGATTTCGCGGACAATGTCGCGCATGTATCAAGCGCTGCTGTTCGCTCACTCGTGGATCCGCTGGGTCGTCCTGTTGCTCGGCCTGACCGCGTTCGTCTTTGCCGCCAGCGGCCGATTCAGAAAGCGTCCGTGGACGTCGCGCGACGAAGCCGTCGGCCGCTGGTTCGTCATCAGTGTCGACGTCCAGGTGCTGCTCGGACTGGTGCTCTACCTGCTCTTCAGCTCGTTCACGGTGCCGGCGTTGCGCAACCTGGCTGACGCGATGGCCGACACGATCATCCGCTTCTGGGCCGTCGAACACCTCGTCGGCATGCTTGCCGCGACCGCGTTCGCGCATGTCGGCCGGAGGCGAATCCGCAAGGCCCCCGACGCGGCGCGAAAGCACTTTACCGCCGCGGTCTTTTTTGGCCTCGCGCTCGTGCTGATGGTGATCTCGATTCCGTGGCCATTCGGCGCGACGGGGAGGCCGATGTTCCGGGCCGGTTAGCAGTTCCTGTCGGGCGGGTGCCGTCGCAGTCCGGTTCCACCGAGACGGACCCGCCAGCCTTATTTCCTGGTGTAAACGATCGCGTGGCGGTTCCCGCAGTCGATCTTGCCCTGCCCGCCGTCGGGGAGTTCGACGTTCAGCGTGCGCCACAGCGTGAGCTCCCCCCTGAGCGGGATGTAGACCTCGCGCATCACGTTGGTGAAGCCACCGTTCCGCGCCCGCCGTATCGTGATGGCGAGCCAACCGGCGTCGACTGTCGCCGTCGCCGTACGGCCGTCGTTGAGAACAGTCTGTGTGCCATCCAGTTTGACGGTGCCGCTGGTTGCGGTCGCGCCGTGATTCGCGGCAGCGGCCAACGCGATCTCCGTGGCCGAAACCTTGACGGTAATGGTGTCTGGCGGATTGACGCCGCAGATGCCGCCCGCACCGCGCGCCGGATCGCGGACCCAGGTGCCTTCGAGGTTGGTCAGCTTGTCAGTCAGCGGAATCGGTGCCTGCGCCGCCGAGCGGGCGACATCACCGCACGCCAGAACCAGCGCGAGCAGCACGGTCCTTGTCATGCCAGCATCCAACATTGCAGGAGCGTGTTACCGGCGTGTGACGGCGCGCCCGCGTCGCTTCGTTTTGCGCGCGGAACCCGCCGTACGCCGGCTATTTCTTCGCAATGTCGGTGTCGTGCACGATCCGGCCATTGACGACGGTCATCGCCGCGCGGATCTGCTTGATCTCGACCTCAGGCACCGTGAAGTAGTCCTTGTTGAGGACGACGAGATCGGCCAGCTTCCCGGGCTCGATGGTGCCGATCCTGTCCTCCATTCGAAGGAACCAGCTGTTGTTGCGCGTGAACAGGCGCAGCGCTTCCTGACGCGTGATCTGCTGATCGCCGTTCACCTTCGCACCGAAAGAGTTCACGCCGGTGACGGCGAAATAGATGTGCAGCCAGGGGTTGAGCGGGGCGATGTGGACGCCGTCGCCGTGCATGCCCGCCTGGATGCCGTGGTCGAGGATCGTGCGGAACGGTGCGCCGACGATCACCTTCGGATCCGTTGACGTCACCCAGCGGAAAGCGGCCATCTGAACGCCACAGCCGAGCGCCTTCAGGCGCGTCAGCAAATCTGGCGTGACGGCGGGTACATGGTGCACCACCCACCGCTGCGCAGTGATGTTGAACTCCTTGTTCACCTCTTCGTAGGCGTCAACAACCTGCTGCAGGCCTTTCAAATCCTGAACGCTGTTCTCGTTGTGCCAGCCCGCCTGCGCAACGAGGCGCTGCGCTTCGCGCCACACCGCGCCTGCGCCAAGCGGTGCGGCCCATTCGCCGATCGATCCGGTCATCACCATGTCGTCGCCGAAGTACTGGAACTGGTTGCGCAGCCGTTCCTTGAGCTCCGGCAGGGCGGGGTCGCTCTGGTTCTGCAGGAAGTTCATCTGCAGACGGACGGTCGCCTTCCCAGCGCGGTGCAGCGCGAGCCACGAGTCGTACATTCGGTACTGGTCGAGGTTGGACAGGATCTGACTCGGATGCAGCGGACCGGGAGTCGGAAACAGCACCTGATCGAGGTGCGCGCTGAGGCCGACGGCCGCCGAGTACGCCATCGCTTCGGTCGTGCTGCGCAGCTTGTCGTCGAACGTCTGCGCACGCCGGAGGTGGAAGAGCGCGCTCGCCGCAGGTCCACCGCCGGCGAATCCGGCCATCGCGATCGTGCCGTCGTCGGCGACGGCGACCGGTTTGATGTCGGGGTGAACAGGCGGGGCCGCATCCAAGGCGTCGAAGAGCTTCTTCCCCAGACTGTTTGTGACGGCCGGGCCCGTGAAGCGCTCGTAGAGCAGCACCGGCCTGTCAGACACCGCGTCGTCGAGTTCCCGGCGAGTCGGGCGGCGACGTTCGGCCCACTGGATCGGGATCCAGCCGCCCATCGACGTAATCCACTGGCCCTCGGGAACGTCGCGACGGCGGGCGGCAAGCGCCTCCTGGATCTCGCGGATGGACGACGTGTTTTCCAGGATCGTGTGATAACCGGGACGGTTGGCGAGGCTGACGATGTGCACGTGCGCTTCGATCAGGCCCGGAACGACCGTGCGTCCGCCAAGGTCGATGGTGCGCAGATTCGGGATGTTTCGCGGCACCGAGTCACCGACGCTGATGAATCGGCCGTTCCTGATCGTGACGACCCGCGCCACGCTGTTCCGGCCATCCATCGTATGAATGCTGCCGTTCACGAGCGCGAGCGTTTCGTCGGCCGTCGGTGGAGGCGGCGTCGCCTGGGCGGCGGCAATGCCGACGGCAGGACCGGCACTGACCCCGGCCGCAGCGGCCGCCGCGGTCTGGAAGAACTCTCTGCGTGAAATGGCCATCAGCGCTCTCTCCGAATGCGGCCGAGGAATGCGCCCGCAGCCGCCGCGAAATCATCTGTCCACTCATGACCGCCGTCAAACACACACGTCTCCACACGCGGACAGATGCCGTTCAATCGAGCGACGTCGAGCGTCATCTTCTCGTCGGTGTACCAGGTGTCGCCGCGGCCGCGGCCGATCAGCACAGGGGGCAGCTTGAGCGGCGCGGAGACGTCGGGGGGCACGTCGGCGGCCAGCACGATGACGCCCGCCGAACGGACATTCGCGGCGGCACGGTATGCCATGGCGCCACCTTGAGAAAAGCCGACAAACACGACCGGCGAGTCGACACGGAACTCGTCCTGGACGGCGGCGACGACGTCCGCGACGTAGCGGATGTTGTCGGCAAGAGCGTGCTCACGATCGAGTCGCGTCATCCAGCTGGCGACGATCCGCTGATCCTTGGTGTAGAACGGGTGCAGCGCCTGCACGGCGACGCACAGCCAACCGGTTGCTTCGCGTACGCGCTCGAGAGCAGCCAGACTGGCATCGGCTAGCTCGCCGTAGCCGTGGAAGCTGATCAGGGCAGGCCACGGTCTGGGTGAATCCGGCAACCGAACCAGATAGCGGCCGTGAACGCGCGCCTCGATGGTTCGCACTGCTGGATCCTGTTCCATTCGGTGATTGTTTCACCTAAGCTCTTCAATAGGCGAGTCAAAGATCGCCGGAAACGAATTGGGCCTCCGAATCGGCATCGACGTCGGCGGGACGAAAATCGAAGGGGTCGCGCTGGCCGGCAGCGACGAAGTCGGCCGGATCAGAGTCGCAACACCCCGCGACGATTACGACGCGACAGTTGAAGCCATCAGCGCCGTCACAAAGGACCTCGAAACCCGGGCGGGCGGCCGCGGCAGCGTCGGCGTCGGCATCCCCGGC
>Ga0111539_10009781_pt1 | contig 12103 bp, 10 predicted proteins | sample RhiMethybrSRZTD1_FD_79667 | JGI IMG/M metagenome (GOLD analysis project Ga0111539, IMG submission 79667) | Populus rhizosphere microbial communities from Tennessee, USA - Rhizosphere MetaG P. TD hybrid SRZTD1 (version 2) (version 2) | ecosystem: Host-associated > Plants > Roots > Rhizosphere >...
GAAGCCCAGGATCGTGCCCCGCCACTATCACGTCCCCGCAAGCCACACCGCCGTCGGCCATCTCATCCCGCAAGAACAGTTGGAGGACCCACCGTCATGACCATCAACGTCGCCCTCGCCGGTGCCGGCGCGTTCGGCATCAAGCACCTCGACGCGATCAACCTGATCGACGGCGTGAAGGTGATCTCGCTGGTGGGCCGCGAGCGCGCCAAGACCGAAGAGGTCGCACGCAGATACGGGATTCCGCACGTCACCACCAACCTGGCCGACAGCCTGAAGGTGAAAGACGTCGACGCCGTCATCCTGTGCACGCCCACGCCGATGCACGCGACGCAGGCGCTGGCCTGCCTGGTCGCCGGCAAGCACGTGCAGGTCGAGATCCCGCTGTGCGACAGGCTCACCGACGGGCAGGCGGTGGTCGCCGCCGCCCGGGCGAGCGGCAAGATCGCGATGTGCGGCCACACCCGCCGGTTCAACCCGAGCCACCAGTGGGTGCGGCAGCGGATCGTGACGGGCGAATTCAACATCCAGCAGATGAACGTGCAGACCTACTTCTTCCGGCGCACGAACATGAACGCGCTCGGCCAGCCGCGCAGCTGGACCGACCACCTGCTGTGGCACCACGCGGCGCACACCGTGGACCTGTTCGCCTACCAGACCCGAAGCCCGATCGTGAAGGCGAACGCGCTCCAGGGTCCGATCCACCCGACGCTGGGGATCGCGATGGACATGAGCATCCAGCTCGCGGCCGCGAACGGGGCGCTCTGCACGCTCAGCCTGTCGTTCAACAACGACGGGCCGCTCGGTACGTTCTTCCGCTACATCGGCGACAGCGGGACGTACATCGCGCGCTACGACGACCTGTTCAACGGCAAGGACGAAAAAATAGACGTCTCGAAGGTCGCCGTGTCGATGAACGGCATCGAGCTGCAGGACCGGGAGTTCTTCGCCGCGATCCGCGAGGGCCGGGAGCCCAACGCCAGCGTGGCGCAGGTGCTGCCCTGCTACGAGGTGCTGGACGGCCTCGAGCGGCAGCTCGCGTGAGCGCGACGATGGCGTCGCCGGGCCGACATTTCGAGGACTTCACCGTGGGCCTGCGCTTCAGGTCACCCGCTGTCGTCGCCATGACCGCGGAACGAATCAAATCATTCGCCGCCGAGTTCGACCCGCAGCCGTCCCACCTGGACGAAGGCGCAGCACGCGAAACCATTTTCGGCGGATTGGTGGCCAGCGGCTGGCATACCGCCGCGGTGGCCATGCGCCTGATCGTGGACAGCGATCTCGGTCTATCCGGTCGAGGCGCGGGGGTCGCGATCGAGTCGATGCGATGGCTTCGGCCGGTTCACCCCGGCGACAACCTACGTGTCGAGGGCACCGTCACCGAGACCCGCCCGTCTCTCTCGCGCGGCGACCGGGGGGTGGTGAAGTTCACGGCCCTCGTCTACAACCAGCGCGACGAGCTCGTGCTGGACGGCACGCACATCGTCATGGTGCTCCGCCGCGACACTGCCGTATGAAGGCCCAGCGCGGCCTCGCCGCGCAGCAATCGTCTATTCTGGCTCCGGGGCGGGGGCCGCAGGCGCCGGAGCTTCGGCCGGAGGTGCCGCCGCAGGCTGTTCGGGCGCCGCTGCCGGCGCCGCCGGAAGCACTTCAGGTGGCGGCTTATGCCCTCCGATCTGCGTGGTGAAGTCGAAGATGTAAAGAATGCCCACGCCGGCCGCGCGCGTCGTCGAGCCCGGCGCGATCGGAACGACGGGCGGGAAGAACGCATGACTTCCGGAGCGGCCGTTGGCAAGCTCGTAGACCGAGGCGTAGATGTCGACGTTCTTCGCCGGGCTGAAAGTGTAGCCGACCGACCACTGGCGCCCATCGAGGCCATTCGTCGTGCAGGGCCCACCCCCCGCCATCGTGCACCGGCCAGCCTGGGCGAAGCCGATTGAGCCCCACAGCGTGTGCGGGCCAATGCGCTGCTGGACGGCCCCCAGGATCGCGTCGCGCTGGTAGCTGTTCACCAACCCGGCCGTCATCTCGTCCGTCCGATACGTCAAGCGTTCCGCGATTCCCGCCACCCGGGTGCCGGTGGGGAGCTTCACCCACGCTACGATTTCGTGGCCGTCGTCCCTCGAGCTCGGATTCGTGAGCGTAACTCCAGGCGATCCACCGAGCCAAGAGAGGCCGAAGTAATCGAGGTGCATCTGGTACGCATAACGAACGCTCAACGGTCCGACGTCATAGCTGGCAAGCGCCGACAATATCCAAGGGTTAGTCCCTGGCTCGGTGGCGTTTGCTCTCGTGCGGCTCTCGTTCAGTCCGGCCGCGAGCCGGGCAGAGAGCCCGTGCCACGTGGGCGTCCAGTATTGAATGCTGTTGCCCTGGCGGCGGATGAACGTCGCATCCGCTCTGCTGGTCGCTCGTCCACCCTGTGTCGTGACGATCGGGATGTTGAAGCCGGGATTGCCGGTCACCGCATTATCGAAGGGGTTGAGGCCCCGGGTCGGACCGACGAACACGGCTGCGTAGTAATACGGTGTTTCCCACTGGCCGATGAAGATCGTGCCGAAGTCGCCCGCCAAGCCGACGGCGCTGTTGCGCGAGGCCCATGGAGCCGCGTAGACGGATTGGTCGCCGTCAGGGTTCACCATGCTCTCGACCTGGAACCAGGCCTTGATGTGCTCGTTGAACCGAAGTTCCCCCCGAAAGCCGATGTTGGATGTGCCGGAGGTGACACGAAACCGGTTGGGCAGGTTCTCGCCCGTGTAATCGGACGCAATAACCTGACTCGCGCCGCCGGTCTCGGGTGAGAGGCCGGGTGCTGTGGCTCCAGTCGTGCGGAAGTTGTCCAAGAAGGGTAGCAGCGTGCCGTAGACACTGAACTGGGCGTCCTGCGCGGATGCAGACAGGGGCAGTGCGATCCCGACCAGGGTCAAAAGAAGTGCGCCGCATTTCATGGCTGTCTCCTCAAAGTGAAGGCGCCGTGGCCCTCAGTTTCAGGCTACCTGATAACATGAAATGACCCCCGTCCACAACGAAGCGAGGGCGCGATTCGAGGAATGTGTCCCCGAATCGCGCCCCGAATCACCGGCCGGCTCGGCGTCTCCGGCCCGCGGCCGCTACTACTGGGCGACGCAGTTGGCCACGGCGACCGGCCAGATGGCAGCGGCGGTCGCCTTGCTTCCCGCGGCGGTGGGGTGGATGCCGTCACTCGTGTATTCGTTGTGTCCGTTCCAGGCCGTACGCAGATCCAGCCAGTAGCACTTGGGCGACGTCAGACCGTCGCACTTTGCTTTCATCATCGGTCGCAACTGATCGAGGCACGACTTGAGCGACGCGAACTGCGACCCGATGGGATCGGGATAGAAGAAGTAGAGAACCTTCTCCGTATTTTTCTGAGCCATCAACTGGAACAGTTTGTCGGCGCCCGTCAAGGCTGCGGAAGGATTGTTCGCCTGGAGGCAATCGTTGCCGCCGCCGTCCATGATCACGTATTTGATGGTCCCCGAGCTCGAGACGGCTTTGTTGTACTGGTCTACGTTTCCGTTCGCGCCGGCGATGGTCGTTCCGCTGACGGAGTTGTCGACATATCTCTCACTCGAGGGCAGGGACCCCGCCGCCTTGGCGAGGGTCTCGAGCTCCGTGGTGATCTGGTGCGACAATGCGATGAAGGACTCGCCCAGGATGGCGACATCCTTGCCGTGGGTCTGTCCCTTGACACAGGCGCCCGTCGATCCGGCGCTTCCGGTCGTGCCCGCGCTGCCTGTGGTGCCAGCGGATCCTGTCGTGCCCCCGCGCCCGCCGACACTACCCCCGGCGCCTCCCCGGCCGCCGGCGCCGGCTGTTCCGCTTCCCCCTGAACCAGCGATCGCGCTTCCTCCGGTGCCACCGCTCGACCCGGCGGCGCTGCCTGCGTAGCCGCCCGTGCCCGCGCTGCCCGTGGTGCCGGCGGAGCCTGTGGTGCCGGCGGAGCCTGTGGTGCCTGCGGAGCCTGTCGTCCCTGCGGAGCCTGTCGTCCCGGCGCTTCCGGTTGTGCCGGCAGCGCCGGTGGTGCCCGCGCTTCCGGTCGTACCGGCGCTACCGGAGGACCCGCCGGCGGAATTCCCGCTTCCTCCGGTCCCCGTGCTGTCTCCTGGATCTGCCAAACAGCCGAGCAGCCCGGTGCTCGCCAAGCCGACGGCCACTAATACAGACAGGGTGCTTCTTTGCAGGATGCGCATGGGGATCACCTCCGCGTACATTGACGCCGATCAGGTCGCAGTCGCGGCACTCTCCGAAACCAGTCCAAGAAAGTTTCTCGGACGCGCCGTGGCAGTGCGGCGGCTCGCCCCGGACGGCCTATATCAGGTGTCCTGATACCACGGCGCGCCATCGTTTTCCATGTTATCAGGCAACCTTAAACTACGGACAGGCGCCTCGTTTCCGTTCCGGGGCGTGCCGCGGGCGCGCTGCTAAGGCAGGGGATGCCGCTTGAGCAGGGGCCAGGCGATGCCGCCGTTGTTCGATCCCTGGCCGCCGCCCTGCATCGTGCACAGCACCACCTCGACGCCGCCGTTGCAATTGGAGTGGGTCGAGCATCCGTTGCTGTCTTGTGCCGACGGCGCGTCGGTGCACTGGTCGATATCGGCCCACTTCTGGAAGGTGCCCTGCGCGCCGAGGAACGTGACCGGCATGCCGGGAACGAGGGCAGAAGGTCCGCCGGCGTACGGCACGAGTTGGTCCGCGGTGCCGCGGAAGTTGATCACCGTGATCGGGCGGGGCGGCTGGCAGTCGCCAACATTCTCTTGCATCAGATCGAAGGAGGAGGACGCCACCGCCGCGAACACGTCGGCCGCGTGGCAGGCGAGGTACTGGGCCATGCCACCACCGATGTAGACGCCGGCAGCATAGACCCGCTTGGGGTCGATGCAGGCCGTCGTGCTGACCTTCGCCACCAGCGCCCTGACGAAGGCGACATCGTCCACGTTCGCCACGCAACACGGGCCGACGTTCCAGGCCTCCATCGAGGGACCGGCGAGGCCCGTTGGGAAGACCATGATCGCGCCTTCCGGATCGGTCTGGGCCGGATAGGGCGAGATCCCCTGCTGCTGCGCACCCGAGCCAGCCAGGGCGTGAAAATCCAGGAGGAGCGGCACGGGCTTGCTGCCGTCGTACGCGGGAGGCACGTGCAAGACATAGCTGCGGCTGCGGCCGTCCACCTGAAGCGTCTCCGTCGTGTCGTTCGGCGGCAGCGCGGGCGACGGGCAGGTGACGGGCGTGCCCGTGTCGGGTCCGCCGTCTCCCGCGGGCGGGCGCGTGATGGCGTCGAGGTCGGCGCGCGAGCACGACGCCGCCACGATGAGTCCAGCGAGCGTCAGCCACGTGCGCCGGCGCGATCGCCTCACAGCCACGCCCCGATCGTGAGGGTGAGGAGCAGGTTCGGCCGCGCGGACGTCGCGACCACGGCACCCACGAAGCGAACCGCGGGATACGGCTCGGCCAGCTGCGCGTGCGCCGCGAGCGAGAGGGTGAAGCGATCGGGTAAGCGCAGCGACGCACCGAGGCCCGCGTCGGCGAGAAACGACCACTGGTCCAGGACGCGGCCCAGGTTCGGCGTGTCGGCGCGTCCTTCGACCGACGTGCGCAGAACGCCGGCGGACAGCGTCGCGAAGGGACGCAACCGCGCGCCCGCGCGGAAACGAAAGCTGCCGCCGAGCAGCCCATACGCCTGCGCCACCTGGGCGCTCCCCGCCAGACCCTCGACGGTCGAACGCGTCCCGAGGCCGGCCAGGGCCGCCTGGGCGAGAAACCAGGAGCGCAGCGACCAGCCGAACCGCACCAGGGGCAACAGCGCGGGACCGACGCCGTCCAGGCTCATGACCCCGGCGCCACCGACCTCGACGCCGAACCGCTCCGGGTGTCGGGCGAGCCGTTCCGTCTCCACGAAGGCGACGACGGCGGGCGGCGGCGCGGTCCCGGGTTCGTTCCGCCGATCGTGCGCCGCCAGATCGATCTCGAGAAAGCTCGAGCGCAGAAGCTCGATGGCTCTGATCGCCAGCGTCTCGGACGCGCGCGTGGCCGACGGTTCGAAGGGCACCCGGCGCACGACCGACTTGCCCGTCACCTTGTCGATCACCCAGACCTCGACGGAATCGGGCGACAGATCGCCGACGATGGCGACCACCGCGTCGGCCCCGCGCCGGGCCGCCAGCTGTTCGAGGCGGGCGCGCGAATCGCCGGCCGCGCTCCCCGCCGCGTCCGCGCCTTCGAGGATCTCCGTCTCGAAGCCCGCCGAGATCAGCTCGCCCTTCAGCCGCACGAGCGTCTCGATCATCACCGGCGGCGAGTTCGCCGGCGGCACGATCACCACGCTGGCCGCGCGCGCGGGCGCCGCCCCGAACAACCAGGTCGACGCGAGAATCGCCAGGTGGAGCAAGATAGACAGCAGCCGCACGCCCTCGCTTCGCTCGGGAGCAGCTGGCGCGAGTCGGCGCACGCGCGGTGCCGTCAGGGCGCGCGCACGAACGCCCGCGCCGGCCCCGCATAGGTGCCGCCGGGGAAACGCCGGAGATACTCCTCCGCGAACGGGCGTGCCCGGGACGGCCCCCCCAGCTTGCTCATCAAGGTCATCTTTCGTCCCAGCGCCTCCGACGCGTACGTGCCGGTCGGAGCCCGCGTGAGGTATTCATCGTACCACTCGATCGCGCGGGCCAGCCCGCGATCGCTCGCCTCTTCCACGCGGCCGAGCCGGAAGGCCCCGTCGAGTGAACGCGGCGAAGCCGGGAAGCGCCGGCGCTCGGCGAGCAACGCGTCGCGCGCGAGGTCCATCCGGCGGCGGTAGCGGGCGGCATCGGCCAGCGCCAGCAGATCGTCGCTCGACGCCCTGTCCAGCGTCGCTCTCAGACCGGCCTGCTCGGCCTCGGCGAGGATACGGTCGAGATGCCCGGCGGCCAGCGCCCCGGTCCAGCGGCGATCGTTGTCCAGCCTGGCGGGATCGAGCTTGCCCGCGCGTGAAGTCGGGGCGGACTTCCCCGCCAGCGCGGCAGGCCTGTCGGACGCGGCGGACGGCCGCTCCGCGGGCGGTGCCGCCGCGCGCGCCGCAGGACCGGCCGGGGCGTCGATCCACTCGTCAGGCTTCTGTTCGCTGATCACCGTCTCGCCCTGGGGCAGGTTGATCAGCAGGCGCTGGCCGGCCCGGAGCGCGATCTCGCCGCCCGTCGCCGGCCCGCGCACCGTCACGCTGCCGTGTCGGAGCTTGAGGTCGAACGTCTCGGTCGCGGCGTCCCATGACACCGTGAACACGGTCCCCTTGACCGTGACGAGGAACGGGCCGACGTCGACCTGCCAGCGCCGGTCAGTCGCAGGTGCAGGCGTGACCAGAAAGGACGCGGCGCCGTGCTCGATGGCGATGCGCGCGCCCGAGGCGTCGACCGCGCGCAGGCGGCTGCGCGTCCCCGGCTTCAGGATGAACTCCGTTCCCTCGGAGAAGAACAGCTTGATCCCCCCGCGGCCCGACTCCTGCAGGTATCCGCCGTCGCCGAGGTTGCCGCCCTCGACCCGGTAGGTCAGCGCGGGCAGCTCCGAGGGGGCGGGCAGACGCGAGGGCCCGGAACGAACGACGCCCATGGCGACCAGCGCCGCAGTCGCCGCCAGCGTCCCGACCAGCGACCAGCGCATGATCGACGAACGCCCCGCCGATCGTTGCGCTGGGCCGGCGTTCAGGCGGGAGCGAAGCGCGGCGAGGCCGCTGTCGAGCTGCGCGGGCGTGGGCGGTCGCGCGCTGCCGCGCGCCATCCCCGCCAACGCTGCGAGCGCCCGCCGTCCCCTGCTCTCGCCCGTGGTGGTCATCGAAGGAACCCCTTCTCGTCGAGGAACCCGGCCAGTCCGGGATCGGCTTCGATCCAGATCGTCAGCTTGCTGGTGGCCCGTTCCAGCGCACGCTTCACGGTCGAAATCGAGAGTTCCATGTGGGCGGCGATCTCGTCCACAGTCATGGACTCGAGATGGCGCAGCGCGAAGACCAGCCGATGCCGCGGCGCCAGTCGGTCGAGGAGCGCATAGAACCTGCGCAGCAGATCGCGGGACTCCATGTCCATCAGCTCGCCGCCCAGGTCGACCAGTGTCTCCGGTCGCTGGAACGAGAGCCAGGCCCGCGTCTTCCTGCGGCGTAGCTCGGTCTTGAGCAGGCGAATCGCGAACGAGAAGATGAAGCTGCGCAGCCGCTCGGGCGCGCGCAGAGTCCGGGCCTTGACGAACACCCTGTGGAAGACCTCCTGCGCGACGTCCTCGGCCTCGGATTCCGAGCCAAGCGTGCGCGTCGCGAACATGATGACGGCCGGCGCGAAGCGGTTCCAGGTCTCCGCGATCGCCCACGGGCTCCCGGCCATCAGGGCGCGGGCCAGCTCACGGTCGCTCGTGTCGCCGGGGTCGGGAGCGACCACCAGGGAGACGGGCATTTGCGTGCGGCGCGTCGACATGTGCTCGTTGATCAAGGCCCGTCAGCAGTCGCATTGATCGCGGTGGACTGGCTCACATTTTCTGCGAGGTCATCCGGCATGACGCGGGCGGCTAGGGCGCGCTGGTCACCTTCAGCATCACGACGCCGTGGCTCGGGACGGATGACGCGGTGTAAGAGCCGGTGAACGTTCCGAGATCGGTGTGGCTCCAGAGATCGCGGACGGTGGCGGCGCCGGTGGGGATGCCGAGCGCGCTCCACTGGGCGGTGATGGACGCGGCCGCGGTGCCACGGTTGAACAGCGCCACCGCCCGGGTGTTCGTGCCCGATAGCGTCTTCGACCAGACCTCGAGGTTCGTGGCGGGCGTCGCGACGCGTCGGCCCTGAACACCCATCGGATCCTGATCGACGGCGATCACCTCGCTGTTCGTGAGCGTCGTCCGCGTCGCCGCGCTCATGCTGCGCAGGTCGTTTCCCGCGATGAGCGGCGCCGCCATGATCGCCCACATGCTGAAGTGGGCCCGTCCCTCGGTGTCGTTGATGCCGTTGTTGCCGACCTCCAGCATGTCGGGGTCGTTCCAGTGGCCGGGGCCGGCGTACGAATAGAGGTCGCGGTTTTGGTCGATGAGCCCGACCACCGACGACCAGCTGGCGTTGATGTCGAAGCCGATGCGCCACATGTTGGCGATCGTCGGCAGGTTGATCGAGCAGCTGTTCTGCGTGCACCCCGTCCCGTCGCCCGGGTTGATGCTGTAGAAGATCGGGCGGCCGGTCGCGCGCAGCGCGTCCCGCATCACGGCGAATCCGCTCAGCGCATTCGTGCACTTGTCGTACTTGAGGTAATCGATGCCCCACGACGCGAACGTCTGCGCGTCGGTCGTTTCATGACCGAGGCTGCCGACGGCGACCGAGGGGCTGATGCCGCCGTAGATCCCGACGCAGGTGGTGGGGCCCGGCACCTCGTAGATCCCGATCTTCAGGCCCTTGCCGTGCACGTAGTCGGCGAGCGCGGGAATCCCGCCCGGGAACTTGCTCGTGTTCCAGCGCAGCTTGCCGCTGGAGTCGCGTCCGTCCATCCAGCAGTCGTCGAGGTTGACGTACTGGTAGCCGACGTCTTTCATTCCGCTCGACACCATCGCGTCGGCGATCCCCTTGATGAGGCTCTCGCTGATGTTGCACTGGAACAGGTTCCACGAGTTCCAGCCCATCGGCGGCGTGGCGCCGAGAATGCCGCTGGTTCCCGCGCCGCCGGCGGATCCGCTCGCGCCGCCGCCCGCCGCGCCGCCGCGGCCGCCCGTCGATCCGCCGCCGCCCGAGCTACCGCCGTTTCCACTCGTTCCACCTCCGCCGGTGCCACCACGCCCGGCGGCGCCGCCGGTGCCGCCGCGGCCGCCCGAGCTGCCGCCGCTGCCCGCGCCTCCAGTTGCCGCGCCCGCGACGCCACCGCCGCCCGTCGTCCCGCCGCGTCCGGCGGCCCCCGCGAGGCCGCCGCTTCCGGCCGCGCCGCCGGATCCAGACGCGCCGCCGGTGCCGGCGCCGCCGCCCGCGCCGGCAGTCGCGGCGCCGCCTGTCGATCCACCCCGATTGCCACCCGCATTGCCGCCCCGATCGCTCGCGCCGCCCGAGCCGGCGGCGCCGCTGCCGCCCGTGGCGCCGGCCGCGCCGCTGACGCCGCTCTGGCCACCGGTCCCGGGACCACCGCCGGTCCCGGGGTCGCCATCACCAGGCGACGGCGAGCACCCGATCAGCGCCAGCGAGAACAGCAGGCCGGCGAGACCAGGACGCATTCCTGGCGCGACAGCCCTCCACGGCCTGCTGCCGGGCAAGAAAACCATGCGGACAATTGTCGGAGCGTCGCCATTTTTGCGACGGAAAGTGAGATATCGCCAGAAATGACAGATGACGTCGAATATGAGATGCGCCCGCGAGATCACACCCCTGCGACCCGGGAATCGTTCTCCGAATGCGTGCGAGATTTCTGCTTTCGGCGCTCGCCGCGTGCCTGGCGCTGCTGGGCTGTGGACCGGGCGAGTCTGGCGGACCCTCGGGGACCGGCGGGAGCACGGGCGCGGGTGGTGTCGGCGGCAGGGGCGGGTCCCCGGGCACCGCCGGGACGATGGCGAGCGGCGGCAGCTCGGGCGGCAGCGCGGGCGGCGCTGGTACGGGGGGCGGCGCGGGAACAGCGACCGGGATGGCAGGCGCGACCGGCACCGGCGGCAGAGGCGGCGCGAGCGGGGGGGCTGGCACCACCGGCGTGGCCGGAAGCGGCGGCGCAGGCGGTAACGGCGGCACAGGCGGAAGCGGCGGTGCCGGTGGAGGCGGCGGGGGGGCAACCGGCCGCGGCGGCACGGGCGGCGCCGGCGGTGGCGCAGCGGGACGCGGCGGCGCGGGCGGGACCGGCGGCGGCGCAGGCGGACGCGGCGGTTCGGGAGGGAGCGGTGGCGGTGGCGGTGGTAACCAGGATGCGTCGGTGTCGGACGGCGCGTCCGACGGCGGCGCCGGATATATGCCTTGCCCGACGACCGCGGGGACGGCCTGCGTGGTGCTGCCGCTCGGCGACTCGATCACCGAGGGCTATCTCCCGTCGGGCGCCAACGGCGGGTATCGCGTCGAGCTGTTTCGCCAGGCGGTGCGCGCCGGCAAGAACATCACGTTCGTCGGAACACAGATGAACGGACCAACCACCGTCGAGAACCGGACGTTTCCGCGGCGCCACGAAGGGCGCGGCGGCTACACCATCGCGGGGGGAGGGCAGGGGGCGATCGCGGGCAGCGTCACCGACACCGCGATCTCGACGTACCACCCGAACATCGTGCTCCTCATGATCGGGACCAACGACATCAACGGCAACATCAACGTCTCGACCGCGCCCACGCGCCTCGGCCAGCTCATCGACGAGATCATCATGGACGCACCGACGGCGCTGGTGGTCGTCGCGACGATCATCCCGATCGCGAACGACGGCACGAATCAGCGGATCCCGAACTACAACGCCGCGATCCCGGGCCTCGTCGCCACCCGCGTCGCGGCTGGAAAACACGTGATGCTGGTCGACAACTACGCGGCGTTCGTCAGGGACTCGAACTTCCGGACCACGCTCATGATCGACAACCTGCACCCGAACGACGCCGGTTACGCGCGCCTCGGGCAGACGTTTTACGACGCGATCGCACCGCTCCTGCCCGCCGGGCCCTGATCGTTCCCGGCTCCCGTGTTCACGGGCAGCCGACCTCCGCGTCGGGGACACCGGGGATGCACATGGTGCACCGAAGGGTGAGGTTCCCCGGCGGATCGCCGGTTCCCTGCGGATCCGCCTGCACGACGACCGAGACGCCGCTGCAGCCGCTGCCGCCGGGGACCACGTGCCAGCACTCACCCGCGCCGCCGGTGTCGTCACACGATGCCACGCCGGCTCCGGTGTCGCTGTTGACGACGGTGCAATCGTCGCGCGTCGTGCCGGGGCGCTTCGCGATCCGCCCCTGGATGCAGGGCGCGTTGACGTACCGGACGATGTTTTCGGCGATGTTGCCCAGCGCCGGCGCGAAGTTGTCGGCACAGATCGATTGCAGGCGGCCGTTCGCGCCGAAATGGCCGACGAGCTCGGCGATGCGCACGGCGGGATCGGCGAAGCTGCCGTCGGCGGCCACACAAGAGTGCACGATCTGGGGCCACGGGCAC
>Ga0111539_10009782_pt1 | contig 12103 bp, 11 predicted proteins | sample RhiMethybrSRZTD1_FD_79667 | JGI IMG/M metagenome (GOLD analysis project Ga0111539, IMG submission 79667) | Populus rhizosphere microbial communities from Tennessee, USA - Rhizosphere MetaG P. TD hybrid SRZTD1 (version 2) (version 2) | ecosystem: Host-associated > Plants > Roots > Rhizosphere >...
AGGCAGCGACCCACAGCTCCGCGACCAGTACGTGGTCTACTCGGCACACTGGGATCACCTCGGCATTGGTGCCCCCGTCAACGGCGACAAGATCTACAACGGTGCGCTCGACAACGCATCAGGTGTCGCCCAGGTGCTCGAGATCGCGCGCGCGTTCACCGCCGTCGAGCCGCGGCCCAAACGGTCGGTACTGTTCCTGATGGTCGGTGCCGAGGAGCAGGGTCTGCTCGGCTCGCAGCATTACGCCGAGCAGCCCGTCTATCCGCTGGCGAAGACGCTGGCCGCTATCAACATTGACGGAGTGAATCAGTGGGGCCGCACCAAGGACATCACCGTTATCGGCATGGGCGCATCCGATCTCGATGACTATCTACGTGACGCGGCCGCCAAACAAGGTCGCGTGCTGCGGCCCGACCCGGAATCAGAGAAGGGCTTCTACTATCGGTCCGATCACTTCAACTTCGCGAAGAAGGGCGTGCCCGCGCTCTACACGGACACCGGCATCGACTTCGTCGGCAAGCCCGCCGAATACAGCCAGCAGAAGCGCGACGAGTACACGAACAAGGACTATCACGCGCCGTCCGATCAGGTGAAACCAGACTGGGATCTCAGCGGCGCCGCCGACGATGCGCAGCTGCTGTTTCTGGTTGGCTACAACGTGGCGAACGCCTCGAAGTTCCCGGACTGGAAGCCAGGCAACGAGTTCAAGGCCACACGCGACGCGATGTTGAAATAACGTTCGGGTCGTTCGAACCGTTCGGGCCGTTCGGGCCGTTCTAGGCGTCCGGACGATCCGATTCGAGCAGCTGACGCACAGCCGCCGTCACCAGCTCCGGCTCATCGAACTGGATCCAATGGCTGCTGCGCGCCGCAATGACGTGACGGCCGCCGCGTGACGCGTCTGCCAGGGTGCGCTGCACGTCGATGTGTTCTCGAGGTTGATTGCCGCTGGAGATCACGATGGTGGGGATCTCCGGCGGCGAGACGATCTTGGAGATCGCTGCGCCGTCGCGTTCCAGCGCGGCCAGATGATCGGCCATCGAGTCGTAGCACTTCGGTTCGGACCAGAACGCCTGCATCACCGGATACGTTCCGGGAGGCAGCTTGCGCACTTCGCTGACCAGCCGCCCAAGTGTCTGCGCGACAGTGTCTCCGAACAGCCTCGAGAACCGCTGCGGAGCGGCTGGCGCTCCACCGACCAGCAGAGCGAGAAGGGCGCGTGGGATACCGACGTGCGCGAGGACCGCGCCGATGCGGGCGAGATACTGCGCACGACGAAGTCGGTAGGCGCGCTCCGCATCTGGCTTCAGCCACTCCACCGCCGGATCTACCAACACCAGTCCCGACACGGCATCGGGATGACCCATGGCATATCCGCGGACGATGAAACTGCCGAACGAATGGCCGACGAGGATGCAGCGCTGGCCGGGCGCGACGCGCGCAATCACGGTCGCGAACTCCTCGACGATTCGATCAAAGGTTCGCGGACAGGACGGCACATCGCTCCACGCCAGACCTGCGCGGTCGTATGTGCACACGCGCGTGAACCGTGCCACGGATGGCGCGATCGCCACCCAACTGAGCGAGGAGGCGGCGATACCGGCTTCAAAGACAACAGGTGGTCGGCCGGTTCCGCTGCACGTGACGTGCAGCCGGTGACCACCGACATCGATCAGCTCACCTGGCGCAGGAAATCGGCGCGACGCGGCGCGACTGGCGGTGCGCTGGTAGATCATGCCCGCCACGATGAGTGCAGCGAGTACGCCGACGATAAGGCCTAGTTGCTGGATATACATGCCTTTGCTTGACGAACCTCAGTATCAAGCGCGACCATGACGGATGGGAATAGCGAGCCGCTCCTTCGTCATCCCGTTGACCCTTGCGTTCATTCTCACTGCGGCGACTCTGATGACAGCCCAGGCCGACGTCTACGATCGCGTCACGCACGGTTACGCGGTGTCTGAAGGAGGCGTGAAGATTCACTACGCCTCGCTCGGCCCGAAAGACGCGGCCAGCGCCCCGCTGGTCGTCATGATTCACGGCTTCCCCGACTTCTGGTACTCGTGGCGGCACCAGATGTCGGCCTTGTCGGATCGCTTCCAGGTCGTCGCGATCGATCAGCGTGGCTACAACCTGAGCGACAAGCCCGAAGGCGTCGAGCGATATGACATGCGCTTGCTGGTCGCCGACGTCGCAGCGGTGATCCGCCATCTCGGACGCGACAAAGCCACCATCGTCGGTCACGACTGGGGCGGTGCTGTGGCCTGGCAGTTCGCCTTGTTCATGCCGCAGATGACCGAGAACCTTATCATCCTCAACCTGCCGCACCCGAACGGACTGCTGCGCGAGCTGCGGTCGAACAAGGATCAGATTGCCAACAGCGAGTACGCGCGGAACTTTCAGACCAAGTCACCGAGTGATCCGACGGTCTTCTTCGGGCGTCCGATGACCGCCGACACGCTATCGTCCTGGGTTCGGGATCCGGCGGCACGCAAGCGCTACGTGGAAGCATTTCAACGTTCAGACTTCACCGCGATGCTGAACTACTACAAGCGCAACTATCCGAAGGCTGGACCTGATGCGCCGCCACTGCCCGATATCCCCAAGGTGAAAATGCCGGTCCTCATGTTTCACGGACTCGGCGACACCGCACTGCATAGCGACGGGTTGTCGGGCACCTGGAATTGGCTGGAGAAGGATCTCACGCTGGTGACAGTGCCTGGCGCAGGGCACTTCGTTCAGCAGGACGCTGACGATCTCGTGACGTCGACCATGCGATGGTGGCTGTCGATGCGCACCGGTCGCTGATGACGCGGTTCAGCCTTTGACGATGTAGCCGCGCTGTGCGAGCACGTCACGCACCCGCGGCCGCAGGTCGCCCTGCAGCTCGACTCCCCCTTCGACCACCGTTCCACCCGTCCCGCACGCCCGCTTCAGCTCCTGACTGAGTGCTTTCAGGAACTCGGCGTTCTGCGGCAGCCCGTAGACCACGGTCACGGTCTTGCCACCGCGGCCTTTCTTTTCCATCCGCACCTTCGCGACGATGCGCGAAGGGACCGGCGCATCCGGCGCGTGGCGTGTGCTGCACTGACAATCTCGTTGCGGCCAGCCACATCCCGGACACGTGCCGGCGGTTTCAGTGGAGTACACGAGACGCGCGTTGTTCTTGAGACTCACGGCTCCAGTGTACGCTCAGTGGCTGGCATGGCCCTCACCGCCACCATTTACAACTTCGACGTCGAGCTCTCGGACACGGACCGTCACGTCTATGAGTCGCTGGCGATGCGCGTCGCGCGCCATCCCTCCGAGTCCGAGGAATATCTCGTCGCGCGAATGATCGCCTATCTGCTGGAATTCACCGAGGGGATCGAATTCTCACGCGGCGTATCCACCCCTGACGAGCCGACGATCGCGGTGCGAGATCTGACCGGCACCCTCAAGGCGTGGATCGACGTCGGCACACCTGACGCCGGCCGGCTGCACAAAGCGTCGAAGCTCGCGGCACGTGTGGCCGTCTACACTCACAAGGACGCGGCGCAGTTCCTGAAACAGCTCGCGGGCAAGACGATTTTCAACGCGGACACACTGGAGCTGTATGCGATCGATCGCGCCCTTGTCAGCGCGCTCGTCGCCCGTCTCGAACGTCGCGTCGCTTTCAGTGTGTCGATCAGCGACCGCGAGCTCTACGTGTCGATCGGCTCTGACCAGATCAGCGGCAGGGTCGTCCAATTGAGTCGCGAGACCTGATTACGCTGCCTTTCTCTTTCCGGGCTCCTTGTGCTGCAGATGTTTCAGGACGGTGAGCAGCGCGAGTTCGTCCGGGCGCAGTCCAGCGGCAGGCTTTGCGCCCTTGGCGCGGCGTTCGAGGATCTTGGCCAGTGATCCGTCGACGTAACAGTCGATGACCCCGGGGTGCACGTACGACTTCCGGCAGACCGCACGCGTGTTGCCGAGCAGGCCGGCGACTGCTTCGATCGCGAGCAACACGTTTTTCTCGCAATGCGTCTTGTTCCTGCCCGGCTGCAGCTCGCGCAGCGCGGTGACCGCGAGCACGGTTCCCCACCACGTGCGGAAGTCCTTGCTCGTGAACTCCTCGCCGGTGACGTCGCGGACGTACGTATTGAGATCACCCGAATCGACACGTTGCCGCTTCCCGTCGGCGTCCACGTACTGAAATAACTCGTGGCCCGGCAGGTCGCGGCATTGCTTCACCACATGCGCGAGCCGCCAGTCGTTGACGTCGATCGTGTGATGCTTCCCGCTCTTCCCCCGGAACTGGAAGCGGACGGTGCCACCGGTGACGCGCACGTGTCTGGCGCGCATCGTCGTCAACCCGAACGAGTCGTTCTGCCGCGCATACTCCTCGTTGCCGACGCGAATGAGACTGCGCTCGAGCAACTGCACGAGGGTCGCCAGCACCTTTTCGCGCGGCAGACCCGGCCGCGCCAGGTCGGCGCGTGTCCGTCGCCTGAGGGTCGGCAGCGCACGCGCGAACGCCTGCATGCGATCGAACTTCGTCTCGTCACGTGTCGCGCGCCAGTCCGCGTGATACCGGTACTGCTTGCGCTTCTTCGCATCCCGACCGGTCGCTTGCAGGTGGCCGCGAGGATCCGGACAGATCCACACATCCGTCCAGGCCGGCGGGATCGCGAGCGCGCGGATGCGGGCGAGAACCTCCTTGCGTCGAATCACCTGCCCGTTGGGGCCGATGTAGCGAAATCCGTTGCCCGACTTCAGGCGTCGGATGCCTGGGCGCTGATCGGTGACATAACGCAACCGGGCCAGGGCGGCGGACTTGACCGGGTGCAGTCCTGGCTGAGGCACGCTTCTCATGGTGCAAGACTGCCGCCGGTTCGGCGACAATGACTTATACCGTTCAGCTTGAAGCCAGGAGGGTGGGCGTGAGGCACGCAGTCCAAGTCGTGGCGGCAGCAGCACTAGTCGCGCTGCTGCCGTCCGTGGCCGCCGCGAAATGGACGAGGCTCAGCACAGCGAACTTCGTCTTCATCGGTGATGCTTCAGCCGGCCAGATTCGCGAGGTCGCCGAGAAGCTCGAGCAGTTCCGCGAAGTCATGACCCGCGCCCTTCCCGGCGCAACCTCCACCTCTCCCGTGCCGACCGTGGTGGTCGTGTTCGCCACGGATCGATCGTTGAACCCGGTGAAACCACTGTTTCGCGGCAATGCGACCGACGTCGCCGGCTACCTGCTGAAGGGAGAGGACCTGAACTACATCGCCATCAATGGCGAGCACATCGATATCGCGCTGAATACCGTATTCCACGAGTACGCGCATTTGCTGATCGGCAACACGATCGGAGCGGCTCCCGCATGGCTCAACGAGGGACTCGCCGGCTTCTACGAGATGACGCACGTCACTGACGGCGGCAAAAAGGTGCTCCTCGGCCGCGCCCCGGCCGAGCATGTCGGGCTCCTCAAGGGAAGCACGCTCATCCCGATCAAGGAACTGCTCTCGATTGATCAAGGTTCGCAGGTGTACAACGAAGGGAGCAGACGCGGAGTGTTCTACGCCCAGTCATGGGCGCTGACTCACTATCTGACGCTCGGCAGCAAGGAGCGGGCACCGCAGTTTCGCCAATACCTGACCGCCGTGCGCAACGGCGTGGAGCACCAGCGAGCATTCTCCGATGCGTTCAGCGCCGACATCGCTCTGCTCGATCGCGAGTTGTTCGCATACGTCAGGAACTTTCTGTATCCAGCCGTGGCGATTGAGTTCACTGAGAGGGTCGTCGGCGAAGCCGAGCGTGGCACCACGATCGACGATGTCGAGGGCGACATTCACGTTGCCGACCTGCAGGCCAGAGTTGGCCGGGAGGACGAGGCGCGCAGCAAGTTGAAAGCGATTACCGATCGCAAACCCGATGCGGCGCTGGCATGGACGGCCCTCGGTTTGATCGACCTCCGCGAGCGACGCCTCAAGGAGGCGATGCCACTGCTCGAGCGAGCGGCGGAACGCGGGAAAGACAACGCGTTCGTACAGGCGGCGCTGGGTCGCGCACTGATCGCCTTGTTCAATGAACAGCGCACCACGGATACCGGCTCTGTGCTGCTCCTGAAGGCGCGCGCGCCGTTAGCCAGGGCCGTCGAGCTCGATGCGAATTCGTCGTACGCCGCTGGAATGCTCGGCTATGTCGAGCTCGCGATCGGAAACGACCTGCCGCGAGCGGTGTCCCTGCTGGAGCGCGCCGTGACACTCGCCCCCTCCCGCGAACAGTATCGATTGATGCTCGCACAGGCGCTGCTTCGCCAGGGCGAGTTCCAGCGCGCCATCGAGCATCTCGGGCCGCTGGTCGCCAGTGGCAGAAGCTCAGAGGTCCGGGAAGACGCGCGCAGGCTGCTGGTTGCCGTCGCCGACGCGCGAGCGCGGGCGGTGTCCGCGTCTGCGTCGACGTCACCGGCCAGCGGCGATGGTTTCATTCCGCTCAGTTCAGTCGGCGGCTTGCCGGCGACTGCGTCGCGAGCGACCGTACGACTTGACCTTCGGGTTGTTCAGAGCGGCGAAATGCGCGCTCTCGGACAATTTCGTGGCATAGAATGCGCGCCCGGTCGCGTGGTCGTACAAGTTGAGGCCAACGGACGAGTCCTGAGATTTGCGGCGAAGCAGCTGAGCGACGTCGACTTCATCAGTTACCGATCGGATACGCCAACCGCGGTCAACTGTGGTCCACTGACCGCGCCGCTGAGAGTGTTGGTCACATACCGCACTAGACCCGCAACCATAGCTGCGGAGAAGATCGATGGAGATGCTGTCGCGATTGAATTGGTGCCGGATGACTACACGCCCCGCTGAAACACCCTGAATGCACGTCTCCCGCAGGCACTTCCTTTTCGTCTCCGCTGCCGCTCTGCTTCAGCCTGGAACCTCGGGCGGCAAGCGCGACATGATCGTGCGCGCAGCGCGACCCCTGGATCTCGAGATGCCGATCGAAGGCTTCTCGGACTACATCACTCCACTCGACAGGTTCTTCGTACGCTCGCACGTCTACACGCCGCGCGTGGACATCGGTCGGTGGCATTTGACAGTCGACGGCGAGGTTGCGAACGCGCTGACGCTGACGCTGGACGACCTTCGACGGATGCCGTCGGTGGAGTTGGTCAGCGTGCTCGAGTGCGCGGGAAACGGACGCAGCTTCTATGAGCCGTCGATGCCTGGTCTGCAGTGGGGGCATGGCGCCGTTGGCAACGGGCGGTGGCGCGGCGTCCGGCTGGCGGATGTCTTGAAGCGGGCGGGGCTGAAGGCGTCGCCACGAGAAGTGCTCTTCAACGGCGCCGACACGCCCCTCGGAACGATGCCCGACTTCCAGCGCTCGATTCCGATCGCGAAGGCACTCCACCCCGCGACGCTACTCGCCTACGAGATGAATGGCGAGACGCTTCCCGTCGAGCACGGCTTCCCTCTTCGCCTCGTTGTTCCAGGCTGGGCGGGCGATTCATGGATCAAATGGGTCACGTCCATCACCGTGCTGAACCGCGAGCACGATGGATTCTGGATGGCGCGCGCCTATCGCCATCCCGGTCGCGCGGTACAACCAGGGACTGCGGTCCCGCCGGAACAGATGCAGCCGGTGACCAGCCTTCGAGTGAAGAGCGTGATCATTGAGCCTCGCGATGACCGAGCTTCCAGGACATCCGCTCGTATCGGCGACCCACTCACGATAAGAGGTGCTGCCTGGAGCGGCGACGCCGGGCCGGTGACCCGCGTGGACGTGAGCGTTGACGGGGGCGGGACCTGGACTGAGGCCACACTACCGCGTAACCAGCGCACAGATTACGGCTGGCGACTCTGGAGCTATCGATGGACGCCGCGCCGTGATGGCGCGTACACCATCCTGGCGCGAGCGCGTGATGCGGCGGGCAACACACAGCCGCTCGGTCAGGAATGGAATCCGTCCGGGTATCTCTGGAACGTCGCTCCACGCGTCAGCGTGGGCGTCGGTCTTGGTTTTGGAATCGAGGGTGACACCGGCGACTCGGCGGTCAGTCCGGTCAGTCCGCCACCGCCTCGCGAACTCCAGACATCGTGTCTCGCCTGCCACGAGGTCGACGTAATTCGACAGCAGCGTTTGACTCGCGCGCAGTGGGATGCCGAGATCAACAAGATGGTCGGCTGGGGTGCGAAGGTGTCGGATCAGGACCGCAGCGGGCTGCTCGACTACTTTGCCGCGCGCTACGGTCCGCGCAGTCGCTAATTCGTCCCGGCGCTGCCGCTGCCAACGATCGACTGCATCACCGCCGTCTCGAAGTCATCGCGAATTTCTCCGCGTGTGGCGAGGCCGACGACCTGCGTCATGAACAGACCGACGAGGTGCTCGGTCGGATCGATGAAGAAGTGCGTGTTGAAGGCGCCGCTCCACCCGAAGCTGCCCTTCGACAGATAGGTGTTGCGAGCCGCCGGGTTGTCTACGACGCGCACGCTCAAGCCGAAGCCCTCGCCAGCGAGGCGGCCAGGCAGCGTATCTGGCGCGAAGACGCTGCTCATCACATCGACGCTCCGCGTGCTCAACAGACGCTTGCCATCGAGTTGTCCTCGGTTGAGCAGCATCAGCGCGAACTGCAGGTAGTCCTCGGCGGTGCTGTAGAGACCGCCGCCCCCGGACAGATACGCGCCGTTCATGAACGGCGGGTTCGCCGCCTTACGCAGCGACCCGTTGGCCTGCTCGTAGAGCGTGGCAACGCGTGGGTTCCCGGGCATCGGATAGAACGACGTGTCCTTCATGCCGAGCGGCTCGAAGATGCGTTGCCGCGCAAACTGATCGAAGGGCATGCCGGACGCGACTTCGACCACCCGCAGCAGAACGTCGAAGCCGAACTGGCCGCTGTAGGCCCAGCGCGTCCCCGGCTGGAAGTCGAGCGGCACTTTCTTCAGCCGCGGCATGATCTGCGCGACGGTCTCTCCCGCCTTTGGCATCACGTCGTTGTTGCTGCTTGCGCTCATCCCACCGCTCATCAGGCCAGACGTGTGCGTCAGCAGGTCGCGGACCGTGATCTCGCGCTCCGCGGGCACGGTGCGACTCGGCATCGCCGCGGTGACCGCTCCCGACGGCGCCGGCGCCACACGGCCCTCGGCATTCAGCACGACCGCAGAGAGTCCCTGCAGGTCGGGGATGAACTTCGAGACCGGATCGGCCAGTCTGACCTTGCCCTCCTCCACCAACATCATCACAGCGACGCCGACCACCGGCTTGGTCATCGACATGATGCGGAAGATGGCGTCCTTCTGCATCGGCTTCTTCGTCTCGAGATCCATCAGCCCGTGCGTCTCGAAGTGCGCGATGCGGCCGTTGCGGGCGACGAGCGACACCGCTCCGGCGAACGTCTTCGCGGCAATGTGCCGTTGCATCAACTCGGCGATGCGCTTGAGACGATCGGTCGAAAGTCCGACGTCCTCAGGGCGCGCGGTTGGCGCCGCAGCGGACAGAGGCGTCAGACAGAGTGCGACAACGACGAGCAGCATCAGGTGTTTGCGCATAGGAACCTCAGAACCAATTGAACCCTGAACAAAAACCTCTGGAACCCTCGGAACCCCCTGAACCCATGGAACCTTCATCTAAGTTTGACGAGATACGCCGGGTTGTCCTTGAACATCAGCGTCAGGTCGGCCTCCGAGACGCCAGCCGCACGCAGCGCCTTGGCCGCCCGCGCCAGCGTGTCGGTGTGGTTGGCCCGTCCGGCGAGGCCCGAATCGCTGCCGACCACGAAGTGACTCGCGCCAATCGCCTTCACCGCCGCCAGCGCCCGGCGCTTCGGCTCTCCTTCGGCGCTCACCGCGCCGCCGGTGAGCTCGATGAAGGCGCCGAGATTCGCCGCTTCCTTGAGCTGCTCGATCGACATCCACGTGAACTGCGGGTCGAGCAGCGGATGGGTGACGATGAGCCGCTTCACCCCAGCGGCCTTTGCCGCCTTCAGGATCTGCAGCGCCTCCTCTGGCGTCACGTGCCCCGTCGCCAGCGTCAGATCGTGCTCCGCCACCAGACTGATCACTTCATGCACTTCGGGCAACAGCGTCCCGCCCTGCGACACGCGGACGAACGGCCGGTGCTCCTTGTTGTAGCGGACCTCGTGCTCGGAATCGTGTGTCGGCATCCAGACAATGCGACCGTAGCCGCCAGCCACATCGATCATGTAGCGCACGGCCTGCGGGTTGACGCCGCCAACGGCGGTATCGAGTGTCACCGCACCAAACACTTCGTAGCCTGGCGTCGCGTACTTGCGGACCAGATACGCGAGCCCGGCGGTCTCGGTCCAGTGATTCTTCAGCACGATCCCGCGCAAGCCGCGCTCCTTCGCCAGCTTCGCGATCTCGAAGGCATCGGCATACCGCGGATAGCTGTCGGGATCGTGATGCGCATGCAGGTCGATGGCGCCGATGATCGCCGGATCGGTTAGATGCTGATCGGGTTGCGGAACGGTCGGCTTGTGCTTGTAGGGTTCCCAGTGGGTCTTCGGTCCTTGCGGCGCCTGCCGCGCCGCGAGCGAGAGCGCGGCGAGTGCGCCGGCGGCCAGGCATGCGCACAGCACCAGGAGCACATTCACAATGCGTCGCTGCATGCGGCGTATTATGTCTCCTGCCGTGGCGAAAAATGGCGGTCACGCGTGGAGAGGTGCGATGACGAAGATGGCGATGACGGTAATGACGGCGGGCCTCGCCGTGCTGCTCAGCAGTGTGGCGTTTGCCGAAGTCACGCTGAATTCGGTACGCGTTGCGGCGACTGACACCGAGGCGCTGGCGAAGTTTTACAAGGCCGCGTTCGGCATGCAGGAGGTCAATCGCCTGCCGGTCCCTGGCGGACCGGAGATCTTCGTGAACTTTGGACCGACGGTCGATGCCGCGAAGGCGAACCGTATCCCGCCGGTTGTCATCATGCACCGCGACTCCGACGCGATGAAGGATCCGATCGCGCACGTGATCTTCAACGTCACCGATATGAATGCGACGGTCGCGGCCATCAAGGCGGCCGGCGGGACCATGACCGGCGAGCCGCGGCCTTACCAGAATACGGGCATCGTCATCGGCATCGCGGTCGATCCCGCGGGCAACCGCATCGAGCTCATTCAGCGGCCGACGAAGTAGGGGCCTGGGCTACCACGGCGGCAAAGTCATGAAGAGGAACTCCTTCAAGTACTTGTCTGGGTTGTCCAGCAGTTCCTCCTGCGTCCCCACGAAGTGAATACGGCCGTCGCGCAGCATGAGGAACTGAACCCGTCCGCCGCTGTCGAGATCGGCCTCCTCGATTGACAGATTCCCGTCTTGCCGCACCGCCTTGTGTGTGGCGACGTACACGGCGTCACGAATCTGGTGCGTCACGACAATCGACGTCACTTTCTGCAGGTCTCGCAGCTTCACGATCTCGTCGTCCACACTCGCCGCGGTGATGGGATCCAGGCCGGTGGTCGGATCGTCCAGCAGCAGCAGGCTCGGTTGCGCGGCCATGGCCCGCGCGATCGCGACGCGACGCCGTTGGCCTCCGGATAGTTCGGTCGTGCCGCGTTCGCCGTACTCCGCGAGGCCTACGAATCCGAGCACGTCCTGGACACGAGTGCGGACCTCCTCCTCTGGCAGGCGCAACTCTTCTGACAGGCGGTAGCCCACGTTCTCGGCAACCGTCAGGGAGTCGAACAGCGCGGTCTCCTGGAAGAGCATGCCGATATCGCCGCGGACGCGGAGCAGCTCCTGCTCGCTCATCCGATCGATGCGGTGACCGTTGACGAGAATCTGGCCGGCATCCGGCCTGAGCAGACCCAGAATCAGCTTCAGCGCCACCGACTTCCCGGAGCCGCTCGCGCCGAGCACGATCGTCATGCGTCCCTTTGGGACGATGAAGCTGACCTTGTCCAGAACGACGTGGTCGTCGAAGGCCAGCGACACGTCGTCGAACACCACCGCAGGAGCGTGCTCTTCCGCCATCACGAACAGAGTACTCCGCGGCGAGCCGCTTATCGCGTTCGGCCGTCCTTGATGCGCCTGACATCGCCGGCGAGGATCGTCCACGCCAGCCAGAATCCGCCCCCGGCTGCGGCGAGGAACAGCAACATCGCGAGGCCGGGATAGCCAAAGACGGTGAACGACGTCTGGACTCGCATCAA
>Ga0111539_10009786_pt1 | contig 12100 bp, 10 predicted proteins | sample RhiMethybrSRZTD1_FD_79667 | JGI IMG/M metagenome (GOLD analysis project Ga0111539, IMG submission 79667) | Populus rhizosphere microbial communities from Tennessee, USA - Rhizosphere MetaG P. TD hybrid SRZTD1 (version 2) (version 2) | ecosystem: Host-associated > Plants > Roots > Rhizosphere >...
AGGCGAGGCGGGCGAGGTCGAGCTGTCCTTCAGCCTGCACGGCGCCTACCTCGACGAAGCCATCGAGGCGCTGGGCGATCCACCGCTGCCGCCCTACATCGCCGGCAAGCGCGCCGTGGAGCCCGAGGACGCCGAGCGCTACCAGACCGTCTACGCCCGCCGCGAGGGCGCGGTTGCCGCGCCGACCGCCGGTCTGCACTTCACGCCCGAGCTGCTGGCCGCCCTGGACGCGCGCGGCATCTCCCGCCATTTCGTGACGCTGCACGTCGGCGCCGGCACCTTCCTGCCCGTCAAGACCGACGATACGGCTGAGCATCGCATGCACGCCGAATGGGGCGAGGTCTCCGCGGACACCGCCGCAGCCCTCAACGCCACACGCGCCGCCGGCGGCCGCTTCGTCGCCGTCGGCACCACGTCGCTGCGGCTGCTGGAGACGGCCGCGCAAGGCGAAGGCAAGATACGGCCGTTCGCGGGCGAGACGGAACTTTTCATAACGCCTGGCTATCGCTTCAAGGCCGTGGACGCGCTGATGACCAACTTCCATCTGCCGCGCTCGACGCTGTTCATGCTGGTCGCGGCCTTCAGCGGCCTCGACACCATGCGCGCCGCCTACGCCCACGCCATCTCGGCGGGCTATCGTTTCTACTCCTATGGCGATGCGTGCCTGCTCCATCCGGCGGCCCCGCGGCCATGAGCCAGCGCTTCGCCTTCACCCTCGCGGCGACCGACGCCGGTGCGCGCCTCGGCGAGATCGCCACGCCGCGTGGCACGATACGCACGCCGGCCTTCATGCCCGTGGGCACCGCGGCGACGGTCAAGGCCGTGACCACCGACCAGCTGCGCGCCAGCGGCGTCGACGTCGTGCTCGCCAACACCTACCACCTGATGCTGCGGCCCGGCGCCGAGCGCATCGCCAGGCTCGGCGGCCTGCACGGCTTCATGCGCTGGGACCGCCCGATCCTCACCGACTCAGGCGGCTTCCAGGTCATGAGCCTGGCCAAGCTGCGCACGATCACCGATGCCGGCGTCGCCTTCCAGTCGCACATCGACGGGGCCTCGCACCTGCTCACCCCCGAGCGCGCCATCGAGGTCCAGTGCCTGCTCGGTGCCGACATTCAGATGCAACTCGACGAATGCATCGCGCTCCCCGCCACGCGCGAGGAGATCGATCGCGCGGTGGATCGCTCCCTCGCCTGGGCCAAGCGTTGCAAGCTGGCCTTCGAGAGCCTTGCCAAGCCCGGCCAAGCCCTGTTCGGCATCGTGCAAGGCGGCACGGATGCCAGCCTGCGCGCGCATTCCGCCGACGCGCTGGTGGCCATGGACTTTCCCGGCTACGCCATCGGCGGCTTGGCCGTCGGCGAGAGCCAGAGCGCGATGCTCGACACCCTCGAGCTCACGGCCCGGCGGCTGCCGGCGCACAAGCCGCGCTATCTCATGGGCGTCGGCGCGCCCGTCGACCTGATCGAGGCGGTGGCGCGCGGCGCCGACATGTTCGACTGTGTCCTGCCGACCCGCTCCGGCCGGCACGGGCAGGCCTTCACCTGGAGCGGCAAGGTCAACCTCAGGAACGCTCGCCATGCCGAGGACGCGCGCCCGCTCGACCCGGAGAGCCGCTGCCCGGCCGCGCGCGATTACAGCCGCGCCTACCTGCACCACCTCGTCAAGTCGGAGGAATACTTGGGCGCGATGCTGCTCTCCTGGGCCAACGTCGCCTTCTACCAGGAGCTGATGGCGGCCATGCGCGCCGCCATCGCCGAGGGCCGCTTTGCTGCATGGGCGGCGCAGACGAAAATGCAGCTCGCAGGGAGGGGGGCGGAGTGATGGGCTCGACCAGCGCTCGGAGGGGCTTGGAAGCCCTCGCTGCCGATGCCCGCCGCGACTTCGAGCGCATGCTTTTTCCGGCCGCCAACTGGGTGCCGCCGGTCGAAGCGCCCGACAGCCGGCCGGCGCTCGACGTGCTCGTCATCGGCGGCGGCATGTGCGGGCAGACCGCCGCCTTCGCGCTCGCCCGCGACGGCGTGCGCAACGTGCGCGTCATCGACCGCGCGGCCCGCGGCCTCGAGGGGCCCTGGGGCACCTATGCGCGCATGGATACGCTGCGCTCGCCCAAGCACCTGACCGGGCCCGACCTCGGCTTTCCCGCGCTCACGTTCCGCGCCTGGTACGAGGCGCAGCATGGGGCCGAGGGCTGGCAGCGCCTCTACAAGATCGCCACGTCGGATTGGCTGGCCTACCTCTTGTGGGTGCGCGACACCGTGCCGATCGCGGTCGAGAACGGCGTCGAGGCGACGCTGGTCGAGCTCGACCGGGACTTCGTGCGCGTTCAGCTGGCCGGACCGCGCGGCGCTGAGACCGTGTACGCGCGCAAGGTCGTGCTCGCCGGCGGGCGCGATGGCGCCGGCGCCCCCTATGCGCCGCGGTTTGCCTCGCTCGAGAACGCCCCGCACAGCACGCAGGCGCGCATTTTCCACTCCTGCGACAGCATCGACTTTGCCCGTTTCAAGGACGGCCGCATAGGCGTGCTCGGCGCCAGCGCCTCGGCCTTCGACAACGCCGCCGTCGCCCTGGAGGCCGGTGCACGCGAGGTAGGCTTATTCTCGCGCCGGCCCCATCTGCCCCAGGTCAACAAGTCGAAGTGGACGGTCTTTCCGGGGTTCTTTCACGGCTATGCCGACCTCGAGGATGCGCGACGCTGGCGGATCCACACCTATATCTTCGGCGAGGGCGTGCCGCCGCCGCACGAGTCGGTGCTGCGTTGCCAGCGCCATCCCGGCTTCGCCATCCGCTTCGCCGAGCCTTGGATCGATGTGGTGCCCACGGTCGACGGCGTGATCGTCGTGACCCCCAAGGCACGCTACCGGTTCGATGCCGCGATCTTCGCCACCGGCTTCTCCGTCGATCTGGCGCAGCGCCGCGAGCTGGCACGCCTCCACGACAAGATCGCGCGGTGGGCCGACCGTATCTCCCCTCACGAAGCATCCGGTCATCCCGAGGCCGCGCGCTTCCCCTACCTGGGGCCGGGCTTCGAGCTCGCTGAGCGCACGCCCGGCGCGGCGGCCGGTCTGCGCAACATCCATTGCTTCAACGCCGGCTCGACCCTGAGCCACGCCGCCGTAGCCGGCGACATCCCGGGCCTCGCCTTCGGCGCCAACCGCCTGTCGCGCGCCATCGCCTCCAGCCTGCTCGCCGCCAGCGTCGGCGCGCTCGAGTCCGCCCTCCACGCCTACGACGACCGCGAGCTCGAGCCGACGCGCCACTTCCGGCCGCGGTGAGCGCGCTCCCTCGAGGGCAAAATCCAGAAGGCCTGTAGAAGCCCTTCGTGCCGCTGGGCTAAGAATCGCGAATCACCTATCGTCCCGGCGCGTGCGGGGGGCAACTACACGGGAGGTTGTCATGCGCGCGGTACTCTACGTTTCAGGGCAGACGGTGATGGCGCTCATCAACTTGGCGTCGTTTGCCGTCGTGTTCGGCATGTTTGCCGCCATCTACACGCAATCGCTGAAAATGGGGTTGACGGTTGCCGGCACGGCGTTCGTCGCCGGTGGCCTCGGCTTCATCTACAGCGTGTGGCTGCTCTACCGGCCGGGATCGCGTCCGCCGCTGCATTCCTGAAGCACGTCCGCGCGATCGCCACGCTGGAGCGTGTGGCATCGCTCTGGGGGCGCTCGTCAGAATGCTGCCGTGGGCTGGCGGGGGGTCATTCGGGATCGGCGGTGGGGGAGGAGGCCCTCCGGCGCCGGACCGTTTTCTCCACGACCTGCGGAGCCGCCTCGGCCACCAGGCGCTTCAGGTAGGCGATGTTGCTGCTGGTGATGCCGACCAGCTCCCAGCCGTTATTGCCGGCGTCGTTGAGCAGATCGACGTCGTCGCCCTGGCGAGGCAGCTCGCTCAGATGAATCTTGCTGTATTCCCACCTTGCCATGGGTTCGCCTCTCTGCGGGGGAACTGGATGTCTAGCACGCCCCGGTGCAGATGTTGAGCGCTCGTTGCCCTTAGCGTCAGCCGGCCGCATGCCGTGCACGTCCTATAGTGGGATCGCAACGTGCTCGTGTTTGGCCTTGGCCATTGTATCGCTAGCAGCGTAGTCGCAATGTCCGGGGTGTTCGGTATTCTTTCCGACAAAAGGAGAGACCCATGTACGCCAGTCTGCGCCACTACCGCATCGAGCCGAGCAACATGGAGGAGCTCATCAAGCGCATCCCGGGGGCGGTGCAGGCCATCAGCGCCCTGCCGGGGTTCCAAGCCTACTATGTGATCAGGGCGGGCGAGGACACGCTGGCGACGGTGAGCGTGTTCGCGGACAAGGGTGCCGCCGTCATCTCCAACCAAACCGCGGCCAAGTGGGTCAAGGAGAACGCCGCCGACCTGTTCAGCGGCACCGTCGACGCCGTAACCGGCGAGGTCGTCGCCCACAAGCTGGGCGGATCGCGCTGACCCCTAAAGTCGGACGGCGATTTCCGGCAAGGGCCGGACGGTTCTGGCCGCGTTCCGCGGGGCCGTGGCGCAAGCGCTTGATTTTACTGGTGAGCCCGGTTGGGATCGAACCAACGACCACCTGATTAAAAGTCAGATGCTCTACCGCTGAGCTACGGGCCCTTTGCCTGTCATTTCAAGCACTTACCGTGCCGCGCCACCCACCTGGCGGCGCGGCCGCTTGCGACGGCTCCGGCTTCTAGCATGGTTGCCGGCGCTGAAGAAAGTGGCCCCGCGGCGCTTCAGCCCTGCGGGATGGACCGATCCGCCACGCAAAATTTCGCTGTGGCGCTGCCGGGTCGCACCCCCATCACGCCAAGCCACGCAGGCTATGGGCCAGCGTGCGCGTGCGAAGCCGCAGCAGCGCGACGACATGAGCTGCGCCCCAGGGCCGCCAGGGGCGCCGAGACGGTGTGAAGGAGTGCGCGCCAAGGCCGACCGGGCCCAAACTTGCGCCTCCTCTGCCGTGATTGGTTCGGGCGGCAATAAGCGCCATTAGGGCGTGCCGCTCCGTCCTGAGTTCCGCCATTCTGGCAAATCTGTCCTCCACCGCGCCGCGTCTGACGAGCGCGCTGTAGGCAATATTGACCCCTCTCAGCTTGGTGCGAAGCACTGCGATGTCGCCGGCGTCGTCGGTCATGTGGCTTTCCTCCATCGCCCGATGCGGTCGGCGATTCGTTGGGCGGCAAAGGGACAATGGAGGGGCGAAAAAGCGGTCCTCCATCGTGAGCTAACAGTGCGCCCGCCCGTCAAGAAGTCGGTGGCGGTATCGGGAGTTCCCCCGATAATCCGATGCGGCAACCCCTGATAGCGACCTGCGCTCTGCCAGCTAAGATAGGCCGATCGGGGAGCTCAATCCTCTCGAGGTCCTGACTTTGCCGCGCGCAGTGGGAGGCGCGTTGGCGGTGCAATCGGGCTGGGCCAGTCGGAGGTGCGACGTGCCGGGACGGCTCGACGTAGACATCCAGCACAATGGCCGCCCGTTGCCGGGGCGGCCTTGGAGCGAAGCGATCGCGACAGGCGTGCTGACCGCCATCGCCTATTTCCTGGCAGCGCGGTTGAGCCTCGTGCTGCTGGCCGAATTGCAGGGCGTCGCGGTCTTCTGGCCCGCCTCCGGCGTCGCCGTCGGCATTCTCCTGGCATCGGGGCCGCGTGCCCGGGCGCCCGTGGCAATCGGCGTCATCGTCGCAACGGTTGCTGCCAATCTGCTGGGTGACCGGAACCTCTGGGCATCGCTGTCCAGCGGCTTTTGCAATGCCGGCGGAGCCCTGCTGACGGCGTGGCTCGTCGGACGCTGGTTCGGCCAGCCGTTCAGGCTCGATGCCCTCAGCCGCGTGCTGGGCTTCCTGCTCGCCGCGACCATAGGAGCGGCGGCCACTGCCGCCGGCGGTGCCGTGACGATGCACCTGTTCCACACATCGGCTCCGGTGCTCGGCATCTGGCAGGTCTGGTTCACGTCCGACGGGCTCGGCGTCATCACGATTGCGCCCCTGCTGATCGGGTTTGCGCAGGCGTTGCGCGAGCCACGGCCGCATCGCGAGTTGATCGAGGGCGCAGTGGCGCTCGTTGTGCTGGCCATAGCAAGCGGTCTGATCCTGGCCTTGCCGCCGGGTCTGTGGGCGACGGTGCTGCCGGCGGCGCTATTGTTTCCGCAGCTGCTTTGGCTTGCGGCCCGTTGCCCGCCGGTGTACCCGGCTGCGGCCGCATTCATGGTCGCCTTTGCCATCATCTGGGCGACGAGCTTCGGCGTCGGCTATTTCGGCGATCCCGACATCCCCATCGAGGTGCGCATGCTGGGTGCGCAAATCAGCATGCTGGCTGCGACCCTGTGCTCGCTCGTCCTGGCGGCCCTGTTTGCCGACATGCGGCGCCATGAAACGGCACTCGAAGACAGCAACGAGCGCCTGCAGCTCGCCCTCAACGGGGCGGAGTTCGGCGCCTTCAGTGCCGACATCGCCACCGGCCGCTTCAAGGGCGATGCGCGCGTTGGCCGACAACACGGACACCGGGTTCCACCCGAGACCATTGCCGAAGTCAGGCGCTTCGTGGACCCCGACGACCTGGTGCGCGTCGACGAGGCGTTTGCCGCCGCCCCTCCAGGCGGCGCGTGCAAGGCCGAATATCGGGTGACATTTCCGCCGGACCACCCGCAAGCCGGCGAGGTGCGCTGGGTTGCAGTCGAAGGTACGGTGGTGCGCAACGCGCAAGGGCGAGCGGTCCGCCTGCTCGGCGTGACCCGCGACATCACCAAGGACCGCATCGCCGAGGACAGCTTGCGCAAGCGCGAGCGGGTGTTTCGCGAGCTCCTTGGTGCGCTGCCGGGAGCCGTTTACACCACCGATGCCGCCGGCCGCGTCACCTTCTTCAACAGGGCCGCCGCCGACATCTGGGGGAGCTGCCCCCGGCTCGGTGTTGCGCGATGGGGAGGGGCTTGGCCTCTCTTCCATCCGGACGGCACGCCGATGGCCGATGAAGACTGCCCGCTGGCGTTGGCGCTGCGGGAGGGCCGGCCGATCAGGGGGATCGAGGTGATCGGCGAGCGCGCCGACGGCACGCGCGTGCATTTCATCCCCTACCCCACACCGCTGCACGACGAGTCGGGCGCGCTGGTCGGCGCCGTGAACATGCTGATCGACATAACCGAGCTCAAGCGCACCGAAGCCGCGCTCAGGGACAGCGAGACCCGGCTGCGGCAGGCGCTGACGGCCGGGCGCGTGATAGCCTTCGAATGGGATCCACGCGCGGGCCTGTCGCAACGCAGCGACAATGCCGTGGAGATTCTCGGCCGGGACCCGACGCAGGCCGGCGACGAACTTCGCAACACCTTCCTGGCCCGGGTCCACCCCGAAGACCGTGCCGGCTTCAAAGCGCACGTGTACGGCGTCAGCCCCGGCAAGCCCGCCTATTCCGCCATCTTCCGCTTCCTGCATCCCGACGGTCACGTGGTCTGGCTGGAGGAGACGGCGGAAGGCGAGTTCGACGCGGGCGGGCGCTTCGTACGCCTCAAGGGCGTGACGCGCGATGTCAGCGAGCGCAAGCGGGCGGAGGAGCGCCAGAGCCTGCTGGTTGCCGAGCTCGACCATCGGGTCAAGAACGTGCTCGCCTGTGTCTCGGCCGTTGCCCAGCGCGGTCGCGATGGCAGCCCGTCCATCGTCGAGTTCCTCAGGGAGCTCGATGGCCGCATCCTCTCGATGGCCAATGCCCACGCGCTTCTGAGCCGCGGCCGCTGGCTCGGCGTGCACCTTGCCGATCTCGTGCGCCGCGAGCTTGCGCCCTGGGTGGGGGAAGGCAATGCCATCGTCGAGGGCCCCGACATCGTGCTCACCGCAGACGCCACGCAATCGCTGGCAATGGTCCTCCACGAGCTCGCCACCAACGCCGCCAAGTATGGGGCGCTGTCGACGCCGAGCGGACACGTGTGCGTGCGGTGGGACCGGCAGGTGAACGGCAACACGTCGGCAGGCCTGATCGTGGAGTGGCGCGAGTTGGATGGCCCGCCCATCGCGGCTCCGAGCCGACCGGGCTATGGCACCAGCGTCATCGAGGACCTCATCCCCTATGAGCTGGGCGGCGCGGTCGATCTCTCCTTTGCGGTTGACGGCGTGCGCTGCAGGATCGCGATACCCGCCCGATGGGTGACCGCCGAGCGGCCGGGCATTCAACCTAGTGCGTCGTACCCTGGTGCATCACCCGGTGAAGGGTCGCCTGCAGCTCTGGACCGCTGAACGGCTTCTGCAGGATGGCGGCGACCTTGCGGGTCGTGTCAGGCAGCACGGCATACCCCGAGACAATCACGACGCGGACGCCACGCTCCTGGAGCAGGTCGATCAGACCGTAGGCCATCTCGCCCTTGAGATTGACGTCGACGATGGCGAGGTGCGGGAGGTCCTGCCCGATCAGCCGCTCTGCATCGGCGGTGTTGGCGGCCGGACCCGTTACCACCAGGCCCATGCCTTCCAGCGCTCTCTTCAACGCCTTGGCGACGTGCCAGGTATCCTCGACCACGAGAACGCGCAGGCCCTTCAAGCTCGATGCTTGGCGATCTGCAGCGTCGGTGCCGTTGGTTGAAGGCATCTCGTGTCCTTTTCCACTCGTAACCCGACGCGATAGGGACGATTTGCCAATTTCGAGGCGGAATTTGGACCGATCGCGTGCAAGGCAGGAAGGGAGCCGCCGTGCGGAGCGTCGACCTTACACGCACGAGCGGCTATTATCCAGCAGGGTGCCATTCTGTAGGCGCCGCGACACCCCTGCATCGGCGCAGCACCGTACTGTTTCGTACGGTGCGGGCGTCGACTTCTAGCCGCTCTCGCCAAGATAGACGCGCATCACGTCGGCATGCGCCAGCGCCGTCTCGGGTGTGCCCGAGGCGATGACCCGTCCAGCGTCGAGGACCACGATATGGCCGCACAGCGAGCGGATGGCGTGCATGACGTGCTCGACCATCAGGATGGTCATGCCCTCAGCGGCAAGCGTGCGCACCAGCGCGATGCCGATTTCGAGCTCGGTCGGGTTGAGGCCCGCCAGCCATTCGTCGAGCAACAGCAGCTCGGGCCCGCAGGCCAGTGCGCGCGCCAGCTCTATGCGTTTCAGGTCGAAGTAGGGCAGCGCATCGCCATGGGCGGAAAGGGTGCCCTCGAAACCGACCCGGGCCAGCAGGCGCTCGGCCTCGGCGCGGGCGGCGGCGACGCCGAGGCGGCGGCGGCCGTACATGGCGGCGACGGCGACGTTGTCACGGGCATCGAGCGCGTCGGGGATGCGGGCGAGCTGGAAAGTGCCGGCGATGCCGGCTCGGCACACCGCCTCGGGCGTTGCGCCGGTTAGGTGCGTCCCGGCAAACCGCACCTCGCCGGCAAGGGGAGCCAAACGCCCGGACACAACGTTGAGGAGGGTGGTCTTGCCGGAGCCGTTGGGACCGATGAGGCCCACCACCTCGCCCTTGGCCACCGTGAAGGAGACGCCGTCGAGCGCGGCGAGCCCGCCGAAGCGGCGCTCGAGACCCACGACCTCCAACAGGGGGAGGGGTGCCGCGTTCATGGCCCCCTCGTTCCGTCCGGCCGAGCGTGTGGCGAGGGGGATGGCTGGTCCCGGCCGAGAGCGTCCTGCCTCGACGCGGACTGCGCCCCGCGGGCACTGCGGCCACCGATACGGTCGGCCAGCGCATGCAGCAGTTGGGAGAGACTTTGCGGGCCCAGGCGGGCACGGCCGGCCTGCAGCAGGCCGATCAAGCCGTTGGGAATGAAGAACACGATGCCCAGGAGGACGAGGCCCAGCACGACGCTGAAATAGCTGGGCATCGTCACCGACAGGAAATCCGAGATCAGCACCAGCGGCACGACGCCGAGCATCGGCCCCCAAACCGAGGTCGCGCCGCCGAGCAGCGCCATGATGACGGTCAGGAAGGAGGTGTTGGGATTGAAGGCGACGGTGGCGTCCATGTAGCTCCAGCGCGGCGCCAGGATGGCGCCGGCCAGCGTCATGACGACCGAGCTGACGATGAAGGTGCCGACCTTCAGGGCCACCGTGTCGATGCCGACCTGGCGCGCCACCGTCTCGTCGGCGCCGAGCGTCTTCAGCGCAAAGCCCATCCGGCTGCGGTCGCGCACGATCCACAGCGCGACGATGGCCACGCATAGGGCCAGCAGCTGGTAGTAGATGTGGGTCGTGGTGATCGACAGGAACAGGTGCCGGCCGGCCTTCTGCGCAACGTTGAATTCCCACCAGGTCACGACCGCACTGATGAGCGCGGCGAGGCCGAAGGTGAAGATCACGAAATACATGCCCGACAGGCGTAGCGTGGCGAGCCCGACGAACGCGGACAGCACGATCGAGACGCCGACGGCGGCAAGCAGCGCGAGGCCATAGGAATAGTCGGGCGCCAGCACGGCGACCGCATAGGCCCCGACGCCGAAGAAGGCGGAGGCCGCGAGCGATACGTAGCGCGTGGCGCCGGAGAAGAAAGCCCAGCCGGTGGCAAGCGCCACGTAGGTCAGGATGTTGACCAGGAGCGACAGCCAGTAGGCGCCGAGCACCCTCGGTGCGAGGAGGAGCGCGGCGATCGCCACCAGCGCAAGCGCTCCCTTGCGAACATGGATGGCGCGGCGCTGGCCGGATCCGCTGCCGGCACCGAACAGCCCCTGCGGACGCCACAGCAGCACGATCGAGAAGATGGCGAAGTTGATGACGGTGATGAGGCCTGGATCGAGCAGCAGCGCGGCCAGCGTCTCGGCGAGCCCGAGGATCAGCCCGGCGACGAGCCCGCCGAGCACGTGGCCGATGCCCCCCATCACCACGACGATCAGCGCCTTCATGGTAAAGGCGGCGCCAATGGTCGGATGGATGCCGACGAAGGAGGACAACAAGATGCCCGCAATGGCCGCCAACGCGCCGCCGGCGGCGAAGGCAATGGCGCTGTAGCGGGCCACGTCGATGCCCACCAATGGGGCGGTGCGGGGGCTGACGGCAATGGCGCGCATGGCACGGCCGACGGCCGAATAGCGCAGGAAGGCATAGACGGCGGCCGAGAGAAGCAGCGCGGCAATCAGCACGACCAGGCGGTTGGCGGCGATCACGGCGCCAAAGATGTTCACCGGCACGGCAAGAAAGCTGTAGGCGCGATCGGTTCCCGACCAGGCGACGAGCGCCACCCCCTGCAAAACGAACAGCAGTCCGAAGGTCGATAGGATCGAATCGACCTCGCGCTTGCCCTGGTCGTGGGCGCGCCCCAGAAGCGGATGCAACACGTAGCGGAACAGCCCCCAGCTGAGCGCGAAGGCGATCGGCGCGCCGGCCAGAAGGGTCAGGAGTGGGGGGGCGCCCCAGAGCTGAAAGGCCCAAAATGCGCCGTACCCCGCCAACATCAGGAACTCGCCGTAGGCGAGGTTTAGGACGCGCGCCACCCCGTACTGCAGATTGAGCCCGATCGAGATCAGCGCGTAGATGCCGCCGATCACCAGGCCCGCGAGCAGGAAATCGAACAACATCATCGCGCGTGGGCTCGGTTCTCGGGCTGTGGTTTCAGGCGCAACCTCCGCCGTCCATGCTTGACACCTGCCAGGCCTGCAAAAAATGGGCCCGCGCCGTTGTTGGCGCGAGCCCCGCTTACTCAACCCCAGTCGTTAACGGGCTAGAACATCGGCGCCACGGCTCCTGGCAGGTTGGCGGGAGCGATGCCCTTGTACTCGCCGCCCTGCCACTGGCCCACCCACCACAGCTTGGTGAGGCGATTGCCCTCGAGCTTGACGTCGCCGAGGATGGTCTTGAACGTGCCGGTCTTGAGCTCCTCGATGATCTTGGCGCGGTCGATCTCACCCACGCGCTCGATCGCCTGCTGCAGCGCCTGCAAGCCGGCGTAGGTGTTGGAGGAGGCCCAGCGGTCGGGCTCGGCGCCCTTGTTCACGGCCTTGTGGCGCTCGACGTACTCCTTGACGCCGGGACCGTTCGGGTCCCAGGCACCGAGGCCGAACGTGCCGTTGATCTTGTCGGCGAATTTGCCCTTGTAGCTCGGGAAGGCGACGCCGACCGACAGGAACTTGAACTTCGGGTTGAAGTCGTTGGCCATCGCCTGCTCGGTCAGCATGAAGGTGTCGGGCGGATAGGAGAAGGCGATCATGATGTCGGGGTTGGC
>Ga0111539_10009789_pt1 | contig 12099 bp, 9 predicted proteins | sample RhiMethybrSRZTD1_FD_79667 | JGI IMG/M metagenome (GOLD analysis project Ga0111539, IMG submission 79667) | Populus rhizosphere microbial communities from Tennessee, USA - Rhizosphere MetaG P. TD hybrid SRZTD1 (version 2) (version 2) | ecosystem: Host-associated > Plants > Roots > Rhizosphere >...
CCGGCGACGTCCACGCGACGACCGCATCATCCGTGGTCACGCGCTGCAGATACGGCGCGCGCGACAGCGGGCCCGGCACCGGACCTGCGGCGGAAAGGTTCGCGCACGCGGCGGTGCGCTCGCCCGGTGCGATGCGCGCCAGCGGCGGCGCGCTGACGTCGCCGGTACCCACGGCGGACAGCCGGCCCGATTCGTTGCCGCCGCAGGTCGCCAGCACAGCGGCGAGCATGATGAAAGACCAGAGCGCGCCACGTCCACGGCGTCGCGCCGCGGGCGCGGAATGAAACTGCATGGCCGATCGGATTAGCAGATTCGACCGCGGGCGCCAGGTCTAAGCGCCGCGCGCTCGAGCTCGCGCGGCCGCGCGCAGACCCTCAAAACATCGCGGCGTTCAGCAGAACGCGGACGCCTTGGCCGCGCGAATACGCGAGCTGCAGGCCGCGCTGGAGCGGCGAGTCCCAGTAGCGCGCAGACCCGCGCCGGTAATAGCGCACGCCGACGCCGACGCTGGTGCGGAAGTCTTCCGGCGCGAGGCCCGCGAACCAGGCGCTGGCCACCGCGCTCTCGTCGACGAACAGCGCGGCGTCCATCACGGACGAGATCAGCCAGCGGTACTCCGCGGTGCCGGCCACGCCGCTACGGTCACGCAGCAGGCCGTCGGGCAGGCCGCGGTTCCACATCCCCCCGGTGGGCGAGATCATCTCGTCGAACGGGACCGGCGCATGCCCGACCGGCTGGACCACGGCGGCCGCGACCCTGAGGAACAGCACGCGATCGACGCCGCCGATCGCGGTGACCGCGTCGAACAGGGTCCGCACGTGACGGCTGCGGTCGTCGATGATCCCCTGCACGTACGTCGCGTCCACGCCGATCGCGACGCCGCTGCGGTCGCGCCCGGCCGGGCGCAGGTCGAGCGCGACCCGCGCGCGCTGATAGAGGAGCCGCCGGCCGCCGTAGAAGCCGGGCACCTGCGCGGGATCCGTGCATGGGCTCGGCACGCCGAGGGCGGCGCACGTCTCGGGCGGGGCCCCGTACGCGTCCGCCACCGACGGGCCGCCACGCACGTCGGTCGAGTGGTAGTTGCGCCCCTCGGCGCCGCTGCGCAGCACGACGGCAATCGGGCCGAGGCGCGGGGCGACCCACATCGCCTCGACCTTGTAGATGTCGCCGCCGTAGCGCGCCCTGACGTTGGGATCGTCGATCGGCTGAACGCCGATGCCGGCGAATATCCGGTCGTCGCGGCGGTCCCACATCGCGCTGACGCTCAACCCCGACCGGGCCGGTCCGCGAAGGCCCGCCTCGACGTGCCAGACGTCCGTGCTCCCTGCCCGGGCGAGGGCGGTCAGGGCGCTGCCGGGATCGCGCAGCCGGCGGTAGAAAAACCCGAGGCCGACCGACGGGATGAAGCTGGTGGCGTACTGGATGTCCGGCCGGACGCCGACCTTGCCGTCGTCGCTGGTGGTGAGCGCATTCAGCCGATTGATGAGATCGTGCCGCTCCACCGCCGCGGTCGCCTCGACGACCGGGATGAACGCCAGGCGCGCCACGGCCCGGGGCGGGGCCAGCAGGGCGCGCGCCGCGCGGCGGGTGGGCGAAGTCGCCGGCGGATCGCGGCCATCGAGGCTCTCGCCGCAGCTCGGGCTGGGAGGCCGGCCGGGCGCGCCGCAGTCGATCGGCCGGTTCGTGCCGAGCGGCTCGGCCAGCCCGCCCGCGTCGCCGGACGCGCGGGTCTCGGACCCGCCGGCATCGGCCGCCCCGGCGTCGGCCGCCCCGGCATCGGCCGCCCCGGCATCGACCGCCCCGCCGTCGGGCGCGCCGCCGTCGGGTGCGCCGGCATCGGGCGCCAGCGCGATCAGCGCCGCAAGGATGCCCGCCAACGCCACCACCGCCCGCCCCTCCCCCTCATTCGTCCCGCTCCAGACCGACGACGCGTCCGTCCCGGATGTGGATCCGCGCCGTCCGCGCCCGCGTCCAGCCCGCGTCCGACGCCAGCTCGGCGCTGATCGCGACCACCCGGTACCCGCCCGCGACGTCGGGCGCGGGGACACAGCTGTGCACGCCCTGCGCGGGCACCGTCATCTCGCCCCGCCGGCGGCCGGCCTCGTCGGCGACGCCGACGAGGTAGCGGACGCGCGCGGGCCGCGCGTACCCGCGCGCGATGACGAGATCGTCGAAGCAGACCCGCGTGCCCGCGGTGCCCCCGCCCCCGCCTGCAACCACGGCGGGCGCCTCGACCGCGGTGACCGCGGTCAGGAAACGCCGCCCGATCAGGTCGCGGCGCACGCGCAGCGCGTGCTCGAGGTATGCGGCCTCGCCCGGTGCGAGCTGTGCGGCGCCCACGATGGCCGCGATCTGCGCGTCGGAGAACGACGTCACCACCTTGGCGCCCCAGTAGGCGTCCCGGGCCGTCATGCGAACGTGCGCGGGCACCTTGCGGTTGGTCCGGAACGCGCCGACGTCGAACTGTTCGGCCGGGAACCAGCCGACCGAGGGGTGCGCGGCCACCAGCTCGGTCCATACGTCCCGCTGCGACTGGTAGGGGCGGCGATACAGCCCCAGCGACAGCACGGACGCCATCGTACGGCCCACCTCCACCACGTGTTGCCCACCCTCGTGCGGTCCCTTGATGTCGTTGGTCGCGGAGCCGAGGCCGGCGCCGAAGTCGATGATGTAATGACGCACGAAATGGCGGCCGTCCTCCTCGACGTAGCTGTCGAGGGTGTTGATGGCGCTCGCGTCGAAGATCGCCAGCCACGCGACCAGCAGGAAGCTGGCGCGCAGCGAGCGCCGATCTTCATGCCGGATCCGGTCGTTCGGATCGTCGGCCCGCCGCCCCTGCATGTCGAACGCGCCCAGAACCTTCCCCGGCAGCCAGCTCACGGCCACGCCGTGCAGCCGCCCGTCGGCGGTGCGCGCGGCGCCCGCGAGCCGCGCCACCACCTCGTCGACGGTGAGCGGCTGCTTCTGGACCCGGTAGAGGCGAAAGGTGGCCTGCGGGTCGAGCAGCAGATCGCCGGGGCCGAGATCGACGACGAAGTTGGACGGGACGTTGTAACCGGCGGCGTGAAACACGCGCGTGCCGACGATCTCGGCGGCGGTCGCCAGACCGGCGTGGCCGATCGGATCGAGCTTGAGCAGAAACGTGTGGCCATCGGCGTCCACGACCTGGAAGCCGAGCGCGGCGCCGCGATCCTTCCCCTTGACGATCCGCAGCGGCAGCCGCGGCGCGATTCCGGACGGCCCGGCCGCGATCGCCTGCGGTGTCAGCGGTCGGAGATGGTTGCGCGGACAGAACCAGGTCGAGCACGGCACGTCGTCGGCCGCGTTCACGTCGCCAGCCGGGCGCGCCCCCTCCAGCGCCAGCGTGCGATCGACCTCGCCGGCCAGCGAGTCGCGCATGAGCAGCGCGGAGTCGAGCTCGGCGAGCCCGGAAGGCTGCGGTGGCTTGGCCACCTCCGCGGTGTCGTGCTCGTGCCAGGCCACCGGTCGATCCGGGAAGCTGCGCAGCGCCGGATTGGCGGCGCAGCTGGCGCCCGCGATCCCCAGCGCTGCGGCCAGGCCCATCCCCAGCGCGGAGGCAGCGACGATGCGGAGGCGGCGGCGGCCGGCCATGTTCACGTCCGCGCGCGATGGCCGGCGTTCACCGGCGGCGGCCCGATCGGCATCGGCTGCACCGCGGGCTGCGCCCGCTTCACCAGCAGGCGCCGGTACCGGCGCGCGATGGCGAACGCGATCGCCAGCCAGATCCCGACGAGGATGATGTTGCCGATCGCGAAGCCCCGCCGCGTCAGCGCGAAGACGTGCAGGCTGACCAGCACCAGACCACCCGCCGCCATGTCGCCCAGGCGCACGCACACCGTGTCGAGGGTCGCCTTCCCCTTGTATTTGGCCTCTCGATCGGTGGGCAGGAACAGCGTCTGCCGGACCGTCATCTGCATCGAGTAGTCGACGCTGTTCTCCGCGGCCTTGGCCATCGCGACCACCGCCAGCGACGGCAACATCGCGATCGCGCCGTAGCCACACATGGCCACCGCCGGCAGCAGGAAGAGCGCCAGGCGGGTGCCTCCCGACTTGAGGATGCGCGCCACCAGCAGCGCCTGCACGATCAGGGCCGCTGCGTTCACCAGGCTGTAAAACGCCCCGTAGAACCGCCCGATGATCGCGGCGCGTTCGCTCGCGGGAAACAGCTCCGCGTGCCTCTTGATGCTTTCGGCCAGGATGAATTCCCCCTGCGTGTTGACCAGGTTCGCGACCAGCAGCAGCGCGCCAATGGTGAGCAGATAGGGGTTGCGCACGACCAGCGTCAGCGCGTTGCTGGTGTGAGGCGCCGCCGGGGCGTGCCGCTCGGCGGCCGCGGCCGGCCCCGGGCTGGTGCGCTCGATCAGCCCGACGACCACCAGCGCGACCACGTACAGCGCCGCCGCCGTGATCATCAGACCGTAGATCCCGAGCGGCTCGATCAACCGGCGCGCGGCCTGCGCGCCCACGATCGCGCCCGCCGAGCCGCCGACCGCGATGACGCCGAACAGGCGCTCTCCCGCCTCGCGGCTGTGGAGATCGGCGGCGAGCGACCAGAACTGCGAGATGCCGAGGAGGCTGACGATGCCGAGCCACATGTAGAACGGCACCGCGATCGGGACCTGACTCTTGCCCAGCACGATGAACAGGGCCAGCGACGCGATGAATCCCATCAGCGTGATGCGGACCAGGCCCAGCCGGTGTACGCGGCCCGCCAGCACGCCGTACAGCGGCACGAGCCCGAGCAGCAAGAATGCCTGCGCCGAGGTGGCGTAGATCTTGAGCTCGTCTCCCCGGAGGCCCCAGGCGCCCCACAGCAGGATCAGCGGCTCCCGCACCGTCTTGAGCAGGTAGTAGGCGGTCAGCAGCAGGAAGATCTGAAGTCCGAACAGCAGGACGGCCCGGCCCTCGCCGGCGCGGACGTCCCCGAAGATCCTGAACCACCGGTGGCGGTGGACGGGCCGGTGCGCATCGTCGGTGACGGCCACCCAGATAAATTGGGGACAGCCCTTGAAGTGACAACCCGAGGCGAGTCACCAGTTTGGCCATCAGGCGCCGTCGTTCGACCGCCGACCTCGCGGGTTCGGCCGCCGCGCTGGCGGGGCGCGCGAGCGCGATCGATCATTTTGCTATTCTTGTTTAGATCACCGCGATCGCCGACAGCCGGAGCGGTTGCCCTCACCACCACGCGCGTCATCGAAAACAGGTGACCGGGTCTGCGACGGATGAGGTGACCCGACATCGAATAGGCACTAGCCCTGATCGCGCCTAGCAAAAGGGGAACTACGTTTCGGCGCGCGTAGGGCGATGGATTAGGGGGGACATCATGAGGGCAACACCATGAAGCCGGCTGACGCGAAGGATGACGCGAAGCCGCCACACGAGATTGAGGCATTGGATTACTTCGTCGGGATCTGGGCTTGCAAGGGCCGGGTCGAAGCGACGCCCGCCACGCCGGCGCACGACACCAAGGGCACGATGATCTGCCGCTGGGAGCTGGGAAAGTTCTATCTCGGCCTCGCGGAGGACGACGAGCAGTCGCTGAAGTTCCCGCGGCGCCGGCAGATGCGCGGCTACTGGGGCTACGACCCGGGCGCGAAGTTGTACACGTCCGGGGTCTTCTTCTTCGGCGGCGGCCGCTTCATCGGGACGTCGCCGGGCTGGCGAGGGGACGTGTTGAGCTTCTCGGGCAACATGATCGCGGGCGGCGAGAGCTTCGCGATGCGGCAGGCGTTCAAGCAGAAGAAAGACGACGAGATGATCATTCGCGTCGACGTCGTCGGCCCCGACGGCACGCCCGCCAAGCGCCTCGAAGAACATTGCCGGCGCGAAGGCGAAGGCTGACCAGATCCTCTGGCGCTGGCTGCCTCAGGATCCGGTCCCCTCGCCGGGGCGCGACCTACTGGGCGGCTACCGTCTGCCGCAGCCGCTGCTCCTGCGCGCGCAGCTCGCCGGTCGGATCGCTGGCCGCGAAGTCGTCGACCTCGAACAGCTGGCGAACCTCGACCACCGCGCCCGCCGCGAACGGCGCGCGCTTGATCCACTCGATGCACTCCTCCCGGGTCGTCGTCTGCAGCAGCCAGTAGCCGGCCACCAGCTCCCTGGTCTCTGCGAACGGACCTTCGACCACGGTCCTCTTGTTGCCGGCGCCGAAGGCGACCCGCGCGCCCTTCGCGCTCGGGTGTAGCCCCTCCCCCGCCAGCATGACGCCCGCCTTGACCAGCTCCTCGTTGAACCGACCCATCGCGGCCAGGTCCGTCTCGGCGGGAAGTGTGCCGCTCTCGGATTCTTCGTTCGCCTTCACAATCACCATGAATCGCATCGTCGTTCTCCTTGTTGGGGTTCGATCCCTGCTCCAACCAGGCGACGAACGAACCCCGGCCCGATCGACACGCCCCCGAACTTTTTTACGGTGTGATGCGGGCGAGGCCGACGCGCGGGAACGCGCCGTTGTACGAGAGCCAGGTGACGATGACGTCGGGGCCGCGGCGGACCATGTCGTTGTTGCCGACGCCTAACGTCGGCCCGCGGAGGATGCCGTACGGGCGCGTGCGGATCTGGCCATCGGGGCCCACGCGCGCGAGAGCAAGTGACGAGACCTGCTGGTCGGACACCAACACGAGGGTGTCGTCGCCGATCGCGACGGCCGGAGATGGCCCGTAGTAGCCGTACGTCACGTCCGCGAGCAGGGCGTCGGCCAACAGCTCGCCCGCCGACCCGACCCGCCGCCACATGATGTCCCTGCCGCCGAACTGGTCGAGGGCGATGTAGGTGACGCGGGTGTCCGTCGCGCCCCGCGCGATCCGGGGCATGTCCTCGAAGCCGCCCGCCAGCAGGTCGCGGCTGGTCAGTGTGCCGTCCACATCGATGCGCACCAGGCGCAGCGCGGAGGTGTAGTCGGGCGGGACGAAGGTGGCCATCACGACGTTGAACGCGTCGCCGACCCATGCGCCGTCGAACATGCCGGCGTAGCCGGTCGTGAGATCGATGATGTCGAAGGGCGGGGCGGCGGACTGACCATCGGCGGCGATCAACGCCCCGCGCAGACCGTACGCCGTGGGCCATACCAGCAGGGGACCGCCGCCGGGCCGCGCCGCCAGCACCATCGAGGACCCACAGCCGGGATCGCCCACCGGCACCGGCGCGCGCGTGCTGTTCACCCCGGCCGCATCGACCGTGAACAGATAAAGCTGGCCCGCCGCGCAGCTCGCAATCACCCAGCCCGACGGGATCGGCGCCACCGCGACGCCATCGACGTACGCACCCGCCAGCGGTCCCGGTCGCAACGTATCCAGCAGCGTCGTGCTGCTGGCCGTGGCGAGGCTCGGCGTCAGGCGTCGGAACGAAAGCGTCACACCTCTGATCTCGCTATTGCCAACCTCGGCGAGCCCGACCTCGATATCGGTGGCAGCGATGGCGTAGCTCGAAATGTACGGGGCCGCCGGCGGCGGGATAGTGCCGCAGCTGACGACCGCTGGCGCCATCGGCACGCACTCCGAACATCCCGTGCCGTTGATGACGGAACAGGTGATGTCGCAGACCGGCTTCCCCGACGGGAAGCCGAGCTCGGCGCAGGTGGCACCACCACCCAGATCGTCGCCGTCACATTCTTCGCTCATCACGGAGGGGATGCACTCGGGCGAGAGCGCGACGGTGCAGCTGTCGATTCGGCCGTTTCCGCACAACGCGCCGCACACGGGAGGGGGCGGGCCCGGGCAGAAGATGCCACCACGCCCACCGGCGCCACCGCCAAACCCGCCGTCGGAAGCGCCAGCGCCGCCGATGCCGGACGCGCCCCTGGCCCCGGCGCCCATGATCCTCCCAGAGCCGCCCGCGTCCGGATCGCCGAGCGTTCCCTTCGGGCAGCCCGACAGCCAGGTGGCGAGCGCGACACAGATGGCGACGCGCGCGATCTCCTGGGCGGTCCGCTTCATGCCCCTCCGCGCAAGCAAATGACATTCCGCCGGGTTGCCCGCAGGAACGCGGGTCGCCCGGCCGCCGATCGCGACATTCATGTCAGGGCCCGCCACCGCCGCACCTACGGAAAGCTGACGTGCAGCGAATACGCGGCGGCGGTCGTGTTGTCGCCGAAGTCGATGACGTGCGCGTAGACGGTCGTCCCGGCCGGAATCACGTAGGCCAGGAACGAGCAGAAGCGGTTCAGGCCCGCGTCGTCGCCGAAGGCCAGCACCGCCCCGGACGCATCGCGAATCCGGAGCTGCGTGTCGAGCCCGGCCGTGCAGGCGCCGAAACCGCCGTTGAAGGTCTCGAGGTAGACCTCGGCGGGGTCGGTGCCGTCATTGCGGATCGCGAACACGTCCTCGTCGCCCGTCGGCGTGAGCCCGCCGGTGATCAGCGCGTCCGCGCCGAGGGGATCGCCCGCCGTGGGGATGGCGAAGTCGTTGCCCGGGAAGCTGTCCAGACCGTTGCCGATCGCCGGGCTGCCGTCGTCGTTCGGTTCGGTCTCGGCCGCCGGGGCGGGGATCGTTTCGGCGCGCACCGCGAGGACGTAGCCGAATGTCGACGTCGCGCTGTTGGCGTTCACGCGGACGAAATAGGTCCCCGGCGCGGGGGCATACGAGATATGCGAACAGAGCTGCGTGGCCGAGATGTTGGTGTTGGTGGCCAGCATGGTCGTGGTGTCCGCCGCGAGCAGCGTCAGCGTCGTGTTCGCGGTCGCGCACGTGGTGTCGACGCCGCTGGAGAACGTCGTGATGTAGAGCGCCGTCGTCCCCGCGGGAATCGTCAGCGAGAAGAAGTCGATGTCGTTGGCGGTGCCGATCGCGGCGGTGACGCGCCCGCTGACGGCGATCGCGGCGAAGTTGTTGGCGGTGGCCGCGGTGTTGTTCGATTCGACCTCGGTGACGGCTGCGCCGCCGCCCGTGCCGCCACCGCCGGCCGCCCCACCCGACCCAGCCGCGCCGGTACCACCACTGTTACCGCTCACCCCGCCCGTTCCGCCAGCGGTGCCTGCGGCACCTGCCCCACCGTCGGCGCCACCCGCGCTCGCACCCGCCACGCCACCGCCCCCGTCGCCCGCCATCCCACCGCTGCCGCCGGTGCTCGTGCCCGCGCCGCCCCCGTCGCCGCCGCTGCCACCGCTCCCGGATGATCCGCCGGTGCCCGCCGTCCCGCTGCTCGAGCCCGGGTCGTCGCTGCAGCCGCCCGCCCACGCCAGCCATGCGATCAGGCCGCCGATGGCGAGCCCCCGAATCGTCCCTCCCGCTCCGGTTCCGTTCATGGGGCGGCATTGTCTACCGCGTGCGCGGCATTCGCAAAGCGGCCATACTGGAACCCCGATGAACAAGCTATCGCGCAGGCAGGCGCTGAAGGCCGTGGCCGCCGCGGGCGCCGTCACCGGCTGCCTGCCGTCGTCACGCAAGCAGGAGGCCCGAGCACGCATGCAGGACAAGGACAAGAAGAAGACGGATGCGGTCGTGGCGGTCACGCCGCAGGGCTTTCCCTGGCAGACGAGCGATCCGTTCCTGTTCTGCGTCCACCACGACGACCACTACCCCGCGGGCAACGAGCGCCAGGGTCCGGCGGCGTCGCTGGCCGGGCGCAACCTGGGCCAGGACTTCGAGGGCAAAGACGGCTGGCGCATGTACCACGGCGAGATCGTCCCCGGATTCCCGCAGCACCCGCACCGCGGCTTCGAGACGGTGACCGTGGTGCGCCGCGGGCTGCTGGACCACTCCGATTCGATGGGCGCGACCGCGCGCTACGGCCGCGGCGACGTGCAGTGGCTGACCGCGGGCCGCGGCATCCAGCACGCCGAGATGTTCCCGCTGGTCGAACGCCAGCGCGAGAACCCCGTGGAGCTGTTCCAGATCTGGTTGAACCTCCCGATCCGCGACAAGATGGCCGACCCCTACTTCGCGATGTTGTGGAGCCACACCGTCCCGAAGCAGATCGTGCGCGACAGCGAGGGCCGCCCCACCGAGATCGTGATGACGGCCGGGCACTACGGCGACGTGCGCGCGCCGTCGCCGCCGCCTTCGTCGTGGGCGTCGCACCCGGACAGCAACGTGGCGATCTGGACGATCAAGCTCGCGCCGCACGCGCGCTTCACGCTGCCCGCGGCGCCGGGGACGAACCGGTCGCTGTATTTCTTCCGCGGCAACGGCGTCGACGTCGACGGCCACGCGGTGGCGAACAACCACCGCGTGGAGCTGCGCCCCGAGCTGGACGCCGCGGTGACGGCCGGCCCGGAGGAGACCGAGGCGCTGCTGCTTCAGGGCAAGCCGATCGGCGAGCCGGTCGTCCACTACGGGCCGTTCGTGATGACCACGCAAGAGGAGATCCGGCAGGCGATCGTCGACTACCAGCGGACCGGCTTCGGCGGCTGGCCCTGGGCCAGCAACGACCCGGTGCACGCCCGCGACGAAGGCCGCTTCGCGCGCCGCCCCGACGGCAAGATCGAACGCCCGGCCTGATCCGGACCGGATAGTGCACAGGGAGGAAGGGAGACACAGAGGTTTCAGGGCTCCAGATCTTCTGTCCTCCCTTGCTCCGTTCCTCCCTGTTCATTTTTTCTGCGCGGCAAGTGGGTTACGTTCGCCGGCGATGCGACTCGCGCTCTGCGTCCTGATGCTGTTCGGCGCGCTGGCAGCGGGGCGGGCGGCGCGCGCCGCCGATCAGGCGCCTGGCGGGCAGAACCAGCTGACGATCGACGTCGGCGCGGCGTCGATCGGCGTGACGCACGCGTGGCGTCTGGACACGCCCTCCGTGCTATTCGGCGGCGGCGGCGGCATCGGACTATCGCCGCTGCTGGGCAAGGTCGTGACGACGGGCGCGCACTTCGACAACAGTACCGTCGAGGCGCTCGAGATCGTGCACGCGCAGCTCTTCATGCGCTTCGAGGTCGCGTCCTGGCTGCGGGTCGACACGGGCGTGCGCGCGGGGGCTTTCATCCACCTCACCGAGAAGGTCGCAGGCGGTCCGTTCGTCGCGCTGTTCGTGGCGCCCGCGCTGGTCTGGCGCTGGCTGTGGATCGGGCCGCGCGTCTCGGGAGGCGTCCTCGCGGAGCAAGACGGCCCGACCGCAGGCGCCCTGACGATCGAATACGTCATGCTGCGCTTCGCGATCACCTGGTAGCGACCGCGCGCCGCGCTCACGAGTTGGCGCAGAACACGTTGCGGCCCTGCGCGCTGATGCACGAGGTGAATGGGCAAACGTCGGCCGTCACGCAGGCGCAGCTGAGCGCGGCGCCGCAGGCGGCGGGCGGCGGCACGCACCGGTAGCTCGGACCCGGGCAGTCGGGAATGCAGCCAGGTCGCCCGCCCGGACAGTCGGGGTACAGCTTCGTTCCCGCCGGACACTCTCCGCCGTCGGGCATTTGCCGGCAGTCCACCGGGCCGCCGCACAGGTTCAACGTCACGCAGATGTCGGTGCCGAAACAGGTGAGCCCAGAGCCGCACGGGATGCCGCTGCCGCCGTCGCCGCCGCCATCCGCGATCGCATCGCGCGCGGCGTCCGCAACCACGTCGCCACCCCCGTCGAGGGGTCCGTCCGCGCCCGCGTCGCAGGGGCCGCAATTCGCGACACAGACCCAGGTGGAGGGAGCGCCGACCTCGAACGCCATGCACATGTATTCGCGCGGCGCGCAGCCCGTCGCGTACGTGCAGCGGAGGGTGGGCATCGAACACAGGTAGGCGTTGACGGGCAGGCTGACGGGACATTGGCCGACCGAACAGGGGCGGTCGCAGATCCAGTTCGCGCCGCGGCACTCGCACCGGGTCGTGCAGCCCGAGGGCTCCGCGTCGCCGTAGTAGCACAGCGTGCCGGGCGCCCGGTCGCTGCAGCTCTGCCCCGTGCTGGGCCCGGGCAGGGGACAGCTGCGCGACGGCGCGTCCGTCGCCGGCGGCCCATCGGCGGGAGGCGGCACGTCGGCAGCTCCAGGCACGTCGGTGGCCCAAGGCGCGTCGCTGGCCCACGGTGCGTCGGTCGTGCCGGCCTCGGCGGCGCGGCCGTCGACGACGACCACGGTGTCCGGAAGGCCGGCGTCACGTGTGATCGAGACGCCCGCGTCGTCCGCCTGCAGTCGACGCGAGCAGGCCGCCGCCAGGACAACGGCGGACA
>Ga0111539_10009790_pt1 | contig 12099 bp, 6 predicted proteins | sample RhiMethybrSRZTD1_FD_79667 | JGI IMG/M metagenome (GOLD analysis project Ga0111539, IMG submission 79667) | Populus rhizosphere microbial communities from Tennessee, USA - Rhizosphere MetaG P. TD hybrid SRZTD1 (version 2) (version 2) | ecosystem: Host-associated > Plants > Roots > Rhizosphere >...
ATACGCAATTTCGCCGAAAGGCACCGGCTTGCTCCTGCGGCGAACCACCGAAGGAAACATGAAAGCTTCTTCGAGCCTCATCCGTCCGATGGCCTCGAGTTGAAGTCCGCATGGCAGCACTTCGGTGTCCGCAACTCGAGGCGTACATTCGATGCCCGCCCCAAGGAGCCGGCAGGCCTCTCGGCGAAATCAGTGCACCGCAGGCGCGTACACTTTCCTCGGGGCTTCACTGAAGCCCCGATACATCAGTGAAAAAGATTTCTTGAGCGCCGAGGAGCGCCATTCGCCGAGACGGCCTGACGGCTCAGAAGGCGGCGAGCCGAACGGCTAGAAGGTGCGATGCGAGAGGAAGCGCACCTGCCCGGGGCCCACTTCGACGTCTTCGAATGTGACGGTGTCGAGCTCGTCGCCGCCGGGGCCGTAGCATTGAATCTCGATGTCGTGGGTGCCCGGCTCCACCAAGACGCGCGCGACTTGAATCGTGTTGGGAAGCGTGATCCACGAGCGCGTGTCGGCCTTTTCGGTGGCGGCGGTGAAGATGTTCGCGACGACGCCGGCCACTTCGCCTTGTTTGTCTTCGATGCCCTTCGTCAGCGCGTACTTGCCGAGCGCGCGCAGGATCGTTTTGAAGTAGATCTGCGCGGATTCGTCCTGGAGACCTTGCCGGGCAATGGCTCCGAGGTCTTCGGCGATCTCGGAGCGGCAAGAATCGGATCCCGCAAACACGATCGCGTGTCCGGGAAGCTCGTCCGTGGTGGGCGGCGGATACGATGGAACGGCGATGCGCAATAAATACTCCAGCTCCGTCTTCGCGTAGTGCGGAGGCTCGACGTAGCGAGCGCGCTGGGAGAGCGTCCAAGCAAGGTCGGTGCGGTGGTCGTCGTCGTATTCCGTGCGGAGGATCGGAATCATGATCGTCTGCTGAACTTTGGCGGGAATGTAGCCTTCTTCGTAGAACACGATGATCTCGCCGCGTTCCAGAAGCTCGCTGTTCGCCGCCCAAGACGCAGCCTGAAATCGCTCGCGATAACGATTGAGCCCGTCGGCATCGCCCATCATCTCCGCAGTGCGAAGGAGATCCTGCGCTAAAAAGGGCGGAGGCTTCACGCCGTAGGCGTTCTCGTAATGCACGTAAGCATCATCCGCGGCGCGCAACGCAACCCACGCATCGTTCGTTTGCCCGGAGGCATCGTAGAGCATCGCGGTCAAGTACTCGGCAAACGCATCGGTCTGATACGTCGGGGGCGAAGCATCGCCGTCGGCGTACACCTTGAGCTTGTGATTGATCTTCCGGCATTCGACGAGCGCACCCTCGAAGTCGCCCAGGTCGGCGTAGTTCATCGCCCGGTAATAATTGATGAGGACGCGTTCCCATGCCTCCCCGTCATAAGGAATCACCTCATCGTTTGTCGCCAGCGCGAGCACTTCTTTGGAGACCGATTTCGTGTAGAGCTCGTCGATCAAGATCTCCGCCGCATCGAACGTATGATTCGACGCGGCGTAATCTTCCTGCAGCCGGAGCACGAGACCCAGCTCCATGAGATAGGGAAGCCCGGGGCCGCCGGGCTTCACCTCTTCCAGATAGGCGCGGGCCTTCTCGAGGTCACCCTGAAGCAGCGGCTCACGGAGCTGGAGTGCGGTGTCGGTGTAGCTCGCGCACCCGGCGGTTGCGAGAGCGCCGAGCAAGAGCATGAGGCGGGCAATCGCCATGAATCATTCCGATGCGGGGTGTTCCGGCGCGCAGGGCTCCGTCATCCCGAATACTTGGCCCTGCCGATGTACTTCTTGATCTTCTTTTGTCCGATCCACACTTTCACGTTCGATTCCACGTCGATCAGCTGCAAGTCCGTCTGATAGAAGGAGACTTTCTCGCCGCCTTCTTCATCGATGATTTGATTGATGTCGCCCATCAAAACGTAATCCGCGCCCATCTCATGTCCGAACCTCTTCAAAGTCTCCGGGGTCACGTTGCCCTGCATGGCTTCACGCTCGGCGCGAAGATCCTCGCGCTCTCCCGAGTCGGCGACGACGGTGACTTGTCCGGAATTGATGAAGGAACGCTCGATGTCGTTGATGAACGTGTCGGTCGGGATGTGCTCCATGGACTGGTTGCGGATCGCGCCCACGATCACCGCCGGTTTTTTCGAGCGCTCGGTCATGTGCGTGCGCAGCCACGCTTGATTCAAGCAGTCTTGGATCATTTCCTCGGAAACGAGCCGCGAGTCGGTATCGTTCCATGTTCCCGAGAGATCTACGGTGTCGTCGGGATTGATTCGTGAAACGGTCTTGCTGGGGCCGCAGCCCACCAACGCAGCCAAGGCCAGCGAGAGCGCGGCGGCGCTCCCGCCATGAAAGAGACGCGCAGGACGAAACATCGAGCACTCCTCCCAGGAAGGGTCGCAGTTCGCGGCAACCATATCGCGGGCCAGAATCGTAGAGAAGCGGGAAGCAGGGTCTTTCCGGACTATCGGAAGACTGGGATCTTCTCTTGCGCGCGCGCGGCAACTCGGGCGAGAATGGGCGGCCTTTTCTCCCCGGTCCAACTCTCGGCCCCAAGCATGGATTGCCATCGATGAAGCAATCGGCAGCGAAGGAACCGATCGCCCGCAAAGAGATCGGCGATCGTTCCGCCGTCGAGCCCACCCTGCAATGGAAGCTCGAGCACATCTTTCCGTCGCGCACCGATTGGGACAAGGAATTCGCTCGCGTCGAAAACGCAATTCGGGAGGTCGCCGGCTTCCAAGGGACGCTCGGCCAAAGCACGGCCTCGCTGCAACGAGCGCTGGAGATTCATTCCCAAGTCGCCTCGACGCTGGACCGGGTCTACGTGTATGCGCATCTGCTGCGCGATGAGGACACTCGGGACCAGGAGGGGCAAGCGCTTGCCGAGCGCGCCTCGCGCCTGGGGACTCGCTTCGCGGAGGCCGCCTCCTTTCTCGAGCCGGAGATCCTCGCCATTCCCTCCGAGCAGCTGGCGAAGATCCTGGAATCCAAGGAGCTCGCGCTCTGGCGGCATTACCTGGAAGACCTCCTGCGCAAGAAGCAGCACACGCTCTCTCCGCGCGAAGAGGAAATGTTGGCCATGGCCGGGGAGGTCACGAGGATTCCGCGCACCGTGTTCGGAATGCTCAATGATGCGGATCTGACGTTCGGATCGATTCGCGACGAGAAGGGGGAGGAAGTCGAGATCACGCACGGGCGCTACTCGCTCTTCCTGGAATCCAACGATCGCCGGGTGCGGCGCGACACTTGGCTCGCGCTCTATCAATCGTACGCCGCCCACAAAAACACGTTCGCGAGCCTTCTCTCCGGCGCGGTCAAGCGTGACATCTTCTTTGCGCGCGCCCGGGGCTATCCCTCCGCGCTGCATGCCGCCTTGCACCCGGCCAACATTCCGGTCGACGTCTATCACACGCTCGTGGCCACAGTGGACGAAAAGAGAGATGTGGTGCATCGCGCGATGTCGATGCGCCGCCGCCTTCTGGGCGTGGACGATTTGCGCGTGCACGACCTTCATGCGCCCTTGGCGCTGGCCGATCCGCCGAAAGTTTCCTGGAGCGAAGCGTGCCGGCTCCTTCTCGAAGGGCTCGCACCTTTGGGCGAGGAATACTTGGATGCGCTCCGCCGCGGCCTTGCCGGCGGCTGGATCGACGTGATGGAAACGCGCGGCAAGCGATCGGGTGCGTATTCCTGGGGCGCGTACGGCACTCATCCCTACGTGCTGCTGAATTATCAAGGGACGATCGACCACTTGTTCACGCTGGCCCACGAAATGGGTCACGCGATGCACCATTACTTCACGAACGAAACGCAGCCGTACGTGTACTCGCACTATCCGATCTTCTTGGCGGAAGTGGCTTCCACCACGAACGAAGCGCTGCTCTTGGATCATCTCCTGCGCGTGCAGAAGGATCCGGTGTGGCGGACGGCGCTGCTGACCCAGGCGATCGATCAGATTCGCGGGACGGTGATCACCCAGGTGATCTTCGCGCAGTTCGAGCTGGCGCTGCACGAGATGGCCGAGGCCGGCGAGCCCTTGACGGTCGCCTCGTTCTCGGAGGCCTACCGGCGCGTGTTCACGCGCATGCTGGGACCGGACCTGGTGTTCGACGATATGGCCGCATTGGGTTGGGCCCGGATCCCTCACTTCTATAACAATTTCTATGTTTATCAGTACGCGACGGGCTATGCCGCCGCCGTCGCGCTGTCCAATCGGGTGTTGAAGGACGGCGAGCAGGCTCGAAAGGATTATCTCGGCTTCTTGAAGGCCGGAGATTCCGATTATCCGATCGAAATCTTGCGCCGCGCGGGAGTGGATCTCTCGTCGCCGAAGCCCGTTCTCGATACCCTGGAGCGATTCGCATTCTTGCTCGACCAATTGGAAGAGCATCTTTCCCAGCATGGAGCCGCCGCCGTTTCCGGCGGATGAAGGGACGACGGGAACCCGTGGCGATCGATTCCGACACACTGCAGGTGATCCGAAGAAAGAAATTCGAAGACGTCGAATCGACGTGGATCTCGCGCCTCGAGTCCATGCCGCGCGACTACGCTTGGTTCCTCGAGGTGGCGCGCGAGATGCGCGGTGCGAAGGCGAATGCCCAGGTCTCCGATCTGTTGGCGCTTCTCATCGACACGCTGGCCGCGGAGAAATCCTGGGAAGAAGCTTTCAACATGATCTCGGAGGGCATTGCTCTCGTACCGCGCCAGAAATCGATCCGCGAAAAGACGATCGAGATCGTGCGAATGCGCTATGCGAACCGCGCCGATCTGCAGGAGATCATCTCCACGTTCGGTCTCGAGACGGCGGAAGAGCTTGGGCCGGCCTTCTCGGATCTGCGCGATTGGCTGCGCTTCGAGATCGGTGCGGGATTCTTTCTCTTCGGGCGAGGGCTCGGCCGCGTCGTGGAAACGAACCTGGCTCTGCAGAAGGTCAAGATCAAGTTCGAGAAGGCCACTCCTCTAGTGGTGCGCCGCGACGAAGCGCGCAAGCTTCTGACTTGGCTTCCTCCCGAGCACTTCATGATGAAGCGCCTCGACGATCCCCAAGGAGTACACCAGCGCGCCCTCACGGAACCCGAAGAAGTCATCCGCGAGCTCTTGACGCTCTTCCCGCGCCCGCTCACCGCCGCGGAGATTCGCGAGTGCATGACCGGAGTCGTGGAAGGGTCGCAGTGGACCTCGTGGTGGAATCGCGCCAAGTCTCATCCCCAAGTTCTGAGCAGCCGCGAGCGCAAGAATGCGTTCTTCTGGAGCGCATCCTCCGAAGCGGCGGATCTTTCCGTTCTGAACGAGTTCAAGACCGCGCCGTTCGAGAAAAAGCTGGAGCTCGCTCGCCGGCACGCCAAGCGCGGCGGTGCAGTGAAGGAAGAAATCGTGCAGCGCCTTCTCGAAGAGCTGGGTCGTTTGGCGCGAGGTCCCGCGGCGGATGCGCTCGAAATCGTTTTCTTGCTCGAAGAGCTGGAAGGTCTGCCCGCGGCGGCGGTCAGCCCGACCGAATCGATCTTGCGCGGTCCGGATGCGGCCAAGGCGATCGTGCAAGTGCGCGACCGGCGTTATCGGGAGAAGATCTACAACGATCTGGCGCGTCTTCGTCCCGACGATTGGGCGGCCGTTGCCCGGGAAGCGTTCTTCGATGAGCCGGACTTCCGGCTGATGTCCCTTCTTTATGAATTGATCCGGGAGCAAGGACCGGAGCGCGGTGCCGAGAAGCTGGTCGCGGATGCGGTCTTTTCCCCGCGCAAGGCTCCCCGCGCATTCGTCTGGGTGGCGAAAAATGCGCTGGCCCGTCCGGAGCTGCGCGATCGCACGAATCACAGTTTGGTCTCGAAAATCTTGGATTCACTCGAGGGTCCGGAGTTCAAAGAGCTGAAGGCACCGCTTCGCGAGCAATTCGAGGCGGGAGGCATCGCCTTCGCGGTCCTGGAGAAGTCCGACCGCGAAGGAGTGGATCTTCTTCTGAGCTTGGTCGACTCCTCGGCCGGCCTGGAAGACCATCGCAAGACCGAGCTTCGCCGGGCGATCTTCTCGAAGTTCCCCGACATTCGCAAACGCGTGGACGAAGATGCCATGTACGTGACCAGGGAATCCTTGGAAACGCGGCGCGGGGAGCTCGAGCAGCTTTTGAAAGTGGAGATTCCGCAGAATACGGAAGCCATTCGCATCGCCCGTGAATACGGGGACCTGCGGGAGAATTTCGAATACCACGCCGCGCGCCAGAAGCACGAGCTCTTGAATAGCCGTGCCATGGCGCTCCATCACGAACTGCGCAAGGCTCGCATCATCGATCCGAGTGCCATCGATGCGGCTCACGTCAGCATCGGGACCCGGGTGCGGCTCGAGCCCGTCCAAGGCGGGGAGACACGCTTCGCCACGATCTTGGGTCCTTGGGATTCCGATCCGGACGGCGGCGTCTTTTCCTATCTTTCCGATTTTGCGAAGGGACTCTTGAAGCGCACCCCCGGTGAAATCGTGGTGATCGACGGCCGGGAGTACCGGATCGCCGAGATCCAGGCTTGGCTCAAGGAACAGGAAGCCGCGCCGATCACCAAAGAGGGGTCCCCGGAGCTTTCTTAAGCCGGTCCGAAGCGAAAGCCCCCCAACGCCGGCCAACTCGGCGCAAGTTTTGTCATTTGTTGCCCTCCTTGGGGGGGCGCCCGTCTAGGTACCTCGCGACTCCTGTGGTATGGTTGAGACGCCGAATGGAGCAGTCTACCCTCTTTATCCCGACCGCACTTTGCGAAGAGGAAGAACGCCGATGAACGCTTTTTCTACAGGCTTCCGAGGAATTCTCGGCCTTCTCGGTATTGGGGTCTTCGCCGCGGCGTTGCTCGCGCCGGCGGCGCAGGCAGCCCCAGCACAGATGGGCTCCCGAGAAATGATGACCAGCTGGCTCGAGCAGATGGGCGAGTTCTACGATCTCCATCCCGAGCTCAAGCAGACCAAGGGCAGCGGATGGAAACCGTACAACCGCGCGAAATGGTTCTACGAACAGCGCATGGTGAACGGGGAAGAAGTTCCCATCGGCGCGCGCTACGAAATCTGCAAGATCAAGAACGAGCTCGAACGTGCCAACGGCCCTTCGGCCCGCGCAAGCTGGTTCACGTTGGGACCGACAAACTTCAGCGGCCGCATGCTGGATCTCGAGTTCGATCCGCTCGATCCCTCGAAGCTGTATGCCGGGGCTGCGGGCGGTGGACTTTGGAGAACCACGGATAACGGCGTGAGCTGGACGGCATTGAGCGATGAGACTGGCTCACTCGCCGTCAATGCGATCTGCGTGCTTCCTTCCAATCCGAACATCATTTTGATTGGGACCGGTGAAGCCACGTTCAACATCGATCGCATCAACGGAGTCGGCATTCTTCGCTCCACCGATGCGGGCGCCACGTGGAACGCCACGAGCTTGACCTACAACGCGGTGCAGGGTCACGGGATCCACGTCATGGAAGCGAACCCGATCACCGGAACGATTCTCGCGGGCGCGACGGACGGATTGTGGCGCTCCACGGACAACGGGCAGAACTGGACCAACGTGCGTCCCCCGCCTGACGGCGCGGATTACTACGACGTCGTGTTCAAGCCCGGCAGCGCGAACATTGTTTTCGCCATCAAGGGAAGCGCGGCGTCCGGCAACGGCGTGAAGGTTTCGACCGATGACGGCGCGACGTTTGCGGCCGGTGGCGCAGGACCTCCGGGATTCTCCGTCGGCAAGTCCAAGCTCGCGATTTCTCCGGCGGATCCGAGCAAGCTCTACGCGCATTACACGGACAAGACGACTTTCTCGTCTTTGGGAACGTATCTGAGCACGAACGACGGAGCGACGTTCACGCTGCGCTCCGCCACCGACATCGTCACCGGTCAGGGCTGGTACAACCTGATCTTCCAGGCCGATCCCAATAACGCCGACCGTCTGATCGGCGGTGGCGTGCCGATATTTCGTTCCACGAACGGCGGTACGAGCTGGGTTGGGATCGGAGCCGGTGTGCATCCCGATCAGCACGCGCTGCGCTACAAGCCTGGTGCGAACGATGAGGTGTGGGTCGGAAACGATGGCGGCGTCTGGCAGTCCACGAACGATGGAACGAACTGGACCGATCGCAACTCGAACCTCGTGACGTACCAGTTCTATGACATCTGCGTTTCGCAGTTCGCTACGAACTTCATCATGGGTGGTACGCAGGACAACGGAACGGACCGCTGGACCGGAACCACGACTTGGTCGAACGGATTGGGCGCCGATGGAATGGTGTGCAACATCAATCCGAACATCGGAACGACCGTGTACGCGGAGATCCAGTTCGGCGATCACCGCAAGAGCACGAACTCGGGAGTGAACTTCTTCTCGATCAACGGCGGGATCCCGGCGAACAATCAGCAATGGGTTGTTCCCGTCGCCGAAGATCAAACTCCTGGAAACGGCAACCACCTCTATACGCAACATAGCTCCGGCGGTATCTACCGCTCCACGGACGGCGGATCGAGCTGGGTGAACGTCGACTCGCACACCGCGGTTTGGATCGACATGAGCCCGCTCAACGGAAGCTATGTCTTTACTACCGCCGGCGGCTCGGTGAGCTACTCGACGAACGACGGTGGGAGCTGGACCACCGCGGCGCCGTTCGGATTCGGGACCGGAAGCTCCACCAAGGTCCTGGCCGACCCGGGCGACTTGAACACGGTCTACGTGACGTTCTCCGGTTATTCCGCGGTGGCGCACGTGGCCAAGAGCACGGATCTCGGCTCCTCGTGGACGGACATCTCCGGAAACCTTCCCGATGTGCCGGTAAACGCGATTGCCGTAGACGATCAGAATCTGAATCACATCTACATCGGAACCGATGTCGGCGTCTGGCGCACCACGGACGGTGGGGCGAACTGGCTTCCGTACGAAATCGGCTTCCCGAATACGGTCGTCGTGGATCTGGAGCTGCAGAAGACTTCGCGCAAGCTCATCGCCGGAACGCATGGCCGGGGAGCTTGGGAAATTGATATCACCGAGGACGGAACCGGCGTGGACGTGGCGACGCCGAGTCCGCTCAACCTGATGCTCGATCCGCCATCACCGAATCCGGTGACGAGAGAGACGCTCCTTCGTTTCGCGGCGAAGCATTCGGGTGAAGTGACGCTTTCCGTCTACGACGTGACCGGCAAGCTCGTGAACGAAGTCGTTCGCGCGCCGGTTGGAGATGGAATCATTCGCATGGCGCCCTGGTATGCGGATGACGTTCAGAGCGGTGTTTACTTCGTCGTGCTGCAAGCCGGCTCGGACAAGATCACTCGCAAGATCGTAGTCGCGAAGTAATTGATTGCGGCCAAGGCCGCGCCTTTCAACTGAAGGTTGCATGAAGCCCCGGGTCGCGAAAGCGACCTGGGGCTCGTGCCAAGTGGGGCGTTCGCCTCAGGGAGATGGACAACATGACGGGATCGATCCCCGGAGTGCTCAAGCGCCTCGCGGTTTGCACTTCGGCTGCGAGTTTTTGCATCGCGCTCGGTGCAGGCATGGCCCAGCGCGCCGTTGCCGCGGAGCCGGTACGCGACGAGGCCGCGATTGCCGACCAAGCGTGGATGGATGAATTGGGTGCGTATTACGACGCCCATCCACAGTTGAAGACCACGCGCGGAAGCGGATGGAAGCCGTACAACCGCGCGAAGTGGTTTTACGAGCAGCGTATGGTGAATGGCGAGCCCGTGCCGATCGGCGCGCGCTATCGCGCTTGGGAGCAAAAGCTCGAGGTCGAGCGCACGATGCCGATGACCCCGCGCTCGACGTGGTTCTCCTTGGGCCCGGCGAATTTCTCCGGACGCATTCTTTCTTTGGAATTCGATCCCAGCAATCCAACGACGGTCTATGCAGGAGCCGCCGGCGGCGGATTATGGAAGAGCACCGACGGCGGAGTGAACTGGGCAGCGCTCACCGACGACACAGCTTCGATGGCGATCGGCGGCGTTGCGGTTGTGCCTTCGAATCCGAACATCGTCGTGATCGGAACGGGTGAGGGAACCCCGAACATCGATCGGATCGCCGGAGTGGGGATCTTGAGATCGACCGACGGCGGGACGACGTGGAACACCACCAACGTCACGTACTCAAAGGCCAATGGTCATGGCTTTCATGCGGTGAAGGCGAACCCGCTGACTTCGACGCTCATGGCTGGAGCCACCGACGGCTTGTGGCGCTCCACCGATCAAGGCGCCACTTGGACGCAAGTGCAGATCGGCGGCAATTGGTTCGACGTTGTCTGGAAGCCGGGCGATGCGAATCGCTGCTACACGGTGCGCGGCGGCGCGGGCAACGGGAACGGCGTGAAGGTCTCGACCGACGACGGCGTGACCTGGGCCATGGCCGGAACAGGGCAGCCGCTCGTTGGATCCATGGGCAAGACGAAGCTGGCGGTCTCCGCGGATGAGCCCACGTGGGTGTATGCCGGGTTCTCGCATCGCACAACGTCGAATCTTCTGGGCATTTATCGGACGACGAATGACGGCGCCACTTGGACGCTGCAAGCCAGCTCCCCGAACATGTATGGCGGGCAGGGTTGGTACAACGTGTCCTTGGCCGCCGATCCGAACGATGCGAACTCCGTGGTTTCCGGAGGAGTCGAGCTCTTCAAGGCGACCGACGGCGGCGTGACGTTCGATGAAATCGGCGGCAACGTGCACGTCGATCATCACGCGGCCGCGTATCGTCCCGGGTCGCCGGACAATCTCTTCGTGGGCTCGGACGGCGGCGTGTGGGAATCCACGAACGACGGGACTTCGTGGACGAATCGGAATTCGACGCTGGTCACGTATCAGTTCTACGACATCTGTGTTTCGCAATTCAGCCCCAGCTTCATAATGGGCGGAACGCAGGACAATGGAACCGATCGTTGGACCGGATCGACGACGTGGCTCGAAGGCCTGTTCGCCGACGGCATGGTCTGCAACGTCAATCCGAACGTCTCGAACGTGATCTACGCCGAGATCCAGTTCGGGGATCACTACAAGAGCTCGAACGGCGGTCAAGGCTGGCAGAACATCATGAACGGCATCGCCGGCAACGGAGTGTGGGTCACTCCGGTGGCCGAGGATCAGACGCCGAATAATGGTGGCCACTTGTACACGTCGACCAGCAATGGGATTTTCCGCACCACGAACGGCGGATCGCAATGGCAGAACGTCGGCTCACACAATGCGAACTGGATCGAGATGAGCCCGGTCGACGGGAACGTCGTATGGACCGTGGCCGGCATTCTGGGCAAGCGCTCCACCAATGACGGTGGATCGTGGACCGACTTCGGAGCGTATGGATTCTTCTCGGGGGCCGCCACGAAGGTCGCGGCGCATCCCACCGACATCAATAGCGCGTTCGTCACGTTCTCGGGCTATTCCGTCGGGTTCGCGCACGTCGCCAAGACGACGGATGGCGGCGCGTCCTGGACGAACATCACCGGGAATCTTCCCGATGCACCGGCCAATGCGCTCGCGGTGGACGATCTCGACCCGAATCGCATTTTCGTTGGAACGGACGTGGGCGTGTGGGTGACGACCGATGGAGGCGGAAGCTGGGTTCCATTCGAAACCGGCTTGCCGAACACGGTCATCTCGGACTTGGAGATTCAGAAGTCGGCGCGCAAGCTCGTGGCCGGAACTCACGGCCGCGGCGCTTGGGAAGTGGACATCACCGTCGTCCCGACAGGCGTGAATGTCGCAACGCCGAATCCTTTGAATCTCATGTTCGATCCGCCCTCGCCGAATCCGGTGTCGAGCGAGACGGTCCTGCGCTTTGCGGCGAAGTATCATGGAGAAGTGACGGTCTCGATCTTCGACGTGACCGGGCGCCTCGTGAACGAGGTGTCTCACTTGCCGGTCGGCGATGGCATCATTCGGATGGCGCCGTGGTATGCGGATGACGTCCCCAGCGGCGTCTACTTTGCCGTGCTGCAGGCCGGTCCGGACAAGATCACGCGGAAGATCGTGGTCGCGAAGTAAGACGAGATTCGGTGGTTCGCCGGAGACGGGAGCGCCGGTGCCTGTCGGCTCAAGCGCGTTCCTCGGCGCGCCGGCAGCTCGCCCTATGCAGAGATTCTCGGGGTCTCTCGTCTCCACTGCAGGTCCTCG
>Ga0111539_10009791_pt1 | contig 12099 bp, 10 predicted proteins | sample RhiMethybrSRZTD1_FD_79667 | JGI IMG/M metagenome (GOLD analysis project Ga0111539, IMG submission 79667) | Populus rhizosphere microbial communities from Tennessee, USA - Rhizosphere MetaG P. TD hybrid SRZTD1 (version 2) (version 2) | ecosystem: Host-associated > Plants > Roots > Rhizosphere >...
AACCTGCTGCTGGTCGTGGCGGCGCTGTTCGCCGCGAGCGCGGCGTCGAGCCTCGACCTGAAGCTGCACGACCAGCGGCTCCAGTTCGCCCTGCTCGCGATGACGGGCATCCTCGCGCTGCTGCTGAACATCCTCATGCTCCAGCGGCGCCTGAACCCGCTCGACCAGCTGATTCGCGAGATCGAGGCGATCGACCCGAGCAATCCGGCCTCGTTCAAGGCGCCGGAGGACCCGGTGGAGGAGGTCGAGCGTCTCGCCGCTGCCTTCGCCAAGCTGCTCGAGCGGATAGAGGCTGAGCGGCGGCGCGCGGGCCGGCTGCAGCTGCGCGCGCAGGAGGAGGAGCGCAAGCGCGTGGCGCGCGACCTCCACGACGAGGTCAACCAGGCTCTCACCGCGATCCTGCTGCGGCTCGAAGCGCTCACGCACGTCGCCCCGCCGCGCCTGCGGGACGAGCTCGCCGAGACGAAGGGGCTTGCGAACCAGGCGATGGGGGAGCTGCTTCAGCTGGCGCGCCAGCTCCGCCCGACCGCACTCGACGACCACGGCTTCGTGCCGGCGATCGAGGAGCAGCTGCGGCGGTTCAAGGCCCAGTACGGGATCGCGACGCGGCTTTCTACCGAGGGCGACCTTCACGACCTCGGCAGCGACCAGCAGCTCGTTCTCTACCGCGTCACCCAGGAGGCGCTGAACAACATCGCCCGCCACGCGGGCGCCAGCAACGTCGCTATCGAGATCGCTCGCGTGGACGGGCACGTCGACCTCGAGGTGGCCGACGACGGCGTCGGGTTCGACGTGGGACGGGAGCTGCGCGGCCTGGGTATTGACGGCATGGCCGAGCGAGCGCGCCTGGTCGACGGCCGGTTCGAGGTCGATGCCGCACCGGGACGCGGCACGACGCTTCGCCTGCGGGTGCCCGCCTGATGATCCACGCGCTCCTCGCCGACGACCACGGCATCGTCCGGTCCGGTGTGCGGATGCTGCTCGACCAGCAGGAGGGGATCACCGTCGTCGCCGAGGCCGAGGACGGCGTGGACGCCGTCGAGGCGGCCATCAAGCACAAGCCGGACGTCGCCGTGCTCGACGTCTCGATGCCGCGCATGACCGGGATCCAGGCCACCCACGAGATCAAGCAGCACCTGCCCGACACCGCAGTGGTGCTGCTCTCGATGCACGACGACCAGCGCTACTTCTACGAGGCCCTGAAGGCGGGCGCCGCCGGCTACGTGCTCAAGCGCTCAGCCGACACGCAGCTCGTCGACGCAATCCACGCCGCGATTCGGGGCGAGCCGTTCATCTCGCCGGTCGCGGAGGAGGAGCTCCTGCGCAACTGGCTCCAGGCCGAGGATTCGGGGTCGAGCGAGCTCACGCAGCGCGAACTCGAGGTCGTGAAGCTGATCGCCGAGGCGCACACCAACAAGCAGATCGCCCAGATCCTGAACGTGTCCGAGAAGACGGTCGAGTCGCACCGCGGCAACGTCCTCTCGAAGCTCGGGATGAGGGACCGAGTGGAGCTGGTGCGCTACGCGATCCGCAGGGGCTTGATCGAGCCTTAGGGCGAAGCCGAGCGGTCAACCGAGGCCGGAGGCCTCGTCGCCATCAGAACGCGGGCAGGGATGCCCGCGGAGGTTTAACCCCAGCGACTTTCAGCGCCGTTCGACTCAAGTGCCTCGGCGGCGAGCTCGCCCTCGATCACGTCGATCGAGCGCTCGAGCGCCTCCACGCACTGCGGGTCGAACTGGCTGCCGGAGCAGCGGTGCAGCTCGCTGAACGCGTCCTCGCGCGAGAGCGCGGTCCGGTACGGGCGGTTGCTCGTCATCGCGTCGAACGCGTCGGCAACCGCGATGATCCGGGAGGCGAGCGGGATCACGTCCCCGCGCAGGCCCTCGGGATAGCCGGAGCCGTCCATGTGCTCGTGCGCGTGGTAGATCCACGGCACGATCGGCCCGAGGCCCTCGACGCGGCCGACCAGCTCGGCGCCGGCCACGGGGGCGAGGCGCATCTGGTCGAACTCCTCCTCGGTGAGGGGACCGCCCTTGCGCAGGATCGCGTCCGGGATGCCGACCTTGCCGACGTCGTGCAGCATGGCGGCCATGCGGAGCAACGCGAGCTCGGTGCCCTGCCAGCCCATCTCCTCCGCCATCGCGGCCGCGTAGCGCGCGACGGCGGTCGAGTGCTCGTCGGGTACGGCGATGCGGGTGTCGACCGCCTGCGCGAGTGCCGTCGCCCAGCTCAGCTCGCGCTGGCTGGGGGCGCTCTGGACCTTGCGGCCGTCCTTGGCGGCGTACAGCTCCGAGTCGGCGTGGCGCTGGAGCTCGTCGCTGTCGGTGCCGTCCGTCGGGTAACAGGCGATTCCGAGCGAGCTCGGCGCACGGTCCGAGAGGACGTTGTTGAGGCGGCCGACGAGGGTCAGGGCCTCGGGCCGCGCCGCACCCGGCACGAGCAGCGCGAACTCGTCGCCGCCGAGGCGGCCGACAGAGTCCATCGGACGCAGGTTCTCGTTCAGCTTCTCGACGGTCCAGCGGAGCAGCTCGTCGCCGGCCGCGTGGCCCTTGCTGTCGTTGACCGACTTGAAGCGGTCGAGGTCGAGAGCGATCAGGGCGAACGCGCGGCCGGTGCGGCCGGCCTCGTCGACCTCGGCCTCGAGGCGCTCGAGGAAGCCGCGACGGTTGAGGCAGCCGGTCAGCGCGTCTGCACGCGAGATCCGGTTCAGCTCGTCGCGCTGGGCGTCGCGGATACGCGTCTGCCAGGCGCACACGAGCGCGGTGATGCCGAGGCTGACGGCGAATAGAGAGAGTGAGAGGTCGTCGCGGCCGCCGACGTTGATGGCGAGCATGAGGTATGCGAGCAGCTCGAGCGTGCCCACGGAGAGCACCATCATCGGCGGGTAGGTCAGCGCGACGACGACCAGTGGGATGAACAGGAGCGCGGCGAGCGGGCTGTCCGAGCCACCGTCGATCGCCATGGCGCCCGCGATCGTGCCGACCTCGGCGACGCTCCAAGCGAGGAAGAAGATGTCGTGCCCCTTGCTGTGGACGATCTTCTCGAGCGGCAGCAGGCGCACGAGCATTCCCCAGGCGAGATAGCCCGCGGCGAGCGCGACGAGCGCGAGCCGCTCCGTTCCGTCCCACGTGCCCAGCGCGTAGGTGCCAAAGACTGCAGCGATCAGATAGGTGAGCCAGATCCGCACGCCTGCGATCCGCAGGCGGAACTTCACCTCTGAAAAGTCGATGATCTCGAAGCCGAGGTCGCGCACGGTCTGTCTATCGGCCCGACCCCTGCTCGCCGTTTAGCGGATCGGCCTCCTTCTGGACGGCGCAATCAGGCGCATAGTCCATCCGTCCGCCCCCGCGGCGCGCGGCGCAAGTACGCACGCGTGGCGCCCGACAGCCCTTGCATGGCGAAAGTTGCCAAGGTCTGGCGTACCTGTGTGGCGCGCCTTCGATGGCAGAACCCACACGGCATCGCCGCCAACGTGTCGGATCCCGCGACGATGGCCCGCTCGGGTGCCTATCTGTTCGGCTCCGGCGCGACCCTCGCGCTGATCTGGCTGTTCCTGCCGTTCTCTGGCCAGGTCAACACAGGCGCGATGGTCCTGATGGTTGGAGCGTCCTACGCGATGGTCGCTCTCCTGATCGGCGGCTACGACCGGATACCGGACTGGGGCTTCAAGGCCTTCCTGTTCGGGTTCACGCTGATCGTCAGCGGGATGATCTACTACAGCGGCAAGAGCGCCAGCCCCTACTCGTTCTTCTACGTCTGGGCGGCCCTCTACGCGCTCTACTTCTTCACGGCGACGGACGCGGCGCGGCACGTCCTGTTCATGGGCTTCTGTTACGCGGCGGTCCTTGTAGCCCACCACTGGACCGCCCACTCGATCGGCGATTTCGCGATCGCGGTCGAGGACTCGGCCGCACAGTGGACGATCGCATTCGGGACGCTCGTCGTGGCGACCGGCCTCTTCGGCCTCCTCAAGGAGCGGCTCGACGGGCTCATCGACCGGCTTACGAACGCGGTGAAGACCGACCCGCTGACCGGCCTGCTCAACCGGCGTGGATTCGAGGAGGCGTTCGAGCTCGAGGTCGAGCGCGCACGCCGGCTCGAGTCGCCGCTCACGCTCCTGGTTGGCGACCTCGACCGCTTCAAGATGCTGAACGACCGGCTCGGGCATCCGGCCGGCGACCGCGCGCTCGAGCTGCTCGGGGAGGCGCTCACCGCAGGGGTGCGGCGGATCGACCGCGTGGGACGGATGGGCGGCGAGGAATTCGCGCTGATCCTGCCGGAGACCGACGAGCACGAGGGCTACGTGCTGGCGGAGCGCCTGCGCGCGAAGGTGCGCCAGAACTTCGAGGCCGACCTCTTCCCGCTGACGATCTCGTTCGGCGTCGCGTCCTACCCGACGCACGGGGCGACGACGGCCGCGCTGCTCAAGGCGGCAGACCAGGCGCTGTACACGGCCAAGGAGTTCGGCCGCGACTGCTCCGTGATCTTCAGCGCGGAGACCGCTGAGATCCTCCAGGGCGACAGCCACCGGACGGAGTCGACCGCCGAGCGCCGCGTCGCAAGCCTTGTCGGCCTGGCGAGCTCGATGGACACGGCCGAGCACTCCCAGATGGTCGGCCGCTACACGAAGCTGATCGCGGTCGAGCTCGGTCTGTCGAAGGAGCTCATCGAGCGCGTCCAACTGGCAGGCGTCCTGCACGACATCGGCAAGATCAGCGTCGCCGACTCGATCGTCAACAAGGCGGGCCCGCTCACGGCCGCCGAGTGGGCGGAGATGAAGAAGCACCCGGAGTTCGGCGCCCGGATGCTCGAGCGCGCGGAGCTGTGGGACATCGCCGACTGGGTCCTGGCGCATCACGAGCGCCCGGATGGCAAGGGCTATCCGCTCGGCCTGACCGGCGATGAGATCCCGCTCGAGGCGCGCATCGTCGCCGTCGCGGACGCCTACGAGGCGATGACGACGGATCGCGTATACCGCTCGAGCATCGGCCACACCGCCGCGCGCGCGGAGCTTCGCCGCGGGTCCGGCACGCAGTTCGATCCGCGCGTCGTGGCGGCCTTCCTGAAGGCCCACGAGCCGAACCAGGACTTCACTTGGCGGATCGTCGGCGGTCGCGCAGTCGCTGCGTGACCGTCTCGGGCGTCACGAACGCCAGATGCCCGATCACGCGCCGTTCGCCGAGCGGCGGCACGAACGCGACGGCGTAGCGCCCCGGCGGGCTTGCGAGGAGGTAGAACTGCGCCGGCGTGTGCGGGTCGGCCGCCTGGCGCAGGCCGAGCCGGTCGAGGACGACGTCACCGGGCTCGCGCACCGGGACCTCGAGCCTGAAGCTCGACCCCTCCCGCACGCGCCGGGTGACCTTCGGGCCCCCGGCGGCGATTCGGACCGGCATTCTCGGCATTGCGGGGCCCGGCGGAGGGGACGCCGCAACGGTCGTATCGGTGGCCCGTTCGTCGTCACCGGCCTCCTCGGGGGGCGGCGCGAGCGACGCGACGACCGCCGAAAGACCGAGCACGAGGGCGAACAGCAGCAGCACGCGCCGGATTTGCACAACTTGAATCTTGCCTACCGATTCATGGACGCATGTCCAATCAAGTTAATGGCCTGCACCTACCGATAATTCCCGCAGCCAGAGTGCCACGGTGATAAGGGCAAACCCGTCGCGAGGCGGGGACGCAAAGTCACGGTGCTCCTCCCCCCACCAGGAGCAGGCCGGACTACCACCAGGAACTCGACTTCCAAAGGGCGGCTTGGACCCGCGGCGGACTGGCTTCAAGGTCAATCCAGTACTCCACTAAGGAGGAGTTCACATGCTGCGGAAGCTCCGCGAGCGTATGGAGAGCGAGAAGGGCTTCACCCTTATCGAGCTCCTCGTTGTCATCCTGATCATCGGCATCCTCGCCGCCATCGCGCTGCCGGCCTTCCTTGGCCAGCAGGCGAAGGGCCAGGACGCTGATGCGAAGTCGAACGCGCGTAACGTCGTGTCGGCGGTCAAGTCGTGCTACGCCGACATGCAGGACTACGCGGATTGCGACACCGAGCAGAAGCTGGCCGACTCCGGTTCTCAGGCCGGCATCGGCATCGGTGCGGGTGAGCCCGTCTCGATCGTGGCCGGTGGCGGCGAGAACTTCGCCGTGACGGCTACCTCGGCGAGCGGTAACACGTTCACCATCACCGAGCACACTGACGGCACGTCGAACCGCACCTGCACCACCGCTGGTGAGGGTGGCTGTAAGGCACTCGATGCCGCGACTGGTAACGCGTGGTAAATCGGCTGCTCTAGCCGTATCAAGGGCGGGCCTTCGGGCCCGCCCTTTTTTTTGCGTCCAGGTTCGCCTGGACATTCTCAGCCTCAGCGCGGGAAGCGCCGATCCGAGACTCGTGCGACGGAACATGCGCCTTACTCGTGCGCGCCTGCGATCCGAGAGGGGCATGACCCTGGCGGAGCTCTTGGTCGCGATGGCGGTCGGAACCATCGTCATGCTGGCCGTCCTCGGCCTGCTCGATGCGACCATCCAGACGGCTCCGCGCGACCAGGAACGTGCGGACACGATCCGCGAGGCACAGGTCGGCGTCCACTTCATGACGCGCGAGCTTCGGGAGGCGAACAAGGTCTGGACGCCCGGCAAGACCCAGATCTACGTGAACATCGGCGACGACCGCCACGTCCTGTACGACTGCGGCGTCGTCCAGCCTGACAACCCGGACGAGCGCCAGTGCCGGCGCTGGGAGGCGGCGATCGGGAGTGAGCTCCCGCTCGACGAGCCGGGTGAGGTGGTGGTCAACCGGCGAATGCCGGGCGATGTCTTCACCTACCAGCCGAACCTGATCAACCCCACGTACGTGGAGGTCCACATTCAGGTTCCGCAGTCAGGCGAGCGTGAACAGGACGGCTACCACGCGAACCTCGTCCTGAACGATGGCTTCTACCTGAGGAACACCGATGTTGGCTAGGGCGCGGGCACAGTCCGGCTTCACCACGATCGAGCTTCTGCTGGCGATGATGATCGCCAGCGTCGGGATCGTCTCGCTCGTGGGGACCCTGGATGTCTCGCGCCGCGTCACCAGCTACTCCGAGATGAAGGAGGCAGCCGCGCACGTGGCAGAGCAAAAGATGGAGGAACTGCGCGCGCTCGACTACGGCGAGCTCGCCCTAGACGGCAACGTCGTGCCGTCGAGCTCGGGTGACTCGAACAATCCTGCGTACTACCTGCAGAGCGGCGGCACCAAGTACCTCTGGGACCAGAAGGCGAACGCGCCGGCCGGCCACGTCGCCGAGCCACTTGTGATCGACGCGACCGACGGCGAGGTCGAATCGACGGCGGAGGCCTGGGACGACGGGCGCATCCACGGTCAGATCTACCGCTACGTGACGTGCGCGACGTCGGCGAGCGGGACTGCCGCCGATTGCGACTCCGGGCCGGACACGAGCGCCTACAAGCGCGTCATCGTCGCCGTCACGGTCGAGAACGCGATGGGCCCGCAGAAGCCGATCATGGCGTCGACGCTCGTGAGCGACCCGAACTTGGCGAACGGGGGCGCGAACCCCGAGCTGGACCCGAACACGTCTTGCGGGCCGATCGAGGACCCCGTCGAATGCACCGAGTCGACGGGCGGGACGGTGAGCACCTGGTACCTCTACGACACCCCTGCGACCAACTCCACACGCCAGGAGATCGCGGGCAGCCACGCGACGCACTCGACGCTCACCGGCACACCGGACCTGATGGGCGTCGATCCGACGCCGTCGCCGACGGTCACGCCGCCGCTCTACAACTACACGAACGAGATCACGGGCGGGACGACCCCCGGAGGCGCCGTGATCCGGCGTGACACCACCTGCACCGGCGGAACTCCCACCACGACGGACAACACAAAGGGCCATTTCTGGGTCACGCCGCCGCTGGCCGCCTCGATGGCGGTCTCTGACGTCGCCCTCAGCATCGACACGCAGACGTTCAACGGGGCGACGGCCGACGCGCTGCTCTGCGTAGCGGTCTACGACGTGCCCAACAGCGTCGCGAACCTCACGACCAATCCGCCGACACTGCTGGCGTCGAAGGGGCTGCCTCAGTCGGGCCTCACCGACTGGCCGACCAGCGCGGAGAACGAGGCGTTCGTGACGGAGCTCTATGAGGCCGGAAGCGCGACGATCGCATCAGGGCACAGGCTTGGACTCCGAATCTGGCCGTCGTCCTCGTCCGAGGCCGACCTCGTGGTGCTCTACGACCATCCGTCGCACATCGGCTATCTGCAGGTGAGCGGATGAGGCGCCTGCTCCGAGACCAGACCGGTATCGCGCTTCCGGCGGCCCTCGGCGCGCTCGTCGTCGTCGGCACGCTGTCGGCGGGCACGTTCGCGGTCAGTAGCCGCCTGAACGACAGCTCGACCGCCAGCCGCGACGCCAAGCGCGCGCTGCAGGCCGCGGATGCGGGGCTCGAGGCGGCGATGTTCCGCATGAACGAGATCAACCTCCAGAGCGTGTCGGCGAGCCAGTCGAAGTGCTTTACGACGTCCGCTGTCGACCCGGGGACCGGCACGGACCCGCAGACCGGCGGGACGCCCGCGTCAGGGGAGTGCGCAGGCGTCGAGGACGACCTCGGGAACGACTCGGACTACACGTACTACGTCACGCCGGCGCTCGACAACGACGACACATGCGCCGGGCTACCGGTCAATCTCGTCGACCCGAACGGCGAGGTGACCGTCACGCAGCGCTGCATCACCTCGATCGGCGAGGTGAACGGCGAGCGGCGCCGCATCCAGGCACGCGTCGCGTCCTACATCGGGGCGCAGCTCTTCCCGATCGGCGGCATCCTGGCGATCAACGGCATCAAGGCGCAGAACAACTCGATCGTGAGCGGCGTGCTGGGCTCCAACGGCCAGATCCAGCTCGGCAACAACAGCGTGATCAGCGGCGGCATCAAGCTCGGCTCTACGTCGAGCCCGCAGCCGATCCTCGGGACCGGAAGCACGGTGGGCGGGACCCCGCCCCTCACGTACCGCTCCGAGGCTGAGGGCGCTTACGTGCTCGCCCCGGTCGACATGGGCAACACCGCGACCGTGAACGACAACGGCCGGATCGCCAGCGGTCAGGACAGCGGCAGCAACGTGACCTACACCGACACGACCGCGGCGCCGCGCACGCTCACGATCGGGAACAACGGCTCGCTCACGCTCGGGGGCGGCACCTACAACTTCTGCAAGGTGACGCTCGGCAACAACTCGTACATCACGATCGCCTCCGGCGCGAAGATCCGCTTCTTCCTGGACTCACCCGACCGGCTCAGCCAGGGGACGGCGGGCGACTGCATCCCGGACGGAATGACCGCCGCCACAGCCAAGGCAGCCGGCTACGGCGGGATGTCCCTGGGCCAGGGCTCCAACTTCAACAATCCCGGCCCCTCGATCAACTTCCAGATCTACATGTACGGCTATGCCGACGGATCGCACAAGGTCAACTTCTTCAACGCGGCGAACATGAACGCCGCGATCTACGCGCCGTCCAGCGAGCTCATCTGGAACAACACCGGCGGCATCACCGGGGCGGTCTCGGCAAGCAAGGTGGAATTCAAGAACTCGGCGAAGTTCACGTGGGGCGGCGGCAGCGGCCAGTTCGACCTGTCGGAGCTGCGCACCGACACGGTCTCGGTCTACTACCGGATGGCGTGGACCGAGTGCCGCCGGACCCGCACGGCGTCGTCGGATCCCGAATCCGGCTGCTGACCCGCCGGGCGCTCGCGTAGGGTCCTCGCCCGTGGACGTGGCCGTGATCGGGGTCCTGGGGCTGCTCGTCGGCAGCTTCCTGAACGTCGTCATCTATCGCCTCCCGCGCGGGGAGTCGCTCAACCGGCCCCGTTCGCATTGCCCGTCGTGCGGGACGCCGATCAAGCCGTACGACAACATCCCGGTCGTCTCGTGGCTCCTCCTGCGCGCGCGCTGCCGGAGCTGCGGGGCGTCGATCAGCCCGCGCTATCCGCTGGTCGAGGCGCTGACGGGCGCCGTCTTCGTGGGTGTGGCCCTGACGCGCGGCGTGAACGACGACCTGGCGGTCTGGCTGCCATTCGCGGCGATGCTGATCGCGGTCGCCGGGATCGACCTCGACCACCGGATCATCCCGAACAAGATCCTTCTGCCGGCCGCGATCTGGGGACTCGCGGCGACGATCGCCTTCCGGCCCGACAACATCGACGACGCCCTGATCGCGGGCGGGATCGCGTTCGGCGCGCTGCTCCTGACCGCGCTTGCCTATCCGGCCGGGATGGGCATGGGGGACGTGAAGCTCGCTGGCGTGATGGGCATCTACCTGGGATCAGGCGTCGCCCCGGCCATGCTCGTGGCGTTCCTGACGGGGTCGCTCGTCGGGCTCCTGATCATCGGCCGCGAGGGGCGGGACGCCCGCAAGAAGGGCGTCCCATTCGGGCCATTTCTCGCGCTCGGCGGGCTGGTGGGAATCTTCGCCGGGCCCGAGCTCGTGGATGTTTATGTAGACCACTTTCTCTAGGCCGAAATAGGCGCGTCCACGCCTGTCCAGAGGCGGGGGGCCTATTTCAAGCCTGCTGGACGGATGACCGATGCCGGGAGTGATCTCCATGGCTAAGGCACGTTCCAATTCTGGGCCGCAAGGCAGCGTCGGCCTCGACCTCGACGGCGACTTCCTGTCCGCCGTGACCGTCGCTGAGGGCCGGATCCAGTCCGCCATCTCGAGCGACCTGCCGGAGGGCGTCATGCGCGACGGCGAGGTCATCGACTCGGACGCGCTCGGCCATCTCCTGAAGGACATCTTCCGGGCTGCGTCGCTGCCCAAGGACGTCCGCCTCGGCGTTGCCAACCAGCAGATCGTCGTCCGCCAGCTCGAGCTGCCGCGGATCGAGGACGACAAGGACCTCGAGGCCGCGGTTCGGTTCCAGGCCAGTGAGGCGATCGCGATGCCGCTGAACGAGGTCGTGCTCGACTTCCAGCGGGTCGGCGATGCCGTCGATGCCGACGGCAACGCGCGGACCCGAGTCGTGGTGGTCGCGGCGCGTGAGTCGATGATCGAGCGCCTCGTCGAGGCGGTTCGCACCGCCGGGCTGCGCCCGGTCGGCATCGACCTGAACGCCTTCGCGCTCGTGCGCGCCCTCGCGTCGGGCGCCCGCGACGACTCGGCGCGCGTCTACTGCCATCTCGGCGCCATCACGAACCTCGCGGTCGCGGTCGGATCGAACTGCCTGTTCACCCGCCCGCTCGCGACGCGCGCCGACGAGGCAGGCGTCGTCGACGGCTTCGCGCTCGCCGAGGAAATCCGTCTCTCGATCGACTTCTACCTCGCACAGCCGGAGACGCGCCCCGTGCGCGAGATCGTCCTTTCCGGGCCGCGCGCGTCCGCCGACGGGCTTGCAGAGCAGCTCGCTTCGGCCACCGGCCTGGAGGTCGTCGCCGCGGAGCCGCTCGGCACGTATGACCGCGCCGCGCTGCCCGCCGGCGAGAACCCCCACCGGCACACCGTCGCGCTGGGGCTCTCCCTGGGGTCGCTCGCATGAGGCCCGTCAACCTTCTTCCCGCGCGGTACCAGCCGCGCAAGGCGGGGTCGGGTGACTCGAAGACGAGTTACATCGCGCTCGGCGCGCTCGCGCTGCTCGTGCTCGCCGTCTTCGGCTACGTCATCACCGCCAACAAGGTGAGCTCCGCCAACTCGCAGATCGCCGAGACGCGCCAGCGGATCACCGACGCCCAGAGCCAGGCCGTGACGCTCCAGGAGTTCGGCGACTTCGCCGGGATCAAGGAGGCGCGCCTCGCGGCCGTCAAGTCGCTCGCCACCGCGCGAATCGACTGGGAGCGGCTCTTCCGCGAGCTCGCACACGTGCTGCCGGAGAGCGTCTGGCTGACCGAGTTCCAGTCCCAGTCGGAGGAGGCCGACGGCGGCGGTGAGATGCAGCCGACCCTGACGCTGAAGGGTTGCGCCAAGGATCACGCTGTGGTGGCCGACGCAATGGTCCGCCTGCGTGAGCTGCACGCGGCGGACGACGTCGAGCTGACCTCGACCGTCTCGGGCGAGAAGGAGGAGCCCACCGGCTTCGGTGCGCCCGCCCCCGCTCAGCAGTCCGACGACGGCGGCT
>Ga0111539_10009794_pt1 | contig 12097 bp, 8 predicted proteins | sample RhiMethybrSRZTD1_FD_79667 | JGI IMG/M metagenome (GOLD analysis project Ga0111539, IMG submission 79667) | Populus rhizosphere microbial communities from Tennessee, USA - Rhizosphere MetaG P. TD hybrid SRZTD1 (version 2) (version 2) | ecosystem: Host-associated > Plants > Roots > Rhizosphere >...
AGATCGAGGAGCCACGTGGCGAGACGCCGTTCGCCGTCGTTGACCGATGCAGAAGCTCGAGTGATGTCCGTGGTGTGGCAGAAGGGCACAGCCAGCGTTGCTGACGTGGTCGCCGCGTTCAAGAAGAAGCGCGCCGTCAGCTACAGCACGGTGCAGACGATCCTGCGCATTCTCGAAGAAAAGGGATACGTGTCCCACGAGAAGGTCGCGAGGGCGTTCATCTACCACCCGCGCGTGGATGAGCGTCAGGCGCGCCAGCGGGCGCTCAAGCACCTGGTGACGAGATTGTTCAACGGCTCGCCGAGCCTGCTCGTGCTCAATGTGCTCGAGGACGAGCAGATCGACGCGGAGGAGCTGAGCCGCGTCAAGAAGTTCATCGAAAGCGCCTAGGAGTCGCCAGTGGACGTGGCCCTGAATTGGTTCGCGCGCGGCGTTATCGTCGCGCTTGTCGCCGCCGCGGGACTCCGCGTCATCCCGGCCTCCCGTCCGCGGGCTCGCTATGCGATAGTCTGGGCTGCGTACCTGCTCGTCCTCGTGCTGCCCGTCATTCCGTCGTTCCTCGGGATCCTTGCCCACACGCCGCGCATCGACCTTGCACCGGCGCTTCCGTTGCTCACCGTGCCTCCGGCGTGGTGGGCATCATCCACGCTCGTCATCGGTCTCTGGATCCTGTGGGCCGGCATTCACGCGCTTCAGTTCGTGCGTGGCGCCGTCAACGTGCAGGCTGCGAAACGGAGCGGACGTGAATGTTCACGTGAGCTGCTAGAGCACTTGCAGCACTGGGCCCGCGTGAGCCGATCGGGCCGTCGTCCGGCGCGCGTGGTGCTGTCGGATCGCGTGCGCCTTGCCGGCGTACTGGCGTGGGGCAGACCTGAGATCGCGATTGCGCCGGCACTCGTCGGCCAGCTCACTGCCCTGGATCTCGATCGCGTGCTCGTTCACGAGTGGGCACACGTCCAGCGTCGCGACGATATCGGTCAGCTCGTGCAACGGGTGTTTCGGATCGCGGTTGGATGGCATCCGGCGGCGTGGTGGCTCGAACGGCAGCTGGAGTTCGAGCGCGAAGCGGCGTGCGACGAGCTCGCCGTGAGCGTGACCGGATCCGCAAAGGGATACGCCGGGTGCCTCGCCCTGCTCGCCGCACTCCCACAGGCCTCCGCTCGTTTGGTGCCGGCGGTTGCCGTCCTGTCGCCCTCCAAGCTCCATCGTCGCGTCGCGCGCATTCTTCAGATGCCTCGCGTCGTCGCGCCGCGCCCATGGCGTGCCCTTACCGTCTGCAGCGCGGCAATGCTCGTTGCGTTCACGGTGGCCATTGCACACGTCGAGGTCGCCGCCTTCAGTAGCGTGTCCGGGGTCATGTCGACAGCGGCGCCGGCGCAACGGCGAGTGTTCGCGGCCGACCTGACCATGACGTCGCGATCGACGGAGCCGACCTCGCCCATCACCGGCGGAGCGCAAAGGCCGGCTCGCGTGCCGCTCGTCACCGCGAGACCGGTCGTCGGGGAACAGGCACGGTCGGCCGAGCTGACCGAGGCACGCGCGATCGAACCGGCCTCGACATCGACGATCGTGCCGGTGCCAGTGCTGGCCTCGGACTTCCATCGCGGCTTTCCCCTTGCCGCTCCCACGGTGGCTCGCGCATCGGATCCGTTCAGTACCTCGCCTGCATCGGCAGCAGAAGAGGGGCGGGCACCCTGGAGTCGAGCGGCGGACACGGGCGTCGCGGTGGGTCGTGCGTCTCAGGACGCGGGTGTCGCAACCGCAGGGCTCTTCACCCGATTCGGCAAGCGGATTGCCGGTTCTTTTTGAGGTCTCACGTGCGCGTACATCTCGTCAATCCCAGCGATCTGTCGTTCGGGACGGCCGTCGTCACTCCTCGCTGGTTGTACGTACTGGCCGCTGCAACCCCGGACCGCTTCGGCACGCCAACGATCGTCGACGAGTCGCTCGAGCCGTTCGATCCGGCACAGGTCGACGCAGGCGACATTGTCGGCATCGGCATTCACACCACCAATGCGCTTCGCGGATATCGCGTCGGGCAACTCGCCCGCGAGCGCGGCGCGGTGGTCGTGTTCGGAGGCATCCACACGACGCTGTATCCGGACGAAGTGCGAGAGCGCGGAGCGGCTGATACCGTCGTCAGTGGGGATGGAGATCTCGTCTGGCCTCAGATCCTCGCAGACTGTGAGAACGGCGCGCTGCAACCCTCGTACACCGGTGGGCGCATTCCGGGCCACGCGTTTTCATCGGCGCGGTGGGACCTGCTCCCCGAGCGCGCATACATGTGGGGGTCGGTGCAAACCGTGCGCGGGTGTCCGAAGCACTGCTCGTTCTGCTCGGTGTGGAGGACCGACGGGCAGGCGCCGCGCCAGCGTCCGGTATGGGAAGTGATGCAGGAAGTCGTGGCGCTGCGGCGCAAGGGATTCCGATTCATCCTCCTTGCCGACGACAACTTCTACCCGGTGACGCTCGCCGATCTCGCCGCGGCCGATCGCCGCGCGGACAAACAGCGGTTTCTCGAGCTCTCGAACCTGCGGCAAGAGCGCTTTGAATTGATGGCCGCGTTCGAGCGGCTGCCGGACGACATGGTGTTCTTCACGCAGATCACGATGGAAGCGGCGGAAGACCCGGAGTTTCTCGCGGCGATGCGCCGCGCGCGGATTAAGGGTGCGCTGGTCGGTGTCGAATCGGTCACGCCGGAAGGTCTGAAGGCCGTCTTCAAGAACTTCAACGATGCGGGCGAGGCGCTCGTCACACGTCTGCAGACGTTTTCCGCTCACGGTGTTCAGGTGCTCGGGTCGTTCATCTTCGGCCTGCCAACCGATGACGCCGCCACATTTGACGCAACGGCCGATCTCGCACAGCGCAGCGGCATCGCGTTCGCGCAGTTCGTGATGCTCACTCCGTTCCCGGGAACGCTCGATTTCGCCAAGTGGGAGCAGCAGAGCGGCGAGGTCGAGAAGGTCGACGGGATTCCGCTGACGCGCTACTGGCTCATCCCGCAATCGAGGCGGCCGAAGGTGTATTCGCCCCATCCGACGATGTCGCCTGACATGATCCGGAAAGGAACACAGCAGGCGTGGGACCGCTTCTACAGCTTGCCTCAGATCTGGCGGCGGTCGACGCGCTGCGTCCGCTCGTTACGCGGACGGCTTGCGTTCGTGTTGATCTCGAAACTGTACCGCCAGATGTACGCGAATACCGGCATCGCCACCGACAGCGCGCGTTCAGCGAAATCGGTTCGCAACGCACGGTTGCTGGCGAAGGCCGCGCGCCGTCTGTTCGTCACTGCGCCGATGCCGGACCTTGCCTATCCAACCGCGCCGGAGTCCGGGCAAAAACAGTACACGCTGCGAGTGGTCTCGTAACTGGGTAGCTGGGTAGCTCGGTAGCTGAGTAGCTACGGGTGCTAAGTCGCTGGGTCGTTGGGTACCGAAATACCAGGACAAGTGCACTTACCCAGCTTCCCATCCACCCAGCTACCCAGCCACCTAGTACGACAATCACGCGCGGCTGGCGCATATGATCTGCGCTCATGGAGCGCGACACCGAGATCGTTCACGCCGGCTTCCGGACACACACGCAGCCGGGACCGTTTCTAGCCGGTCCGCAATTCTCCTCCACCTACACGACACCAGGAGAGCCGTCCGACCACACGTTCACGTACGGGCGCTTTCACAACCCGACATGGACGGCCTGGGAGGAGGCGCTCGGCGTGCTCGAAGGCGGTCATGCGGTCGCATTCGCCTCGGGCATGGCGGCGGTCAGCGCGGCACTTGGCGTGACGCTGCGTCCGGGCGACGCCGTCGTGCTGCCGTCAGATTCGTACTACGCGGTGCGAACGCTCGCGTCGACGTGGCTGCAGTCGATCGGCGTCGAGGTTCGGCTGGCCTCTGCGCTCGACTGTGCGCAACCGGCCGTGATCGATGGCGCGCGTCTGGTGTGGATCGAGACGCCGAGCAATCCATCGCTCGAGATCGGCGACATCCGCGCGGTCGTGGAAGCGGCGAAAGAGCGGAACGTTCTCGTCGCGGTCGACAATACGACCGCCACGCCGTACTTGCAGCAGCCGCTCGCTCTCGGTGCGACGTTCGTCGTGTCATCGGACACCAAGGCGCTCGCCGGTCACAGTGATTTGATCCTTGGTCACGTTGCGACGACGGATCCGGAGCGCGTGGCGGCTTTGCGTCAGTGGCGCACGATTCATGGAGCGATTCCGGGGCCGATGGAGGTGTGGCTCGCACACCGATCGCTGCCGACACTGTCGCTGCGGATCACGCGCCAGTGTGCAACGGCCGCGCAGCTGGCGGAGATGCTCGCCGCCCGGCGCGACGTTGCGGCCGTGCACTATCCGGGACTGCCCTCGCATCCGGGCTACGACATCGCATCGCGGCAGATGCGGGCGTTCGGGACGCTGGTCAGCTTCGATCTGAGGACTCGCGCCCGAGCCGAGTCATTCCTGCGTGCCTTGACGATCGTGCGGGAGGCCACCAGCTTCGGCGGTGTGCTGTCGATGGCCGAGCGTCGCGCACGGTGGGGAGGCGACGCGATCAGCGAGGGGTTCATCCGCTTCAGCGTCGGCTGCGAGGCAACGGCCGATATCCTCGGCGATGTCGAGCAGGCGCTGGATAAATCGAGGTGATCAGGGTCCTCCTTTTCTTCTGGCTCCGTGGTTGATCCGTTGCCTCCGCAATCTCCGTTGCCGCCGCGAATGCGATCAGAACTCTGCCCGCAGGCGCACGGCGAGGCTGCGAGGTGGCGCGAGCGCGGTTCCCGAGAAGAGTCCCGCGAAGTTGATCACGTCCAGGCGGTTGGTTATGTTGCGGACGTCGACCTGCAGGCGAAGACGTGGCGCCGAGCGGGTGAGCCTTGCTCCGGCCGACAGATCGAATGACAACCGTGGCCGCACCCGACCGGCATCGAAGTTCACGCGATCAGCGATTCGTTCGCCGTACTGCGCTTCGGCTTCATCGCGATCGCCGGTGAACTCGAACGGCAGTCCGCTTCCATATGCAGACGCCATCGTCACCCAGACCGGATCGCTGACCCGATAGCTCGCCCGCGCGCGCAGCGTATGACGCTGGTCCTGCGTCATCGGGAACGTTTCGGCCGACGTCAGGAGCTCCGGCGCATCATCGTCGAGGAACAGACCGCCGGTGACTGGCAGCTGCTCGAAGCCACGCATCCACGAATACCCGATCGATCCGGACACTCGTCTGGTTGCGGGAACGTCGAGCTTGATGTCCACGCCGTTCACCGTCGCGGTCGCGAGAGCGACCGGAAAGCTGACTCCCGTGTTGAGCAGCACGTCGTCATCAGCGAACTGAGTCGCGTAGCGATGGAAGTACGTCGCGTCGAGACGGGCGACACCGCGCAGGCCCTTGGACACACCCGTCTCGTAGAAATTGCCGCGAGAAGGAGGCACCGGCAGATGTACCACGTATGCGCGCAGTCGCTCCGTCGCCGGAGAGCTCGCGAGCAGGACATTCTCGATTGCGGGCGTCTGGAACGCGCGGTCGTAAGAAGCGCGGAAGACCAGATCGCCGACGGGAGCCCAGGCGACGGACAACCGTGGACTGAGAGCGTGGTCGTCGATGATGAACGAGTAATCATCCCAGCGAAGGCCGGCGTTGATCGTCCACTGGCGGATGGAGATGCGATCCTGCCCGAACAGCGCGATCTCGTGGCTGTGGCGTTCGTCGGCGAAATCGAACGATGCAGGCACGTCCGAGGGGAATGCCGCGGCATCCGTGATTGCGTACGAAAAGCGCTCGCGCACGTGCGCGCGGCTGACGTCGCCGCCGACTTTCCACTCATGGGTGCGCGCCAGACCGGTGGCCGTCGCCTTGAGATAGAACTCGTGAAACCCGCGATCCTGATCAGCCCTGATCGGCATCGACGCCGCATTCGATGCGAGCGATGCCGACACGGCGCGTCCCATGCCGCGAACGTCGGCAGTGGCCCGCTGTCCAAAGATGTGCTGATAGGAGAAGAGGGCCGCGGTCTCGTCGTTGTCACGATCCTGCCGCTGGCCGGCGACCTGCTGCATCAGCTCGTTGGGGACGTGAAAGCGCGACGTGCCGGTTCGCACGATCGCGCCTGCCCGATCCGAGCCTGAAAGGTCCACGTCGACGCGCGCCGACGCATACCGCGTCGAGCCGTCGTTGGTGAAGTTCTCCTCGACCGGGGGATCGAGATAGCGATCGGTTGCCGCGGCGCCGCCGGTCACGATGAACAAGCCGCGTCGGCCCAGATATCCGGCACTGGCATCGCCGCTGCGCGTGGAGAAGCTGCCGAGCGATCCAACGGCGCTGCCATGGAAGCCGGACGGTCCCACATCGGACGTGACGACCTCGATCACGCCGCCAAGCTTCCGACCATACTCCGCGGGATAGCCGCCGGTCCGGATGCTGAGTGTCTGCACGGTCTCGGCATCGATGGCGGGCGCAAATGCCGGCGATCGGTTGTCGGTCACCGGCAGTCCGTCGATCACGTACTGCGTCTGGTACTCGGATCCGCGGGGATGAAGCACGCCGTTGGCCTCCATCAGCCAGCCAGGCTGACTGTCGACCAGTTCAGGGATGGCGCGGCCGGGCAATGCCAGGATCTGCGTCCTGATCGTCTCCGAGCCGACGCGCTGAACTGACGTTGTCTGGCGCGTGTCGATGAGCGTGTCGCCGGCACGGACGGTCACCGTGCTCTGCAGAGGCGCGACGCTCAAGGTGACGGGCACGTCGAGTGGTTGCGTGGACTGAATCTGAATGATCGTCGAGAACGGCGCGAACGCATCGCGGGTGACGATCAGGCGATAGCTGCCGAACGGGAGGCGGCGCACGAGCAGCACTCCGGCAGCGTCGGTCTGATACTCGGTGTGAAACTGGTTGCCTTCGCTCAACAACTCGACCGAACTTTGTAGCGGCAACCCGCTCGTGTCCGTGACACGCAGGCGCAGATCACCGCTCTCGACCTGAGCGAACTGAAGGAGCGCGAGAGTCAGGGCGATGAGCACAACTCACTCAGAAGAAACCGGATCCAATTTCTTCTTCCCTTCCTCCAGGAAATTGAAGCCCGTTTCATTGCGCGCGATGAGCCCCGCACGCGCGTAGGTCTGCAGCTTGTCGCGGGTGTCGACGATGTCCAGGTTGCGCATCGTCAATTGCCCGATTCGGTCCTGCGGCGTGAAGAACATCTCGCCCTTCTCCATCGTCAGTCGTTCGGGCTTGTAGGTCAGGTTCGGGCTGCGGGTGTCGAGCAGCGAATAATCGTTGCCGCGCCGCAGCTCGATCGCGACCTCGCCGGTGATCGCACGCGCGACCCAGCGCTGCGCCGTCTCGCGGAGCATCATCGCCTGCGGATCGAACCATCGGCCCTGATAGAGCAGTCGGCCGAGTCGACGTCCGCTGTCGCGATACTGCTCGATCGTGTCTTCGTTGTGGATGCCGGTGATCAGGCGTTCGTACGCGATGAAGAGCAAGGCCATTCCCGGCGCTTCGTAGATCCCGCGGCTCTTGGCCTCGATGATCCGGTTCTCGATCTGATCGCTCATCCCGAGGCCGTGACGACCACCGATCCGGTTGGCCTCGGCCATCAGCTCCACGAGGTCGTCGAACCGGCGACCGTTGAGCGCAACGGGTCGGCCTTCCTCGAACGTCACGATCACTTCTTCAGCCGCGATGCTGACGTCTTCGCGCCAGAAGGGGACGCCCATGATCGGCTGCACGATCTTGACGCCGGTGTTCAGCTGCTCCAGATCTTTGGCTTCATGCGTCGCGCCGAGCATGTTCGAGTCGGTCGAGTACGCCTTCTCGAGGCTCATCTTGTATTGGAAGCCGGCACGCGTCATGTACGCGGACATCTCCGCGCGTCCGCCGAGCTCATCGATAAACGCCTGATCGAGCCATGGCTTGTAGATCCGCAGCTGGGGGTTGGCGAGCAGGCCGTATCGGTAGAAGCGTTCGATGTCGTTTCCCTTGAACGTGCTTCCGTCTCCCCAGATGTGCACGTCGTCATCTCGCATCGCCAGCACGAGCATCGTCCCGGTGACCGCGCGTCCAATCGGCGTCGTGTTGAAGTACGGCACGCCGCCAGTCGAGATGTGGAATGCACCGCACTGGATCGTCGCCATCCCTTCGGCGACGAGCTGCGCGCGGCAATCGATCAAGCGCGCCTTCTCGGCGCCGTACTGCATCGCCTTGCGGGGGATGTCGTCGTAATCGGGTTCATCGGGCTGGCCCAGGTTGGCCGTATACGCGTACGGAATCGCTCCTTTGCCACGCATCCAGTGAAGGGCCGCGCTTGTGTCGAGTCCGCCGGAGAAGGCGATGCCGACACGTTCGCCCTTCGGCACCTGCTGGAGGATGTGAGCCATAGGGTCACATCATAAAGGTGGAAACCTCGAACGCCGAATCGCGAGCGCTGATCGGCTAAAATCCCGCCACCAGAGGACTGCCAATGAACACGCGCCGTTTCCGTTTGATTGCGTCAGCTCTCGTGCTCTTCGTCGCGGCACCGGTCTTCGCCCAGGGGAATCGCAGCGATCACTGGGTTGCGACATGGGCGACCGCGGTCGTCGGCCGTCCGCAGCCGGGCACCGCGCCTCAACCCGGCGGCGCACCGCCACCTGCCGCCGCACCCGCGGCCGCACCTGCGGCGGGAGCTGCGGGCGCTCGACAAGGCGGGCCGCCACCGCAGCCGCCGGTGATCATCAACGATCAGACGCTGCGGCAGATCGTCCACACATCGATCGGCGGCAATCGCGTTCGAGTAGTGTTGAGCAACAACTTCGGCACCGCGCCAATCGAGGTCGGCGGCGCGCACATCGCGCTTCGCGACAAGGAAGCCGGCATCGTGCCGCAGTCGGATCGGCCGATCACGTTCAGCGGCCGCCAGTCGTTTCGCATTCCAGCAGGCGCGGTCGTGATCAGCGATCCAGTCGACCTTGCAGTGCCCGCGCTCGCAGACCTCGCTATCGATCTCTACCTGCCGGGTGAGGTCGGCGGCGGCCCATCGCCGTTGACGATGCACAACGGAGCGAATCAGACGAACTACCTGTCGACCACCGGTTCGCATCTCGGCGAAGCGTCGCTCGCAGCGAGCACCCAGACACGATCGTGGTTCCTCATCTCGCGAGTCGAGGTCATGGCGCCCGCGCAGACCGGCGCGATCGTCACCTTCGGCGACTCGATCACGGATGGGTCGCGCTCGACGGCCGACACCAACAACCGCTGGCCCGACGAGCTCTCGCGACGACTGGCCGCGCAGCGCGGCGGATCCCGGCTCGCGGTTCTCAACGCCGGCATCGCGGGGAATCAGGTCCTCGGCGAGGGGAACCCGGCCGCCGGCATCAATGCGCTGGCTCGCTTCGATCGCGACGTCCTGATGCTCCCGGGTGTCACGCACGTCGTCGTCCTGGAAGCGATCAACGACATCGGCGTCGCGCGATCGAGCCCGACGCCGTCGGCGGACGACCTGATCGCCGGGTACAAACAGCTGATTCAGCGCGCGCACACGCGCGGCGTGAAGATCTACGGTGCGACGTTGACGCCGTACGAGGGAGCGGCGTACGCGACGCCAGAAGGCGAGGCCAAGCGTCAGACGGTCAATCAGTGGATCCGTACTGGCGGCGGCTTCGACGGTGTGATCGACTTCGACGCGGCCACACGCGACCCGAACGCGCCGACCAGATTCAAGGCTGACTACGTTTCAGGGGATCACCTGCATCCGAACGACGCCGGATACAAGTCGATGGGGGGGGCGGTCGATCTGGGGTTGTTTCGATCGGGTACTTAGCTCATTTGCGATTTCTGAATAGTGATCTGCGATTCGTTTGCGATTTTCGATGGGCGATCGGTGAACTATTTGTGAATAACAGATAGTTCACATATCGCCGATCCCAATTCGTCAATGAATCACAAATCACTGATCACAGATCACAAATGACTACACTCTCGCAACGAGCCGTCGATCGACATGATGCTCGCGTTCGTGCAGGAACTCGTGCGCCATCGCCATCACGCGCTCGGTGAACTGATCGGCACTCAAGTTGCCGAACTTCTCGCGGAACGCGCGGAGCGGCACCACCGCTTTGGCCATCGCGCGGTGGCCGCCCGCGCTGCCGATCCCGCCGAAATACTTGCGGACGAACTCGCCGGCATTGCGCTGGTAGCCGAGATTGCGCACTGACATCACCAGCGTGTCGTTGACGATCCCCGCAACGATCGTCCACTTGACGTCCTCGAGCTGCAGGTAGAAGTCGGCGACGTACGGGATGAAGTCTTCGCGTGGTGAGTTGCCGAGGAACGCGCAGAAGACCTGTTCCTGCATGCGCCCGTTCTGTCTCGCGCGAAGCACGTAGTCGAGCCGCTCGACGGTGATTTCCGCGCCTTCCATCTTGCGGATCAGTTGCGCGTCCGCGAGCGGATAGAGATACGAGAACGCCTCGATGTCGACGCGGTTCGCCTGCCGGTTGAAGAACAGCGTGTCCGACTTGATCGCGTAAAGCATCGCCGTGGCGGTGCGCTCGGGGATCTTGACGTCGATCGCGCGCAGGTGCTCGGTCAGGATCGTCGACGTCGATCCGTAGTCTGGTCGCACGTCCTTGTAGACGGACGTATACCCTGGCTGTTCGGGATGATGATCGATGACCAGATCGACCCGGTCGATGGCTCCCCCAAAGTAATGCGGCTGGACGTCGACCATCGTGACGCGGTCGAATTCCTGGACGTGCTCCGGCGTCATGATCTCCACGTGGATGTCCAGCAGGTTCATCATCCGCTGGTTCTCGGGACGGGTGACGCCCTGCAGGGCCGCGATGACCGCCGTCTGCTTGTTGCGGTGCAGCACGTTTCTGAGCGCGAGGCCGCTGGCCATCGCGTCGGGGTCAGGGTCGTTGTGGAGCAGGATGAGGACGCGACCGGCGTCGCTGAGGACCCGCTGATACTGCTGGACGCGAAGACGGGTCAGGGAGCGGCTGAATTCGGTGAGCAGCGGACCGCCGAAGAGCTCGGACAGCGCCAGGTAGTTGAGCTCGGGAAACTGCGCTTTCAGCTCCTCTTCACGCTTGCGCGAGTCGGCCGTGCCGACGCCGAGGACGTAGACGAGCGTGCCCCCGGCATCCCAGATTGCCTCGAGCGCTTTGCGCAGACTCTTGCGCCCGTTATCCTCGACAACGACGCAGGTGCCAGGCGTGAGATCCGCCTTCACATAGGTATCGATCCGGCGGACGTCGCCGGCGACGATATTGAGACCCGCATCGTGAAGGCGTCGGGCCAGTGGTTTGCTATCGACGAGGAACTCAACTTCGAAGCTGGGCAACAGGATCTCGTCGAGCATCCTGATGGCCAGCTCCGTCTGGCAGACGGCTATGCACCTCATTGAGTGAAGGCCGCCGCCCGGGGAACCGTGCTCATACGCGCCAACTTGTCATTATAGCCAGCCTGAGTGCGGTCGGGCTCGTTCGCTGCACCTTGGTGCCAAGGCGCCATCGAGCTGCGCCCGCTTGCCGGCAATGGTACGATCGGGCCCCTAGACGGTTCGAATCAGTGCGCAACGGACGTCCTCATCGCCCCGTCGTCGCCATCGCCCTCGCGATGCTGATCTTCGTGTTCGCGCCTCTCGGTCGCCGTGTGAGCACGGGAGGGCAGCAGCCAACCTTCCGGTCGGAAACCGAACTGGTCAACCTTGGCGTGACGGTCGTCGACAAGCGCGGCAACTTCATTTCCGATCTCACGCAGGGGGATTTCGACATCGTCGAGGACGGACGCAAGCAGTCCATTCGTCTGTTCGCGCGCGGCGAGGACACCGACACGGCGCCGGAGCTTCACGTGGGGTTGCTCCTCGATACCAGCGGCAGCATGGGTGAGGACATCGGCCTCGCGCGATCCGCGGCCGTGAAGTTCCTCAACACGCTGAGCGAGGCGCGCGACATGACGCTGGTCGATTTCGACACCGAAGTTCGCGTCGCCAAGTACGGGCAGCAGGACTTTCCGCGGATGGTCGAACGGATTCGATCGCGCAAGCCCGATGGCTACACGGCCATGTACGACGCGCTCGGTGTGTATCTCGATGGGGCGTCGGAAGACGAGGGGAGAACGATCCT
>Ga0111539_10009795_pt1 | contig 12097 bp, 7 predicted proteins | sample RhiMethybrSRZTD1_FD_79667 | JGI IMG/M metagenome (GOLD analysis project Ga0111539, IMG submission 79667) | Populus rhizosphere microbial communities from Tennessee, USA - Rhizosphere MetaG P. TD hybrid SRZTD1 (version 2) (version 2) | ecosystem: Host-associated > Plants > Roots > Rhizosphere >...
GCTCGAGATGCGCGACAACAACGGCTCGTTCGTCGAAGGACCGCGACGCCAGCTCGACGTGATGGTGAAGGACGCGAAGGCGTTCGCCTCGACCGGCGGATGGGGTTTCCAGCGATTCGTCAAGGACAGCAAGACCGAGCTCGCGGCGACGCCGACGCCGCAGCAATGTTTCGCTTGCCACGACAAGCTGAAGAAAGACGGGCTGGTGCTGAGTACGTACCGTCAGTGACGGTTGTCCACAGCTTCACGCGCTTCGCGTCCTTCATGGCGCTAGACAATCGAAGCGCCGGACAGGCCTACTTCACCGTGATCGTGATCTTCTCGGACATGATCGGTTTGTCATGCGGAATGTGCATGAAGTCACCGAGCATGAGCTGCAGCGTGTGCTGGCCGGGCGTCAGTGTGATCTCCGCCTCGGTCTGGCCGCCGCCAAAATGCCGGATGTTGTCGGTGACGGGCAACGGGACGTTCAGGTCGGGGAGCTGCGCGAGATCGATCAGCAAGTGATGGTGCCCGGTTTTGTCGAACTGCACCGTCGCTGGCGCGACGCCTATGCCTTTCAACCCGAACTGGACCGTGATTTTAGGACCAACGGTGTCGCCGTTCTTCGGCGAAATGAAGTACACCGTCGCGCCCTCGGGCGCCTTGGTCTTCGGCGCTTGAGCCGAGACGACGCTGGCCAGACACGCAACTGCGAAGACGCGAGCAAGGACGGAAAGTCTCATGTGAGCACCAAGACGCCTTTTATAGCAGGTCTCAGCCTGCGTGACCAGCAAATCACCCGGTCAGATCCCGAACTGCCTGAAGTGGTGATCCAGGTGCAGGTATCCCCACCGCATCCAGTCGCGATGCGACATCAGTCCAAAAATCGGGTGCTCGGGCCTTGCGCAGCCCAGCCGATCGGCGGCGAAGCGCGCCGTCAGCCGTTCGAGCTCGGCGACGTCGGCGGCGAAGTCGCCCGGACGCGTGCCGGCGTCTCGCACCTGATCGAGCTCCGGCCGCGTCGGAAGCCCTGCCGGCCAGCGCATCGGCGCGTACAGCGCCACCCACTTCACCACCGTCCGCTGGAGCGGACCGGTAGCAGTGCTCACCGTCATCTGGCCCGTGACTGCCAGGAAGGAGTCGCTCAGATGACACACCATCTGGTGCGGCGTCATTTTGCCCCAGCGGCGGGCGCTGTCGGGGCGCAGCCGGCGCAGCCGCTGCAGGAGCTCGTTCAGATCGGTCTCGCGTGACAGCGTCTTCATCGGCACAGGAACGGAGATCGGCGGGGCGTGTTTCAGAGCCCGAGCAGGCGGTCGCCGCCGGTTTCTCGAAATGCCGCGAGCGCCTGGCTCCGGCCGGTTTCCGCCTCGCTCACGATTGCCTGGAACGCCGGATCGCGCCTGACGTTGTCGAACGCCCGGCTCGCGGTGAGCGTGGGCCACGCGAAATAGCCTTTCGCGACCGCCCGCTGCACCAACGTGAGCCCGAGCTCGTCGGCGCCGACCTCGCACAGCATCCAGCCCATCTGGAACATCGCCTCGGGATCGTCGTTGATCTTGAGTCCCGTCAGGGCGTCGAGGCTGGCCACCAGGTCGTCGCGGCGCCGATCGAGCCAGACCGTCAGCGTCCTGGCCCAGCGCTGCAGCGTGACGTTTTGCGAGACGCCCGCCATCTTGGCGAGCGCCTGACGGGCCTCGTCGTACCGTCCGGCAAACCCCAGGCCGATCACGACGATCCCGCCGTCGCCGGGGCCCTGGGCTCTCGACCGATCGTAGGCGAGGAAACGATCGACATCGCACGTCAGGAGCAGCGTCATCTCGACGCTCGACGTCACGTTCGGATCGAGCCGGCGGGCCTCGCCGTGCGCGGCGATCGACTGCTCGTAGAGCCCGCAGTACCGGCAGGCGTGGACGAGGCCCGCGAAGAGCTCGGGGTCGTTGCCGTGACGGAACACCTGGCCGAGCAGGCGTTCGAGCGCCTGCCGCGCGTGTCCCATGTCCGCTTCGAGGTTCGCGTAGAACTTGTGTGCGATCGACAGCCGCGGGTTGAGGACGAGCGCGCGGCGGAACGCCTCCTCGGCGCGCTCTTCGCTGTCGGGCACGGGCGTGATGAACTTGCCGATGACGCGATGGCAGCGGCCGATCATCGCCCAGGCCGGTGCGAAGCTCGGATCGAGCTCGAGGCAGCGCTCGTAGAGGTCGCGCGCCTCGGGGAGCTTGTCGGGGTTGCGACCGACCTCATTGGCGCGAAGGTACAACTCGTACGCGCGCGGGTCGCGCGGGACATCGCCGGTCGCGACCGTCGTCGTGGCGCCGAGCGGCAGCGACAGCGCCTGCACCACGCGTCCGACGATTTCGTCCTGCAGCCGGAAGAGATCCCCGAGCGAGGCCTGGACCGTGTGGGCTGTGAGCAGGGTGCCGCCCGGCGCCTCGACGAGCTGGGCGGCAACGCGCAGCGAATCGCCGGCTCGCAGCAGCGTGCCCATCACGACGCGATCGACGTCGGCTTCGGCGGCGAGCGCCTTCAGATCCGGCGCCTCGCCCGCGAAGCGCGCCGCGGTCGCGCTCGACCGCACGACGATCGAGCCCAGCCCCGACAGCGACGTCGAGATCGCGTCCGGCAGGCTGAAGGCGAGGAAGTCCGTTTCGGGATCCGCGCGCAGGACGCGGAAGGGCAGGACGACGAGCCGTGTGAGCGCGCGCGCGAGCGCCGGCGTGTCGTCGAACCCCACGCCCTGCACGGCGCGCAGCTCGGCCGCCATCACCTCGGCCGACTCCGGCCGATCGTCCGGCTTCTTCGCCAGCGCGCGCCGAATGACGCGGTCGGCTGCCGCGACGGCCGGCGATCCCGTGAGTGCCGGCGGCTGTTCGTAGAGCGTCGCGTGCAGGATCGCAATGACGGTCGGGCCGGTGAACGCCGGCCGTCCCGCGAGCATCTCGAACAGGATCGCGCCGGCCGCGAACAGATCGGTCCGGATGTCGATCGTCTGACCGGTGGCCTGCTCCGGGGCCATGTATCGCGGCGTGCCGACGACCATGCCGGTCTGCGTCAGTCCGGTGAACGTCTCGGCCCCGCGTTCCAGCTCCGGCCGCGCCAGACCGAAGTCGAGCAGCTTCACCCCGTGCGGCGTGAGGAAGACGTTCGACGGTTTCAAATCGCGGTGCACGATGCTGCGGCTGTGCAGGGCCGAGAGCGCGGCCAGCATGCCGAGGCCGATCGGCACGCTGTCGGTGACGCTCAGGGCGCCGCGCTTCAGCCGCTCGGAGAGCGGTTCGCCCTCGAGCAGCTCCATCGCAATGAAGAGCTCGCCGGCCTCGTCGCCGATCTCGTAGATCTGGCAGATATTCGGGTGGTTGACGCTCGCCGCTGCCCGCGCCTCGCGCCAGAAGCGCTTGCGCGCCGTTTCGTCGCTCGCGAGCGCCGACATCGTCTTGAGCGCGACGCTGCGTTCGAGCCGCTCGTCGCGCGCCTCGTACACCACGCCCATCCCGCCTTGCCCGAGCCGGCGGGTGATCGCGTACCGGCCGATGCGCGAGGGCAGCGTCTCGGCCTCCGTCGTGCCGGCCGGCGCGCCCGGGGCGGGCGCGGACGAAGCTCCGCCCTTCAGCCACTCATAGAAGGCGCGCAGCGGGCCTCGCCGCCCATGGTCATCAGGCTTTTCTGCCACGCAACCACTGATCATACCGAACGACACAGGAATTCGGGATTCAGAGATTCAGGGATTCAGAGATTCATGGGTTCAAGGTTCGCGATTCCGGGATTCGGCTAGACTGAAGACGCCAGCCCTGCCCGCGAATTGAATAGATGCGAGTCGTCACGGCGCTCGTCCTTGGTCTGAGCCTGGCTGTAGGTCCATCTGGGACGCCGCGGCAGGGTCGGCCTGCACCGCAAGCCGTTTTCCGCGCGGGCGTGGACGTCGTCCAGCTCGATGTGCTGGTCCTCGACAGGAACCGGCGGCCCGTCCGCGGCCTGACGGCGGAGGAGTTCACGGTCCTCGAGCGCGGCAAGCCGCAACCTGTGATGGCGTTCACGGAAGTGGACGTGCCCGATCCCGTCGCGCCATCCGCGGCGTGGGTCCGTGACGTCGGACCCGATGTCACGTCGAACGACCTGCAGACGCGCCGGTTGATTCTGCTCCTGATGGACGACGGGTTCACCGGGATCGACGAGGGTGAACCTCGGCTCGTGCGGCAAGTGGCGATGAAAGTGATCGAATCGCTCGGGCCGGCCGATCTCGCGGCCGTCGTATTCACCGAGCACGGCCGGTTTCAGAATTTTACGAGCGACCGGGCGCAGCTTGTGGCGGCCGTCGAGTCGTTCCAGCCGCGAAACTGGGGCAGGGCCGGCGTCGGGCTCCGCTGCGGCGGACGCGAAGGCGGCTGCGCGATCAACGCGCTCTCCAACATCAGCCAGGTGCTTCGCACTGCGCCGCCCGGGCGCAAGGCCATCATGTACATCGGGCCAGGCGTGACGTTCAACGCGTCGATGACAGATCCCGATGGCCCGGCGATCCTGCCGCAGATCAAGGAGCTGATGCAGAACCTCCAGCAGAGCAACGCCAGCATCTACACCTTCGATCCCCGCGGGGTGATGGTGCGGCCCACGCCGCCGGGCGACCGAACCGAGCTGTCGCTCGCCGATGCGACCGGCGGGCGTGACATCAGGTTCACGAACGATCCAGCCGGACACGTGGCCGAGATCTTTCGCGAGAACAGCAGCTACTACCTGCTCGGCTACCGCTCGACGGACGTCTCGGCCGACGGCCGGTTCCGGAAGATCGAGGTCAAGGTCAACCGGCCGGGTGTGGAAGTCCGAGCGCGCTCCGGCTACTACGCGCAGAAGCCTGACCGCCGTAAGCCTTCCGCGACCGCATCGACGCTCGACGCCGCGGTCCTGCGCGGTATGCCCAGCGGAGATCTGCCGCTGCGGGTGACGGCAGCCGCGTTCAGGGTCCCGGGCCGCGGCGGCGCGGAAGTGGCGATCATCGCGGCAGTGCGCGAGCCGGCGCTGTCAGAAACGGCGGTGGCGCGATTGGAGGCGCGGCCCGTTCGGCGCGTTAACGTCGTTGCCACGGCGTTCGACGCGAACTGGCGATCGGTTGGCGCCTACCGCCAGACCCTCGAACTGATGATGAACCCGGCTGGCGGCGGTGACGATACGGAGTACGAGGTCGTGTCCCGCCTCAAGCTCGCGCCCGGCCGGTACGAAGTCCGATTCGGCGCAGAAAGCGGCGGCCGCGCCGGCAGCGTCTTTGCGACGCTCGACGTGCCGAATTTCGCCCGGGAGGCCGTTTCGCTCTCGGGCGTCCTCGTCGAATGCGAGCCGGCCCCCTTGAGCGTGCCGAAGAATCCGCTTGCCGGTCTCGCGCCAATCGTACCGACCAGCGTGCGCGAGTTCTTCGCCAGCGACCGGGTCGCGGTGTTCGCCCGCGTCTATCAGGGCAGTGGCGGCGCGGCCGCGCCGGTCCAGGTCACGTCCCGAGTCGTGGACGACGACGGCCGCCCGGTCGCCGAGGATCGAACCCGCCTCGATCTGGGCCAGTTTGGCACGAGCCGGGCCGCGGACTATCGCTGGCGGGTGCCGTTGGCCGGGCTCAAGGCGGGCGAGTATCTGGTGACGATTGAGGCCACGGTCGCCAACCGATCCGCCAGGCGGGACGTACGCTTTTCAGTCCGTTGACGGAGTCGATCGCTCCGAGTCGACTGCGGTAAACTGGCGACCGGGTTCCCAGTTTGAGGTGTCGATGCGACGATTCGCCGCACCCGTGATGATTGCCGTGGTTTCGGCCGGCCTGGCGCTCGGCGCGCAAGCGACGCCGCCCGCCCAGCAGGCGCCGCCTGCCTCGCCGCCGGCGCAGCAGCCGCCGCCGCCGGGCGCGCCCGGGCAGCAACAGCAGCAGCCCGTCTTCCGCGGCGAGATCGACGTCATTCGCGTGGACGTGTCCGTCCTCGACAAGGACCGCCGTCCGATCCGTGGGCTCAAGCTCGAAGACTTTACGGTTTTCGAGGATGGCAAGCCGCAGCGGCTCGTCGCCGTGTCGGAAGTCGATTCGGCGACGAACGATCCGGTGCCGAGCGCGTGGATGCGGAACGTGCCGCGCGACGTCGCCGCCAATAACCTCGGGGATCAGATAGGAGACGGGAAAGTCGTCGCGATCATCATGGACGACTGGAACGTCCCGTTCGATGACCTCGACATGATCATGAACGCCCGATCGATCGGGCGCTACATCGTCGACCAGCTCGGCCCGTCGGATGTCGCAGCCATCATCTTCCCCCAGCAGGCGGGACGCACCCAGGATTTCACCGACGATCGGCGGAAGCTGCTCGCGGCGATTGAGAAGTTCGAGCCCCCGGAGGTGCGGTTCGTCGAGCCCACTCCGCTCGGCACGAGCGGCGGCGGCGCCGACATGCCGTTCCGGTCGAGCCCCGTGTTGATGCGCAACCAGTGTCAGCGGTCGCAGCCGACCGTGCCCACGATCGATACGGTCGCGTCGCGGCTCGCCACGATTCCGAACCGCCGCAAAACGCTCTTCCTGGTCAGCACCGGCGTTCCGCTCAACTTCGGCGCCACTCGCGACTGTCCGGCCGAGCTCGCGGACATCATGAAAGACGTGTTTCGCAAGGCGCAGCGGGCGAGCATCAACATCTACAGCGTCGATCCGGGCGGGTATCGCGGGTACGAAAACTACCTGCAGAATCCGATTCGCCGCGGCGGCCGGCCGGCCGAGCGGGTGGCGACCGAGCGCGGCGCCGACTCGGCCGCGAAGGTCCGGCGCGACTTCCTCGAGATCACCGCCGATCACACCGGCGCCCGCGCCATCGTCAACGACAACGAAGTCGGCGCCGAGATCGATCAGATCTTCGAAGAAGCCGGCTCGTACTACCTCATCGGCTACCAGACCTCGAACGGCAAGCCGGACGGCCGGTTCCGGCGCCTGGAGATCAAGGTCAACCGGCCAGGCGCAACCGCGCGGCATCGGTCCGGCTTCTACGCGCCGAGGGAAGGCACGCTCACCAATCCCGAGTCGAAAGGGATGCCGACCCAGAACGATCTCGGGTTGACCGGTATGATGATTCCCGCGTCACTCCCGCTGCGCACATCCGCGGTGCCGGTCGCGCGCACGGCCGGACCAGGCAGCAAGGAGGTGGACGTCGCGGTCGTGCTGACCGTCCGGCTGCCGCCGACGCGCGGCACGCTCAACGAGACGGTGACGCTGGTCCGTACGCTCTACGACACCGAGGGGCGTGCCGGTCCGCCGACGCCGGAGAAGATCCAGCTGGCGGTGCCCGCGTCGAGCGGCGACGAGCTGCGCTACGACCTCTACCAGCGGATCACACTGACGCCCGGGCGGTACCAGGTTCGTCTGAACGCGACGAGCGCCACGCTCGATCGGAGCGGCAGCGTGTACGCGGACATCGAGGTCCCGGACTTCACCCGCCCGGCCATCTCGGCGACGCCGCTCGTCCTGGGCACGAAGCCGCCCGGCGAGCGGACGGACGTGCTCGCGAAAGTGCTGCCGATTCTCCCCACGAGCGCGCGCGAGTTTGCGGCCAACGATCCCGTCGTCGCGTTTCTGCGCGTCTTCCAGGGCGGCGGGACGCCGATCGGTCCGGTGACGATGGCCACGCAGATTCTCGACGCGTCCGACACGAAGGTGTTCGAGACGTCGAGCACGGTCACACCCGACGCGTTCGACGCGTCGCGGAGCGCGCCCTTCGAGATCGCCTTGCCGATCGCGCCGCTCAAACACGGACCGTACCTGCTCAGCATCAGAGCCACGCTTCCCACGGGCGCGACCAGCCGGCGCGATCTCGTGTTTCGAATGAGATGACACCGCACCGCTGCACAGTGCACTGAGCACGGTGCCGGTGCAGAGTGCCGTGGTGCAAAGTGCGGGGTGCAGCGTGCGACGCGTCCTCTTTCCTTTCGCGCTGACGCTCGCGACGACGCTGGCGGCTGACCAGACGACGCAGCAATCGCCGACCTTCCGTGCCGGCGTCGATGTCGTGCACGTGGACGTGTCGGTCCTCGACAAGCACCGTTTACCGGTCGCCGGTCTCACGGCCGCGGATTTCACCGTCTACGAGGACGGCAAGGCGCGGCCGATCGTCGCCTTCACCGACGTGGAGCTGCCGACGCGCGTGCGCCCGCCGGCGCCCTGGATGGCCGACATCGCGCCCGACGTCGCGACGAACATCTTTCCGAGCGAGGGCCGGCTCGTCGTCATTCTCTTCGACAGGGCAATCAATATCTCGCAGCGGGCGCCGGCGGTCGAGATTGCCGAGGCGGTGGTCGCGCAGCTCAGGCCAGGCGACCTTGCGGCCGTCGTCTACAGCACCCTGGGCATCCCGCAGAACTTCACGTCGGATGCGCAGCGGCTGCGGAGCGCGATCCGCCGTCCGCTGGCCTTGCTGGCGGATGGCGACGATGGCAGTCCGGCCGAGTGCTACTGCGGCGCGTGTTCGCTGGAATCGATCGAGCGGGTCGCCGATGCGATCAAGGACGTCCGTCAGCGCCGGAAAGTGCTCTTCGTAATCGGGAGCAACATCGCCATCCAGTCCACGAACGTGTGCAGCGGCATCCTGACGCCGCTCCGCACACGCGTGCTCCGGCTGCTCGAGGCCGGCAACATCACGGTGAACGCGATGGACCCCTCCGGCCTCCCGACGCAGGCGACAACGGCGTCCCAGACCGGAGTGCCGCCTCAGCGCACCGCGACGCAGAACCTCGTGCGCCAGGGCAACCTGCGCGTGCTGCCGGACCACACAGGCGGCCGGGCCACACTCGGCAACCGACCGGATCAGGCCGTGGCCGAGATCTTTCGCGAGACCAATCGGTACTACGTCCTCGGGTTCCAGCCGGCAGTGGCGAAGGCGGACGGCCGCTTTCACTCGATCGAAGTGAAGGTGCGGCGTCCGGACGTCACGCTCCAGTCGCGCCGCGGGTACTTCGCGTTCGGGAGCGGGGCCGCCGACGGATCGGCGCCCTCCGCGGCGAACCGCGAGCCACCGGCGGCGCTGCCCGCGCCGGTCACGAGGACGTGGCCGGCGACCGGGCTGGGACTCAGCATGCAGGCCGTGCCGTTTGCCCGCGATGGCCTGAACGACGCGGCGCTGAGCGTCGTGCTTCGCGTGCGGCAACCGCTCGATCCCGGCGTGCCGCCAACAGCGACGACCGCGACGGGACAGGCGAACGTCTTCGTGGGCGCCTTCGATCGCAACGGCCGCCTGCTGGCGCAGTTGACGCAGCAGATGTCGGTGACGCCGGGTCACGCCGCGCCGGACGTGCGTGAGTACGAGGTTCAGGCGCAGTTGCCGCTGCGGCCGGGCCGGTACGAGCTTCGTGCGGCGGTGGAAGACACCGCGCTGGGAGCGGCAGGCAGCGTCTACACGGACGTCGAGGTCCCGAGCTTCGCCAATACGCCGGCGTCGATTTCAGGGATTCTTCTTCACTCAGCGCCACCGGGCGCGCCGGTGCCCGCGCCGCCCGCGGCGTTCCTGCCCATCGTGCCGACCGCCCGGCGCGAATTCGGTCCGGCCGAGCACGTCTCGGCCTTTGCACGCCTGCACCAGGGCGTCACGCGCGCCCTGATGCCGGGCTACCTCGTCAGCGAGATTCTCGACGAACACGACACGCGCGTCTTTCGCCAGGAGCTGCGCCTCGTGCCGGAACAGTTCGGCGCGAATCGCGCGATGGACTATCAGCTGCAGCTTCCGCTCGACCGGTTGCCGGCCGGTCAGTACGTGCTCACGATCGAAGTGACGCACGGGAACGTCAAGGTGCGGAAGGACGCGAGATTTACGGTCAAGTAGGGCGGGCCGAATTCCGGCCCGCCGAAGCCAACGCGGATTGCAGCCAATCCGCGCTACTTGCGTGGCAGCAGCTTCGGCCGTGCCTCCGCCTGCGCCAGATCCCAGCTCATCTGATAGACGAGCCGCACGATCTTCTCCATCTTCGGATAGTTGATCCGATCCGCGTCGTCGTTGAACGTGTGGTAGTCGGGGTGGAGGCCGGTGAAAATCCAGATGCCGGGCACGCCGTGCTGGATGAACGGCCACTGATCGCTGCGCCGCAAGAGCTGCGAGACATTGTTGTCGTAGCGGTAGCGCAAGTCGAGCGACTGCGCCCGGTTGGCGCGCTCGACGGCTGCCTTGAGATCGGGACTGCGGACCGAGCCGATGATGTTGAGCGCGTTGTTGTTGGATTCGGCGGTCTGCGGATCGAGCCCATTGAAGCGGCCGCCGCCGCCCGCTCCGCCACGGCCGGCATTTGGCGGGGCAGCCGGCACCTCCTCGTTGCGGCCGATCATGTCCATGTTCAGCACGGCGGCGATGTTGTTGAGCGGCGCCGTCGGCTGCACGGTGTAGGCCCACGCGCCCAGAAGGCCGCGCTCTTCGGAGTTGAACGCGGCGAAGAGGATCGACCGCCGCGGTCGCTGTCCACTCCTCGCCGCCTGCGCGAACGCTTCCGCGATCTCGAGCAGCCCGATCGTGCCCGAGCCGTCGTCGTCGGCGCCGTTGAAGATGCCTTGCTCGCTCGCGCCGTCATGATCGAAGTGCGCCGAGACCACGATCCACTCGTCGCGAAGCCGCGGGTCGCTGCCGTCGATCTTCGCGAGGACATTTCGATCGGGCACCGGCTTCCGCTCGACCGAGGTCACGAGGTGCACTTCGACGCCCGGCAGGCGGACCGGCGTGATGCCGTTGGCCGTTTCCGCCGACGTCGAGAGATCCTCCAGCGTGCGGCCCGACCCGGACACCAGCCTGGCGGCGAGCTCCGCCGAGATCTGCGCCGCCGGGATGCGCACGGCCTCCATCCATGCGGCGAGCGAATAACTGCCGAGCCGCGACGGCTGCGCCGGCCACGCGGTGCGGGCGTTCACGCCGGTGCCGCCGCCCGGGTGGTTGTGCACATCCGAGACGTACAAGATCCCGGCCGCGCCCCTGGCCTGCGCGGCCAGCGCTTTGCGCAGCGGACCGCCGGCATCTGACGTCACGACCCCGTCGAAGGGGCTGTTCGGATCGCGCTCGCCCGGCTCGTGATCGACGACGAGGACAATCGCGCCCTTCACCGCGCCGCCGCTGTAGTCGTCGTACTTCAGATCGTCGGCGGTGATCCCGAAGCCGGCGTAGACGACGGGCCCCCGTGCCTCGGCGGTCGCGCTGAAGCGCTGCGTGTAGTACCCGTCGCCGTGCGCGATCTGGGAGGTCGTCGCGTTCTGGACGATCTCGAGCGCGTTGTTCTGGCCGAGCGTCACCGTCATCAGGTTGTAGTTCTGGAAGTACCCGGGCACGGCCGGCGCGAGGCCCAGCCGCTCGAATCGCGCCTTGATGAACTCGGCGGCGACCAGGTTCTGCGGCGTGTTCGTCAACCGGCCCTGCATCGCATCCGAGGCGAGAAACGTCAGGTCGGCTCTGAGATCGTCCTGGCGGATCGAGTCGATGGCCGGCGCGCCGCTCTGAGCTGCGAGCGACAGCGCCCCCACCATCATGATGACGACGACACTTCGGGTGGGCATGACCATCCTCCCAGGGTGTCCGAACCATAGCACGGCGCTAAGGCGTGTCGTTGTCCAGAGACATGAAGGAGGTGAAGCCGATGAAGCACATGAAGAAAAGCCTTTTGGGGAATAGCGTGCCGGCGCGTCACAATCGGGCCACCGTTCGGATTAGCGGAGCGCGGGCGCCGCGCCCGGCTTCCATAACCAACTGCTGATCGTGCCGCGGGCGTCCCGCTCCCAAGGATCGGCGCCGGACGCGTGCCAGCCGTACGGGTCGAGCACCCGGTAGTCGCCGGAGACGTTGCGAAAGACGCCGAAATGCAGATGCGGCGTGCCACTGCACCCGGTGTTGCCCGACAGCCCCACACGTGTCCGGTCCGACACGGTCGCCCCGGTCGCGACGTCGAGTCGCGACAAATGGCCGTAGACGACCGCGAACTGATCTCCTGAAGGGGTCAGATGCACGACTTCAATCAGCAGCGCCTGCACCGTGCGCCCCAGTTGTGGACACGGGCGGGGTTGTTCGAGCCCGGCGAACAGGACGGTCCCGTCCGCCACGGCGAACAGCGGCGTTCCCTCCGCCAGTTGGTAATCGTAGCCAGGGTGCCC
>Ga0111539_10009797_pt1 | contig 12094 bp, 4 predicted proteins | sample RhiMethybrSRZTD1_FD_79667 | JGI IMG/M metagenome (GOLD analysis project Ga0111539, IMG submission 79667) | Populus rhizosphere microbial communities from Tennessee, USA - Rhizosphere MetaG P. TD hybrid SRZTD1 (version 2) (version 2) | ecosystem: Host-associated > Plants > Roots > Rhizosphere >...
CCGGAAGCAGTTCGGGGCGGGCGGTACCATTTCCAGCGGTTGCACTGACCGTGCCTTTGATATTGCCCGTCAGGCCTTGAGCGTGCGCAGCGCAAACTACGGCCTGCAGGCCAAGGAGAATAAATGTCAGGTTCCTTATCGCCTTTATGCAAGCTGGACGTATCTGACTGCCAGTGAACAACCGATCAGCCATTCCGACCTCAATGACGGGGACTTAAGATGTCGGGGCGAACTGCATTAATCCCGATATGAATGCAATTGCGTCAACGGTTACTGGAATTCCGGTAGTGGGGAACTGCTAAGGGAAGCGTCAAGTCCTGAAAATCAGGAACCTGTCCAGGAATCGATCCATTTAGGAAATAGCAGCGTACCGCAGGTCCTGAAAGCATTCAAGGCCCTGAGCGTGCCCAGCGCAAACTACGGCCTGCTATCCGGCGTGATGATTATTTCTCATCGAATACGAGTCGTGAAACTCACGCTGCCGGTATTGTTGGGCGAGGTTTGACTGAGGCTTCCCGTGAAAGTCCATCTAAGGTTGGTGACGTTTCGATCATAACCGGCTGGTGCGCCACCACCACCGCTGGCCGGTGTGTATGCGTAGGTCGTGCCGCCATTGTTTGAGTAAGTCACTGCGACTGTGAGGCCGGTGGTACCGAGGTTGTGCGTTTCAGAACCAACTTTGAAATCAGTGTTCGCGGGGATGGCATCGGTTATCGCAACGGTGGCTGCTGCCGAGCTACCGGAGTTTGTGAAGACCGCGGTATAAGCCAGGTCGGTTCCAGGTTGCTGGATTCCTGAGGGACTGACGCTCTTCACCAGCCCAACAATCGGGGGACCACCGTCGCCCACTTGAAAGTCGCTAAAGGCGGTGAGACCGGTCGCCTGAGTACTGGTTGGAGTTTTGGTTCCCACCGCGGGATAAGTCCATCCTGAGCTGTAGCGCGCGACAATAAAATTGGCAGTGTTTGCTCCCGCATCTACATCGGCGGGGACGAAGTTGAAGGTGGCGTTGTAGTTGGTGAAGCCTATTCCGCTGTTGGTCAAAGTCCAATATCGGTTCGCAGTCTTGGCAGGACTTATGTTTGAGGAGCCGAGGTTGGGATGATCGCCCGTGGTTGTGCTCGCGATTAAATTTCCCGCGACGGATACGGCAGCAAACGAAATATTAATTGGCGTGTAGGCCGTGGCGCTGCCGACTTCGAAGGTTGCCGTCGGCGCGCCCGTAATAAAATGTTTCTGAAGATTACCGACGACATGGCCGCTGGTTCGCGAGACGCTACCGCCTAATGGGATGATTACCCTGGTTGCTCCCGTAGTGATGGTGCCGGAGGTGAAGGTAAGAGTGTTATTGACCGTCGCATTAACGCCATTGAGGACCACGCCGCTCGGGTTATTGATCGTAAGCAAGTTAAAGGTCGTCGAATTCGAACCGCCAATTGTCTGAGCCTGCGTGCCGTCTAAGGTAGTTGTGCTGGTGCCGGCATTAAAGGTACCGCTATTCGTGAAGTTTCCTTTGACACTATGATTGAAAACAGCCGCGCCGAAAGTAGTGTTTGCGTTGAGCGTGAAGTTTCCGTCTACCTCCAATACTCCGGCCAGGGTGGCGGACGCAGTGCCGGCCATCGTGAAGTTGCCCTGTGTCGTCAGCAGCAAATTGGGCATCGTCTTGGTGCTGCTGCCGCTCAGGATGAGATGCCCATACAATTCGGATGTCACAATTTACGTGGTCCCGTTGTACTCAACTGTGCTGGTCGGACCGAGAGTATGGGTTACGTACCTAACCGGAAAACTATTTGTCCCGCCGATCTGCAGAAATGCTCCGTTGGCAACCGTCAGGGTCCCACCATTGCTCACTCTATCCATTCTGAACGACGAAAGATCAAGTGTGCCTGAAGTCACGGTTAAATTGCCGTTATTAATATCCTGGTTGTTGGTCAACGTCGCCGTGCCCGATGGTTTGTCTACGATGACGTTTCTGAAGATGACACTAAACCCGCCGATTGCCTGGGGGCCATTGCCATTGAATTTAATCGTCATATTCGCTTTATTACCGAGATCGAGAACTGGACCTGTCAAATTAGATGTCCAGTTGCCGCCGACACCGATGGTAACGGCCTTTTCATCAAAATGCGGATCTGCATTGATGACAACATTGAAAAACTGCGTGAGTGCGGTCGTTGAGGGGAAGGCGCCACCACCAGCTTGCCCGTTGAACTCAACTGTGCCACCCGTGCCGTTGAATGCGCCGCTATTCTTAAAGTCGTGATACATCTTGAACGTACCACCCGTCTGGTTATAGGTGCCGGGAGGACTGCCGGCGTCCGTGGTGAAGTCTTTTGTTGCGACCGTGCCACCGAATTGGTTGAATACGCCGCCCGGGTCGATAATGATATTGTCGTTCGGCGCGGTCCCGATCGTGCTCGCCATGTGAATGACGCCTGAAGATAGAGTGACGGTCCCGTCGACAGTAAAATTACCGCTGCTAAAGATCGACCCTCCGCTGACTGTAAGGGTGCCGGTTGCGTTGACGTTTATGTCGCCGATGGTCAGGCTTCCCGAACTTACAGTTAAGCTCGCTCCTGAGCCGGCGCTGTTGATGAACACCTTTCCGACCGTGATCGCACCAGTTATTATCGGATAGTTCGTCAGTCCTCCCGGAATGTTGGCAGTATCTCCGCCCACCGGGACGGTGCCTCCCCAGTTCGCTGCCTTGGTCCAATCGCTGTCTGTGGCTCCGGTCCAGGTCCTGGTCGCAGCGAAAGTCGGCACACACCAAAGGACGCACACAGCCATGACTGCGATGACGCTAGCCGTGTATCTGATTCCTAATCGGCTGACGACACCTCGCCTCATGGATTCTTTTTCACCTCAGTCTTGTCCGGCTCTTTGTCCTTCTCTGGCGCTTTGGAAGCCAGGCCCGAGTTAGACGTGCCAAACAGATCGAAGAGACGTGAGAGCTTACTGGAAATCGTAAAGTAAAACCCGCGGCGGCGCGGTAAGACATCCGCACCAGCGGGCTCCTGAGCTGAAGTAAGATTGTAACCTCCCGCCAGACGCAAATCCGGAGTTACCCAGAAGCCAAGCTCAGTCGCATAAGTCGTGCGCGAAGTGTGGGACGACGGTTGAAACAAAAGGCGCGTCTCAAGCGCCCAATCCATCCGGCGCGTCAGCATATATTGCGCCCGAAGCTGGGCCAGAAACGAAGTCGTCGAGACGAAAGGCAAATCCGGCTGACCGTTCGCGGTGAGCCGCAGCGCGAAATGGCCGTAGAGTTCAAGCCGTTTGGCCGGTTGATAGTAAGAGTCCGTTGCCAGTGAATCGAGTCGAATTCGCGTCGGAGTCGTCAGCGGCGCATCTTGAGTCGTCGACCGGTGATCGTAACTAAAGAGCAGCCCGACGCGATCTGACTCCAGCGGCCGAATGGCCAGGGCGGCCATGCCTTCGGTCGATTCGTTGGATCTCCCCTCGAATGAACCACGCGAAAATTGAAACCGCGAAAGGGCCGTGATGCCGTCGCTTAGTCTTCCGGCGGCACCCAGCGCCAGCAATTGACCCACGCCGCCGCGGTCGCGATATTCATATCGCGCCGAGGCGCGGAAATCTGAGTTCGGCGTCCACCCGAATCCGGTAGTCACGCTGTTGAAGCTTTGATTCGGACCCAGCAGATGATGGCCGCGCTCGAAACCTGCTTCCAGTGATAAATGTTTGGTCAAAGGGAAGTGATTCTGCAAGCCAATTACTGCGAAACTGTCGGTCCCGTTGATGGCATTCTCCAGTTGATAACGCGCGGTCATCGAAGTGTACTTTCCAAAGCGGGTTTCGACGCCAAATGCGGTTTCGCGTCGCGACGAAACGCCGGCAAAACCATTGGCCGTGAAGTCGGCAATCGGCGTAATCGGCGCCGACGCCAGTCTCTGCGTGAAAAACAATTTGGTTAGTGCGCTCAATTGATAAGTTGCCGCAAGGGTGGTCTGATTTGGATAGCTGGGATCGGGGTCGCCCAGATTTTGTTCCCGCTTGGCTGAGAGTTGGAGTTTCTTAGTGGCCTGAATCTCAGCGCCGACCGTTATGAGGTTTGAGTCGGTATTCTTGTTATTTAGATCGTCGGTGAGCGCCCGGTGATCGAATCCAAAATGCAGTTTGATCCGTTCGTTGATTATTTGATCCAGAGCGCCTGAAAATGTCAGGCGTCCGTTATCAACGTTAACGGTCTGATTTCGTTCGCTGGTCACACCAAAGTGCAGCACGGTTTGTTTGCCGGGCTTCATCTCAATTATCACTTCTCCACGCCGCGAGCCGGGTGTGACGGTGCCGCCAAACGGATTAAAGAAACCGGCGGAGGCCTTCAGATATCGCGCCCGCAACGTTGACCCGAAGAACGGCAGCGGTTGCGCCAGGGCAAGCTGATACGCGTTTCCGTCGTGCTTCGTATCCCCGGCTGAAGTGAGGTTTCCAGTGCCGGCGATTTGGCCCTGACTGCTCGCCCAGGCAACTTGGAGCAATCCGTGACGCGGCAGCGTTTTTTCCAGATCGAGACCGCCGATAAAGAAGTCTGGCAGGTTAGCTTCGCGCTGCAACGCGGCTGAGGCGCCTATCGTGAGCCCGATCCCCTTGAAATTCTTTCGTGCGCGGCCGGTGTAAACGGCGGAACTCATGCTGATCGCGCGATGCTCGTAGGTCACGACAATCTGCATCAGGTTCAGGACGCGATCAAAGGTCGAGATGTAGCGCAGGAAGAAGAGCTGGCCGTTTGCCGGATCGAGGTTGTAATCAATCGATCTCGCCAGGATCTCGCGGGAAATGATGACCTCCGGGTTACGCCGATCGCGCAGCTCAATCGCGACTGTCTCTGACCCCGGAAGAACGTCCGCGTGTGAAAGTTGGATGAGCCCGAGAGAGCCACCCGGGAATACGTCCCGCGCAAACGCCGTGTCCGGGCGCGAGCCGGTAAGGGTGATGAAGTCGCCACCCGAATTCTCCAGATGCGCCTTAACGCCCGTGAGCTTGCGGGTGTAACCGGCCAGTGGGCCGTCCATGTCGCTTTCGAAATCGCCAAACATTACAAATGAGCGTTTGTGGTCGATGCGGGCGTAAAGCTTTGAATTCGACGTCGCGGCTTCAAACCGCGTTGAGGAATCGCCAAACAGCGGATAGACACGCTCAAGGGGGTCGGTCTGAAACAAACGATCGCGGCCGGTGGTCCGGTTGATCGGCCGTTGCGTATCGTAAGAAATCGTCAGCATGTTGTTGCCGGGAAGGCTGCCGCTGTAGAAAAAGCTGACCCGGCTACGGAAATTGCCTTGCTCATTGCGCAAGTTAACTTCGGGGATACTGTTGCCAAAACTCATCTCGGCAAAACCGATCAGAATTGGGCGACGCATTTCCGCGATGATTCGCACGCGACCCTCGGCTTCGAGCTGGCCGGTGCGCGCCTGCAGGCGTGCCTCGCCGGGCATGCCGGAGCCAATCAACTTCACGGCTGCTTCGCCGTTTTCAAGCTGCACCACCATTTGCGAGGCGCTTCGGCCCGGCTCCGCAGGCGAACTTGTCAGGTTTGCCGACTTCGAGGGTGCGGCCTTTTCGGCCTTATCTTTAACGTCCGCCAATTCACCAGACGAAGTTTCAATGCCAACCTGACCGTCGAGCGCCGGATTGTTCCGCTCGTCGAAGGCCTTGACATGCACAATCGTCCAATCGCCTCCCGTTTGAATTTCAGATTTCTCGGTGACGATCTCCAGCCGGGTGGCCGGCCCGCGACCCACTACGTTGATTTCCTGGGATTTGCCGAGCGCGTTGTCAGGGCTGATCGCGCTGCAACGTATTTTGTTTGGCCCCGGGTGGAGACTGATGCCGACGAAGGTATAGGTCGCAACCTGGTTCTTGTGATCGAGACTCTTAACGCCGATGTTCTGGTCAGAGATCTGTTGGCCATTAACTTCCAGCCGGACGGTCCAATTGAGAGCGGTGCGCGCTTCGATCTGGGCTCCGGGTGACATCGACACCGAATTTGGCGCGGGTGAAATAATTCTGACCTCGCCCGGCGCGACCGGTTCGATGTTATCGGAAGCGGCGATATCGTAGGTGCGTTGAGCAGCGACCTTCTCGCTGGAGGCAGCGGACGAGGCCGGCGCGACTGGGGCGCTCGTCGCCGTAGATGGTTCTGACTCGGGAGATGGTGGTGGCTGTGGTGGGGCCGAAGGAGCCAGGGGTAAGGATATTACGGGCTTAGTTTTTTCGACCAGGATGAAATTTTGCCGCAGCAGCGCGCCACCGCCGACGGGTGTGCGCAAAAGACGAGTCCATCCTTTGTCCGCTTCGCGTCCACGATCGGCCAGAGCGTAACTCGGGGGCAGAGTCACTGGATCGAGTGAAACTACCTGCGGACCATCACCCAGCGACGGAAAGTTGTACAAACCGGCAGAATCGGTAATCACCGACTGGCCGTTAGTGAGAAAAAGTCGAATACCCGCCGCCCCTCGATCCTGGTCGTCGAAATGCCCGTTGCCATTCGTATCGACGAAGACCCTGCCCACAATTACTTGTCGGGTCGAGAAAGCGCCCGCCGAGATTTTTACAATCGCGTGGGCAGTAGCGGTTACCGTCTGTTCGCCGGATGGGAAGGTTCCGGCAGCCACCGCCAGATTTACCTGGTCGCCCTCGGACGCGTTCGCGCCGACCCGAACTCGATACAACAAATGCGCGGTCGCGCCATGCGGAATTTCGGCGATGCGAAATTGCAAATCACCGTTCACAATCTGGGGCGCGACCGGCCCGCCAGGCGCCGTGCCGAGACGAATGAGCCCGGACCCTTCAGCGAAATGAAAAGACGGTGGAAGGTGATCCTTAATCACAACATCGCGAACCGCCGCGGAGGTTGGATTGTGAACCTCAAGCCGGTACGTAATCATGTCGCCGATTTCAGCTTGCCCGCGATCCGACGATTTCAAAAGCTGCAGGCCTGTGGGCTCGAACAGCGGAATGTTCATTACCAGCGCCGCCAGGTCGTTGATGCTGACGTCCTCGCGAATCAGATCGAATCCGCCCGGAACCGCCAACGGCTGGTTGTCGAGCGCGTGCATGTTGACGGAAAAGAGTCCTGTATTAGTGAGCAGAGGACCGATTCGGCTGGCGAGGGCTGGGCCAACTGAGCTTGAATTTGAGGACTTGACGCCGGTCGCCGGAGAAATTGTTAGTTGCACATTGCGGGGCAGATAACCCTGGGCCGCAACCTGCATGAAATAAGTCTGAGGTGTGCCGTTAGTCGCGAGCACAAAACTGAAGTGGCCCTGACTGTCGGTGACAAAGGGGTTTTCGTTTTTCTCGTTCGGAGCGAAACCTTTATCGGGAGGCAGCGGAAGAAGATTGCCCTGATTCTGGTCAACCAGAATTTGGATCCGCGCGCCCGCGACCGGCGCTGAACTGCCGGCCCGACCGGCGTAGAGAGTCCCGAAGGGATTCACAATGACGGTTGCCGCCGACGTTGAAAGACTTTGCGCATTATCCGCGCTTACCACCGCGGTATTGACCACGCCAGTTCCGGAAGGAACCGTGCCAATTAATCGCGCACGAAACGCGATCCGAACAACTTCTCCCGGATCAAGGTGCGCGAGATGCACCTGGATGACGCCCGCTTGCACCGAACCTTGATCAGCGTCCAGCGCGTCTGAGAGGCTGCGATCATTTAATAGAAGCGAGCCCGGCGAATACCCGATCTCAGGTGGTAACAGATCGCGCATCGATATGTTTCGCCCAGCCGTGTCTCCGCTGTTCTTGAATGCGATTGTGTAACTGAATTCTCCGGACTGAGTCACGACCGTCTGTGACAGGCCGTTAATCGACTTACTGGGTGGGAGAGCTGGGTTGTTGGGATCCGTGAGCTGTACGCCGACGCCGACCGCATTAACGATCGTTCCCGTGTCTTCTCCGCGGCCGTTGACCGAGTTGGTGGAGTTGGAACGCGCAGATAAAGTGATCGTGAGCGTGCTGTGGGCCGCGAGATCGTTTGTGTTGATAACCGCCAGGGCTCCGATGCATTTGCGCGGTGCCAGCGAAGGCGAAGCGGTCTCATTCAAAGTGATGGGCGCATCATCTTTGGTAACAGTCCCACTGCCGTCGTTATCGAAATAGAGCGCGAGCTGGGTCGCCGGCGCAGTCACGACAAATCCGCTCAGCGAAAAAGTGTCCGGGTTGTTGCCGCTATTGCAGATCTGAAACAGGCGGGTAATCTCGTCGTGCGGCGCAATCGTCTCAGACGCCACGGTCTCGTCCGGGGTCACGACTACCTTGGCCACGTTCAGCACGGTGACGGTTATTGTCGCTGAGACGACGGAGTAACGACCGCCGGCCTCATCGTTGTAGGTAGCTTCGGCCCGGTTGGTGATTACCGTGCCTGCGTCGGTTGGATCATCAATGGCGTGCGCCGAGAGCGTCACCAACAGAATTAATAGGATTGCCAGTAACCTCAGGGCGGACGGGATTTTAATCGCATGGGAAATGAACATTTCCGAAGCGACCAGTCGCCAAGGTCAACTGAGACTTCAGTCCGCAATCAGACGCAGCACCGACTGAAGCCTCATTGAAAGGTCGGGCGACCAATGGTCTCTGCCCCCTAATTAATCAAGCGCTTGAACGTAAAAACTCCCGACGCGCCTGGCGGCAGGACGGCTATTGTGTCGGTGTACTTCGTGGCGCTTACCGTGACGACAGTTCCGGTGCCCGAGTCACTGGGGGTTCCGTTGTTCGTCGTTGTAGCGCCCCAATTGTTTGGCGCGGCACTGCCATCTTCGGTGATCACCACGTTGCTCGCCGTCAACTTAACGCAATTTGAGTCGCCGTTCGTCGTCGAGATGTTTGTGTAAGTGACGGTGTAAGTAATTATTGCGCCTGGTACAGGATCAGTCGGGCCGCCGTTGGAGGTTGGATTGCTGATCGTGGTTGCCTTATCCAACCGGACAAAACCGGTGTAGAGGCGATTGATGGTTTGGTTAGATGCCCCCGGAGTGTTTCCCGACGTCACGCGAATTTTGGTGTCGAAACCCGTCAGCACCGTCTTCCCTGCTGGTTCGGTGATGCGCACATTAATGTTTGCAGAGGCTCCAAATGCAAGCGGAAGCGAAACGGACGCGCCCCCGGAAACCGTGGTATAGGTGCTGCCACCGTCAGTGGAAACCTCCACCGTAAATCCGACCGGGACGATGGGCGCATCGATCGTGAGTGTGTCGTTGGCGTTGCCGCTATTCTGCACCGTGTTGATATAGAGGAGTTGTCCGGAAGCAGTTGTAAGTCCGCCTGGCGGCACTCCGGCGATGCCAGTGTTTACGGCCTTGTTGGTGTAATCGTCGTCGTTGCTGGTAGGACCTACCGCACCTGGGAAGCCGTTGGGTCCGATAAGAACAACCCCGACTTGAGTCAAAGTTGTTCTTTGAAGAACGCCATGACCTGCGCCAGGAACGAATCCTTCGTTGAAATCGGCATTTCCATCGCCATTATTTGGGGTGCTGTCGCCGGATTGATCGGTAATGGGTAAGCTGGCAGCATTGGTGCCGAAGGTGTCACCGATCTCGTCAATCGGAATTGATGCGTTGATGCCTGTATTGACGGTGACGATTAAATTGATGTTCGCGCTGCACACGGAGGGCCCCAACGTAGCACCGCCCGGGAAAGCAACCCTGGTTGTGCTTGAGAGGGGTACCGGTGGGGTCGGTGACCAGGTTGCCGACAAAGGCGGAGTGCTGAGCGGCGACGTTGTATATTGAGTGCCGGCCGGAAAAGTCTGACCAGCCTTTAAGACCGTGTTCACGGGTATTGGCGCAACGATGAAAACCTCGGTTGCGCTACCCACAGTTCTTCCCAGTACGGCAATCGAACCTGTATTGCAAACTTGCCACGTATATGTGATGTCTGAACCAAGATTTACTGGACCAGCAGGTGCGCTCAAGGTGACTCTGAGCAAAGCATCTTCGATCACCGTAACCGTGATGTCGCCGCGCGCTTCGCGTAAACCGTTTATCCCGGTCGCCGACTCCGTTCGCACTTCGTTCACCGAAGAGTCCGCGATTTGATTATCGAATGACGGACTGTTAGTCGTTGTGTCGCCGAGCAAGACCTGAACCGTTTGTCCCACGGTCGCGCCGGCATTTATTGAGACTTCGACAAGGACGTTGATAAAACCGTTCTGCGCCAGGGAACTTGAAATCACATCCGCGCCATTCGTTTTGATATCGGTATCGCCGGCATCAATCGTGCCCGGATTGACGACGTCGATGACCGCTCGCGTGATTGTTCCCGGCCCTATTACGCGCACGCTCGCACCGCTAGCCAGAAAATGAACCTGATTGGGGAAGTTGCCTATGTTGGTGACCGTAAAGTTGAAAAGCACTCCGTTCAAGCTTGCGACGACCGTCGGATTTGTACCGGCATCCGGCGTGATTGTCAGTCCCGATACATTCGCAACCGTTACCGTTACCGTGTTCGACAAACTCGAAAAACTGTCGGTGCCATCGGAATAAGTCACGCTGGCCTGGTTGGAGATTACGGTCCCGCCCGGAGTCTGCGTCTGCGCGGTAGATTGCGCGGAAAGAGCGAACAGGATCGCCAGAACGGTCAGCATCCGGAGAATCGGTCCGTTGCTGGAGAATTGTGGTCGGGTCTTCATAGTGACCTCATTTCGGGTGCAAGCTATGTGCTATAGCTCTCAGTCAGTGGTAGTGCGGAGCGAACTCGGAGACCAAAGTCAGCGCCTCAAGCGTTACTTCACTCGCACTTTGTAAGAAGCTGTCAGTTTGCCGCCCTTGGCGAGTGGATCGGCCCAGTCGTAGCGAATCTCGGTGTACATCGAGATGGGTGCGGGCACACGTTTTACAGATCCATCGGCTTGCTTCTCTTCGATCATGGGCTGGGGTGAATAAGATTTGCCGCCATCGATACTGAAGACGGTCTTTGCGCCGTCAGCTTTCGCGCTGCCGGCAATAAACTCAGTGCCTTTCGGAATATGGCCGACAGTCTTGTAATCCAGCGCCGGCGCAGTTCCGCTATTCTCACCCTCGATGGTCCAATCAACGGTTTCGCCGGGATTAACCACCGTCGATTTGTCCAAAGGTATTAATTTGGAATCTCGTTCGACGGAACCGGCCAGCAGCACCTTTACTTCCGGCCGGGCGGCTCTGCCCAGCAGGAAATGTCTCTGCGCTAAGACAAAAACGCCGGCGACCAGCAGAATTAGCGTAGCGCCCAGCAGCGAACTCAATCTTTCTCTTGATTTCAGCATCGTGTCGTCCTCTCTGAACTGGTCGGCGTTGGAGGCGACGGAGGGATGATGTCCAGAAGTGCATCATCAAGCGACGGTCCGTCGGGTTCGCGCGAGACCATCCCCGCGGAATACCATTGTTTTAGGGTTGCAATTCAACCACCTAATTCCACTATTTCACCCTGTCAAAATTGACAGGGTGAACAAGAGCCAATGAGGGGCGGAGAGCGTCGTTGGAGCGAACTTTCAATGTTTTAGCGTGGTCGGAATATATCCAGTTCGACGAGGCTGAGACTATAATCAAGGCCATACGTGAAGTTTATGACCAGGCAAGAAGAACTCCCGCATCTCTGTTCCTGGCGACAGCCAAGAGTTGCGAAGAGTGTCCAGCCGTATCCGTATCCGCAGCCGCCCCGCCGAAATACTCGATTGCGTCCAGCCGGCTCCTGTTGCGTCAGCGTCAGTCTCGCCTGCAGGTACAGTTTGTCGACCTACTGTGTCGGTGTATCAGTAGTCGGATACAGCGCTACGAACTCGGCTCGCGTGACAAACTCGTGACTGTCGTTTGCCGCCCGCGGCAAGAATGTCAGCAAATTCATCTGCAGCGCTGAAACCGCCAGGCCCTAATGACAGGATGCAGGCTCCATGTTAAGTTCGTCGGACCGGGAGGTAGGAAATGATTTGCGCCGCGTTTTAGATCCACAAATGCAGGCTCGAACTCGGGCCTGTGCGTTCGCGTGAAGTGAGCCTTGAAACAAACAAATGAGTGATATTGATCAGATTAGGGCGGGTCGTTTGGAATTGCTGGGCCGGACGAATGAACTCGCAAATGATTTTCTCGATGGCGTC